>Ga0209102_1001019_pt1 | contig 16033 bp, 13 predicted proteins | sample ConPoolayeHmetaG_FD_185483 | JGI IMG/M metagenome (GOLD analysis project Ga0209102, IMG submission 185483) | Hot spring microbial mat communities from California, USA to study Microbial Dark Matter (Phase II) - Cone Pool mat layer H metaG... ...
TTTCACAGGTCCACCTGATAGTGTACAAGCAACCGTTACGTCTAACGCTGCGCATGCATCTATCACTTTTTTCAAGAATTCTTGTTCTGCTGGATTTTCAATAATTCCTAGTGAGTAGTATGCCAAGCTAGTGATTTGTACGTCATTCTGAGCAACAATTCTTTTTATCTCGCTTGCTCCTCCACTCAAAACACGGTTGACGTCGATTTGCCTAGTGGTTGGTGAAACACTTATTTCAAGACCTTTGAATCCGGTCGACGATGCCCAACTAACTAGTTTTTCGAAATTCCAGCTACTTATAGGTGCTGTTAATAAACCTACAAACATTTCCTTTACACCTTTAGGAGTACGTTCATCCTTACTGCTAATTGTCTATTTTTGTAAAAAAGGCTTGCGGAGCCTTTTAGAATAACATAAAAACAATAATGCAAAACCATAGCCAACTGTATTGTCTTAAATTTAACACTCATTATTTTTTATGTTATTGAAAGCCTTCATTTCTTCAGAATACTTGATCATTTGTTCGCACAACTCGTCTATACGCTCATCCATTTTGTCCAATTGATTATCAAGCCTTGATATGTGCTTATTGAGTTTTATTATGTGTTCATCCAAAAGTCTTATCATTCTTTCTACTTTGTGGACTAACTCGTTAGGTCTTTGGGTGGCTTTCTCATTTTTTCTGTTTTTGGTGTTTTTCTGTTTAGAGGTTTATGAGCGTGTTGTAGATGTATGCTTTTGTCATCATCTCTTTTTCGATGCTGCTCATGGTTTTTGCCATGCAGAACTCTCCGAACGTGCGTTTGAAGGTGGAGTACGCTGTCTCGACGCTCCAACGTTTCCCATAGCCTTTCCTGTCTGCCCAGCGTCTGTAGCCTAGACGATTATACTCGGTGATGGCTCTTCTTCTGGGTTCCGAGGGCGTATCCAGTCGGCTGTTCCTGCGCGGCTTGATAACAGCTTCTATCCCCTTCCTTTCCAGCAGCTCATAGACCCGTGAACTGTCGAAGGCTCCGTCCCCATAAACCCTTGAGACTCTTCCATGGCGTTCAGCCTTCTCTAACAGCTTGGGGAAGGCTCTTGAGTCGTGTGTGCAGTCAGTCGTGACCAGCATGGCTAAGGCTTGCTTCGTCTCTACATCCACGGCGAAGAATATTTTCACGTACCGTTTCTTTTTTCCATGCTCACGTTCAACCCATCCTCCAGCCTTGTGAACACGGACTCCAGTCGAGTCAACAGCTATAACTATGTCGACTGAACCCTCAAAATCCTCGTATGGAGAAAGATCCACTCCAAGTACTCGTCTCCTAAGCCCAGAATAGTCTGCTGGCGGAAGCCTTGGAAGCAACCTGTTCAAAGCACGGGTGAACCCTTCAAGCTGCCTGTAAGGCAACCCGAAAAGGTATCGTACAACAGCCAAAAACACGATGTGAGAACCAGTCAAGATGAACGGACGACCCTCCTTACAGCGGTTCATCGCCCTCAACTCCTCGTCATACCTCTCCAGAAACTCGAGACTTAGAAGCAGTTCTCCACGCTTGATAAGCCGTTCATCAACACTATCCCAATCCACAAGCCTGCACCACCCCTAGAATACAAAGAAAAGACAGAAAAACCTTAATTAATCCACAAAGCAATTCTTTCAGATTCTTCCAGTCTCATATTGTTATTTTTGATATGTTTATCCATTCTTCTGTCAAGTTTTGTATGGTTGTACAACGCATAAAGCTCAATCGATATTGCAACAAGAACGAATATCTCTAAATACCCATTAAGATTCATTTTTTCACCCTTGGGCATTGAAAATGCACCATTCAAAAATAAATAGCTTTTTTACTGAACATCAGGATCGAATCTGACAAAATCGGAGGAGGGGCCCTAGAAGCTTAGGATTAGCGCTCAGCACAGTCGCATGTAAAGCCTAGCTTGGGAACCCTCCTCCTGATGCGCCAGCCAGCCCCGTTGCTTTTGGATGTCCGGCGACCGTGAAGCCCCTGTGCAAGAGCGTGGTGGGTCATTGGTTGTTTTATGTTTGAAGTCAATTTGGTTTAAGCGGATTCTGCGGATTTTACGTTGCATTCCACATAGTACTGGGCGTTTTCAGTGAAGACTGTGATGCCTATGGTTATGCCGATGTCGCTTACGCTGATGCTTTTCGGATTTTCGACATAAATCACTATTGTGTCGCCTGAAGCTAATGGCTTATCATAGCTATCTACTGTAAAGTTTCCTGTGTTTCCAGAGGTGTAGGCGAAGTTTTCCCAATCAATAGTTTCGTTTGGGCAATTTAATGAAGTCGATAATGCCGATTGAACCCTCAAATAATGGGTTTTTGTCCAGTCAGCTTCGACTCCTCTGACTTGGATCTTGTCGATGACTACGTCTCTTCCGCCGACGTTATCTATTGCTACAGCTGCGTATGCTGTGCCGTTGCCGAAAACCCATATCTCTTGTTTGGAAAGTTTAAGTGACTCCTGTTGAGTCCGCGTTGATGTTATGTTTATCGCGTACATCGTGACAACTCCAGCAAGCAGCACCGAAACCACAAGTATTATGAGCGTTGAAACAACATTGCTAAGCGCTTTACCACTGCGTACTATGTTTTTCATTTTTTGTCCTTCTTCAAGTTTTTTGAGCTTAACTTAGTTACGAATCAAACTTTAGTATAAAAATCAAATATCAAACTTTGTGTGTAAATCCTTGAAACATACAGTCTGAACTATCCATTCAGACAATAGATCCGAGCTCATCGTCCAAGAAAAAAATTGTTCATGCAAAATTGTTTGAAAAGATATGCTTTACAAAAACCATAATTACGATAGTTCGATGCTTAAAGCTTTTCTTTCAATCTTTTTTGAAAAAACTCGATAAATTGCTGCTGAATAGGCTAGAGTAGGGACAGCTAAAACAATTCTAATTGGTGCGTCAAAACCTAAAAAGATGCTTGTTAATGCATAGATGTAAACTGGGGAAATTAAGAGTCCAGATAAGAACATTGCTGTATAGCTTATCATTATGGATGGGGTTGCCCTTCGTTTTTTTGAGAGAAACCCCATAGCTGTGTATAGATTTATCGAAGAGCCTATAATTGAAGAAGAAGCCGTAAGCACTAAGGAAGTAACAGGTTCAAAATTGTTTATAACTGACAGGATAAGAATCAATACTGCGGGAACAGTAAAGGCAGTTATCATAAAGGTATAAAGTATAGCCTTAGCAATAAAAACGAAGTTTAAGCCCGCCGTCAAGGGAATCCACAAAAGGTCCTGTTCTACAATTCTCCAATTGCTCGTTAACATGGCTGGAACTAGAAAGGCATAAAACGATAAAATGAACATCCACATGGGAAAAGCAGCCTCATTTGACCTACTCAAGAAGCTAATTACCGACAATGACACATAGAATAATAAAACTATGAAAAAGCTTCCATCACGCGCCATTCTAACAATTTCCTTCTTAATTAAAAAAATCTGAAGAGACTTTGATTTAATATTTAGGCTGATACGAGATCCAACTTTAGAGAAAAATCTGATGTTTTGACCTGTCTTGATTGTTTGTGTTCTCATCGAAGTGTCAAAAGGAGAAACAAGTGGGATGGGCTTTGCGTATCTATAAATGTCGATTTTTGAACAATGAAGAAATAAGATAAGAGAAAATGAAAAATACGTTAATACGCCTAATATCGCCATAGAGTTCAATGGGCTGCCTTGTATAGATTTTAGCACTATTTCAGATACTAATGTCGAAGGGTATGGCAATTTGCTATATCTTATTTGATGCTGAAGTGCAAACTCAACAGCGGGAAACAGCAATAAGGCCGCAACAATTACAAGAACAGCTCGTATTATGATGCTTTGAAGTTGTGATTCTAAAATAGACAGTGAAGTTTTAATAAAATACATGAGAAGAGAAAAAAGAAGCAAGCAAGTTATGATCATAGATGTCGACAAGATAGAAAGTTGAAGAGAAATGGTGAGAATGGCCAGAAACAGGTATGCAGGAAACAGAAAGATGGAAAGCGCTGTTATGTCGGCCAAAAGACTAGCCAACAGATAAGTTCTTGGATTTACTGAAGAGGTGAAGATCAAGTTTTGTTCATATTCGTAAGCTATATATCCACGCAAAGAAAAAAGAAGCAAAAATACGAAGATAACGTTTAGAATTATTGAGAAAAGGTCAACGTAGGTTATTAGGTCAATTCCACCTTTCACAAGGTTGACGACAGTTAAAGACATGCCTACACTTGAAGGCAACAGCCCAATAATGTAAATAGCTATGAGAAGCAAGCTACTCCTAGAAGACCTAAGAGCCCCAAGAAAAACCTTGACCTTGAACATGTAAAGGTCGCGGATGATAGACATTAGAGTCACCTAAATACATCAAATAAGCTTCGTTTCTTTGGTTGTTCGTCTATTTGTTCCTTCTTTTCTGTACCTCTTTCTTCAGTGAGCTTCAAAAAAACCTCTTCCAACGTTGCATTTTCTCCTGTTTCAGAAAGACTTTGCAAATGCCTTAGGTCTCCAGTTGCAACATTTCTACCTCTATGGATGATTGCGACTCGATTGCACATCCTTTCAGCTGTATCAAGCATATGCGTGGACAGAAAGACCGTTTTGTTTTCTTTGATTCTCATGTTAAAAATCTCTTTGATTACGTGTTGTCCAGCAGGGTCAATACCTATTAACGGTTCATCCAGTATTAGGAGGTCCGGATCATGTATAAGTGCAGATGCCATAGCTGTTTTTTGCCTCATCCCACGAGACAATTGCAAAATAAGCGTCTCTCTCTTATCTTCTAAGTCAAATATTTTCAAATAACTATCAATTCTTTGTTTCAGGATCTCGTTTGGCACCTCTCTGATTTTACCTGAATAAATCAGGAGCTCCTCAACAGTCAAATAGTCAGGTAATGAAACAGATTCAGGCACATATCCGATTGAACGCTTATACTTATATGGATGTACTGTCGGGTCTAAACCGTTGATTGTGATGCTACCTTTATCCATTTTTAGCAGGCCGACGATAATCTTTAGGCAGGTTGTTTTGCCAGCTCCATTTGGTCCAACAAGCCCAAAGATTTCGCCTTTAAAAACTTCTAGGTTTAACCCGCATAAGGCTTTCATATCATCGTAGGATTTCCAGACATCAACCAACTGCAATATTGTGGACAAAGGATTTCTTCCCTTTTCGAGTTTCACTTCTTGTAGCCAATTTTTCTAAGAAAATTTCTGCGCCATTCGACTCCTTTCTCGTCTTCGATGCCTAATGGTTTAAGTCCGTCAATTACTCCGAGGATTCCCTTTCCCTGTTCAGTCTCAGCAGCAATCACCTCAAGAGGATTAGCTGTAGCTGCGTAAATTGTACAAACCTCCGGAACTTTTTTCAATGCATTGAGAACGTTAATTGGGTAGGCACCCTTCATGAATATTAAGAACGAGTGGCCACACCCTAGCTTCAACATGTTCTCCGCTGCTGCTTTTTTGAGTTCGTCGTCTGTGCCTTCGACTCTTATTAGCCGTTCACCGCTGCTTTCACAGAAGGCTACTCCAAACTTTATGTTAGGCACTGAGTTCACCATTGCCTCGTAAATATCTTCAACAGTTTTGATAAAATGAGCTGTCCCTAGAACCAAGTTACAACCTTCAGGCTGCATAATCTTGACGACGTCAATTTTCATTTTGCATCACACTCCAGTACCATAAGAATAACCCGGTAGAAATAATGATACAAAAACACATAATAATATTATTTCTGTTGATAGAAGTTTGAAAGGGGACAAAATATTTAGCATGGTTCATAGGATTTTTTATTTTCAAGAGTTGAGCTAGTTGGATTTAACCATTGCCCTTATTGCTGTCAGTTTGGCTGTTGATGCCTTCTCTGTGTCAATATCTCATGGTTTGGTAAATAAGACCTTTAAAATGGCTAACGCTGTGAAGCTCGGAATTTCATTTGGTTCGTTTCAAACCTTGATGCCAGTGTTAGGGTGGCTGGCTGGAGTGAGCATCCTAAACTTCATTTCAGGATTTGACCATTGGATAGCCTTTGGGCTTCTATGTTTCATCGGCTTCAGAATGATTTACGAATCAACGAAAAATGACTCTGAAAAACTATTCAATTCTCTAAGTATTGGCATTTTGTTCGTTTTATCCGTAGCCACAAGCATCGATGCTTTATCTGTTGGATTAAGTCTGTCCTTTCTTAGAATTCAAGTACTTGAGCCTGCAATAATGGCTGGCGTAGTGACCTTTTGCCTCTCATTTCTGGGTGTTTATTTTGGTAACCAGTTTGGCCACTTTGTGGGGAAAAAAGCCGAAGTCACGGGGGGCTTAATATTAATAATCATTGGTTTTCGGATATTATTTGAGCACATAATGGTATAGAAATCCTCAGTTGGATAACACAAATTGAATTGGCACTTCAAAAAACATCTATACTATGTTTACGTAAGTGTTGCAACAGTTTTATTCTGAGTTTATAAAAAGGTTAATATCCTCGTCTCTTGATTGAATGTGGTCAAATCATTTAGGAATTCGATGTTGAGACATGCTTGGTGTAGTTAATGAGTGTCGCTAAGCCTGTAATTGAATATGCAAAAACTATTAAGACGCAGGCCGACCTTAAACGTTCAGTAGCAACCTTCAAGAGGTTGCTCAAATACCATAAACCCTACGTTCATATCATAATTTTGGTTTCAGCCCTATGCATTTTAAGGTCATACCTTTTCGCTCTTGAACCAATTTACACTTCACAAATTCTTGACGAGGTTATCATTCTAGGCAAAAAAGATTTTCTACTTGACCTCGTGTTAAAAATAGTATTTACCGTACTTGGCGTTGGATTGCTTAACTTTGCAATTGCCTATATTCAAGGATACTTTTCACAGATGATTGTTAAAGACCTAAGAACTGACTTTTATTCTTCGCTTCAAAAAAAGTCGTTTAAGTTTTTCGACTCAACACCAGTAGGCGATTTGGTTTCAAGGTCAACAATGGATCTACAAGTTGTTGGCGACTTTTTACGTCAATGGATAGGTATCGTATCTAATGCCGTCTTCACCATCCTAATTGTTTTTTTGTTCATGTTCTCTATAAGTCCAAAAATGAGTTTTTTGGCCATTTTGCCGATGATCCCGATTTTTTATTTTACAACCCAGCTCTGGATCAAAACTATGCCTTTGTTTAGGAAAATGATGCTTCTGCTTGGAAGACTAGGAGCATACGTGCAACAGAACGTCATAGGCATGAAGGTTGTCAGAATATTTCAAAGAGAACAAGAAATGGAAGAAGGCTTCAAACAAGTCGAAGAAATATATGTTAACACTGCGATTAGCGCTGGCAAAATACAGTCTAAATACATGCCATCTGGACAAGCAATTCTCACCCTAGGCATAACAACTGTTTACGTGTACGCAGGAACGTTGATATCTACGCCTGAAACAACATTTACTATAGGCGCTCTCACGCTTTTCGTAAGGTACATGATGAGACTGAGTTTTCCATTACGTGACCTAAGCATGCTTTCAGGAACATGGGTTAACGCCTCAGCTGGGCTTGACAGAATATATGAAATAATAGATACGCCTGTTGAAATTCAAGATCAACCTGACGCAAAAGATTACGTAATTGAGAAAGGTAAAGTTGAGTTCAGAAATGTATTCTTCGGCTACGTAAAAGATAGACCTGTATTAAAAAACCTTAATTTCACAGTTCAGCTAGGCGAAAAAATAGCGATTCTAGGAGCAACGGGTTCTGGTAAAACTTCACTTGTATTCGTTATTCCAAGATTCTATGAGATTGATTCAGGTGAAATATTGATTGACGGCATTAACATCAAAAGCTTCAAGTTATCTTCTCTAAGAAGGCAAATTGGACTTGTGCTGCAAGACGTGTTTATTTTTACGGGCACGATTAGAGATAACATAGCTTTCGGGAAACCGGACGCAACGATGGATGAAGTTATTACTGCATCTAAACAGGCGAAAATACATGACTTCATACAAACGCTGTCGGAAGGCTATAACACCATTGTAGGCGAAAGAGGCATAACTCTCTCAGGCGGGCAAAGACAAAGACTCACCATAGCAAGGGCACTTTTATCTAATCCCAGGATTTTGATTCTTGACGACTCTTTATCTTTTGTTGACGCGAAGACTGAACAAGAGATTCAGGCTGCAATCGAGGAGGCAATGAAGGGTAGAACCTGTTTCATAATAGCGCAGAGACTGTCTACAATTAAAAATGCTGATAAAATAATGGTCTTGGACAATGGCGAAATTGTTGAGTTTGGAACCCATGAGGAGCTGATGGCTAAAGGAAAAATATACAATAAAATCTATCAAACTCAGTTTCTGGAAAAGGCTCCAGACGAAATTTTGAACGTTGGTGGGTAAAACGTATGGGTAGTCCTTTTGGAGTCTTTTCGAGATACGAGGAATCAAGAGAAAGAACAGTTCCAGACAGGGTATTGATCAAAAGACTTTATAAATATATTAAGCCGTACAAAAAAAACCTTTTAATCGGCGTTGTTACCATCATTTTAAGTTCAATCACCGGTCTACTTTCACCCTATCTCCATAAAGTGGCAATCGACCAAATAATCTCACCTATGAACCTTTCTGGGTTCCTTTGGTGGATCCCAATTTTCGTTATTGTAACTCTGTTTAACTATCTACTGCAGTATATTCAAGTTTTTCAGATGAGAATTGTTGGCGAACATGTCGTTTCAGGAATGAGAGACGAAATGATTTCCAAGCTACAGAAAATTTCACTACGATACTTCTCTGAAGGCGAAATTGGAAGAATCATGTCAAGACCAACGAACGATGCGAACAGAGTAAGAATCTTTCTAAGAGCTGGTTTAACTGAAATAATAACAGATGTAGCTTCCATATTAGGCTCATTTGTGGTGATTTTTGCCTTAAACGTTAAGCTCGCCTCTTTAGCCGTGGCCATTCTACCAGTGGCTGTTTTATTATCGTGGCTTCTAGGACGATTATCAAGAAATGCGTACCGAAAAGTCCTTTCAACCTTAGGAGGTTTAACATCTCAAATAAATGAAAGTCTCTCCGGCATAAAGGTAATCAAATCTTTCGTTCAAGAAGAAAAAGCGATTAATGAATTTAAGGCGGTCCAAAAGAAAAATGTCGATTCATCAATCAGGGCTATGCTGATTTCGTCAACATATCAACCCTTTGTCATGTCGATGAGAGTTATTGGGTCGGCCCTGATACTTTGGTTTGGCGCTTTAATGGTCATAAATGGCGAAATCACAATTGGGACTCTTGTCGCTTTTGTCGAATACCAATTTAGCTATTTCATGCCTCTGATGACCCTTGTCGCTCAGTATGATCAGTATCAGTCGGCCATGGCTGCAATTGAAAGAATGTTTGATCTTATTGACACGAAAATTGAGATAGAAGACCCTCTGGCAGACAAAGCCATCAACATAGGAAGAATCGAAGAAGTAAGATTTGAAAACGTCACGTTTGGATATGACCCGAAGATTCCTGTTGTGAAAAACATAAGTTTTACAATTGAAAAGTGCAAAAAACTTGCAATAGTTGGACAAACAGGTGCTGGAAAAAGCACAATAATCAATCTTCTAGCAAGATTCTACGACCCAAATGAAGGAAAAATACTCATTAATGACCATGACATCAGAGACATAAAAATCTCGTCTCTTCGTCAACAAATGAACATCGTACTTCAAGACTCCTTTCTTTTCCCAATAAGCATCATGGACAACATCAGATTTGGCAAACCCGAAGCTTCGGATGAAGATGTTATCGAAGCAGCGAAAACTGTAGGTGCGCATGAGTTCATCATGAAGCTTCCCGGAGGATACAACTACATGTTGCAAGAAGGCTCATCAAATATTTCCATAGGCCAAAGGCAACTCATCAGTTTTGCACGAACTCTTCTGATGAATCCTAGACTTCTAGTGTTAGACGAGGCTACCTCCAGTATAGATCCCTATACCGAGCTCGTAGTTCAGAACGCTTTGAAAAAGCTTCTCGAAGATAGGCTAGCGATTATCATTGCGCACAGGCTTTCAACCATAAGACTTTGTGACGAGATCATAGTTTTAGACCAAGGAACCATCGTGGAAAAAGGGACGCATGCTGAGCTTATGAAAAAAGGCGGAATATACAGTGCCTTTTACCGAATGCAGTTCAGAGAAGAAGAGGGAATAGTTTAGAGTAAGAAACATAACGTGCTAAGTTTTTTGGCAGAGGGTCACACGGTTCTTGCAAGTTTCTGGTTTTACTCGTATCTTAGTGCTTCTACAGGTTTAAGTTTTGAGGCTCTCCAAGCTGGATATAACGCAAAGAGGACGCTGGTAGCTATTCCAAAAAAGAATGCGCCTATGCAGACGGTTGGTGTTAGAACCGGAGTAATGTTCGATACCACTCTGTTTCCTTGTCCATTAGCTTGGTTCGTTCCGTTGCCTATTAAGGGAAAGACAAAGTTTGTTACAAAATTTGATAATCCTAACCCGAATACGATGCCGATTGCTGCGCCAACAAGGCCAATTAGGGCAGCTTCGCACAGAAAGATTGTCATGACTGTCTTGTTCTTCATTCCAAGAGACTTTAGTATGCCAATTTCTCGGGTTCTCTCAATAACTGAAACGATCATAATGTTCATTATACCTATTCCCGCAACGAGTAATGAGATTCCAGCTAAGCCAGCAAGAAGTAACTGAACTGTTGAAAGAATGCTGGAGAAAGCGTTAAGCATAGCAGAAGGGGAAATAACTGTTACTTTGTCACCATAGATATTTTTTATCGAGTTGGTCACAGAGTCTATGGTTCTCTGCTCGCTGCTTACCAGTTGAACCTGGATCTGGCTGACCTGGTCGGTTTCGAAAATCTCTTGTGCAGTTGTAATTGGAATGTAGGCTTGAATGTCTGAGGGTCCAAAAATGCTGATTCCCCCAATTTCCTTAAGGACGCCCGCAACATGAAATGTGTACCTTTTTACTATTGGTTTGGTAATTGACCCAGTGGTCCAAGTCAAATTGACGTAATCGCCCACTCTAACAAGTATTGTGCCGTTTTTCCAAGGGTCATGAAGGCGATATCCGAGTATGATGGAGTCATTCGACAGATTGAGAGGAACAGAACCATTTTCTAACAGAAACGATGTGCTGTATATCGTTGAATATTCAGTGAAATTTATGCCTAATACTGTAACCGTATACGTTTTGTTTCCTAGAGAAAGGCTAATGGATTTTGATAAAGTTGCAGTTGCCTGTCTAACGCCGGCTATTTCATCGATAGTATAAGTGTCATTCAAAGTTAGATATTCTTCTGATCCGCTACCTGAAATTATGTTCGCCAGTAATCCTCTTCCTGCGGTCACTGTTAAAACATCTAGCGCGAAGCCCCTTTCAAACTGACTAGTGATCACTATTCTGAACCCTTCTCCTAATGAAAGTAAGGCAACAATTGCTGCAATACCGATGACGATTCCCAAAGTAGTAAGAGCAGCTCTGAGCTTGCGTAACTTAATGCCACCCCAAGCGTATGAAAAGATGTCTACAATATCCATTTTAGCTTCCTCCATCCATGCTGATTGCATCATCAACTATTCTTCCGTCTAATATGTGAACAATGCGCTTGGCTTGTCTGGCGATGTTTGGATCGTGTGTAATCATAATGATCGTGACTCCTCTTTCCTCATTCAACCTCTTAAGCAACGAGATCAACATGTCAGCTGTCTTCGAGTCGATGTTTCCAGTAGGTTCATCCAACAAGAGAAACCGAGGGTTATTTGCTAAGGCTCTGGCGATGGCTACTCTTTGCTGCTCTCCACCACTTAGCTCTGTTGGGTTGTGCCCAGCACGTTCGCTGAGACCAACTGCCTTAAGTAGGTCAGCGGTCTTCTCTCTTCTTTGGCGCTTTTTTACTCCTGCAATAGCCAATGGAAGTTCCACATTTTCGCTTGCTGTAAGTCTGGGAATTAGATTGAAAAATTGAAAGACAAAACCTACTCTTCTTCTTAGTTCAGCTAGCTCGTCGTCATTTAGGGTTGACACATCAACTCCGTCGATGATTACTTTGCCTTCTGTAGGCTTATCAAGGGCGCCTATGAGGTTTAAAAGAGTGGACTTGCCAGACCCCGAAGGACCAACAACTGCAATGAAGTCGCCACTTTCAACTTCTAGGTTGACGCCGCGAAGAGCGTTAACCGGAACTTTTCCCAGCATGTATATTTTCTGTAGATTGATTGTTTGGACGATAAGCGCCAATTAGATTCCTCGCTTTCACTGTTTCTCTTAGTCAAACACAAATGGAATATGAAAACCTTTTTGTTGGTTTATTACGGTCATGATGATTATTAGTTGCTGGTCGCTAGCTTTTTGTTTATGTCTTCGATTTTTTGCGCGGTTTCGTCTAGAACCTTACAGGCTTGCTCCAGGGCTTCTTCAGAAAACTTTCGTTCAAGAGTTCCTCCAAAATCAAAGATGGCATTGAAAAGTCGACGCACAGTCTCTCTTATTATCACTGTTTTTTCAGGAGGGATTTTGAACCACAACGCACCAAGGAAAGGAGGCGGGAAAAACTTAGCTTCCTTCCTGAATTTTTCTCCGATTTTTCTCTGCTCCTCAAGAAGGCTTATGCCCTTATCTGTAAGCTGATAACGTTTTCGCCCGTTTTCGTCAGTCGGCAGCTCCTTCACAAAATTGTTGTCCTGCAACCAAGCGAGAAGCGGATAAATGGAACCAGGACTTGGTTTCCATAGGCCGTTCGTCTTTTTCTCAACCTCCTCCATTATTTCGGATCCGGACATTGGCTTTTCGCTTAGAATTTCAAGAACATGATAACGGATGAACCCTTTAGGCACAACTGCTGTGTGACGCATCCAGTGTCTTCTACGCATGTGCATTATATCACCGTTGATATCAATAACGACATCAGCAGTGATATTTAAGCATATCGCTAAACATCTACAACTCCCCTCACAAACTAAGAAGGTGCGACAATCTATGAATCGCAACATCATTTCTGTAACCCTTTAGGTTGCCTACGCAATAGTTGGTTGGTCTAGAGCCGTGGGTCACATGAGAGAGTTCATAAACATTGGGTTTTTGATAATTGGCTTATGATGGAAACGTGGAGAATTAAGTTGAAAGACGGCCGATAGATGACACTTAAACCTCTAACCTTGGAGGACAAGGACGCGCTTTTCCACATGTTTTCTTCAATGTCTGACAAGGCTCTTAAATAGAGCAAAGTTCCTTATGCTCGGGACGATGTACAGATATTGATTGGCAACACTAAGAATCTATTGCGCTTGTAGCTGAGTATGACAACATGATAGTAGGTTACGCGGCAATCTACAAGTTTCCTCATCCAAAAAGAGGGGGAATTGGCGACCATCTTATTTGTTTACACCGAGACCCATAAAGTTGGACTTAGAACAACGATGATGAAGAGGATCGTTCAGCTCGACAAGGAGGACGAAACGCATAAGATTGAGCTATGCGTCGTGGCAGACAAAGTCGTAACCCCTCTATACAAAAAGTAGGCTTCGAACTCAAAGAAGTAAGTAAAGAATCATTTTTTGGGAACCGATGGGAAATATCACAATATAGTCAAATGATATTAGGTTACTGCTTACTTAATTTACTCAACAAAACGTTTTTTGGGGGAAACTTACCGCACCCTCGTGTACCAGGGCGCAAATATCTTTTCATGAACATAAAATAGAAATCTTGGTTTATCTTTGCATTTTTGAAGATGTCTAGATTGAAGACAAAAATCGGTATCTGTAATCTTCGATTACGGAAATACTTTGATTCTCGATCCATTTCCAGCAATTCTAGAGATGAAATCACAAGAGTTCCAACGACGGCTGGTCAAATGTGACTATCAGATTACATGGTCAGATCTTCTCGAAGCGTGGATCAAGGCAAACAAGGAAATCAGCTCTCGATTCATCTCACACTTCTGTCAGGAGGAAATCATAATAGAGCAAGCTCTTCAAAGTTTAGGCATTAACAAAAAAGAGGCGTCAAAGATTGGTCAGGAACTTCTTCGTGTATATAGACAAGGTTTCAAAGAGAGATTATCTTCTGATCCTAGAAGAAACGAGATAAGGCAGACACTACTCTGCATCAAGCGCAAAGGTCTTAAACTGGGAGTTTTAAGCAATGAAAGGAAAGATGCTCTCAATTCTGGTCTAATTTGTTACGGCATAATCAATCTTTTTGATGTGATATTAAGTTCCGAGGAGCTGAGAATTTAGAAACCCGATGCAGAAGCCTTCCGTCGCGCTCTTAACTTACTCGGTTCAAGTCCCAAGAAGTCTGTTTCAGTTGGAGATGATCCGGTTAACGATGTGCTTGCGCCCCAAAAAATTGGTATAAAAACCATTCTGTATGTGCCGCCACCTGAATTTTCATTTGAAAACAAGTTGGAGGCAATATCGGTATTCCGGAGTCAATCCAGACTTTGTCATCAAAGACTTAACTGAACTGGAAAAAATCGTTAACAACCTTTTCCAATAGCATGTGTGGAAAATGTTGCGAATTCCAACGAAAACTTGCCGGAAAGCAAATACTGAGCTTTAGTACAGTCAATAAGTCTTATCGATGATATCAATTCCAAGTCAATCTTCTCTTGGTGCGGGGGGTGGGATTTGCACTCCCCACAGCATGGAGAAATCACCCGCAAAATCCTTTTTTCTTTGTTTTTAACGTAAACCTTTTACCGATCGGGTATGGAGTAGCGCCCTAAACTTTTTAGCCATTAATTTTACTCTTATAGTGAGGCAAGATGTCTGTACAACTTACGCTAAATAATAGAGATCTTGAAACATTATATTTCAAGAGCGAGAAAGGGAAAATAGTATCAAATGCTGAATGTGGTCCCACACCTCCAGGAGAAGTTGTTATTCGTTCAGCCTTTTGTAATCTGCACTGCATTCCGTGTTTCGCATACTCGTACTCTTGGCCAGAGAAAGCAAAAACGAACCCTAATATTACCAAAGTTAATATTGATAATTTACGAATAAAGTTTCAATATTTTCTAAAGAATTCCCATATACCTGGAAACAAAGATTCCTACAATTGGTTCAGGATTCTTGGTGGAGAGCCTTTCATAAGTGAAAGAACCTTGAGGGCCTACATTCACTTTCTCAAAGAAATTTCTGAAAATGAATCTGAGCTTTTCAACAACGCTATACTTTTCCAAACAAACGGTGTAATAATAGGAAAACTTGACGAGAACGAACTACTGGGGATTTTTGATATTGTCAAAAACAAACCTTTCAAAATTATGGTAGAGATATCTATTAAAGGTTCGAACCCAAAAGAATTTGGAATCATTACTCAAACGAAAGAAGAAAATGCCAAAACATTATATGAATGGCATATTGAAGCATGCCAAAAGATGGAGTATGTTCACTCAAAAGTATCAAATGTAGATTGGACGGCAGTTGCTGGCTTTGGAATTGGAGTGACAAATTTAGTAGCAGGCAACCTCAACAGAAAAGAATACATAAAGACATTTTATCATCCAGAAACAAATAAACCATTCTACCATACAGAGTGCTGGGATGAGTCTTTCGAAAGTCTCTATGAATTACACACCAAAAAATACAAGGAGAAATTTGGAGACAAATTTCCCATGTTTGGAATCGAGGACAGATATAATTGGAAATTTGCCTTATGTGGACTAAGAAATTGCAAAAAATATGCTAGCACTTACTTTTATGATGGCTATGAAGTTTACATAAAGAAGAATGGGCTAAGAAACGAAGAACTAGAGAACTATATTTCAGACATAATCAAGCTATACTTTTTTGGCGACCCCAGCTATTATTACACACGCCTTTTCAAATAAATGAACTAGCACACACTAATATTTGCAAAACGAAGCCGCAACCGAGAGTTGAAAGAAGTATGGAGGGTTCGGTGAAAAGTGCGGGGGGTGGGATTTGAACCCACGAACCCCTGTGGGACAGGCGCCTCAGGCCTGCGCCTTTGACCTAGCTTGGCAACCCCCGCTTGGTGAGTTGTATTATTTG
>Ga0209102_1001021_pt1 | contig 16026 bp, 14 predicted proteins | sample ConPoolayeHmetaG_FD_185483 | JGI IMG/M metagenome (GOLD analysis project Ga0209102, IMG submission 185483) | Hot spring microbial mat communities from California, USA to study Microbial Dark Matter (Phase II) - Cone Pool mat layer H metaG... ...
CGCACATACAGACGGGCGCGAGCCTCGCTGTCAAGAACCACTTCGCGTTCCTAGAGCCGCCCGAATCCCGCTATGCCAAGCACCTAGGGATGGACCCCCTTCAGGGGAACTTCACCTACCAAGAGCTCATCCTCTCTTCGCTGAACCTCCAGCGCGCCATAAGCTGCGTGGCCGCAGCGTTCAGGGCGCTCAGGATTCCGGAGCTGTGCGTCGTCGATGGCGTCATATGTGAGGAGGGCAACGGACCCCTGGAGCACGGCAAGCCTCGACAGGAAAACGTCGTTGCGGCCGCCTGGAACTGCCCCGCATCGATCGACGCCGCCCTGTCCACCGGCTTCATGGGGCTGCGAACCAAGGCTGGTCCGCATCTGCCGCCCCACATCCAGTGGGCTTCCAGTCAGGGCCTTGGAACGAGGAACATGGAGGAGATCTGCCTGGTCCTTGCAAGGGAGGATGGCATCCCCGCCTCCTCGATCAACGAGGTTCGGAACAACCCCAACGAGTCCTTCCTGCCGCCCACCACCATGAAGTGCGGCTGTGCACCCAAGGTCTATCCCAGGGACACCCTTCTCCCGGTCGTCACCAGGGCCCTGGATGAGCTGCAATCGGAGGGCATCGACCCGAACCGACCGCTCCCGGTTGTGCGGAAGAAGATCGCCGCGCCGGCAGGGATCATCTGTGGATGAGCGAAAGCCCGCCGGCCGGAACATTTAAACTCACGATCGAGACCCCCGCCGCCATGCCCACCATGAAGGCCGCGGTTCTGCGGGGAAAGGGACGACTGGAGGTACTCGATGTACCTGTCTTCGCGCCAAGATACGATGAGTTCATGCTTCGCGTGAAAGCGTGCGGCGTCTGCGGCAGCGACATTCGCTACTTCAAGGGCGAGAATCCCTGGTCCCTTCACACCCTCGGATACGAGCAGGAAAACCCACCTAACATGATCCTAGGACATGAGTTCTCGGGCAAGATCGTTTCGGAGGGTAGGCCCAGGGAGCCGAGCAGAATCGGCGAGAGGGTTGCTGTCGAGCCTTACCGGTCCTGCGGCGAGTGCTACTACTGCAGGATAGGCAAGCACAACATCTGCGAATTCCAGGAGCACCATGGGCATGACCATGGCTGGCGGGGCTATGAGTACGCCCCGGGCGGGATGGCCGAGTACACGCCTGCCTGGAGGTCCCACACCTACAAGCTTCCCTCCAACGTGAGCTACGACGAGGCAACCTTCATAGACGGCCTTGCCGTTGCCGTGAGGGCGGTCGAGCTGGGCGGAGTCGTCCCGGGAAGCGAAATCCTGGTGATCGGGGGCGGGCCGATCGGGTTGCTCATCGCCCAAGCGGCCAAGGGATACGGGGCGAACAGGGCCTTCCTGTCCGATGTCTACGACAAGCCTCTGGAGGTCGCCAGCAAGTTAGGCGTGGACGATGTCATCGACGCCCGGAGGGCGAAGGTATCCGACCACGTCCTCAAGGAAACCGGGGGCCTAGGCGTCGGGGTGGTCTTCGATACCACGGGATCCGCAGAAGCGATACTCGATGGGCTCAGGGCCCTCCAGAGGGGTGGAACCGAGGTCCTGCTAGCCGGGTATCACGGAGCCATCCCGCTTGACTTCTCCCTGATCTCCGGAGACAGAGCAATCAGGAGCCTGGCAAACAATCCGTACAGGACGTTCCAGACCGCCATCGACCTAATGGCCTCGCGCCGGGTGAAGGTGAAGCCAATGATCACCCACGTCTACCCACTGTCCAAGATCGGTGAAGCGTTCGAAGTCGTCACCCACAAGGAGGAGTACGGAGCGATAAAGGCCATCATACACCCCTGATGGCCAACCCTCGAAGGATGGCCTGTGACCCCGAATGACACGAGAAACTGATTACGCCGTGGCACTGTCGCGGCTCTTCGACCGTCTGGCGCACTCCAAAAACGGCGGAGAGATCGCTGAATACCTCGCCGCTAACAGCAACCTTCCCGGTCCCAGGGGAAACTTGGAGCTGGCACAGCTCTTCGCCAAAGCGGCCGCAGCCCACCATCGCAAGGGCTCTTGCCCGGTCTGGACGCTCTGCAAGAGCCTAGCGAGAATCCCTGCGTCGGAGGCTCCGACGAACGACCCCAGGGAATTCCTGCCCTTCTGCGGTGCCTGCGCGATCGGCGCCATCGCCTCGACCCATCCCTCCCTGCTTTCCGAAGCTCTCCTGACCTTGAGGGCCCTCTCCCGCGACCCCAGATGGCGGACGAGGGAATCGGTAGCAATAGCCCTGCAAGCTCTTCTGCAGGCGCAGCCTACAAGGACGTTGGAGGCGCTCAGGATATGGATCGTTGCGGACGACTGGCTCGCCATGAGGGCGGTGGCCGCGGCAATCGCCGAGCCCGCCGTGCTTACGAACCGATCGACAGCAGAGGCTGGCCTTAAGCTGCACAGGGTGATCTTCGCGCATCTCATCTCCGCGAAGGACCGTTCATCGCCCGGGTACAAGGTGCTGAGGCAGGGGGTGGGGTACTCCCTGAGCGTTGTGGTCCAAGCCCTGCCCGAGGAAGGCTTCGCGTTCATGCGGGAGCTGGCGGACGTGGGCAACCAAGATGTGAGACGCATCCTGAACGAGAATCTGTCGAAGGCTAGGCTACGGAAGAACCACCCGGATAAGGTAGAGAAGCTGGCCCGTCTTCTGGAAGGCCAGTCTGGAACTTGTGCATCCGTTGCCCTCGACCGTGCTTTGCCCTTGTCGCGCCTCCGCCCCGGGCCCGAACCTGCAGGCCGAAGAAAGGCATTAGCCCGGGCCCAACCTCGTTGCCCGAACGGCGCGGTACAGCCGACGCTTGACCATGAGGGTCCACAAGACGAAGCTTGACACAAATAGCGTGGAGGAGGCAACCAACCACTCGATGACGTAGACCCAGAGCAGTGCGGCATCTTTGGCCCTTCTTGCCATCTCCTCAACCTCGGAGAAGGCCTTCAGCGCAGCATCCATCGTGCCCTCGCACTGCGAGAAGTCCTGGTTCATGTAGTGCTCCACCCCCTGCGCATGGATCTGCTCAAGCTTCCTGGCCTCCCGCTGAATCCCATCGGTGTTTGCCCCGAACTTGTCGATGAAATCTCTGAGCGATGTGAGGAGCGACATGCGCGATCTGAACTCGTGGAAGTACGACTTGACCCTGTGGAAAACCTCGACATCCTCGATCAGCCTCCTCTTCGTGCAGTACAGGATCATGTTCATCAGGATGTCGGGGGAGTACTGGTTTGAGGCAGGCCCGCTCGGGTACGAAAACCAACCGTTGCCCAGGAAATCCCCCGTGGTCATCGTCCGGCCGCCCTCGTAGTCCCAAGCGATGAGAAAAGGAACCTGCCCCAGCGAAGGGAAGTTTCCTACCTGCCAGGCCAAGGTGCCTGAACCCTGCCGAGGTATGACCAACCTGGACACCGCGTTGACTGCGAGCTTCTCGATCCCAAACTTCACGAACGGCGTGAGGACCGGATCGGGGAAGTTCCTGTTTATGATGACGCTGAAGAACATGGTTCCCGACTCTCCCCCTCCCTTCTGGGCCACAGCGGGTGCGTCGTTTGGAAAAGCCTTGGACGTCTGCGAGTTGGCCCATGCGTTGTGTATCTGAGGCATTATGCTGAAAACGCTCCCATCGTTAATGCCCCCAGCGCCCTGCCGGATCGCCTCATACATCCACTGGTCCTGCTTGGGGCTGAACAGGTCGTACTCGGGCGCGGCCAGCATTATCATCCTGTAGCCACCCATCTCCTCGTAGGTGCGGGGGAAGTAGAGCCTGATGAACTTGATCGCGTCCTGCACCGTGACCACGTCAGTTGCTCTGGACGGAACGGGGACGTACTCCACCAGGGGCTCACTTCTGAAGAACGTGAATAGGCGGTTCAACTGATCGATGTGGCCGGTTGCGAGAACCCTTATCTTCTCTAGGCCTTGACATAGCGGCGAAAGAGTGAGAAGAAGCACGACGAAGGTCACGATCGACCGCGACCTCGCCCTATCCATGGCGTACGCTGTGCGGCCGCCCCAGATTAATCTGCCTGCGCGACCCATCGCATCACCCATCCAATTTGGTACCTCCGCGCAGCATGGTCGCCTCAACGGCCCGATACAGCCTGCGCCTCACCATCAAGGTCCAGACCACAAAGACGGATGCGAAGAAGGCGGAGGAGGATGTGAGCCATCCCGCAACGTTGACCCAAAACGGCTCACCGTCCTCCTCCTTCCTGGCGACCTCCTCCCCGAGGGACCGGACTTTGCGTCTAATAACCCTTTCGCGGCCACGTGGAGGGCCCCTACGGCGCGGCAAGCCGCCGGGTGCACCAAACCCCATCAATCTGACGCACAAAGAAGACAGAACGAGGAGGAGGCGCCGAAAGTAATTTATGTGGGCCGTTTGGCATGCGGCCCAGCCGCTTCGACGCAAACCTGAGGTTCATCCGATGGCCATCGACGAGAGGGTTCTCGGACTTGCGCTTGTCTCGGTCATCCTCTCCGCCCTGATCGTCTTCACCCTTGCCAGGGAGAAGACGGATCGGCCCATCGAGATTCTGGAGAACCGGTTCCCCTCGGTGATGCCGGCCGCCGAGACCACCTTCAGCTTCTCCATCATGGCGCGGCAGAGGCTGGAGGACGTCAGGATAAGCTTTTGCGCAGTGACCCCCGCATACCCGGTGCAGGCCGACCTCCTGGTGCCCATGAGGCAGTACCGATCCGACGAAGGACCGTCTGAGGTGCTAGAAAACCTCGCGAGGCTGACCTGGTTCAGAAACAGGACTTCCGCCCTGGGCATTGAGCCGGACGAGATAGATCGGACGATCAGCGCCGGCAACTCTCAACTCAGGATGCTGCTCCTAGATTACACCAACCCTCTCCGCGCCATCCTAGGGCAGAACGCCACCTCAAAGGTCCCCCTCATCTACGGCGCGACGGTGAACGAGACGGGCCATCCGTGCTACCTGGAGGGGGGGCCGAACTTCTTCCCCTTCCCGGAGCTGAATATAAACGTCCTCACGATCTCCCATAATGAAGACGAGAAGAGGTATGTTCCGACCGACAAGATCCGGAAGGGATCCGGCCAACTACAGGTCTCGGAGGCCCCCAGGGGCATCGTGGAGTTCCGCGATGTCGCCAAGGACGATACGATAACCGTGATCGCCACGGTGGAGCCGCGCACCTTCTCACCCCCGTCCTCCAGGAAGGACATCGCCCTGATTCAACTGATCCGCATATACATCAACGGAGACCCCTACGGCGAGCCGATCCTGAACGTGGTGAGGTAGACAGAATGTCGATCCACAGACTCCTCGCCCTAAGCACCATGGCTTTGTTGGTCCACCTTGTCGCGGGGCAGAACCTGCCGAAGCCACTGATCGTCGTCTACAGCGGCACGGACACCGCGATCGCCCAGGCCCTCGCCTCGCTGATCGAGCAGGATCCGAGGTTCGATGGGGAGACCCTCGTCGTCTCAAGCCCCAGTGCCGTCGACTTGGCCACCCTCCTGCCCACAACGCAGTGCATCGTGATCTACTCGGACCACAAGGACCATCTCCTGGGCCTTGAGACAACCATCCCGCCCTTTTTCAACCTCGGGGGCGGGCTGGTCGGAATCAGGGACGCCTGCTACCAGCCTTCTGCCGGGAACCTCTCAAGGGATGTCTTCCCGGTTTATGGGAACTTCTCGATCGTCAAGACCTCCACTGCCCAGAAGCGGGTCCGGACCTACGTCCAGGTTGGCACGTCCGACTTGACCGCAGGGCTCCCGGAGAGGTTCCAACTCGTCAGCATGGGAACGTTCCTCCATGCGGACAAGAACGGAACCTACATCCCGATCCCGGCATCCGCCCGGATCATGTACGAGGACGAGGAGACCGGATCGCCGCTTGTGGTGAGCTACGAGAGCGAGGGAGGAGGTCGGTCCGTCGCCCTGCCGGGAGTGATGGTCGTCAAGACTGCGCGCGTTGATGTGTACTACGGCACCCTGCTGGCGGACGAGAACTTCGTGAAGCTCTTCACAAACTCGGTCTTCTGGGCAGCCGCCAGCCCAAGGTTCGCGAGGGTCACGCAAGACCTAGCAGGCAAGCTAGCGACAATCCAGGAGGAAAGCCAGAGCATCAAGGAGCGGGCCGAGCTGGCGATGAAGAGGCAGCGACAGAAGCGGATTGTCACGGTTGGGCTGGTCTGGATCCTCGGCCTCAGCGCCTGCGCGCTCATCACGAAGAAGCTGGTCCTTGCGCCGATTCGGAACGAGGTTGCCTAGCCTCCGGCTTGGACGCACAAGACCCGATCCCCATTGGAAGATACTTTTAACCCACCCCCGCCTGCCGGCCTAGCGGTGATTGCTTGAAGCTCTGTTGCACGAGCTACTCGATGAGGGATTACATCACAAGAGGCAAGATGGACTTCTTCAGCTACATGGACTTCGGGCGGGACCTGGGATGGGATGCCGTTGAGCTGCACTACAGACATTTCCCGACCATGGAGAGGGACTACCTCCGAAAGCTCAAGGCCCATGCAGTGAAGTCGGGCGTCGAGCTGGGCATAGTCTCGGGCGCCAACAACTTCACCGTCCCCGACGCTCGAGAAAGGGAGGAGAACGTGAAGGGCCTGATCAGGGCGCTGGAGGTTGCGGAGTACCTCGGCTGCCCGCAGGTCAGGGCCTTCGGCGGGCCGGTGCCGGAAGGGATCCCAAAGGAGCGGGCCACCGAGTGGTGCATCGAGTGCTTCCGGAAGGTCATGCCGGTCGCTGAGGACAAGGGGATAGTTGTCGGGCTGGAGAACCACGGCGGCGTGACGCTGACCTCCGACGACGTCCTGGGGATCCTTCGGGCCGTCGACTCCGAGTGGCTTGGGCTGAACATGGACACGAACAACTTCCCCAAGGAGGAGCGGTACGAGCACATGGAGAAGGTCGCGCCCCACATCGTGCAGATCCACGCCAAGGTCCTCGAAGCCGATGAGAAGAAGGGTGACCGCACGATCGACTACGACCGGGTGCTCTCCATCGCAAGAAAGGCCGGCTTCAACGGCTTCGTGTCCATCGAGTACGAGGGAAAGGAGGATGCATGGAAAGGAGTCACGAAGGCGTCCAAGTATTTCAGAGCGGTGCTCCGCGGCAGCTAGCATTCCGTGACGCGCTTCCTGCGGGAAGCCGCAGATCTTTGCACCATCGATGCACTAGGAATCAACCGTTACGAGGGCCTTCACCGGGCGGACCCTGCCCTCGTCGATCGCCCGGAAGGCCTCAGGTGCCTCATCCAGGTTGAATCTGTGGCTCACGAGCGGACCCACGCGAATCCTTCCCTCGGCGATCAGCTCAATCGCCCCTTGAAACATCCCGCACGAGTTCCTGGATCCAAGGACGTCCAATTCCTTTCGTATCACGACGATCGGTTTGAAGGGAATGGCCTCTCCCGTCAGGCCAACGAGCACGACCCTTCCGGCCGCCGACACGACGTCGATCGCCTGCCTGATGGTCGGCTCGCTCCCCACCGCCTCGATCACGACGTTGGGGCCGTCTCCCGATGTCAGGTCCTTTAGCGCCTCAGACAGATCCCGTCTCTCCGGATCGATCGCTGCATCGGCACCAAGCCTCTTTGCAAGGGCGAGGCGGCCCGGGTCGATGTCGGATGCAATGACCCAAGCCCCCCTGGAGCTAGCCACCTGAAGGACAAGCAGCCCTATCGGCCCGGCCCCGATCACGAGAACCGTATCACCGGACGTCACGCGAGCCCGTTTGACGGCTTGACACGCGACGGCGGCAGGCTCGCACAGGGCCGCGTGATCGGCAGGGATCTTTCCGGGCACGGGGTAGACCAGCTCTTCCGGGACGCGCACGTACTCGCACATCGCCCCGTCCTCGTGGACGCCCATCACCCTCAGATTGACGCAACAGTTGTACCGTCCTTGCCTGCAAGGATAGCAACCCCCGCACCTCAGCAGCGGCTCGACCGTTACGAGCTGCCCTTCCTTCAGCCGAGAGGTCGGGCCAACCAGCGTGCCCGAGATCTCATGCCCCGGTATCCGCGGGTAGGTCTGGAAGGGCTGCGTGCCCCGATAGGCATGCACGTCCGACCCGCAGATCCCGACTGCCTTGACCTTGATCAGAGCCCAGCCCCTGGTCGGCCCAGCGGGAGGAGGCCTATCCTCAACCACAATCTCCCTCGGCTTCCGGAGCACCACGCATTTCAGAACGCTCACCACCCGAGCGCTACCTTGTAGACGTCCCTCATCCCGGTCTCTTCCAAGACGCCTCGAAGCCTGCCGGGAACCCTTCCGCGTTCAAGGTCGTGGTGAAACTCCTCGTCGACTTCCTCTTTTTCGTACAGCTCTTGGCGACGAGCTTCGTGCTGCAGGACTGGGACGCCTTCTGCCTCGGCAGCACACTGCACCCCGTCACCCAGATCGCCCGCTTCTTGAAGGTAATTGCGCCAATCCACGGACCGGAGCAGATGGTGGTCAACCACCACCTTGGGAACTTCTGCGGCCAGCCGTCGAAGAAGCCGCAGCGAGATCTCCCTCTCCTGCCGCCGGACCCTCTCGCTGTCGAAGATCGGGGGCCCAGCCACCACGGCAAGCCCAGGCCCCTGAGCCAGCATCCAATCGACGCAGCCCTCGTTGAGCAACTGCACATCGGATGCATGAACCATCCTTTCCCCGCCGTCGTCGATCGACGTGCCCACGACGTATCCCTGGACGGTGCCCTCCGTCCCGTGCCAGAGCGCGGGCGAGAAGGAGATCGTCGTCTTCCCGAATCCGAAGCTCCTCCCGTCGGCAATCTGAAATGCGCTGGCCTTCCGCGCGTAGACCCTACGGAACTCCCTACCCCTCTCTCCCTGTTGGTCGGTGACGTTCCTGTCAGGATCCTTGCAGAAGAGCATCTTTCCCGTGTAGGCTCGATCTGCAAAAGCCCTTGTGCTGAAGGTCGTTACAAGATCGTTGCCAAGCGGGGACAGGTGATCCAGGTGGTAGTGAGAAGTGACCACGGCATCGGCCTGGTCGCAGAGCGCAAGCATCGCGGAGCGCTTCCTGATGAGCACCTCGTACTCGACGGGGTGCGGCTTCAGTCCGGACCTGGCATGGCAGGCGGCGCTTGGGTCTATCAGGACGGCAAGCTCTGCCGTCCTGACGAAGGTGCACATCGACCGTATGCCCATGCTCTCGAAAGCCACGAGTCGGACGTCCATCATGGCGCGCTCCGATGCCGCCCTGAAAAATGACCCGATCCGAAGATCTAGACCGCTAGATCAGGCCGTTGAGCCCCTCCTGCAGGTCGGCCCGGGCGGCATTCTCGATCCTTGCTCCCCCTTTGAACAGGTTGCCGCTGATGATCGCAGATCTCATGCCCTCGCAGAGCAGGATCTGCGGCCGGTCCTTCCAGAACGTGCAGCCCGAAACGATCAGGGAACCTCCCCTGGCCTCTATCGCCCGGTAGCCCTTCTTGCTGTGGTCCCAATCGCAGAAGTTGCACTGGGAGAAACTCACCACTCCTTTTCCCCCAACCAGGGCCACCCTTTCGGCTGGTCCCCAGAAGCTGTTGTTCGCAAGCTGGACGACCCCGTCGAACTCCGGGCCCACCTCCATCATCGCATCCGAGCCCTCGCCCCCGACCCATTCCCCGTTCGTGATGAGGAGGCCCGGCCGCTGCGTGTGCTCGACTAGAAGGGCCCTGTGCGCCCAGTCCGCAGCTATTCCTAGGAAGTTCCCGTTGCACGCCCCGTACTTGGACTTGGTGAAGCGGTAGCCCACGCGGCAACCGTAACTGAAGGTGTTCAGGTGGTATTCCCAGTCCGACCTTGCGATGACGAACGCCTCGCAGTGGTCCCAGAGATACCTGATGAGTGCCTTGTCGTCAGGTGTGTTCGGCGCCTCCGACCTAAACCAGTAGTGCGGGTTGAAGTGCACGTTCTCTACCCTGCCTATATCGCTGCATCCATCGATGACCACGCCCTTGTGCAGGGGGGTGCCGAAGACGTTGCGGATGTGGTGCAGCTCGTGCGGCTGGCTAAAATCGATGCCGAAGTACGAGTTGACCAATGTCACATCCAGCACGGATGAGTGCATGCCCGTGCCGCGTATGGATGGCGGGTACGGCACAACGCCGGGAAGCATCTGTTCTGGGTAGAGGATGGTCACCCCCCTCAGAGCAGATGACGGTCCGAGCACGACGAGCGGCGGGCCCTTCTCATCTCCCCGTCCGCCGTAGGCCAGGAGAACCGTTCCCTTCAACCCCTGAGCGTGGTGGGGCGATTCCCAACTTCCCTGAAGCGTCACGCCCGATGGCACTTGCAGGCTTCCGTCCAACCTGTACCGACCGGCCGGGAGGAAAACCTCGCCGCCGCCCGAGGTGCCCACCCTGTCCAGTTGGCTCTGGATCATGGCCGTCGCGTCCAAGGTCTCGTTGCGAGGCGGAGACACCGTCATCCTTGCGCTCAAGCCCAACACCGCAAGGTTCGATGGATCAAGGTTCTTATAACTTCCATGGACCCCGCCCGGTGCCGTCACCATCCCGAGCCATTGCGCCAACGGGCGAACGGAGGGGCGGACCCTGCGCGTTCATTCAGCCCGTGGACCGGGCGGAAGTACTTATAGCCGCTACAAGTCAGCCGGAACGGGTGTCGCGCGTGAGCCGCAAGGATATGTGGTCGGAACCCTTCAAGAGGATGGTCGTGATGGGAGAGAGCACGGTGCAGGGCGGGCCGTGGTTGACCAGGCAAGAGGATCGATGGCCCGACGTTCTGGCCCGGCTGATAGACTCCTGCCAAGATAGCCCAGTGGAGTACCATAACAAGGGAATCGGCGCCAATGCCATATCCCCCCGCAGTCCTGGATACCCTTCGTCGGCTAAGCCAAGCGCCCTGGAACGCTATCGCAGGGACGTGATCGATCTGAAGCCCGATCTCTTCATACTGTGCTACGGGCTGAACGACATGCGCGCGGCCATGGACGTTGGGGAGTTCTCCGAGGACATGCAGACCATCATAGGCGATGTCAAGGATGCCTGCGCACCGCTCATCGTGCTGACCACGGTCTACTATATGACGGGGTGGAGGAGCTACCCGCCCTTCGACAAGGGAAGCGTCGAGTTGGCCCTGCAGTACAACGAGGCCATCCAACGGCTTGGAATAGCAAACGGCTGCATAGTCTCGGATGTCTGGGATGCGGAAGGCGGCGCGGACTGGCTGATCAACCCCGACGGGGTCCACGCCAACTACGTGGGAAACCTGATCATCGCGCACAGGGTCTTCAGGGACATCGCCGTGAACTGCAGTTGCCTCTCGAAGGCCACCTTCGAGCGGACCAGGGACACGAGATGGGTCAGGGACACGACGGCCTCCAGGAGGCAATTAGGGGACCCCTTCACGAAGACATGGTGACGTGGAGCCTCTATTTGCCCAACACCCACACGCCTAGATGATCAACCTCAGCCCGGCAGGCGTCCCATGCCTCAATGCTCACATGGACCCGCCTGACTCCATCCCGCACCCAGCTTAAGGACCCTGGACCTCCTCCAAGACCTTGCCCTTTGAGCCCACGACCGCTGGCCTGGCCGTGTCTTGAACCGCTCGGTCGTTCAGCGCTCCGATCTGCCCGCCCGACGCAACCAGGGACGTCGGCCTCGTGCCGCCTCTTCACCGTCACGAGCCCCTGAGCACAGAGCCTCCATAATGCCTTCGCCTTCTAGCCCCCGAGCATGCACCGAGACGTGGCCGCGCCTACATGCCAGATGCGTCCGAACCCTGTCGGTCCTGCAGCGTTCAATCCCTTGGAGAAGTCAGACGGGATGAACCAAGAAGGAATCAACGACCGCGGACACATGAGCCGGACCTGAGATCTCGACGATCGAGAACGATCGCCTTAGACGCTTCTGGTCGTCAATCTTCGTATGCCTCTCAGGCGATCAAGATGCTTGTCGAAGCTGTAAATCTCGGTTAGGCCGAGCCTCGTCATGGCTACCCATGCCAGCGCGTCGTTGGCGCTCACTTCAGCTTCCTTCGCCATCGCAAGTGCCTCTTCGTAGTCCTCTCGACCGACAGGGAGTATGGCGAGATTCCCGCTGGCCGCGGCCCAGGACAGGAATCCCAGGGACTCACGCAGGCCGAGACCCGTCTCGATGATGTTCACAACCTCGGACAGATGCGCAGTCGTCATGGCGGCCTCCTCTCCGGCCTCGAGGGCCTCCACGATCGACTTTGCTTCTTCTTTCGCCTTCTTCTCCTTCGGCGTCAGATCCCTGCGAGGAACCAGGAAAGCGTGCAGGAATACGTTGGAGTCGACAAACCTCATCGCTTAGGCCCCAATAATGCCCTCTTCAGCGAATGCGCATCCAGAAAATCTGCAGCATCCGGCACCCTGATGCTGTCGAAGAACTCAGAGGGCTTCACAGGCTCGACCGGCAGCATCTCTATCATGTTTCCGCGCTTTCTCAGCATGACACTGTCGGACTTCCAATCCCGCCTCCACTCTGCCGGGACTGAGACCCTTCCCTGCCCGTCAAGCCTCCTCACGACCGCTTCGGCCAACGCTCCTCGGCTCCCCTTGCCAGGATTCAGTTTTTCACCACAACTTCGATTTCACCCAAATTTAACTCTTTTGGCAATGAGCAACGTCGCCGCTCCCAGGCGTTCATGAGGGTCTTGGAAAGCGCGAGGAGCAGGTGACTTCATAGTCCCCACGGACAACTCTTGATCCCCGTTTCAGCCATCGATCGACTCAACTGAGCGGCGCACGGACTGATTTGGTGCAGGCTCACCCAGGCCCGACCAGATCTTCCACGCACTGCGCTATGATCTGACTACCCAAGAAGGGTTAACAAAGCAATTTAACCCAGGCGGATGAGTCTTTGCCATTGCGAGAACTTCATCCCTGCTTCTCTGAGCAGGCCCACTTCCAGCATGCCAGGGTTCACCTTCCAGTGGCTCGAAAGTGCAATCTGGGCTGCAACTACTGTGAACGGCTGGTTGGCGGAGCTTCCTATCACGCTTACCGCCCCGCGGTCTGCGATAGGATCATGTCACCGGCCGAAGCGCTATCTTGCGTCAAGCAATGCCTCCTCACGGTGCCAGAGCTGAAGGTTGCGGGCATCGCAGGCCCGGGCGAGCCCCTTTGCAATGAGGAGACCTATCGCACGTTGGACCTCCTACACAGATCGTGGCCCGAGCTGATCCTCTGCCTGAGCACAAACGGCCTCCTTCTTTCGGAAAGCGTCCCGAGGCTCACCAAGCTTGGGGTCAGGACGGTCACCGTCACGGTCAACACAACAAACCCCACGACCGCCGCGGCGATCTACAGCCATGCCATCATCGATCGACATCTGCTGACAGGGCTAGCCGCGGCAGAAGCCATCGTTGAGAGGCAGATCCCTTCTGTCAGACGGGCCGCGGACGCTGGCCTGCTCGTCAAGGTCAACACCATCCTCATGCCCGGCATCAACGAGCGGGAAATTGGTCGGATAGCTAGGGCCGCGCGGGACGCCGGGGCCTGCGTCCAGAACATCATCCCCCTGATCCCACTTGGCAGATTCGGTTCGTCAAGGCCTCCCTCATGCCTCGAGCTGAGGGAAGCACGCCGCAAGGCAGGCCGCTTCCTGGATCAGTTCGCGCTATGCCGACAGTGCCGCGCGGATTCGGTCGGCATCCCGGGGCGTCTGGACTCAACGCTAGGCCGGTGACCCAGGTACAAGATCCAGCCCCTCTGCGTGAGCGGTGGCTACCAAGTGAGGTCTTCCGAGGGCGCCTTCCCTTTTCCGGTGACCTTCTCCAGTATGATCCTTTGCTCGATGGACGCAACCATCTTCTTGGCCGACTTCACGGCGTCCGGATTTACCGATATGGAATCGATCCCAGCCCGGATCAGGAACTCAACGAACTCCGGGTAAACCGATGGTGCCTGTCCGCAGATGGAAACGGTCTTACCGTCCCGATGTGCCACATCTATCAGGTGCGCAATGGCCCTCTTGACGGCTAGGTTCCGCTCATCGAAGATCTTCGCCACGGCCTCATTGTCCCGATCCGCACCAAGCAGCGTCATGGTCAGGTCGTTGCTCCCGATGGAGTAGCCATCCACGAACTTGTTGAACTGGTCGGCCAGGATCACGTTCGAGGGTATTTCGGCCATCAGCCAGACCTTGAAGTCGGGACCCCGCTTGAGCCCCTCCTCCTCCATGATCTTAACCACCTTCTCGCACTCCTCGACGGTGCGGCAGAACGGAATCATTACCCAGAGATTGGTTAGCCCGAACTCCTCCCGGACTTTCTTGACTGCCCTTACCTCCAAGCGGAAGGCGTCTATGTACTTCGGATCGTAGTACCTGGACGCTCCCCTCCAACCAAGAAGGGCGCTCGGCTCCACCGGCTCGAACTTCTCACCGCCCCTCAGGTTCCTGTACTCGGAGGTCTTGAAGTCGCTGAACCTCATCACGACCGGCCTAGGCGCCATGCCGGCACAGGTCTGCCTCATGAACTCGGCCAACTGGTCAACGACCTTCTCGGGGTGGCCCTCCTCGATCAGCTGCAGCGGGTGGTCCCTGATGTAGTCGGTCCAGATGAACTCCTCCCTCATCAGCCCGATTCCATCACAGGGCAGGGCGCCGTGCTCTTCCTTGAACTCGACTCCGAGATTCATGTAGACCTTCGTGCCCGTAACCGGAATGTTCTCGGCCACGGCGACCATCCCGGGCGCGAGGCCCGCCTCAACCTTCCTCACGGCCTCCTCAAGCACGCCCTCGTAAACCACCCCGTTCTTGGCATCGACGGTCACGGAGGTGCCGTTCTTGATCGCGTCGGTCGCCTTCGTCCCCTTGCTGCCCGTCCCCACGATGCACGGAATCCCGAGCTCGCGGCTTACGATCGCCGCATGACACGTCATGCCCCCGGAGTTCGTCACGATTGCCCTCGCCTTCTTCATGGCCGGCACCCAGTCGGGGGCGGTCATCTCGGTGACGAGTATCTCGCCCTCCAAGAACTCGTTGATGCCCTCAACGGACATGATGACGTGAGCCTTCCCGGCCGCCACGCCCGGGCTTGCAGGCAGGCCACGGCAGAGCATCTTCCTCTCCGTCGTCACCTTGACCTCCTTCTCCTCAGGGGCGGCCTGCTTCAAAGACCACACCGTCTCGGGCCGGGCTTGAAGTATCCAAAGCTTGTTGGTCCGCTCATCCAGGCCCCACTCGATGTCCATCGGCCGACCATAGTGCTTCTCGATGTCGATGGCGTATCTTGCGAGCTCGACGATCTGTTCGTCGGTCAGTACCTGGGCCTCCTTCATGGCCTCAGGGACCTCGCGATGTTCAACCCCGCCGCCCGGCTTCCTCACCAGCATCTCGGTCTTCCTGCTCACCGTCTTGCTGACGATCCTCAGGTCGGCTTTGCTCACGACGTATTCATCCGGAGTTATCTTGCCCTGAACGACGTATTCGCCCAGGCCCCATCCTGCCTCAATCAGCACAACATCTCTGTCCCCCGTGCTGACGTTGAGCGTGAAGATCACGCCGGCCGCCTTGGAGAAAACCATGAGCTGGACGACGGCGCTCAGGGCCACCGCCATGTGGTCAAACCCTTTCTGCACGCGGTAATATATCGCCCTGTTCGTGAAGAGCGAGGAGTAACACTCCTTGACCTTGTCAACGACCTCCTCCGCGCCCCTCACGTTCAGGTACGTCTCCTGCTGCCCGGCGAAGCTCGCATCGGGCAAGTCCTCCGCAGTCGCGCTCGACCTTACCGCAACGAAGGGCAGCTCCTTCGTCTTGGCGTCCTTCTGATATCTCTGCGCGAGCTTCCTATATGCGTCCGCGATCTCGTCGGCAAGCTCCTTAGGCATGGGGGCCTCGACTATCAGCTTCCGTACCTCGGCTCCGACCTTCTGGAGGACTGGCGTGTCCTCGGGATCCTTCAGCTCGGACAGCACCTTCGCTATCCTCTTGTCAAGGCCGGCCTTCTTTATGAACAATCGAAAAGCAGCGGCCGTGGTGGCAAACCCGTAGGGCACGGGCACCTTCATCTTGGAGGTCATCTCGCCCAAGGACGCGGACTTACCG
>Ga0209102_1001022_pt1 | contig 16024 bp, 14 predicted proteins | sample ConPoolayeHmetaG_FD_185483 | JGI IMG/M metagenome (GOLD analysis project Ga0209102, IMG submission 185483) | Hot spring microbial mat communities from California, USA to study Microbial Dark Matter (Phase II) - Cone Pool mat layer H metaG... ...
GGGGCGATTCCTGGCTTTCCCTATCAGCTCGAAAACCTTGTTGATGTCGTTGACCTCCTCCTCAGTGTGCATGAAGAGCTCAAAGTACGCAGGCTCAAGGAGGTGGCCCAGGTCCGGCGACCTGATGCATCTGCCCTTGCCGCATTCCGCCTGATGTACCCCGGGGCAGACCTCTCTCCAGGCCGAGGGTGGAATCTCGTCTGGGACGGACTTGGGTCTCTGCGCGCCTCTGTCATCAAACTTCCCAAGCTGTCCGATGGAGACGAGGGTGCCCCCCTGCCTCGCATACTCCAGCAAGGCACTGGCTTGTACATCCGACAGGTTCTCCACGTCACACGCGACGACGGCCCTGTAGCGCGTTAGGTCGGTCAACCGCAGGTTCCTCTCAACGATGAGGTCGAAGAGCACGTGCTTGGCCATGAATTCCTCTGCGATCCTGAGGGTGTTCTCTAGGTGGGACCTCGTTCCCCATGCAAGTTGCTCATAGAGGAAGACCAGGCCGACGAAGGAGTACGGAAGCATGTCCGCGAATAGCTCGGGGTGTCGGTGGAAGAAGGTCCGGAACTTTCGCCTCACCTCTGGGGAAGCATAGCCTCCCTGAATCAGCGCGCCTCCTCCGCCAGCTGCTGCCTCGGCAATTCCGATGTGAACGCCGGACGGATCCTGCGCGTGGTACAGGAGGGTCCCCGCCCTCGCCGTGTGGGCGAAGGCATACTTGTACTGGAAGATGAAGTTGGATACGACGCCCTCCGCGAGTAGTCCCGGTTGGTGCATCTCCTCGAACATTATCACAGGACACTCCCTGGCCCAACTTGCGAATACGTGGGAGTTGCCCACCCGCCGCCACACCCCATCAACGTGCTGGAAGGGGCTTAGGTTGGGCAACACGAAGAACGCGTCGCGGAACTTCCTTCCCTCGTTTCTGAGTTCTGCGAAGAGGTTTGCCGCCCTCTCCCCACGGAACCTCACGGTCTCCACCCAGAGCAACCCTTCTCCCTCGCGTCCCATGCGCACATCCCTGGGCGAGTTGAATCCGAACAGTCTCTTGATCTCGTCCCAGGTGTACCGCGACTGGAGGTAGTCACTGAATAGCTGTCTGCAGCAGGCCTTGGAGCACCGCGTCGAGTTCACATCAGAAAAGACTCCGTCGTATCCAACCTTGGCGATCTGTGCCACCGTGGCCCTGAGGAACCTGCGCCAGTCGGGATCGTTCATGCACGGCTCATAAACGTAGCCAGCGTCATAGTCCTTGGCGTTCAGGGGCCGCGGCTTGTCGTAGCACCATGTTAGTGGGTCACGCTTGGGCTTGGACCCGAAGCCGAACTCCTTGTACTTCTCCCAGTTGTCATAGAACTCCCAGAAGCCCGTGCGCTTCTTGGCGTCCCCGAAGATGAACATGGAGCAGACGTAGGGTATGAGGAGCCTAACGCCAGCCTTGTGAAGCTGGGCGACATAGTCCTTCAGTACATCGATTCTTTCCTGTGCTTCCTTTGGGCTCAGTATTCTCCGGCCAAAGCAGTCAAACTGATCGGCCGGACCGTACATGCTCTTGAACGGCACGTCGTGTCCAACGTGGAGAAGGACCGGCGGGGCCTCGGCGATCATCTTGATGTAGGATTGGCTGCCGACGTGGTCCGGCGAGTAGTCGATGTTGTAGGTGAAGGGCACGTCCGTTGTCCAAGTCGGATCTCGGTCTCCGGGTTCGGTCATCGTCAAAGATGAACACCGAAAGCGCACCGGAGACGGCGGAATAAAACGGTTTCCTGGGGGAGGGTGCAGAGGTCGCCCAGCCCGGAGCTAACCCTCGGGGAGTTCGGCACGCTCAGTGAGTTTGACGTGAAGCTTGTGACGAGTTGGAACTAGACCAGGATCCGGAAGTCCGGGTATTGCCCCGTGAACTGTAGCCACTCGACTTCCACCTTCGTGACCTTGGCCCACCTAGGCCCTTCGCGGCAGAAATCGAGCATCCTTTCGAGCGCGTCCCTGTCGCCCTCGAACTCGCACTCCACTCGTCCATCCCTCAGGTTGCGAACCCAGCCCTTGAGGCCCAGCGAAATGGCCTTCTCCCGGGTGAAGTATCGGAACGAGACTCCCTGAACCCTCCCGGCAACGATCACGTGGACTCGGGATTTCACGACGGATTCCGAGGGGTGAATACCGGGGAAAGTAATTTAATGTCGTGGCCAATCTTCGGCCGGGTCTATCCATGTCAAGGCGCTTTATCTGGATTTTGGCACTCTGCTCGATCCACGTGATTCTGGGCTCGTGCACGGGCCTTGAGGCAAACGCGAGCAGCGCTAACCTCTCGGTTGAACAGAGGATCGCTGCGTTGGAGGAGAGGCTCGCTTCGCTGGAGGAGAACTTCACGCTAGCTAAGAGACAGCTGGACGTCGTCCTCAAGAGAAGCGCGACGCTCTACGACCGTGTGGACGAGCTGGAGCACAAGCTGGCGAAGATGCAGAACAACATCACTTGGCTGACGAACTTCGCCGTTCCCGCAGCTCCTACCGGGTTCCGGGTAGAGAGGATCAAGAAATCTGGCGACGGCAACTACACGGTGATCCTTCGGTGGAGAAACGGCCCCGAATACATGCGGATCACTCGCTTCGCAATCTGGAACGCAAGGAAGGGCGAGACAACCTATGCAGGAGCCACCTACGTGAACCAGACCGGCAGAAGGATCGTTAAGGCCGAACTTGCCGGCTTCGCGAAGGGCGATGAGATCGTCTTCAAGATTTTTGCCAAGAACGATGCCGGCCAGAGCAAACCCTCCTACGTGGAGGCCACGATCCGCCCATGGGCTCCGGTATTGATGTGGCGGATCAAGGTGCTTGCAGGGATTGCTGTGCTGGTCATCATCGTAGGCATATCGGTCCGGATGGGCTTGAAGATGCTCCGGCGGAAGAGGGCATGAACATGCCGGTTCGCCGGAGACCTTGCCGTGAGCCATGCGGGTCGGTCGTCGCGATTTGCTGAGTTCGGCGCACTAAGGTAGAGGTGGCGAGTAAACGGTGCAGCGGCAGGCACGGAATACTTTTTTAAACCGGGCAGGAGCAAGGCTATAGGAATGGTTCGCTTGTCGGGGTTGAGTCGGAGCACGTTCCGTCAAGCTTTTCCCGCGCGGACAGGCGGAAGCAAGTATGTTTGATGGGTCTTCGACGGAGCAGAACCCCTGGTCTGCTGGGCATAACGGGCGTATCTCAAGCGCATCACCGCCCTCTCAAGACGGTGTGAAGTTTGATCGCGCGTCCCTGTATGCTCCAGCATTGCCAACTCGACCTTTGGGGCTTGCGGTAACTTTCGGTGGCGAGCCTTAGTCAAAGTTGTAGGAGGTGACGCGTTGGAGGAGGCAGGAGCAGCAGCGCCGGTGAAGATAGCGGATCTCGGACCGAGGTCAAGGAGCGTGAACGTCCTTTTCAAGGTTCTGAAGGCTGGCGACGTAAGGGAAGTCCACTCGAGGGACGGATCGGATCACACTGTGGCCGATATCCTCGTCGGCGATGACACCGGCTCGGTGTACATGGCCCTTTGGGACGAGAACATCTCGAAGGTGGAGGAAGGCTCCACCTACTTGCTCAAGAACGGTTACACTTCGCTCTTCAGGGGAAGCATCAGGCTGAACGTGGGCAGGTACGGGGAGCTATCGGCTGCCGAAGAGGAGATCGGCGAGGTGAACGAGAGCAACAATATCTCGGACAGGACGTATCCGGACGAGAGACGGCCGTACGGCGAAGGCTACGGCGACCGGATGGGTCGAGGCCGCTCAAGAGGCGGTTATCGGGACACCAGAAGCCGATGGAAGAACCGTTTCTAGCCTGGGACGAGCGCGGGTGTTTGACGACACCTCTTGCGATCCTAGACTTGAGGGGATCTTGGCTGTCCTAGTGGACATGCGAGGCGTTGATCTCGGGAGCGCCGCACGAGCGGTTGGAAGTTGGCAGGATTGCCTCCGGAGCTCGGGGTCGAGCTCGAGGGTTCGCGCGGAGATCGGCGGGGAAATGGTGACGGAAGCTGATGGGGGTGAGGCCAGATGCCCTGAGGGCCGTCGACCTGCCGCTCTTGGAGTCGATGATGTTACAGGCCTTGGCCAGGCTGAGCGTAGCCAAGAAACTGGGTAGCGTTTGCTTTAGGGCATCTGCGATGCTCGAGGTGGCCTCCGGTTATCTAAACGAGCACTCGCTCTCCAATGCCTCCGCCGCCATCGGCCTGATGTGGAAAAGCTGGGAATTGCTCGGCACCATCGTCAAGGTGGGCGAGTATCTGCGGAAGTTGGAAACGGACTTCCTCGAGGCCAAGGGGATCGGCGCAGACGTGATCGAGCTGGAGGCGAACTTATCCTCGGTTCAGGCGGACTTTCGCTCAGCCGAAACCGAGCCGCTTCTGAACGCCGTTTCGGCCAGGATCGGCAATCTGAGCGTTGCCGTGCAGAGGGCGGTGGCCGAGGCCCTGATCGAGCAGGCGACCGAGATGATCGCCGCGGCAAAGGGTCTGGGGATCAACACGTCCAGACACGAGATCTTTCTTCAAAGGGCGACCGAGGAGTTCCTCAAGGGAAACTACGGGCCTGCAAGGCTGTTCACGAACTATCCGCTGTCTTTGAGGAGTCAGTTGGCGGAGAGGGATTCAGGTGTGGCTTTGGGCCTTGTGCTGATCCTTGCCCTATTGGCCAAAAAGAGAGAATCCAAATAATCCGTGTCATTTTTATGGTGGCTGCGTGACGGACCCAAGGAAGAATAGGGACTGTCTTAAGAGACGGAGGTTGGCGTGATGGGCCTTTTCAGTCGGAAGAAGGTTCAGGGCGGCGAGATGGGCAACGTGCTGAAGAAGAAGTACAAGGCGAGGCATGCCTTTGACAAATTCAAGATGAAGGAAGCCTTCAACATCTTAGACGAGTGCGCAGCCTCGCTTCTCAAACAAGGGGTTGAGACGAGGATCCTGAGCGATTACATCGTTGATGTCGACGTGGATTTTCAAGGCAACGTCGTGACCGTCACCTACGACGAGGGCAGGGAGTTCTTCCGAAAGGGCGAGGATGGCAACTATACAAAGATAGAGCCCGGGGCGTAGGGATCCTCTCGGGCGGGGTCCGGCTCGCCTGAGATGCGGGATGGTGGGTCGTCCGGCACGAGCGGGCGGGTGGCCTAGGTCTTTGGGCCTGCAATCTCAGCGGCCTTCTCGTTACAGTACTTCCTAGCCTCCTTTCTCGCGCCCTGGATGCTGTTGAAGTGCCTTCCTAGGAAAACCCATCCGCCGCCAGCCGCCTTGTTGATCGAGAAGAACAGCGACCCCTTCTGAACGGGCTTGCCGTCGAGGTGGACCTTCTCCGTCCACAGGTAATCGACGCGCTCAAGGATTCCCCTCTTCTCGTGGAATCGCTCCTCGAACAGCTTATTGAGCTTCATCGAGTCGCCTCATCAATCTGGCGGGCGAAGGTGAAAAATCTGTAGGCCTCTGGCAGGAGGAGAGGGAGCAAGCCGTGTACGGCCGGCGGCGTGCAGGGCGCGGGGGCGCGGTGGGCTAGAGCGCGTACCTTGTCCTAAGGGCGGCGGCGCGGCGTCCACTAAGCCGCTTGAGTTTGACCAGCGCGTACCCGGCAAGGAGGACGAGAAGGAGGAACGCCAAGCTGATGACAGCCCGCCTCACCTGGGACACAGGTACCCCAAGCAAGAACCACCTTCAAGCCCTATTAAAGAACCCCCAACGATTCGGACCGGAGGTTGCGAGAAGATCAATAGTTGTGCGGGTTACGCAAGCGTCCCGAGGTACCCTCACTTGCCGTAGCTGCCATAGCTGAAGATCGAGCGCCACATGGCGAGGAAATTCTGAGGCTTGACGTTCGGGCTGATCGTGTTGCTAGAGCTGATTATGTGGCCGCCGCCCGGCGCCCACAGGCTGAGGCACTCAAGCGTCTCCCTTACGACCTCCGTGGGGCCGAGCAGGCCCAGCGTCCTCCCGCAGTCGACGTTGCCGTTCAGGCAGATCCTGTCACCGAACTTCTCTTTGACTTCGGATCGATCCATGGGCCCCGGTTCTATCTCCCGTGCCGCGTCCACGCCTGACCCGATGAAGTAGTCATGGGCTATGGGCATCAGGTTGCCGTCGGACGCTATCATGGCGTAGGCGCCCTTCCTGTGAAACTCTTTGGACTCCCTACGCATGAAAGGGAGGATGAACCTGTGGTATTTGTCCGGCGATATCATCGGACCATTCCTGTAAGCAAGGTCCCCCCCTATGCCGATGATATCGCAGCCGGCATCGATGGCCGCCTTGCCATATGCGATCGCCCTTCTTGCCTGCGCGCGCTCGAAGCGCATGATCAAGTCTGGACGCCTGTGAAAGGCCTCCAGGAAGGTTGCAAGCCAGTCGGGATGCGTGAGGAAACAGTTCCAGGTCGGGAAGAGCAAAGCAACCTTGAGATCCCGCTTCAACCTCCGTATGAGCGGAGAGAGATCCTGCAGGGCATCCGTGGCCCGGTCCTCCGTCTCCGCCGTCCCTGATTCAAGATCGCTCACCAGCGCCTCTAGGTCGTCCATCCGGTGCTTCACCCTGAGGCCGGTCTCCTCGTCTATCTCGACGGTCAGCAGGTTCCCCTCGACCGTGCGGATGCGCCTATTGCCCCCGTAGGTCCACTCGTGGTTGGACAACAGCTTCGGCCGCTTTCCCTCCTTTGGCGGGAGCGTGGGCACGCAGACAAGGTCCATCTTCAGCTTCTTGGCAAGGTCGTAGACGTCGGCCTCAACCCTCCTTCGCGCCTCGGCGTACTTGCCCTCGGAGTGAAGTTCCAAGATTCTGTGCGCTCCTCCCATCCCGAGGAGCGAGGGCCTTCCCAGCACGATGTCCGCCGTGGGCTGCGAAACCTCCTCGCCTCCCCATGGCACGCGGTCGGGTTCCTCGTGTTGGATCTCGCGGACGACCCTTTCCCAGGGACTGAGCACCCAAGCCGGCCTCCTTCACGGGACGCGGATCGACACATTTTAAATGGGTCTCCGTCTCAGCCGCTGCTTTGTGAGGCAGATGAAGCTGGGACTAGTCACGTATAACATAGCCAAAGATTGGGACCTTCAGACGATCATCGACAGGTGCAAGGAGACGGGCTTTGAGGGAGTCGAGCTGCGGACAACCCACGCCCACGGCGTGGAGGATACCCTTACCGGACCCGAGCGCAGGAGAGTCCGCGAGATGTTCGAGAGTTCGAGCATCAAGCTGGTTGGGCTGGGCACAGCTTTTGAGTTCCACTCGACTGACCCAAGTGAGGTCAAGAGGAACATAGAGGGGACCAAACGCTACGTGGTCCTGGCCAGGGACGTCGGTGCCGAGGAAGTGAAGGTCAGGCCCAATGGGCTGCAGCTGGAGGCGGGAGTCCCAAAGGAGAAGACGCTCGAGCAGATCGGGCTGGCGCTGCGGGAGTGCGGAGAGTTCGCCAAGGACTACGGCATCGAGATAAGGCTGGAGGTTCACGGCCGCGGCACACAGGACCCGAAGTGCATCCGCACCATCATGGAGGTGGCGGACCACGAGAACGTGTTCGTGTGCTGGAACTCCAACAACTTCGAGGTGGTCGAGGGCTCGATCGCGGCGAACTTCAATCTCCTGAGGAAGTGGATCAGGCAGGTGCACATGCGGGACCTCTACCTGGAGGAGTACCCCTGGCGCGAGCTCTTCACGCTCCTGAGGAAGGCTCGATTCGACGGGTACTGCCTCGCCGAGATCCCGGAGAGCCCGGACCCCGTCAGGGTTCTGCGTTACTACAGGGCCTTGTGGAAGGAGCTTTCCTCGCCATGAAGCGATGAGGCCCGCTGATCAGCGCAGGCGCGGATGGCTCGCAGCCAGCCTCGCTACCTCACCATCTCCAAGAAGGCGGCTTCGTCCAGACACTTGACGCCGATTCTTTTGGCCTTCGCGAGCTTTGAGCCAGGGCTGCTTCCCACGACGAGGAAATCCGTCGATTTCGTCACGGACCTCGGCGTGGTTCCCCCGAGCTGTCGGACCAGGGCCTGAGCACTCTCCCTTGAAAGCGAACGTAGGGTCCCGGTGAAGACGAAGGAGGTCCCGGCTAGTTTCCCGCTTCTGGGCCTAGGGGGCGGGATGGGTTCGACCCCTGCTCGCTCAAGCCTGTCCAGAAGATCGGCGGTGGCTTTGTTGGAGAAGTACTCCTTCACGGACTGGGCGGTAACCGGGCCGATCTCGGGGATCGACGTGAGTTCGGATAGCGTGGCGTCGCGCAAGGCCTTCAGGGTATCGAACCGGGTTGCAAGCACTTGGGCAACGTGCTGGCCGACCCCTCTTATGCCGAGGGCGAAGAGCAGCTTGTCCAGACGCGGCGTTCTGGCCCTGTCTATCTCCTCGAGAAGGTGAGTTGCAAGCTTTCTGCCTATCCCGGGTACGCCGACTAGGTCGGCGCGGCTCAGGTGAAAGATGTCGGCAAGATCGCGCACGAGGCCGGCTTCCATGAGGCGTGCGATCGTTTTCTCTCCGAGGCCCGAGATGTCAAGGGCGTCGCGCCCGACGGACCTCACCAACCTTTGGAAGGCCTGGGCCGGACAGCTGTAGGACGTGCAGTAGCGGGCCGCTTCTCCTGGAGGCCGGACCGCGTCTGACCCGCACACCGGGCACTTGGTGGGCATCACGAACTCGCGTTCGCGGCCAGTACGGGCCCAAACCTCGGGGCCGACGACCTCGGGGATTACCTCTCCGGCCCTCTTGACCCTCACTAGGTCGCCGATCCGAAGGTCCTTCCTCTTGATTTCGTCCTCGTTATGTAGGGTGGCCATCGAGATCGTCGCGCCGGAGACGAATACCGGGTCCAGGATCGCGAACGGGGTCAGGACGCCCGTGGACCCGACGCTGACCATGATGTCCTTCATCCGCGTCACCGCGGTCTCCTCGGCGAACTTGTATGCGACGGCCCAGCGTGGGCTTCGCGAAACGGTCCCCAGCAGCTCCTGGTCCGGCAGCGAGTTAACCTTGGCCACGATCCCGTCTATCTGGTAGTCGAGGCTCTCCCTTTTGCCCTCCCACTCACGCTTGTATGCTGCCACTTCCTCTATGTTCCGGCAGATCCGGTTGTGCGGGTTTATCCTAAACCCCCACGACTTAAGGAGGCTGAGCAGGTCGGAGTGCTTCGACAGCCCTAGGGATAGGGGATCCGCGCAGCCGTAGATGAAGATCTGGAGCTTTCTCTCTGCAGTGGCCGCGGGGTCAAGCTGTCTAACCGAGCCGGCAGCCGCGTTCCTGGGGCTGGAAAAAGGTGGAAGTCCGGCTGCGATCCTAGCCTTGTTTATGGCCTGGAACTCGCTTTTCCGCATGTAGACTTCGCCCCTGACATCAAGGTTGTCAGGGTGGTTTTTTCCGCGGAGCCGGAGGGGGATGGCCGGCAAGGTTCTAAGGTTCCACGTTACGTTTTCCCCGGCGAATCCGTCTCCCCTTGTCGAACCAACTCTCAGCTCGCCCCTGACGTATGCCAGCGACACCGCCAAACCGTCGATCTTGAGCTCAGCATGGTACTCGACGTCTTGGTTTGGGGGCAGACCGAGCAACGCTTTGACCCGGCGATCAAAGGCAAAGAGATCCTCGTCGTTGAACACGTTTGCCAAGGAGAGCATTGGAACGGCATGTTCGTGCCTTGGAAATGCCTCGGAGGGAGGGGCACCGACCCGCTGCGTGGGCGAGTTCGGATCCCGGAACTCTGGGTGTTCCTGCTCCAATCGGACGAGCTCCTGGAAGAGCCGGTCGTACTCCTCGTCGGATATGGTCGGTGAATCTAGGACGTAGTAGCGGTAGTTGTGGTCCTCTATCTCCGCCCGCAGCCTGCTTATGCGCCTTCCTATCTCCTCGTCCAAGGTCGGCCTCCCTCATGAAAGAAGCTTCTGCCCAACGCCTTCCTAGCTGCTGGATGGCGTGCCTCCCTTTAGTTGGATGTGGAGGGGAGGGGAAGCCAACGGAACCTCAAATCAACATTGAGATGCCCAAAATTGATCCGCGGCACAAAGTTTAAATCCTTAACGGCCAAACCCCGAGCGATCCGAAACCAAGAGATTTCGGAGGTCTAAGTTGAAAATGAAGGATTCCAAAAAGGGACTTTCGACGACCGTCGTCATCGGAGCTATCGTTCTAGTGATCATCATAGTGCTGGCAGCATGGTACCTCATGGCTCCCAAGCCCAAGGTCAAAGCGTTGATCATGGGAACAACCGACTCGGTTGAAACCAACATCGACCCAGCCGAGGCCTACGACTTCTTCGGCTGGGAGATCATCCAGGCCACGGGCTGCGGACTTGTGCAGATCAAGGAAGGAACCCCGTACGGAGCGGGCGCCAAGGACGTGATGCCGTCGCTCGCGACGAAATGGTCCGTAAGCAACGATGGGCTGACCTGGACGTTCGATCTCAGGGAGGGGGTCAAGTTCTCAGACGGGACCGAGTTCAACGCCACCCACGTCAAGTACAGCATCGACAGAGGGATGAGCCTTGCCGTCCCGGAGGGGGCCTTTGTAGGCATCGGGTTTAGCGACATCATCGACAGCGTCGAGGTGGCGAGCAAGTACCAGGTGAAGTTCCACCTCAAGATCCCATTCGGTCCTTTCCTTTCCCTCATGGCCTCGCCGGTCGCGTACATCGTGAACCCCAAGTATGCGCCGTTTGACAAGACCGTGGGCTACGTTGAGGGGGACGCTAGGGCGAGCTGCCCCAACGATCTTGGGCCTTACATCTTGACAAATTGGACGAGGGTGGCCGGAAAGGACTATGAGATGAGGTTCAAGGCCAACCCGAACTACTGGGACAAGGGACTGCCGAAGTCGGAGGAACTCATAATCAAGTTCTATGCCGACGCCACAGCACTTGCGCTGGCCATCGACGCGGGCGATATCGACGTGGCCTTCAGACAGCTCAAAGCATCGGACATAGAGAACTTCAAGACGAAGACCAACGTCAAGGTCTGGGAGGGCACAGGCGCCTTCATCCAGTATATGATCTTCCAGCAGAAGATAAAGCCATTCGATGACCCAGTGGTCAGAAGGGCCGTTGCCGCGGCCCTGAACAGGACCGCTATCTGCAGGACCGTCTTCCTTGGACAGGCAGCGAATCTCTATAGCATGATACCCAACGGCATGATGGGCCATACCGATGCATACAAGAAGCTCGGCGATGCGAACTACTCCTTCACCAGGAGCGCCCTCGGCGCGCTTGGCTACTCGGAGACGAACAAACTGGAGATCGACCTCTGGTACGAGACCTCTGGGCACTACCCGCAGAGCGCAGACCAGGCAGCGGTCATCAAGTCATCCCTAGAGGCCAGCGGGGTGATCAAGGTGAACCTCCACGGGCTTGACTGGCCGGCCTACAGGGTGAAGAGGGGCGAGGAGAGCATGCCGGCATACATCTACGGCTGGTACCCAGACTACGTCGACCCAGACAACTACGTCTATCCCTTCCTGCACTCGTCGGGTTCGTCCTGGCTACACAACAACTACGCGAACAGCCAGATGGACAAGCTGATCGAGGATGCCCGCGCCACGGCGGATGCGGCCACCAGGGAAAGCCTCTACGCGCAGATCCAGGACCTCATGGTCGAGGATGCTCCGATCGTGCCATTGTTCCAGAGCTCCGCATGGGCGGTGACGAAGCCGGACGTTACGGGCGTCTACTTGGACATCTCCCAGGTCTGGCGGCTTTGGCTGCTCGAGAAACGATAAGCTTTATTTCTTTCACTTTTTCTTCATACCCGCCTGCCACCGGAAGGTAGGTGAACGTGCACTTTGAGCCTTCGATCGTACGTGGTTACAAGGCTTCTGCTGACGATACCGATGATACTGTTACTGCTTTCGATCGTATTCATTGTGGTCAGGGTTCTCCCGGGCGATCCCGTTCTGCTCCATTTCGAGAAACATGCCAAGCCCGAGGACGTCGAAAGGCTTAGGCAGAACCTGGGCTTAGACAAGCCTCTCCACGTGCAGTACGCCCGCTACCTGGTCGGAATCATCGGCGGCGACTTTGGCAAGTCCATGCAGGATTTCTCGCCCGTTGCCCAGCAGATATTCTCTGCCTTTCCGGCCACCCTGGAGCTTGCCATATGTGCGATCGTGGTCGCCGTGGTCACGGGAGTGCTGCTAGGGGTCAGGGCATCCCGCTTCTATGGATCGCTCCAAGATCATTCGATCAGGGCCTTCGGCGTGGTCATGTACGCGATACCGGTCTTCTTCCTGGGGATGGTCTTCCAGATGGTCTTTGGGATCGGCCTTCACTGGTTTCCCACCGGCGGAAGGATTTATCCGACTCTGGAGCCCCGGGGCCTTCTCCTGAACATGAGCCGGCCCGAGAGCGGTTTTCTTTCCACTCTTCTGCGCTCCCTCCCAGTGGGCCTGGTGGCGGCGGGCATCATCTACTGGCTGCTTAGGAGACGGCACGTCGCGTTTCGCGCAAGGGGACTTGCGATATGCTTGTCGGGTTTCACCATCTGTTGGCTCATCTTCGCAGCGTTGTTGTGGCACTACTCCGGCGTGGGGGTCTTCCGGCTGAAGACAGGCCTGTTCACGATCGACAGCATACTCGAGGGAAGCCCTGTCAAGCTCGTCGAGGCCCTGAGGTACCTGTTTCTCCCGTCCTTGACGCTGGGCCTCGTCCTCTGCGGGATCTTCATAAGGCTGACGAGAAGCAACATGCTAGAGACCCTCAGGCTGGACTTCGTTTCGGCCGCGAGGGCGAGGGGACTGAAGGAGAATAGCGTGATATACGGCTATGCCCTCCGGAACGCGTTCCTACCGGTTCTCACGATGATGGGGCTTCAGTTCGCCGCCCTCCTTGGCGGGGCCATCCTGACAGAGACGACCTTCTCGTGGCCGGGATTGGGCAGGTACCTCGTGGACAGGATCAACTTCAGGGACTACACGGGCATCCAAGGTGCCGTCGTCCTGTTCGGCCTCATGGTGGCACTCGTGAGCCTCGTGGTGGACGTCCTTTATGCGTACCTTGACCCCAGGATACGGCTGTAGGAGGAGAGGCCGAAGATGCCGATGAAGCGGTCCATGATTGCGCGGCTCCTGCCCGGCATCGCCTCGTTGGCAAGAGGGGGGTCGGCCGGGAAGATAGTGCTCATTGGGTCCGCGATAGTCTTTTCGATCGTTCTGATGACCGTGCTCTCCCCTTGGATCTCGCCCTACGATCCGTCGGCAATAAACGTCGGCCCGGTGATCTCGCCGCCAAGCAAGCGCTTCCCACTGGGAACGAATCATCTCGGCCAGGACATGCTGAGCAGGGTCTTCAGCGGCGGCGGAGTGATGTTGCAAGTGGCGGTTTTGTCCGCCTTCTTCTGTCTGATCGTGGGGGTACCCGTCGGGCTCTTGGCTTCCTACTCGGGCGGGATTGCAGACAAGGCGGTGTCCCTGGTGATGGACAGTTTCTACGCGTTTCCGGGGCTGGTTCTCGCCATAGCGATCGCGGCCATGCTAGGGAGGGGGACCGTGAACATGGCCCTTTCCATCGCGGTGGTCTACGTTCCTTCATATTACCGGGTGGTTCGGAGCCAGGTGCTCACTATCAGGGAGCTGCCCTACACGGAGGCTGCTCGGGCAATAGGTGCCCGAGAGCGCACGATACTCCTGCGCTACGTTCTGCCCAATCTCGTGGGCTCGATAGTGGTTGTAGCTACCGTGAACTTCGCCGACGCGATCCTGACCGCGGCGGGCCTGACCTTCGTTGGACTGGGCGTGGAGAAATCGATTCCCGATTGGGGCTGGGATCTGACCGACGGAAGGGGGCTGCTTCCAAGCGGGGCGTGGTGGGTCATAACCTTCCCCGGCGTGATGATCGTCCTCTTGGCGCTGGGCTTCACCCTGATCGGGGAAGGGCTGAGCGAGCTGCTCAACCCAAGGCTCGAACAATGATGTGAGCCGATTGCCGTTCTTAGAAGTGCGTTCATTGGTCGTTGAGTACAGAACGCGGCGGGGAAACGTCCGGGCAGTCAACGACGTCTCCTTCACTCTGGAAAAGGGGGAAACTTTAGGGATAGTGGGCGAATCCGGCTCGGGCAAGTCGACGCTTGGGCTTTCCATCATTCGGCTCGTGCCTCGTCCTGGCGTGATCGTCGGGGGCCAGATCATCATGGACGGCGTCGACCTTCTAAGCCTGCCGGAGGAGAGGATGCGATCGATTCGGGGCAAGAAAGTCGCATACGTTTTCCAGGACCCCATGACCTCCCTAAACCCGGTGAAGAAGGTGGGCGCACACTTCATCGAGCTCGTCCGGACCCACCAGCCGGAGGTTTCGGAGAAGGATGCGCTGGACCGGGCCAGAAGAGCGCTGATCGATGTGGGCATACTGCCCGAGCGGGTGAACGATTACCCGCACCAGTTCAGCGGCGGCATGCGGCAACGGATCATGATCGCGCTTGCCATCGGACTTGACCCCGACCTCGTGATCGCGGACGAACCCACGACCGCGTTGGACGTCATAGTCCAGGCGAAGATCCTGGACCTCCTGAGAAGCCTGCGAGACAGGTATGGCATGGCTCTGATGCTCGTCACCCATGACCTGAGCATCGTGCTGGAGAGATGCGACAAGGTAATGGTCATGTACGCCGGAACGGTGGTTGAGCTGGCGAGCGCGGTCGAGCTGCACGCAAATCCGATCCATCCATACACCCGGGGGCTTTTGGCCAGCATTCCCAACATTGAGCTGGGCGAACAGAGGCTGAAGGCGATCGGCGGCTCCCCGCCAAACCTGCTTAACCCGCCGAGCGGCTGCGCCTTTTGGCCCCGCTGCTTAGAGAGATGCGATAGATGCTGCCAAGACCAGCCATCGCTCGTTGAGGTTTCTCCAGGACACTTCGTCAGATGTCTGAAGGAGGTGCGCGAACCTGAGCGAGATCGCTAGGGTCGAGGATCTCGTCAAGTACTTCCCGATCGAGAAGAGCTTCCTCGAGAAGCTCTTCACGAGGGAGACGCAGTTCCTCAAGGCGGTCGACGGGGTCAGCTTTTCGATAAAGCGGGGGGAGGTCTTCACCCTGGCTGGGGAAAGCGGCTGCGGAAAGACGACCACGGGGAGGCTTCTGGTCAGACTTCTTGAGCCCACCGCAGGCAGGATCTTCTTTGACGGCAGGGAGATCACCAACCTCAAGGGCGAGGATCTCAGGCTGCTGAGGAGGAAGATGCAAATCGTATTCCAAGACCCGTATGCATCATTCAATCCGAGGATGAGGATCGGCACGGCAGTTGGGCACCCGCTTGAGATCCACAACCTCGCCAAGGGAGATGAGAAGAGGAAGAGGGTGATCGAGATGCTGGAGAAGGTGGGGCTGTCGCCGGCGGAGCAGTTCATCGACCTGTATCCTCACCAGCTGAGCGGGGGGCAGCGGCAGCGGGCCGCGCTGGCAAGATCCATCATCACGCAACCGGAGTTCGTGGTGGCGGATGAACCCGTCTCGATGATCGATGTCTCCCTCAGGACGACGCTGATCGACCTCATGCTCGACCTGCGGAGGGAACTGGGCCTGACGTACGTCTTCATCACGCACGACTTGGCCGTGGCCAAACACATATCGGACAGGATAGCCATCATGTACTTGGGCAAGGTGATAGAGCTAGGCCGGAAGGCCGAGATCTTTTCACGCCCGCTTCACCCTTACACCGAGGCCCTGCTTTCGGCCATTCCCGTTCCCGATCCCCATCGAAAGAGGAAACCAATCGAGCTGAAAGGCGAGGTGCCCTCCGCCGTCAACGTGCCTCCAGGTTGCAGGTTTCACCCGCGATGCCCAAGGGCATTCGAAAGGTGCCCGCTTGAAGTCCCCGCGATGAGGGAGGTCGGGAAAGACCATCAGGTCGCGTGCCACCTCTATTGAGCTCCGGCGCGCCGGCGGGACGTCCTCGCTGAAACGGTTTCAACGCCGGGAAGGTCCAGCTTCGGCCCGGCCTGCGCTGGCAGAAGCCTAGGTGCCAAGACCTAGGGGAGCGCGAAGAGCGTGATCCTGAAAAGTATCCCCACGACGATCCTCACTGCGACCGTCACGAGGACGGCAAGCAGCCCGACGGCCAG
>Ga0209102_1001023_pt1 | contig 16017 bp, 14 predicted proteins | sample ConPoolayeHmetaG_FD_185483 | JGI IMG/M metagenome (GOLD analysis project Ga0209102, IMG submission 185483) | Hot spring microbial mat communities from California, USA to study Microbial Dark Matter (Phase II) - Cone Pool mat layer H metaG... ...
ACACTTATATCAGCACACTCGCAAAACACCTTTGTGGGTTTGTTACCCCGCCAGTCGGCGCGCTCAGGCGCGAGATTGGTGGGGCTGTGCTTTTGGGGAGAGATGATCAAGCTTGGAATTCTCATCAAGATTCTGAAACGCTCGGGCATCGCCCTGCTATTTGCCCCGGAGCCTTTTACCACTCCCTTCGGTGTGGCGTTTCTGCTGGCCGCACACTATCTATCTAGGAACCGCGACAGGAGCCTGAACAGACGTGCGTCTGAACTGGTCCAGTATTATCTGGTTCATACCGCGCGGGTAGCCGACCAAGCCGAGCGGGAACCTGATAGTCCTGGCTCGCTGGGCCGCTATACGCTAGAAGAGCAACAATCGTTCGCTCAGCAGTATCGACCCGGTGCAGCTTTGGCGGCTAGCTCCGCCCCCGCAGGCCGAAATGGCCCTTTTGCCGTGCGGTCTCAAAGAGCACCTAATACAGCAAATGCGGCGAGTGTTCCCCAGCGCCGCGGGACCATCAACAGTTTGAAGGCCAGACGCACTTTGCCCGCCACGTCTCACACTGGGGAAACCGTCGTTCATCACACAATAGATATAGAGCGCCTGTCCTGGCTGTATGCCAGCGAAGCTACGACTGTAGCCCACGCAGGCTGGACTGGCGTCTCGCGCACACCCGAAGGAATCACGTATCATTCTATTAACAAGAGAGCGCTCTCTGAACGCTGCAAAACAGCCCACGACAAACAGGCGGCGATACAACAGCACGCCATAGACATGCCATCCCTTCTGCGACGCTATGCGCCGCCTCTGAGCGCCACAGCCGTTCCCAATGCCATCCGACATAACAACTACTACTACGACATTGCTTCACGGCCCAATGTGATTGGCGGGTATTAAGCGCCTACGCAGGCAAGACATCTTGCGCGTCAGCTCGGTCGATGCATCGTATTGATTTGACTAGTTGGTAATGAGATTTGCCACCGCTGCGTTCTAGCGACCATTCGATTGGAACGCGCCTTCCCCCAGTTCGGCTGGTGAAGCTACCTCTCCTTTGCACAAGGATGCTTCTCGACGGCGCCGTGACAATCCCTGATTTGCTCCGGGTTGCACTCTCCTGACTTCTCCTTCAGTTTCTTCGGGTGCTGACACTCACTTACCCTTTTCGACTTCTTCATAGTCTTAACCTCCTTGATAAGCCGGGCGAATGCTTCGCCCCAATTTCGTTCGTCGCTCCCAGCAGAGACCGACCTCCGCAAGCACTAGGCGAGTCCTAACCAAGGTAGAAGTACTCCTTGGTAATGGGGTCAATAGCGACCTTCTTCTCAGCCTTCGATATGGGGCTGTAACCAGGATAGCCATATCTGCCCGCAGTCAGCTCCAATACTATAGCCTGTTCGCCCTTCAGGGTATAGTAGGTAATCTTTAGGCCCTCAAAATAGATTTTGTAGCTAAAGGTGGCTCTCACGGTCACCATCGCGTTGCTCAAGGACTGGTTCTGTATAGCCACACCCCCGTAACTCAGGATTTCGCATGTCGCCCGGACTTGGTACACTTCCGAGCGCTGGCAGTCCGGATAATAATTGAATCTCTTCCCGTGAACAAGATTATCAAATTCGTCTCTGGAACGTAGCACATAGACGTTTACCGGTTGGGACGAAGAAATAGCGTAGTCAATCTCCAGACTCTGAATCTTCACCACCGAATCGCCGAAAGTAGCAACTTGGATAGGAAAAGCTCTGCCATCACCGCCATAGTAGTAAGCGTATCCCGCTCTCAGTTGAAATGTTTCATCCAGAGACGAAGCCATGTCGTGGTCTGTAATGAACTGCTCTTCCAATGATTTGTTGATATACTTCCACAGGTTGTCGGGATTGATTCCGGACACCAGCGCGTAAGCATGGTCTTCGGTCAACGTTAGGTATGTCCTGACCCCTGCATTCTCCAGCAAAGAGCAGGCAAGAACCGCCAGGTCCTCGCAGTCTCCACCTTTAAGCTCCAGGGTTTGAAATGGTGACCGAACTAGCTCTGTGTTTTCCGGGTCAGATATGTACGAGAAGTCCTCTACAATATAGCGGTATATGGCATTTACTTTGCACTCATCGTCAGGACAATCTCGAACAAGAGCACCTGCTAACTCCCTTAATTCGGGGTCGTCAACGACGATCTTTTCTATGTAAGGTTTTGCCCGCCTGACTTCATAAGGTTCCACTTCAACCATCGCACACGAAAGGGGAGACAAACGCGCCAGCAAAACGAGGACGGCTACAAGAAGCACGAGGATTAGTACCCATCTCTCCTTAGTCATCTCACAGCTTTTCTAATGTTGTTGGCGCGACTTATAAATGAGTGACTACCGCCCGAAGACAGGAAAAGCATTTGAAGCTTGGGCTGGCATAACGCCAACCTTCTTGGATACACAGGCCGACCAGGTTGTAGCGCATAACCCATCAGGGTTGCGCACTACATCTTCCCGTATTCATCTGTGAAGACCATCGTCTCCAGCGATTTCCTGGTCTTGCGAGGAGCTTCTGCCGGGTAACCTATTGCCACAACGGAAAGCAGCCTTTTATCATTGGGCACGTTAAGCGCCTTCTTGGCTTTGGCTTCATGCACACTGCCATAGGTGCCGATCCAGCAGGCGCCCAGGCCCAGCGAATGGGCTTCGAGAAGGATGTTTTCGGTGGCTGCCGCCCCGTCTTCGACTGCATGATTTGAGGCTGTTTCATCAATGATGACGGCAATTCCCACAGCAGCTTCCGAGAGAAATTTGCCCCAGGTGAGCATATTCGCCAGTTTCTTCTTCGCTTCTTGGCCTCGCAAGACTATGAATTCCCAGGGCTGACTATTATTCGCAGAGGGCGCCCACCTGGCTGCCTCCAGGATTTTGTTGATGTCCTCTTCTGAAATAGGGTCCTGGGTGTATCGCCTGATGCTTCGTCTGCTTCTGATTACTTCCAGAATATCCATAGACATCCTCCGCCTTATCGTGTTCAAATCATATCTCCCACAGCCACAGCCCCGTCACTCCGTCAAGTTTTCGCTGAAGTCGAGGCCCTTCCAACCTGCGCAGGTGGACCTCAGCGGCGAAAACCGTCCCCTCCATGAGGTGACCGGCTCTGGTATTGCCTCTTTCATCGGCCAGTACCACATGAGCGTGAACAAAAGGCTTGCCGTCGCTCAGCGAGACGTTCCCTGTGCAACTCACCATCTCATGAGGCGACTCAATCGCGATCTCCTTGTATTTATGATTCTTCTGGTCATAGTAGCCCAGCCTGGCACGTTTCAACGCGCCAATTGCTGTGAAGCTTGCCGCCTCGATTCCCTTTGCGGTGGCGAGTTCGAGTATGCATTGCACCAGCTCTGCATCGTGCTTTGCCCGCAAGAGCATCTCTTTGCCCCCATCATATTCGAAGAGCCCCGGAGACTCAGTTATAGACTTCATGGTCTTCTCCTTCCCTCCCGAGTCATTCAGTGCCATGTGCACAACTTTTCGTGCTACTGCCCAACTCGGTAAGCTGTGCTGCTCGTGTTTATTATAGCACCAGCCGTATCTTCAAACGCAATTTCGTTCCGCTGCGGAATAAGATCGCCATATCTACCAGTTAAGCAGCGCAAACTGGTAAACTACTTGCCACATAGTCATACCAAGTCTGGCTTTATCATGTGGCTGCTCTACATTGGCTGTGCCTGGGTGGTTGGCATATTCCTGGGCTCAAAGGTTAGCCTGCCTTCACCAACGTTGGCCCTGGGGCTCATACCTTTTGCGCTCATACTTTTGCGACCTGGCAGTAAGAGGACTCTAATAATAGTCGGGCTCTGCCTGTTTGCCCTTCTGGGCGGAGCGCTTCGTTTCGCATCTAGCTTGCCTCCTCTGGACGAACGTTACCTTCACTTCTATAACGACAAGGGCATCGTGGAAATTCAGGGTACGGTGGCAGAAGACCCAGATATCCGCGCAACATATTGTCTGCTGACATTTTCTGTCCGCGAGATAAGCGTTGATGGCGAGAGAAAGGATGTGTCGGGAAACGCCTTGATCAGAGTGCCACGCTACCCTGCTTACCATTATGGCGATGTGCTCAAGGTAACTGGCCAACTGGAGACGCCTCCGCAATCCGGCGATTTTGACTATAAGGCCTATCTGGCACATCAGAACATCTATTCGCTCCTGTATTATCCGAGCATAGAAGTCTTAGACCGTGGCCAGGGCTCCAGAGCCTTGCAGTGGATTTACTTGCTGAGGCGACGGCTATCGGCTTCCTTGGACAGGGCACTACCCGAGCCACAGTGCTCGCTGGCTCAGGCTATTCTGTTGGGCTTGAGGGGCAACATTCCTGACTTCGTCCGCGAGGCATTCGCCAGAACAGGCACGGCACATCTCTTGGCTATCTCCGGCTTACATCTTACCGTCATAATTGCCATGCTCCTCAGCGTTGCCGTCCTTCTGTTTGGTCGGCAGCACTACTTACACATCTGGTTCGCTCTAACGGGCATCTGGCTTTATGTCTTGCTGGCTGGGATGAACCCACCTGTAATCAGGGCAGCAATCATGGGTAGCCTGTTCTTGATAGCTGAATTCGCGGGCAGACAACGAAGTGCCATCATTGCCCTGGCTTTCGCCGCGGCCGTGATGGTGGGAATCCAGCCCGGTCTCCTCTGGACTGCGTCTTTTCAGCTCAGCTTCTTGGCTATGGCTGGGCTTATCCTGCTGTATCCCTATCTCCAGGCCTGGGGAGGAAAAGGAGTCAACCGCCTGTTTGAGAATAGAGAAAAGATTCTGTCCGCAGCCAGTGTGGCCAGCGACGGGTTTGCCGCCTCCCTGGCAGCTACCCTAGCGGTTGCCCCGCTTATAGCGTACAACTTCGGCATAGTGTCTCTGGTCGGCCTGCCAGCCACGTTCTTCTCTTTACCCGCATTGCCCTTTATCATAGTCACATCAGCTCTGGTCGCCCTGGTGGGACTCTTTGCTTCCCTTGCGGCTCAGATACTGGGCTGTCTGGCCTGGCTCTTCCTGAGCTATCTCCTTTCGGTAGTCCAGATCTTTGATAGCTTGCCGCACTCTTCGTTCGCGGTCAGAACCGTTTCCGCCTGGCACGTCTGGGGATACTATGCTATATTGGCAACAGCTATAGCATCCCTCAAGCACAAGAGACAATTGACTGACTTCTTTTCTCCCCTCACCTCGAATATCAAGAGCGCGTTTCAAGGCATTCCCAAACCTCGCCTCGGCATTTCTCCCAAATGGCTTATCCTCCCTCTCTTGATCGTAGCTATTCTGGTATGGTCTGCCGCTCTAACCATGCCGGATGGCAGGCTCCACGTCAGCTTTCTGGATGTGGGACAGGGGGATGCCATCGCAATTCGTTTGCCCAACGGCCAGGACATTCTCATTGACGGTGGCCCCGACCCCCAGAGAATAACTCTGGAACTGAGCAAGAAGCTCCCTTTCTGGGATAGGACGATAGACCTCGTTATCTGCACCCAACCCCAAGCCGACCACGTCACCGGCCTGGTAGAGGTTCTCCACAGATATAAAGTCGAACATGTGCTGGAATCTGAATTGTCCTACAACTCTTCTATCTATCAGGAATGGCGCAGGCTTGTGGAAGACAGCGAGATAGAGCGCTACATAGCTTGCGCTGGACAGGAGATTGACTTGGGCAACGGGATCAGGCTCGAGATCCTGAATCCACCGGCTAGTCTCTGGCAGGGCACCAGCGACGATACCGATAACAACGGGGTAGTGGTGCGGCTGAGCTGGGGCGGGGTCAGCTTCCTGTTCACTGCTGACATCAGGGAGGATATTGAACTCGAGCTTATCGCGCAGCGAGCCAATTTGAGAAGCACAGTGCTCAAGGTCGCCCATCACGGCAGCAGAACTTCTACATCTGAGCAGTTTCTGGCCGCGGTTGACCCAGAAGTGGCTGTGGTCTGCGTGGGAAAGGATAACCCGTTTGGCCACCCTAGCCCTGAGGTGTTGCAAAGGCTGGCTACTGCGCTTGGCCAGGAAAACGTCTACCGTACAGCTGAGGATGGCACCGTCGAATTCATCACCGATGGGCAGAAACTGTGGGTGAAATTGCAGCCCTAGCCAGTTTGCGTCCCATTAAGCCACAGGCAAATCGCCAAAATTACATTCCAACACAGTTACGCAACCTTGCCTAGAGCAGAATCTCCCCGTCCTTCATGAAGAGAGTCCCATCTACACGAACCTCTCCCCCATCGCGCAGGTCGCAGACCATATCCCAGTGAATGGCAGACCTGTTCTTGCTCCCTGATTCAGGATAACCCTTACCCAGAGCCAGATGGATTGTGCCTCCAATCTTCTCGTCGAACAGCGTGTTCTTGGTGAAACGCTGAATGCCCGGATTCGTCCCGAAGGCGAACTCTCCCACATAGCGTGCTCCCGTATCCGTGTCCAGCATCCTGAGCAGAAAATCTTCGTTCTTGCTTGCCGTCGCCTTGACTACTTTCCCTTCCTTGAACCACAGCCGAACATCCTCAACCTCGCGACCGTAATCACAGGCTGGATAACTGAATCTGATATGCCCGTTCACGCTCTCCTCAATTGGCCCAGTGTGGATCTCACCATCGGGAAAGTTCACATGCCCATCACAGTTTATCCACTTTCGCCCAGTCACCTCTAGTTTGAGGTCAGTATCTGGACCGATTACGTGAATCTCTCTTGCCCCATTCAACCAGTTGACGATGCGCTGCTGTTCCCCCGAGATTTTCCTCCAGGCTTCGATCGGGTCAGGTTCATGGACCAGACAAGCTTTATACACGAAATCTTCGAACTCTCGCAGCGACATCTCTGCGTCCTGAGCAAAAGCTTGCGTGGGATAACAAGTCCCAACCCATCTCAACTCTTTCCTGGCTGCCCGCTCCAGGAAACGATCTGAGAGAGGACGATTTGCCGCCGCCCGCCGTGCCTGTTTGGCTGGGTCAACGTTACTCAACCGCTTCGTATTTGCATCCGTCCATATCGCGACGTTTGCAGCTATTTGCTCAATAACGTCCTTCATAAAAGGCGGGAAATAGTCGAGCTGCGCCTCGCTGGCATAGGAATAGAAAAGCTCCTCCGCCTCTTCCAGCCAAAGGTGAAGAAAGGGATGAGCACCGCGCTCGAGAGTCTTCTGATAGACAGCCAGAACCAACGGTGCTCCCTCAGGGCCGCCGGTGATCCGCACCAGCTGATTTGGCTTCACCTCTACCGAATAATCAACCAGAATCCTAGCTACCGTTTCGACTCTCGGATCTATCATTTCGCCTCCTTCGATACCCTCTATGTCTCGACAGTCTAGCAGGCCCTAGCCTGCTAGTCAAATAGCAACTCAAACCGACGGCGGTGGGCGATGCCTGTGTGCCATAGGCTTGCCAGCACCACTTACTTAGAGTATTCTTGTAAACCAGAACTGCGGCTTAGCAAATCGACCATCCGGAAAGGACGTAAGGGGCCGGACATGATTGATCTCGATAGTATCTCGGTCTATCAGCACTTCGATAAGTGCGGCATGCTTGAGCACCTGCACGGCTTTGCCGGACGGTGCCGGGAAGCCTGGGAAAAGGCCCTGAAGTTCGAACTTCCTGCTCAATATGCACGATTATCAAACGTGGTTATCTTGGGGATGGGTGGGTCTGCCATTGGCGGCGACATGGTGCGGGCGCTGGCTCTAGCTGAAAGCAAAGTGCCCGTCTGGGTGCACCGCGACTACGGCTTGCCAGCGTTTGTAGATGAGAATACTCTGGTCATCGCCTCCAGCTATTCGGGGAATACCGAAGAAACGCTGTCCGGGTTCACCACAGCGCTGCGAAATCCTTGCAAAAAGGTCGTCATCACCTCGGGTGGCAAAGTCAGGGAGCTAGCCGAAAAGGAGGGCATCCCTATCTTTGTGATAGACTACCAGGCGCCTCCCAGGGCAGCCTTTCCCTACAACTTCATTGCCCTCGTCGGCATTTTTCAAAAGCTTGGCCTGCTCGGAGACAAGTCGGCAGACCTGCAAGAGGCAGTGGAGCTTCTGCGCAGGCTATCACAAGACCTGGTGGAGACTAAGCCGCTGTCTGCCAATCCCGCCAAACAACTGGCAACAAAGGTGTGCGGGCATGTGGCAGTCATATATGGAGGGGAGGTGCTCTCGGAAGTAGCCCGGCGCTGGAAGACGCAACTCAACGAGAATAGCAAGGCTTGGGCTTTCTTCGAAAGCTTCCCTGAACTCAATCATAATGCCGTTGTCGGCTACGATTTCCCATCTGAGGTCAGAGACAGAATGTTTGTGCTGATGCTCTGCTCATCCTCGCTCAACCCCCGAAACTTGCTTCGCTACGCCGCCGCCGCCAAATTGCTCGCCAAAGCCGGAATTGCCTGCGAGATTGTCGAGGCCAGAGGAGACAGCACCCTGGCTCAGATATTAGGTCTGGTTCTACTCGGCGACTACACCAGCTTCTACCTGTCTATGCTCAACGCAGTTGACCCCACGCCTGTGGCTGCCATAGAGTTTGTCAAGCGATTTCTCGGCGAGTCCCGTAGCTGGACCGACTGAGTCCAGGCCAACCTGACTCTACGTGACCCGAAAGCGACCGGGCCCGCAGCTCCTCAGTTTATCCCACATGGCTAGGGCCGGTGCTCTGCTCGTCGGATTCATCTTGTTTGTCGAGCCACGACGCTGCAGTTGCCTGATTCATCAGGCAAGCTTTATTACCCCCTTTATCCAGTCATCTTAAAGGCGAAAAACCAGGTCAGGCGGCACGCCGTCAAAGAGTCGACTGCGTAAGCAAAATGTAGCGGCGAGACTTGTCCCCCTCAGGCGCAGCTCGAGGTGGAGGATTCCCTCAATGAAGGAAATAGTTCAGAAGGATGGCACTATGCACTACATCGGAGTGGGCTATCACAGAGAGCACTCTTATGTTGCGGGCAAAGACGAACAAGGGAGCAGAGAGCGAAGCGGAGAGAATACGGCAGTGTGACACAAGAGCCCTTCAAGAAGGTATGGGAGGCCAGCGATCGGCTATGCTTCAGACGTCTTCAACCATTTCTACCCCAGATGATCAGGGTTCTCAGGCAACACCGGGAACAACAGATTAGTGCTTCTGTGGAAGAGCAACTCTGCCGCTAGATGAGTCCGTCCACCATAGATCGTCTGTTACGACTCTACTGAAGAGTTGGGGGATGGAAGTCATTGTCTGCTAGTAAGCCGGGAAGTCTGCTGAAGAAGGCCATATCTATTAGGGTGTTTGCCGACTGGAAAGAGGATAAGACCGGATTTGTGGTAACAGGCTGGTGGCTCGGTGTGGCGAGAGTTTTGACGGCTTCTACCTCAACACCCTTGCTAGCTCTCATCCCTACAGGAAGAATGATAGCTGTCATGTGGAACAGAAGAACGGGAGTGTTGTCCGCCGCTTTGTGGGTTATGAACGGTATACTTCCAAAGCCTCCTTTGAGTGTCTGGACAAGGTGTATGATCTGGTACGTCTATAATATTAATTTCTTTCAACCCACCACGAAGCTCGTATCTAGGACTAGGCACGGTGCCAAAGTGTACAAGGCCTGTTAGAACTGCACAGATCCCCTACCAGCGCGTGCTACGAGCAGACGTACTCACTGATGTTAAGAAAGCTGAGCTGGCAGCCATCTATCACGGACTGAATCAGGGCAAGCTCCTTGAACAGATAAATGATAACCCGGAGCAGTTATGGCGATTCGATAACCGCCCCACGCTAACCGGAATTATGAAGTAACAAGGAAGCCTCGGGTAACAGTTTTATTTGACGCAACACGACGTCTGGAATGCTACGTGCTACTCGTGTATAATCAACACATACGGTCTCTGAGTTGAAAGAGAAAGGTTGCAGGTGTTAACGAACAACGATTTGGTCAGATACCAGCGCCAGATCTTGTATGCAGGCTTTGGCAAAGAAGGCCAAGAAAGGCTTAAGCGATCTCATGTAGTTGTAGCCGGCCTTGGTGGGCTGGGATGCTCTGCTGCTCTCTATCTCACATGTGCTGGCATAGGGCGTGTTACCCTAGTAGACTGTGACTGCGTAGAGCTCTCAAACTTAAACCGACAGGTTCTTCATTACGAGGAAAATATAGGGGAGAGAAAGCCTTTTTCCGCAGCACAGAAGTTGGCGAGATTAAACTCCACAATCGAAGTTATCCCCCTTTGTAAGAAGATCACTCAACATAATGCCAGGGAGATTATCAGGGGAGCCAATGTGATAATAGACGCAATGGATAATTTGCCAACCAGATTTGTTCTCAATGAGGCGTGTATTGCCGAAGAAATACCGCTTATCCACGGTGGCGTTCACGGCCTTTTGGGTGAGGTGACTACCATACTCCCTAGGAGGACGCCGTGTCTTGCCTGCATTTTCCCTGAGCTGCCGCAGCAGCAGGGTGAATTCCCTGTTTTCGGTGTTACCCCGGCTTTGGTTGGTGCCCTGCAGGCGACAGAGGCGATTAAACTTCTGGCCGGGTTCGGGCATTTGCTGGCAGGGAAGATGTTATATTTCGACGGTGAAACGATGGAATTCAGATTGTGTGATCTGGTAAGAAACCCGAATTGCCAGGTCTGCCGGACAAGGAAGGTCTGAAGAAATGAGCGTAGTAATAAGGGTTCATCCGTTTTTGAGGCACCTTACTGGCGGGCAGGAGTTGGTAGAGGTAGACGGCCACACCACTGGTGAATGCCTGGAAAACTTGGAAAAGCGGTTCCCCGGTATCAGACAGGAGATTCGTGACGAGAAAGGGCAGCTACGTGGCTATTGTGAGATTCTTCTGAACTCCGAGTCCACTTGCAATAGAGATCTAAGTACCCCAGTCAAAGATGGAGACGTGATTCACATTTTGTTTATCGTTACTGGAGGATAATGACGGGATAACCCTGATGACCCAGTGGCCAAGGTATAAAACTTATCTGTCAAGCGCCGCGCCATATCAACTCTACAGCTAAAGTCAAAGGTGAATCGGATATATGCTGCACGTCTGTCAATGGCGCCAAACTGGTACAAAGTGAGTCTGCTCAGCAGATATTACTCATTTCCGATCACACTCTCGGGCGTTACATCTCGGTCAAGACCGACAAGAAGATGGTCCTGTGGCCAGGTTTCCACCCTACCCATCTGAGGATAAAGATTGAAAGGATTAAGAAGTTGAAGGAGGAATATCCTCGTTGCACTTCGCGAGCAGGCAATATGTCCCGACACGAAGCTGATCACGCTTGGGAAAGTGTTATAGTCTCTGAAGGAGGTGAGTCATTAGGTCAATGTTTCTGAAGGGCATCGGCTCAGGGTCAAAGCTGCCGTGTATAAATAGCGAATCTTATTACTGCCAGCAGCCGGGAAGAGTCTCAAAGACTGCCAAGTCGTTGATCAGTCGCGAAAAGGCTTCCTGCGTGATTATCCTGTCCAAGTGATTCGCTCCTCTGGTAGGAAGGCAAACTTGAGTGTACGCGGGAGAACCTCTCGCTGGTCAAAACCAACACCTCGTGATTTCCGGTAATGGTCGAGTGGTGAAAACGATGCATAGCTATGAGGTGTCTCAGATAATCGCCTTACACATCGGTGCTGACATGTATCAAGATGTATGAAAAGGGTGCGTATCTCAACTAGAAGATTATGGTAGTTGATAGTCCCTCCTTTTCATGTGATTATCACCAGGTGCGGTCGACTCCAGACAGTTTCGTCGGATGCATGTATTCCCCGTCAAGGTGGCAAGAGCATATCCCCTAGAGGTGCCTCGCTCAACGAACAAATTCTTGGCTCGATTCATGCGAGCTCCGCGCTTACCTCTAGGTGTACGAAACCAGCCGCTTTCCCCCGGTTCGGGATAAGGTTCATTATTCTTCATCATCTAAGTAGCCTCAGCCAGAGGACGATCTGGCGCTGTGATGGCTTTGGCCTGACCATTATGCCTGTAAACTCTCTGATACAGCCGCACTACATGTCTATCTGGTTGCCCGCGTTGTTGCAGGACAACGGCATTGGCGGTTTCCCTGAACGCCCATTTCATGTAACGGTTCACATCCGGGCCGACCTTGCTATACTCTGTCTCCCCCGCTGGAGTCAACACGAGGTACTTTGCCAGCATAGCTGACAGGTTTTTCTGCTTCGGCAAATCTATCTGTATTCCCAACCTGAAGAGCTACCACTATGGCCAGTATAGGCCCTACGCCCCAAGCGTCTGAATGAGAAAAGAACGCAAAAGTCTGCGGATTCTGGAGTCAATTCTGATGTTGAGGTCTTTTCTAGGAATGGCGTAACATGGTTGGTGAAGCGGCTGCACTTTAAGACACGGATGGGAACCTATCTTGTTCCATAGCGGCGGAAGCGAGACTTGAGGCTCGTCGGGCAGATGCTGGCGGACGCGTTGCGGGATGACCCCCTGCGGAATGAAATTTACGAAAGCGATACCGATATCGAGAGGAAGCTCCGTGCTCACTTTGTGATGCTTGTCAGATATTGCCTGAGGTATGGGGAAGTCTATGCCTCGTCGGGCGATCTAGAAGGAGCGGTCGCATGGATGCTGGGCAAGTATGCGGACACGACTGCCTGGCGCATAGTATCTAGGGGGGCAGTGGTCACGGTGATAGTAATAGGATTGAAAGCGGCGAACAAGATGAGGCTCGCTTTCAAATCAGTTATCGAAGATCGTCATCAACATATGGCCGGGAGTCTGTATTTATATCTACGGGTTGTCGCGGTCGCATCGAAATTCCAGGGCAATGGATTTGGGAGCAAGCTGATAGGCGCGGCAATCAAGAAATCCGAACGCGCAGGACTCATACTCTATGCTGGGATTGAAACCGAAGAGAATGCGAAGACATATGAACACTTCGGATTCAGGGTGCTGAGGAGGACCACTCTGCCAATAGTTGGGCTTCCTATGTGGACAATGGTGAGGGAGCCACGTAGCGATGCCTCGGCGGTCCTGCTGCGCTGCTAACAATCCTAAGATTATTTGTCTTCAAGTCCTAGCAGGTCAACAAGCTTACAACACAACGACGGGATGGTAGGTAACGGCATTGCCCGTCTTGCTAAATTGACGGCGGTGGCCTTTCTGGTCTAGCGAGTCACAGCTTAGCGTTCTGGGTCGTCTGGATACGAGACACTGTGGGGAATCGTCAGCGCACATTTCCTCGGGCAAGCGAGGCAAATATGCCGGCGAAGCAGAGAATAGCGAAAACGATGAAAGACATGCGCATACTTGTCTGGAACAGCGGGTAAGTTTCAGGCGTAATCTGCGTTCTTCCTATGTACAGGGCAAACATAAGCATGGCTGTTCCCATACTGAGGACCATGCCAATCTGCCGCATTGTCGCCAGTGTTGCCGAGGCCACACCGTAAGCCGTCCTCGGCGCGGAACTCATAACCGCATTAGTATTAGGGGACGAGAAAAGGGCGAAACCAAAGCCCATGAGAATCAGGTTGCCTGTGACAAGCGTCGCGGGAGTTGCCGCGGTCACAAAAATGAAGATGATTAGTCCGATGGTGGTTAGCGCCATTCCTGCGGAGGCAATCAGCCTTGGCTCAATCCTATCGGAAAGTCTGCCAGCGAGAGGTGAAAGCATGGCTTGCGTGGCAGGCATAGCGACCAAGACCAAGCCGGCATTTTGAGGGGGAAGTCCCTTCAAATACTGGAGATAGAGGCTAATGAGAAAGGATACGCCGTACGTGGCGCTGTAATTGATCAAGGCTGACAGGTTGGAGAAGCTAAAAGCCCTGCTTTTCTTAAATAGGTTTATGTCGAGAAGCGGACTTCTGACCCTCGTTTCGCGCACAATAAATAAGCACAGTGCTATGACGCCGCCGACAATCAGGCATAGTGCGGACTTGGCTGGCAGGAGCGTGAAGCCATATACCAATGCTACAAGCCCCACGATGTAGATTGCCGAGCCCGGAAAATCAAATGTCTCGCGCTTCGGTTCAGCCCATTCCCCCTTCAGCTTCGCTGAAACCACACTGACAACTACCAGCCCCAGGGCTGCGCTCAAGAAGAAGATGCTTCTCCAGCCTAGATACTCGGTGAGAACTCCACCAAATACGGGACCCAGGGAGAGGCCAGTATATGTTGCCGCCACATTTATGCCCAGCACCTTGCCTCTCTCGCTCGCCGGGAATACTGTAGTGAGTATTGCGACTGCGGTTCCGGCGAGCATGGCACCACCTACCCCTTGAAGCACCCTCCAACAGATGAGCGTCGTAACAGACCGTGCTAGGCCAGACAGAAGAGAGGCCAGTGCGAAGATAGCCACGCCGCAGGTGAAAACTTTCTTCCTGCCATGCATATCTGCTGCCCTGCCGAACGGAACAAGGAAAGCTGCCGAAGACAGGATGAAGGCGGTGGTAATCCAGCCCAGTGTCACGGCATCTAATGACAGTTCTCTCTCGATGGCAGGGAGTGCAATGTTCACAGCAGAGGTCGTAAAGGGGAAGATGAAAGACGCCATGGTGGCGACGATAAGTACAGCTCTCTTGCTGGTGCCGTTGGGCACGGAGTCACCCATAGCCGCCCATTTTAGCTCGTTTGTCTGGAGTTGTTCCAGTGCCGGCTGAGTATTTGGTTGCATCTGTAAGGACGTCGTTGTAAACTTCTCGTTCTCTACAGAGGCCCTAGATCAAGCAAGGCGGGACAAAAGAAATGTTTTCAACGAAGGCCGGAGCTACTAGATTACTGATTGGTGTAGTCATCAGCTTGATAGCGTTCAAGGTAGTTGTGGCCTGGCTCACTGGCAGCATCAGCATACTCGCTCAAGCGACTGACAGCCTGTTGGATTTGTTTGCGGGAATAATTACCTTCTCGGCTATTCGTCTTGCTGCTAAGCCGGCCGACGCCGAGCATCCCTATGGTCACGGTAAGGTAGAGGACATCGCCGGCACCTTGCAGGGAATTCTGATTTTCCTCGCCGGCGGACTGATAATCTACTCGGCGATACGGCGCATCGTGGAAGACTCCAGGGTGGAACTGACCGAAGCTGGAATAGCTGTGATGGCGGTTTCCATATTGGTCAGCATTTTCTTATCTCGCCATCTGCTGAGGGTTTCCAGGAGCACAGGTTCGGTGGCTCTAGAGGCAAATGCCCGCAATATTGCCAGCGACGTTTATTCAGCGTTGGCCGTGCTGGCTGGACTGGCGATAGTGCGATTTACCGGATTAAGCATCATTGACTCTGTGCTCGCCATTGGAGTTGCCGCTTATATCGTGAAGGTGGCTATTGATACTATCCGCAAGCCCATATCGGGGCTTCTGGATGAGAAGTTGCCTGCTTCGGAACAAGCGGTGATCGAAGACTGTCTGAAGAAACACAGCCGCGACGTGTCCGGCTTTCACGCGCTACGGACCAGGCGGGCTGGTAGCCAGAGCTATATTGACCTCCATCTGGTGATGGCTGGCGACATCAGCCTGGAGCGGGCTCATCAAATCTGTGACCAGGTTGAGGATGACATACAAAGAGCGCTGCGCGAGGCTAGTATAATCATTCATGCCGAGCCGTGCGACAGTGAATGTGAACAGTGTTCCGCGATCTGCTCGAAACGCGGACATGGGTGAGTCAGACGTACCTCAGATTCAAACCTGAACCATCTGGGAAGTCAAAGTCTTGAACACCCCAAATGCTGCAGTAGCCAACCACCGCCGCAAACTATGGCAAACCCTATGGCCAGGCACATGAGGATTACGATTAGATCTCTGAAAAGGAAATTCCCTATCGTAACCACAGCCAACTGCTCTCGTCAGGTCATTCAGAGTCCAGCCGGCCCACAGTGAAGAATCTCACACACTCGCAGGGGACTTCATACAGCCAGGCTGTGGCTGGTCTCAGCGTAAAATGGCACGGCAAATGACGCCTTGCAGATTTAGCCATTGGGCTTTTATGGCAATGAAATATCGCAGAGCAAATGAAGGAGGTTTGGGAGCTTGCCCGATGAACCGTGCAGAAGTCGAACTTGCGACACCCTGAATGAAACATACGAAAATGGAATGAGCCACTTTTCGCGCTCATCCACATTGCTTCGCTCACCTAATTAGTC
>Ga0209102_1001024_pt1 | contig 16004 bp, 13 predicted proteins | sample ConPoolayeHmetaG_FD_185483 | JGI IMG/M metagenome (GOLD analysis project Ga0209102, IMG submission 185483) | Hot spring microbial mat communities from California, USA to study Microbial Dark Matter (Phase II) - Cone Pool mat layer H metaG... ...
TTGGCCACTCCATCACTATGGCCGGTTATGGGCTCAATTTCTTCAGTATTTGGCGAAACGCGTCTTTCTCCAGCGGCCGGAGGAGCTCGACCTCACCGGGGAGTGGATATCTCTGCACCTATAGGAACTCCGGTTGTAGCTGCCGCTGAAGGAGTGGTAGTGTATGCTGGATGGCAGGCAGAAATGGGCAGAAGTATTTATCTGGATCATGGCCATGGTTTTGCCACCTTGTACGGCCATCTGAAAAATATAATGGTCAAGCCGGGAGAAAAAGTTAAAAAAGGGCAGATTATCGGCACGGTTGGTATGACGGGGAACAGCACAGGGCCTCATCTTCATTATGAAGTTCATATCCAGGGCGTACCGGTCAATCCCCAGCCTTACCTGAGGCAAACCTCTTAAGATCCTTTTATTCTCTTCCCATTTGCTAAAAAATATGTTAAGTTATTAATGGGTTTAAACAAAACCCCGATAAGTTTATCGGGGTTTTTATTTGAAAAATTTTGTAATCCCAAGCGCAAATAGCTTATTTAAAAGATGATCCTCCAAGTCCTCCAAAAAATTTTTGGCAGTAAAAATGAGCGGGAATTGAATCGCTTGAAACCACTGGTCTTGGCCATTAATGCCTTAGAACCAGCCCTGGCTAAGTTGAGCGATAGTGAACTTAAAGCAAAAACCGGCGAATTCCGGAATCGCCTGGATCGGGGAGAATCTTTAGATGATTTGCTTCCGGAAGCTTTTGCTGTAGTTAGGGAGACCGCCAAACGAACTTTGGGCCAAAGACATTTTGATGTGCAACTCATGGGCGGTATTGTTCTGCACGAAGGAAAGATAGCTGAGATGAAGACCGGTGAGGGAAAAACTTTAGCTGCCACTCTGCCGGTATATTTGAATGCTTTAACGGGTAAAGGAGTTCATGTCGTCACTGTAAATGACTATTTGGCTAAACGGGATGCCTCTTGGATGGGAGCCATATATAAATTTTTAGGACTCTCGGTGGGAGTGATTGTCCATGAGCTGGATGATGCCGAACGGCAGAAGGCTTACCGATGCGATGTAACTTATGGAACTAATAATGAATTTGGTTTCGATTACTTGCGGGACAATATGAAATTTCGCTTTGAAGACATGGTGCAGCGCGACCTGAACTATGCCATTGTAGATGAAGTTGATTCCATCCTGATCGATGAAGCCCGCACACCATTAATTATCTCAGGTCCAGTGGAGCATGTCGAAGAAGGATACTACGAAGAGCTAAAGCCTCTGGTCATCCGTCTGCGCCAAAATCAAAGTCGCCTCATTGAGAGCATTTTGGATCAAGCTTTGCGCCTCTTAGAAGAAGACCCCGAAAATGAAGCGCTAATTGAAAAACTTTTGTTAGTAAAAAGGGGGGATCCCAAAAACCCGCGTTTTTTGGATTTAATAGCCCAAAAGCCGGCCTTGAAGACCAAAATAGACCGCTTGGAGTCTTATTTATCCAGCCAAAAGCTTCTCTCCCAGTTTGAAGGGGAGCTTTATTGTGCTATCGACGAAAGGTCAAATTCGGTGGAACTCACGGAGAAAGGCTTAGAACTCCTCTCCCGCGGGCGCTCGGACGCTTTTGTGGTTCCTTCCTTGGAAGAAGGGTACCAGGCTATTGATAGCAATGAGCAATTGACTCCTTGGCAAAAGATGGAAGCTCGCCAAACCTTAGAAGAACAATACCGCCAGACTTCGGAAAGAATCCACACTATCCATCAATTGGTGAAAGCCTATTGGCTATTCCAAAAAGATGTCAATTATGTGATCAAAGATGGCCAGGTTATTATCGTCGATGAGTTTACCGGGCGGATGATGCCTGGTCGCCGTTGGAGTGACGGATTGCACCAGGCCATCGAAGCCAAAGAAGGAGTAAAAATAGCCGAAGAGTATCAAACTTTGGCCACCATCACCTTCCAGAATTATTTCCGCATGTATAAAAAATTGGCGGGCATGACCGGCACGGCCGATACCGAAGCGCAGGAATTTAAAAAGATCTATAACCTGGATGTGGTGGTAATACCCACGAATATGCCCATGATACGTCAGGATTTTCCTGATGTAATTTACCGCACGCAGAGAGAGAAGTATAAAGCAGTAGTGGAAGAGATCAAAGAATGTCATCGCCGGGGCCAACCTGTATTGGTGGGGACCATATCTATTGAGAATTCTGAAAAATTATCCCATATGCTCAAACAGGAAAGACTCCCCCATCAAGTCTTGAATGCCAAATACCATGAAATGGAAGCTAAGATAATTGCCCAGGCCGGCCGTTTCGGAGCAATTACTATCTCCACTAATATGGCCGGGAGGGGAACAGATATTATGCTGGGGGGAAATCCGGAGCTTTTAGCCCGCGAAGAAGCCCAGCGGCGCAAGATTGATCCAGAGCAAAATCCGGAGGCCTATCAGAAAATTCTGGAAGAAATGCGGGCTCTCACTGCCCAAGAGTATAAAAAAGTAATTGCCGCAGGTGGTCTTCATGTCTTAGGTACCGAACGTCACGAATCTCGACGCATCGATAATCAACTGCGCGGACGTTCAGGGCGGCAAGGCGATCCGGGAACCTCTCGTTTTTATCTTTCTCTGGAAGATGATCTTATGCGGATCTTCGGCTCCCAGCGCATCTCGGGGGTTATGAGCCGCTTGGGTATGGAAGAGGGGCAGCCGATAGAACATTCTTTGATCAGCCGAGCTATCGAAAATGCTCAAAAGCGGGTGGAGGCGCATCACTTTGATATTCGTAAACATCTCCTCGAATACGATGATGTCATGAATAAACAGAGAGAGGTAATCTACGCCCAACGCAAGCGCGTCCTCAAAGGAGAAGGGGTAGCTGAGGAGATCCAAGAGATGATCGCCGAGCTGGCCGAAGGAGTAGTAGAACCCATAGCGGATGAAAAAACCTATCCCGAAGAGTGGGATTATCGTCGTTTAAATGAGTCCTTGATGCGGATTTTTTCTTTTGGGTTGAATGTGCGGGCCGAAGAAGCTGCCCAGATGACTAAGGATAGGTTAGTCGAAAGGATTATCCAGGAGGCGGGGGAATATTATAAACGCAAAGAGATGGAATTTGGCGCCGAAGTATTAAGGCATCTGGAGCAGGTAATTTACTTACAGACTATAGATTCCCTTTGGAAAGAACATCTGCTGGCCATGGAACATCTCAAAGAAGGCATTGGCTTAAGAGGTTATGGCCAGCGCAACCCTCTGCAAGAATACCAAAAAGAAGGATATGAGATGTTTATGGATTTGGTGCAGCAGATAAAAGAGGAAACAATTAGTAAGCTGTTCCGGATCCAGATAGCTAAGTCTCCGGAAATTAGGGAAATAGAAGCGCCGCGCCCCCAACCGCTGGTGCTAAGTCATGGAGAAGAAACTGAAATAAAAGCTAAACCCATGAAGCGCGAAGGGAAGAAGGTAGGTCGCAACGATCCCTGCCCGTGCGGCAGCGGCAAAAAGTATAAAAAATGTCATGGTCGGTAAAAAGAATAAGGAGAGATGATGGCCAAATATTTTCCTGCTCATTTTCAAGTACCAGGATTCTTAGCTGCCGGAATTGCAGCGGGAATTAAAAAGAATGGTAATCCAGATTTAGCGCTCATTTATGCTCCTCATCCCGCTGTAGCGGCCGGTGTTTTTACCACGAATAGGGTAAAAGCAGCGCCGGTAATCCTCTCTAAGGAAAGACTAAAAGGGGGGTATGCCCAAGCTGTATTAATTAATTCGGGCTGTGCCAATGCCTGTACAGGATTAAGAGGAATTAGGGATGCCCAGGAATTGGCCAAATCCATATCCGCGCTTTTAAAGATTGATCCGGCTAAAGTGCTTTTGGCCTCCACGGGGGTAATCGGTCGTCCTTTACCCGTGACGCAGATTAAGAAAAAATTACCCCTTTTAGTTTCCGCTCTTTCTGCGGATGGGCTGGCGGATGTGGCTAGGGCCATAGTTACTACAGACACTTTTCCTAAAGCCGAGAAAGTAAAAGGAAAAGTTAATGGGCGAGAGATTACTTTGGCCGGCATAGCCAAAGGGGCGGGCATGATTAGCCCGCAGATGGCGACCATGCTTTCCTTTGTTCTTACAGATGCTTGTATTTCTCCCCACGCTCTAAAAAAATGTTTACAAGAGCAGGTGAAGGAGACTTTTAACCTAGTGATAATTGATGGCGATATGAGTACTAATGATACGGTACTTGTTTTAGCCAATGGCGAAGCCCAGAATAAGATGATAGAGCCCGACACCACTGGCTATAAAAAATTTTCTGAGCTTCTGCATCAGGTTCTCTATGCTTTGGCGGAGAAGATAGCCCGAGATGGGGAGGGGGCGACCAAATTGGTAAAGATTAGGGTAGAAGGAGCGCGCAGCGTGGCGGAGGCGCAGAAAGTAGCCAGGGCAGTGGCTTGCTCGCCCTTGGTGAAGACAGCCTTCTTTGGGGCAGACGCCAACTGGGGGCGGATCATGTGTGCTGCGGGATATGCAGGGGTTAATATCGACCCAAATAAAATAGATATATTTTTCGATAAAGTCCAGATCGTCGCCCGGGGCCAGGGAAAAGGGCCGGTCGCCGAAAAGAAAGCAACGGAAATAATGAAAAAGAAAGAATATGAAGTACGCCTTAATCTCCATCAAGGGCGGGAGAGGGCTTTTGTTTTAACTACGGATTTATCTTATGATTACATAAAGATCAATGCTGCTTATAGAACTTAGTACAGAAATTAAAGTTGCAAAGAAGTTTGAGAATGTTATAATAAAAAAATTTAATACACACGTTTTCTGAGCGGTGCTGGGTGTCCACCGCAAGGGGATGAGCAGCCGCGAAAGGAGAACGGAGGAAAAACCCAGGAGGATATAAATATGTCAACTATCACCATGAAACAACTTTTAGAGGCCGGAGTTCATTTTGGCCACCAGACCAAGCGCTGGAATCCGAAGATGAAGGAGTACATCTTCGGCTCCCGCAACGGAATTTATATTATAGATCTCCAGAAGACCGTGCGCCTTTTCAAAGAGGCGTATAAAGCGGTCGTGGATACAGTGGCGGCGGGAGGAACTGTGCTCTTTGTGGGTACCAAAAAGCAGGCCCAAGACGCCATCGCCGAGGAAGCGCAAAGAGCAGGAATGTTTTATGTGAACCAGCGTTGGTTAGGCGGAACTTTAACCAACTTCCGGACTATTAAAAAGAATATAGAAAGAATGAAGAAGCTGCAGGCTATGAAAGAGGATGGCACCTTCGAGGCGCTGCCTAAGAAAGAAGTACTGCAGTTGGAAAAAGAAAGAGCAAAGATAGAGAAGACCTTAGGGGGAATAAAAGACATGACTGAGCTCCCTAAGCTTCTTTATGTGGTGGATCCGCGGAAAGAAAAGATTGCTGTGCACGAAGCCAGAAAGCTGGGAATTCCTATTGTGGGTATCGTGGATACAAATTGTGATCCGGATGAAGTTGATTATGTAATTCCTGGAAATGATGATGCTATCCGAGCTATTCGCCTAATTTCAGCCAAAATTGCCGATGCCTGTTTGGAAGGCAAACAACTATATGAAGCCAAATTGTCCGGGGCAGAAATAGCTGCGCCGGTAACTGGGGAAGAAGCTGCGGACAAGCCGGAAGCTTCTCCAGAGATGACCTCGGGGGAGATGAAAGAGGTAGAAGAAGATGAGGAGGATGAAGAAGAATTAGAGGAAGAGGATGAAGAAGAATAGGAGGTAAAAGAAGTGGAAATATCAGCTGCTATGGTAAAAGACCTGCGGGAAAAAACTGGCGCCGGGATGATGGATTGTAAAAAAGCCTTGGCCGAAGCTAAGGGTGATTTTGAAAAAGCCGTAGATTATTTGCGGCAGAAAGGGTTGGCCACCGCTTCGCGGAGGGCTGGGAAGATAGCTTCTGAAGGACGGATTGGAGCTTATGTCCATGCTGGCGGAAAGATTGGCGTAATTGTGGAAGTTAATTGCGAAACTGATTTTGTGGCCAAGACAGAAGACTTCCAGAATTTTGCCAAAGAAATTGCCATGCATATTGCAGCCAGTAATCCTTTTTATGTGCGGCGGGAACAGATTCCCCAGGAGGTTCTGGAAAGGGAAAAAGAGATTTATCGCGCGCAGGCGCGGGAGGCGGGTAAACCCGAAAAAATAATTGAAAAAATTGTGGAAGGGAAATTAGAAAAATATTATAGCGAGGTATGCCTCTTAGAGCAGCCTTATATCAAAGATCCCAACCTGACGATTCAGGATCTCCTCAATGATTTAATCAGTAAAGTAGGAGAGAAAGTAGAGATCCGTAGATTCAGTCGTTTCCAAGTCGCCGAAGGATTGCCCAAAGAGTAAAAAATGCCCTCTCCATATTATAAAAGAATTCTACTAAAGCTGAGCGGTGAAGCCTTGGTAGGTGTTCAGGAATACGGTATTAGCCCCTCTGTCATGCAAAAGGTGGCCCAGGAAGTAAAGGAAATAAAAGATTTGGGCGTAGAAGTGGCCATTGTGATTGGCGGGGGAAATATATATAGAGGAGTGGCGGCCAGTGCCCAAGGAATGGATAGAGCTACAGCCGATTATATGGGCATGTTAGCCACGGTAATCAACGGATTGGCTTTGCAGGATGCCTTAGAGAAGACCGGGGTTTTTACGCGGGTGATGTCGGCGATTGAAATGCCCCAAGTAGCTGAGCCCTATATTCGCCGCCGGGCAGTACGCCACTTAGAAAAGGGGCGTGTGGTAATTTTTGCTGGCGGAACAGGAAATCCATTTTTCACTACGGATACAGCTGCGGCCCTGCGGGCCGTGGAAATAAAGGCCCAAGTAATTTTAAAGGGCACTAAAGTTGAGGGCGTGTATGATGCTGACCCAGTGGTGCACAAAGAGGCCAAAATGTTTAGGGAGCTTTCTTATATTGAAGTCCTTAAACGGGGATTAAAAATTATGGATGCGACGGCGATTTCTCTCTGTATGGACAATAAACTGCCGGTTATTGTTTTTAACCTGACCAAAAAAGGAAATATCAAAGGAGTAATCTTGGGTAAAAAAATTGGCACGATTATCCGAGGGTGAACTATGTTTAATAAAGAAGAATTTTTTGCCGAAGTAAAAACAAAAATGGAGAAATCTTTGGAGGCCTTGCGTAAAGAATTAAACCGGGTACGCACAGGTCGGGCTTCGCTTACCCTTTTGGAAGGTGTGCGCGTGAATTATTATGGCGTCCCCACGCCTATTTCCCAAGTGGCCTCTCTTTCTATCCCGGAAAGTCGGACTATTGCTATTCAACCTTGGGATGCAAAGATGGTCCCCGAAATAGAAAAAGCTATTCAGAAGTCAGATTTAGGCCTCACCCCGGTGAGCGACGGCAAAATTGTGCGCATCAACATTCCTCCTCTTTCCGAAGAGAGGCGCAAGGAGTTAGTGAAGGTCATAAAGCGGATGGAAGAAGAATGTAAAGTGGCCATGCGGAACATCAGACGGGACGCCAATGAGCAATTGAAAGCGGCCAAGAAAGAAAAATCCATCTCCGAGGATGACCAATTTAAGTATCAAGAAGAAGTCCAAAAAATAATGGATAAATCCATAGAAAAAGCCGAAGAAATAGTAAAAGCTAAAGAAAAAGAGATTCTGGAAGTATAAATTGGGGCTGCAAATTTATAAAGGAATAAAAAGAATTCTTTTAGATAGTTAGGAATGCACCGGTTAAAGAAAGAAAAACTGCCGCGCCACGTGGCCATTATTATGGATGGTAATGGACGGTGGGCGGAAAGAAGGTCTTTGGATCGTATCGCTGGTCATCGTCAGGGAGCAGAATCTGTGCGCACGGTGGTACGCACCTGCCGCGAGATTGGCATTCCCTATTTAACCTTGTTTGCCTTCTCTTCGGAAAATTGGAGTCGGCCGCGAGCAGAAGTGGAAGCCCTTATGGCTCTCTTGCGGGATTATCTGATCGCGGAGCTTCCCGAGATGCTGGAAAATAATATCCGCCTCCTGGCTATCGGCGATTTATCTCGCCTGCCCAAGGAAGTGTTGACTACTTTGCAGGAGACCGTGAAGCAAACGGCCGGGGCCAACGGCATGACCCTATCATTAGCATTGAGTTATGGGGGTAGGGACGATATCCTCCAGGCCATTCGGCGGATTATGGCTAATTGCCGGGATGGAAATTTATCCCCGGAAGATATAGACGAAAATCTTTTTTCTAAATATCTCTGGACTGGCCCTCTACCCGATCCTGATTTACTCATCCGCACGAGCGGAGAACAACGCCTAAGTAATTTTTTCCTCTGGCAATTGGCGTACACAGAGATTTATATCACGCCTACATTATGGCCAGATTTTACCAAAGAAGATCTTATTCAAGCTCTTTTAGACTATCAGGAGCGTGAACGGAGATTCGGCCTCACCAGCGAGCAGATTAAAGCTGAGGATCGGTGATGGTATGCATCGGCAACGCTGGGTCTCCGGCTTATTGATTGCTCTGGGTGTAATCCTGATTGTACTCTTTGCCCCCCTATGGCTTTTTCTTTTGATTATTTTGGGTCTGATTTGTTTGGCGCAGAAGGAATACTTTGCCCTTGCTTTACCCGACCTTTCGGCTCTGCAAAAAATATTAGGATTTTTATTGAGTGCCTTGGTAGCCCTTTCCTTTTATGGTGGTCGAAGCGAATGCTTTTTGGGCATCATAAGTTTGCTCCTTTTTAGCTTGATTATTTTAACTCTAAGGGAAAAAGGAGATTTGCCCCCGCGCCTGGAAAAAATGCACAGGATGTTATTGGGCCTCCTTTATGCTCCTTTTTTTTTAAGCTTTTTTATTCTCCTAAATAAATTAAACTCCGGGAGACTCTGGATTCTTTTTGCTTTGGCTGCAGTATATGGCGGAGATATGGCAGCTTTTTATGTGGGAAGAAATTGGGGAAAAAGGAAACTCGCCCCCTTGATTAGTCCGGGGAAGACAATAGAAGGGGGAATAGGGGCTGTGGGAGGTTCCGTGGGGGGGGCTTTGCTCTTCAAATTTTTATTTTTCTCCAAGGTTCCCTTAGGGCCGGCAGTGGTTATAGGGTTGGGAGTAGGCGTATTGGGGCAAATGGGTGATCTCTTCGAGTCCCTTTTAAAAAGGGTAGCCCAAGTTAAAGACTCGGGGGCCCTTATTCCAGGACATGGGGGCCTTTTGGACCGCATTGATAGCGTACTTTTGTCTTTACCTTGGGTATATTTTTGGGCCTGGGCTTTAAGTTATTAATGGGAGCATAAAATAAACGACATCTTCATGCGTGATTCGGCAAGCCCCAAGGGCTTGCCCTACGAGAAATTAAAAAAATCTCAAACGTAGGGCAAGGGCTTGTCCCTTGCCGCATTTGGCTTTATTTCTTATGTGTAATTACGACACAATTTCATTTGGGAAACTCGGTAAAGCCAGACCACGGAGTAAGATAAGAGTGATAACTGTAAATATTTAATTGCTCCGATTAATAAGAAGCTTTGAGTTAAGAAGATGAAGAGAATTTCTATTCTGGGATCAACTGGTTCTATCGGAGTAAAGGCCTTGGAAGTTGTGGCGCGGTTCCCTGATAAATTTCAGGTCGTGGCTTTAGCTGGGGGCAAGAATTTTCAGAAATTACAGGAGCAGATTAACCAATTTCAGCCGGAGCTCGTTTGTTTGGTAAACCCCGAAGCGGCTGTCCAACTGTCCCAATCTTTGCCCAAAGGGAAAACAAAAATTTTGGCGGGGGTAGAGGGGCTTATCGCCGTAGCCACTTATCAAGGGGTAGAGACCGTTTTGGCAGCGCTGGCGGGAAGTATTGGCCTCATGCCCATATTAGAAGCTATAAGGGCCAACAAAAAATTAGCCATAGCTAATAAAGAACCCTTGGTAATGGCTGGAGAAATTTTGTTAAAGGAAGCGCGCCAGAAGGGGGTCGCTATTATTCCCGTAGATAGCGAACATAGCGCCATTTTTCAAGCCTTAGCCGGCCATCGCCGGGAAGATATCAAAAAAATAATCCTCACTGCTTCTGGGGGGCCATTTCTGCATACGCCTCTGCCTGATTTGGCGCAGGTAACCCCTCCCGAAGCCTTAAATCACCCCCAGTGGCGTATGGGGCAGAAAGTTTCTGTAGATAGCGCTTCGCTGATGAATAAAGGTTTGGAGGTTATCGAGGCTCATTGGCTCTTCCAAGTTCCGCCGGCTAAGATAGAAGTGCTTATTCATCCTCAAGCCATCGTGCATTCCATGGTGGAATATATAGACGGATCGATTATAGCCCATATGTCCTGGCCGGATATGCGCGGCCCCATTGCCTACGCCCTCGCTTATCCAGAAAGGCTCGATTTAGCCACTCCTTCTTTGAATCTGGCGCAAATAGAAAAGTTAACTTTTCAGGCCGTAGATAAAGATAAATTTCCCACCTTAGAACTGGCCTACCAAGCCTTGGAAAAAGGTGGCACCATGCCCACTGTTTTAAATGCGGCAAATGAGGTGGCGGTCGAAGCTTTCCTGGAAGGAAGGATAGGTTTTATCCAAATCGCGCAACTCATAAAAAAGACCATGGAAAAACACGAGCCCTTGAGCGCCCAAAATTTAGAAAATGTATGGCAGGCTCATCACTGGGCTCAAGGAGAAGCGCGGAAAATGGTGGAAAGAGGTGTCCTGTGATTACAACTATTGTAGCCACGATTATAGTTTTGGGAGTATTAATTTTTGTCCATGAATTAGGACATTTCCTCATGGCCAAGAAATCTAAAGTTGGGGTAATAACTTTTTCTTTAGGTTTTGGCCCGAAAATCGTCGGTAAGAAGATCGGCGAGACTCAATATCAAATATCTTTAGTTCCCCTGGGCGGGTACGTAAAGATGGTGGGTGAGGAACCAGGCGAGAAAGTTCCTCCAGAGTTGATCAATAAATCTTTTTCTCACCAATCAGTTGGTAAAAGAATGGGCATTGTCTTTGCCGGACCGTTCTTTAATTTCCTTTTCGCCGTTGTGGCCTTTGCCGTGGTCCTTATGGTAGGTATGCCCACTCTCCTTCCCGAAGTTGGAGAAGTGAAACCGGATTATCCGGCTTATCAGGCCGGGTTGAAGAAGGGGGATCTAATAATAAAGGCCAATGATCTTCCTATTAAGCGTTGGGAAGATCTGGCGCAATTAATCCACCAAAGTGCCGGGAAAAATTTGTCCTTGGTAGTCAAACGGGATAAAGAAACTTTTTCCGTCTCCTTGATTCCCCAGGTGAGTAAACAAAAGAATATTTTCGGCGATGAGATCGAAGTGGGCTTAATCGGCATATCGCCAGCTGGAACATTTTTTACAGAGCGTTTTCTGCCATGGGAGGCTATATATAGGGCTATCCTGCAATCCTGGAGAATTACAGAATTGACTGTGGTGAGCATCGTCAAAATAATCGAGGGTAAAATCTCGGCGAAGACCATAGGTGGGCCTATTCTCATTGCCCAGCTTGCTGGTCAGCAGGCCAAGGCCGGGACCCTGAGCTTAATTATTTTTATGGCGGTGATCAGCATCAACTTGGTTATCTTAAATATTCTGCCCATTCCAGCATTGGATGGGTGGCATCTGCTCATCTTTCTTATTGAAGCGCTAATTGGCAAACCAGTAAGTTTAAAGCTGCGGGAGAGGGCCCAACAAATAGGCATCTTTATTATTATCCTGCTCATGCTGCTCGTGTTTTATAATGATCTTACCCGCCTGGTGGGCCCGGAATGAAATATGCTCATCCTGGCTATGGAAACTTCAACGAACACAGCCAGCATAGCGCTTTGGCAAACGGCAAAAGAGGAAGAGTCACCTCCTGCCCAGAGAAATCTTATCGGCGAGCTCACGCTGAACCTCTCCGGCAACCATTCGGCCACGCTTATGCCAGCCGTAGATCATTTGCTCAAGGAGGCCAATCTGCATATCCACCAAGTGGAGGGGATCGCTCTTGCTTTGGGACCCGGCTCCTTTACGGGCCTGCGGATTGGCGTAGCCACGGTGAAAGGATTGGCCTACGCCTTACAAGTTCCTGTAGTTGGTGTATCCACTCTCGATGCTTTAGCCCAAAATGTGCGCTACGCCTGCAAATTGGTTTGCCCGGTTTTGGATGCCCGCAAAAAAGAAGTTTATGCTGCCCTTTACCGAGGAGATGGAAGTGGCTGCTTAACAAAAATAAGTGCCGATCTGGTTATTTCTCCAGAGGAATTAAGTAAGCAGATTAAGGAAGAGGTTATATTTTTGGGCAACGGTGTTGAGGTTTACGGAGAAATATGGCAGAAACAACTTGCCTCTAAGGCTTTTTTTGCTGCGCCAGAATTTTCTCAACCGCGGGCCATACAAGTTGCCCGGCTCAGCCTGCCGAAATTCCAAAATGGGCAAACATTGGATCTTTTCTCCTTTGGGCCCATTTATCTACGCCGTTCAGAAGCGGAAATTAACTGGGAATTAAAAAGAGAAGAAAGCAAAAAATAAAATTTAAAATTTCTCACCGGCCCTCGGCAATAGCTTTAACTTGCGCGGCCAAATTGATCAGAAATGGCCTTTCCTCCTGAAGAATAAGCTTTTTTTCTTGATAATCCTCCTGAAAAATTTTACGCACCACAGATTCTTGATTACCCCCCGAAGATGCTAACTCTCGCGAAATCCTTTGGGCAAATTCTTCAGTAGCGGTCCGGGCTTTCATTAAAAAATCTTTTATATTTCCACGCCAAGAATAAAAATGTCCCAATATTAATAATTGCCCATCTAATCCTTGGAGCTTTTCCAATGACTGCACATAATCTTTATAGCTAGAGAGGAAAACGGGTCGGATGTTATAATAACGATCAAGGCTCCCGGCTGTTTCGCCAGCAATTAAAGTTTTTGATTGGGGTAGGTAGAAAGAGAGGGCATCTTTTGTATGACCGGGAGTAGCGATGGCTTGGATTTTAGTTCCATCCGGAAGAGTTACTTCTTGGCCATCTCTAAGAATGAGGTCAACCTCAAGCCCGTTAAAAGAGACATGGTAATCCTTGATCAGAGAGGCAAATTTTTCTTCCATGTCTTTGCTGAGATTGCGAATGAATTGAATGGCCTGGGGGCGCTGCCATACCTCCGCAGCTAATTTGCTGGCGGCAATTTTTAAGCCGGGGATATTCCTTTTTAAGAAAGGGGCAGCTCCACAATGGTCAAAATGAGAATGGGTGAGGAAAAGATGAGTAATTCGAGAGGGATCACCTAAAATAGACTTTAAATCTTGCAGATAGCGCGGTCCCATAAAAGTCATGCCGGCATCGAAGAGAACGGGCGATTGGCCTAATAAGAGATAAGACGGTAAGGCAGGTTCTCCCAAAGCCCAGATATTATCAGCAATTTTTCCTTTACTTTCGATAATCATTTTTCCCCTTTCTAATTATTTAAATATTAAATTTTTATATCTTTGTTCTCTATATTTTTTATTTTAAATTATAATTAAAATTATTAGCTTGTTCTACCATTTCTTATCCACCCAGCCTGTTCCTTTTCCCCAGGAAAGCGGGGGGCACAATTGTAATTAAGAGGGTGCGTAGCGATGGCGAAGATCGAGGCGACCCACGCTCCCCGGCATCAAGGGGTGGTCGCTGGCAATTATAAAAATTTAATTGTGACCCAGACTCCAAGGGGAGAAGGGAAGGTGCGGGGGAGATGGTAAAATGGACCTATTTATAATTCGCGGCATTGTCGCAGAACTTAAAAAAGAAATAAGCGGTGGTTTTATCAACAAGATATATCAACTTAACCGTTATGACTTACTGCTGCGCATTCGCCGCCAGGGACCAGAAAAGAATTTGCTAATCTCTACGCACCCTGACTTCTCCCGCTTGCATCTTACTGAAAAAAAATATGCTCCCCCACCGACTCCGCCCCGTTTTTGTGCTTATCTCCGTAAGTATTTAACTGGGGCACGTCTGGTAGATATCTTTCAGGAGCCTTATGAGCGGGTGGTGCGCATTAATTTGGAAAGACTGCTGGATGCTAATCTAATCCGGAAGCTAACTTTGGTAATAGAACTTTTCAGCAAGAAGAGTAACGTCTTTTTACTGGAAGGAGAAAAAATTCTGGAGGCGCTCCATCGCCCCCCAATCGGCGAAATAGAAAAGGAAGAAAACATCCTCGGCAAAAATTATATCCTCCCGAGGATTGAAAATAAGTTACTTCCCCCAGAAGTGACTCCGGAGGTGATGGGCGAAATTGCCTCCTATCCTAAAGGAGAACAATGGCGGGCTATGGTGCAAAAAATTGCCGGGCTGCCACCCCTTTTGGCTAAGGAAATAGAATTGGTTGGCGCGGGCGACCCCCATAAGATGTGGGAAATTTTTCAGGCAATATGGTCGCGCTATGCCAGCTCTAAATTCGAGCCACAAATAGTGACTCTTTGGCCGGGCAAAAAGGTATTGTGCCCTTGGCCTTTAGTAAACCTGAAAGGAGAAATAGCCCAATCTTATTCTTCTTTAAATCAAGGAGCGGATGATTTTTATTATGAGCTCACTACCTGGTCCCAAATAAAAGAACAGAAGCAAAGCATGCTCAAGCGTATTCGTCAGCTGATAGAACGGTCGCAAAAGCGCAAAGAAAATTTACTCCAGGATAAAGAAAAATTGACGAAGGATTTACAGCTCAAAGTTTGGGGAGATGCTTTAGTAGCCATTTATCCCAAGTTAAAGAAGGGGCTAAAAGAGATAGAAGCTTGGGATTATTCCCAAGATCCGCCGCGTCGCCTGCTCATTCCTTTAGATGAATCTTTAGATCCTGCCGGCAATGTAGAAAGATATTTTCATAGTTACAAAAAGGCTAAACGCGGCTTGGAGATGGTTGCGGAAAGGATAGAAGCCACAGAAAAAGAATTAAATTACTTAGAATCTGTTCTGTATCAAATAGAGGAAACAGAAGACGGAGAAGCCTTGGCCGAGATTAGAGAAGAGCTTGCCGAAGCAAGAATTTTAAACCCGCCCAAAAGCAAAATGAAAAAAAGGGAGGAGATAGAAGGCTCTTTTCCTGTGTGGGAATTTCGTTCTCCAGAAGGTTTAACCATTTATTGTGGGAAACATAATTTAGGGAATGAATATCTTTTACGCCATTTAGCCCGGGGGAATGACCTTTGGTTTCACGCGCAAGGAATCCCTGGTGCCCATGTACTTTTAAAGGTGGGGAAAAAGGAGCCAAGCTTTACTTCAATACTCAATGCGGCCATGATTGCCGCTTATTATAGTAGAGGAAAAGATGCCGGCAAAATTCCCGTTGATTATACGGAGGTCAAAAACGTACGCAAGCCTAAAAATGCGCGCCCTGGTTATGTTACTTATTTTCATCAAAAAACTGTTTTCGTAGAAGCCAGAAAAGAAGTAATCGAAAAACTTAAAATTTCTAATTTTTAATCAAAAAATCAGTCTTGACCAAATTAAGTTTTGAGGTTGAGCCCTGATTTGGCATATAAAGTTAGGAGAAAAATACTTAAACCAAAGGAGGGCTCAAGCATGAATAAGTTTTGTAGAATATTTAGCTAAATTTTCCAATTGTTTCCTCGTTTCGAATTTCAGCAGTTAGTTAAAGAAACGAAGGCTGAATGTCATGCTCGTGGTTTTTCTTGGCAGAGCCTGGGTTGAGTCAGTTTGTTTCCATGCTTTTTTGCCAATTGAGGCGAGCGAATAGCCTTGGGGAAATAACCGGTAGTCTGCGGAGCTGGTTTAAAGCCCTAAAGCAGAACCTGAAGATCAAAACCTTTGTGGATACTAGCACTAATGCCATTAAGATTCAAATTTGGACACCTATGTATAAAAATATAAAATGATTTAAACTGCGGCTTTTGTTTCTTTAAGTTCATACAGGATGCTTTTAGGTTCGGCAACATGTTCAGATGCATCGAGAATTTCAATAGAAACGATCTTACCTTCGTGATCGTAATCCACAATAATCCCTTCCCTCAATTCGTCGCTTTCAGCGATAGTTTTTTCCTTCAAAATGAAATTTAATGTATCAGTTTCAGGGTCATATATAACTTTCATTACCCC
>Ga0209102_1001025_pt1 | contig 15995 bp, 18 predicted proteins | sample ConPoolayeHmetaG_FD_185483 | JGI IMG/M metagenome (GOLD analysis project Ga0209102, IMG submission 185483) | Hot spring microbial mat communities from California, USA to study Microbial Dark Matter (Phase II) - Cone Pool mat layer H metaG... ...
CTTTTGTTTCTTGGCGAAAATCAGGAGAAAAATCATAAGGAACAAAGTCAAGTCTTGCCTTGCCAATAATAGGAAAATGGGGCTTTTTAAACATTTTAAGTAAAACGGTATCGGGATAGCCTAAAAAAATTACCTCATTTTGTTTTACTCCTAATTTTTTTAAAGCATTAAGCGCCTCTTTTCGGCGTCTAAAACCGGTTTCAATAAATTCTTTGGGAGAGTATCTCATCTTTCTTTCTTCAAAAAAACCATAAGGATTACCATCGCCAACGGTTAAAAAAATAATTTTTTTGGGAATTGCTTTTGAAGAAAGGTAAGAAATTAATCCTCCTGCTGCCAAAGTTTCATCATCAGGATGAGGAGTAAAAATTAAAACTCTGTCGCGAGAGGAAATTTTTAAAAGATAAAGTTTTATTTTTCGTGCTAAAAACCAACCGCCAAAAAAACCAATCAAAAGGGTCAAAAAAACTAAAAACAAAACACCCCAGCCTAAAAGAAGAGCTGTTTCTCGCAAAATTAAAAAATAAATCCCCTTTTTGGCAACAATTGTTTTCAACACCGACTTATTTTAAAAATTTTTGATTCACCTCGTCAAAAGTCTGATCAGTAACAATGCTAGTAACCTGACCACTATCTACCGTTACTCTAACTGTATGAGGAGTAATTACTTGGGCAAACATTTGTCCTGTTCTATCGCCATACCCCGCTCCCCGACTTTTGAAAGAAAAAGTAAATTCCCAGCAAGAAGGACAGCGCAAAGCTTCGGAACTAATAAACCGTAAATCAAATCCATCAAATTTATAAGTAGGAGTGTTTTTGACTGCTTCCTCAGCAAGACGCTGGCTTTCTTCAAAACTTATCTTGCTGACACTCGGTCTTGGAGTGATTTTTTCTTCTTTAGACAGCCGAAGGAAACTAATTTTATTTTCCTCTTTTTGAAAAAATAAAACCCCAAACCCCAAAATCAAAATCACTCCAAAAAGAATAGTCAAAATTTTTTTCATTGTTTTATTATACCACACTAAAAATGTGCTATAATTATTTTATGCTTAAAATTATTACTCTTCCCAATCCCATTTTACGCCAAAAGGCAAAACCGGTAGCCAAAATTGATAGCGAAATTAAAAAACTAGTGGAGGAAATGATAAAAACTCTTCGACCCCAGCCGCGAAAGTTCACTGGCGTTGGATTGGCTGCTCCTCAAGTAGGAAAATCTTTAAGAATAATTGTTGCCTGGTCGCGCCATTCACGAAAATTTTTACCAATGATTAATCCTAAAATCATTTGGCATTCAAAAAGAACTTATTTGGGAGTTCCGGAAAGTAAAAATCCCTACGAAGGTTGTCTTTCTGTTCCCTGCGTTTGGGGAAAAGTCCGCCGCTACTCAGTAGTTAAAGTCCGTTATCAAAATCTGTTGGGAACAGAAATTACCAGAAAATTTCGGGGATTCACCGGCGTTGTTATCCAGCACGAAATAGATCATTTAGAAGGAATTTTGTTTATCGATAGGATAAAAGAACAAAAAGGAGAAATAATAACAATAAATCCAAAATCTAAAATTCAAAATTCAAAATAAATTCAAATATTTTAAATACAAAATTCAAAAAAGTTTTGAATTTATAAATTTGAATTTTGTTATTATTTTGGATTTGGTGCTTTGAATTTTGATTTTTTAACTATGAACATTTGGTTTTTCGGCTCAGATAAATATTCGCAAATTGTTTTAAGGTCGCTTCAAAAGAACCCCGCAATAAAAATCAGGAAAATTATTTCCCCTGAAATAATGTCAAGTATCATCCTAATAAAAGAGAAAAGGCCGGAGGTTGGAGTTTTAGCTTCTTTTGGGGCAATTGTGCCAAAAAATTTTTTAAATTTTCCTAGGTATGGAATTTTAAATATTCATCCCTCTCTCCTTCCAAAATACCGCGGGCCTTCTCCAGTCCAAACAGCAATTTTAAATGGAGAGCAACAAACAGGAGTAACCATTATTAAAATGGACGAAAAAATTGACCACGGACCAATTGTTGCCCAATTTGCTGAGGAAATTCTAGACACAGATACTACCGAAAAACTTTATTTTAGGCTCTTTTCTGCGGGGGCGGAAGTGCTAAAAACTATTCTGCTGGCATATCTGGAGGGTCGAATTCAGCTACGAGAACAGAATCACAACCAGGCAACTTATACAAAAAAATTAGTCCGTGATGAGGGATTTATTCCCTTAGAAAGGCTAAAAGAAGCAATTAAAGGAAATAATGCCGACCCTATCGACCGCCAAATTCGCGCCTATTACCCCTGGCCAGGAACATATACAATAATTAAATTCAAAATTCAAAATCCAAAATCCAAAATAAATCCAAAATCCAAAATTCAAAATAAGCGTTTAAAAATTTTAAGGGCCCACTTAGAAAACGATAAGCTCGTTTTAGACCAAGTCCAACTTGAGGGCAAAAAACCAGTCAGCTTCAAGCAGTTTTGTGAGGGATATCCGGAAGTAAATTTAATCCCTTAAGTATTTTGAAAGTTTTTTAATTGCTGCTCCATATAAAATTAAATTTTCCTTTAATTTTTTAGAGGGAGTAATCTTGGCGATTAATAAATTAAGTGTTTGATTTTTTGCTAGCCAAAATTTCACTTCCCGATAGTGAATTTCGCTATCATTTCTTATTTCTATTTCTCCTATTGTTTTACCCTCAACTTTAAAAACTACTTTTTGGTCATCCAATTGGCCCTTTGTTTTTGCTTTTGAATTTTCCACTTTTATATTTTCTACTAAAGCTTCCACTACCTCATTCCCGGTAAAAACATGAAATTTGCCTTCTTGTTTTACCACTAAAAAATCCACTTCCCCACTATTAAACATACTTTTATCAATAAAGCCAGCAAGCAATCTTTTTTGACGCAATTTCTGACATAACCTCCTCATTGGAATTTTTAACTTTTCTTTGTAGATTTTTTTGTTCTTTAAATATTCCGCCCTCGCTGGGGGGAAGGCTTCAATACAACGCAAAAGAATGTTCCCTAATCCGTTCATACTTCTGAAAGTAAAATCCCTTTTAAATCTTGACTCACCATAAAGAAAAATTTGCCATTTTTTCTGGCCGCTTTTTACTGAATAAGAATATCCAAAGTTGTCAATAACATCTTTTTTAGCTGTTGGATCGCTTCTAAACTCTTTTCCGATCCCTAAAATTTCGGCAAATTGGCGAGCATCAATATGACCTTGCCGCTTGACAAAGCTTGTTTTTTGGGAAGTCATCGCTTTTTTCTTATGAGGCATATTTTATAATCAGCAACTCTTTAATTTTTTTAACATGATTTTGGTTTTTCTTTTTGCGGTTTAAACCAATTCTTGTTTCTCCTTGTCCCATCGTATAATGAACCGGCAATTCTACAATCTTACACCATTTGTACCATTTTCTAATCGTTGGGGCGTCATTATAAGAGAGAATAAACCCCCCTTTATGCTCTCTTAGTAAATCACGTAAAAGTTGATGGTTAAAATTCTGGTGATGTACAGGAAAGTTTCTTTGAGGATAAAGCCCACGAAAAACAGTACTATCTGCTCCTAAATAATAGGGGGGGTCACAGTAAAGAAAATCATTCCTAAACTTGGGAATAACTTTCTCAAAAGATGCACATTCAACCTTTATATTTTTAACATCGAAATCTCTTACTCTTTCTATTAATTTTTGATAAACTTTTTCATTGGCATAAACGCTTGACATCCATCCCAAAAATCCCGGCCCATAAGAAAGATTGTGATTAAAATAATAAAAAACTGCTAGTTTTAAAGGTGGTAGCTTTTTTATTCCCTTCCAGTGTTTCCTAAGTTGCTCCTTTACCAATTTATAAGTTTCTTTATTAGGTTTTAATTTTTTTAGTTCTTCGTAAAGAATTTGGGGTTGGTTTATTTGAAATTGCCAGTAATTCACTAAAATATCAAAAATATCAAACCCTAAAACAGGAATACCTAATTCCTTAGCAACCGCTACTTCTAAGGAGCCCCCTCCAAAAAATGGAGAAATTAATCTTTTAATATTTTCTGGAAGATATTCAATTATATAACCTACAGCCCAACTTTTTCCTCCGGCATATCTTAAGGGAGAACCTAAATATCTCTTGTATCTTTTATTCTTACTTTTTAATAAACCAATAAACTGTTCGTTTCGACTAACTGGAAATAAGATCCCCATTAGCCTGTATATTTCCATTTGAGAACTTATTGCTTCATTTTTCGGCTGGAGTTGGGGCATTGTTGTTTTTAGATAATTTTAAACCCTTACCTTTTACCTTCCGCAAACATTTGGTGCATAATCGCCAACGACCTTTTTTACCATTCAAAACCCCATTATAAACATGCAAATTTGGTTTTAACACTCTCCGGGTTTTTGGTGCCCGGTGTTTCCATTTACCACCAGCTACCCCCTTGTGGTGTTTGCCCATTTGGGTAATTAATTTTCCTTTTCCGCATAAATCACATTTGTAAGCCATATGTTATACTATAACAAAGCAATTATTAATTTTCAATTATCAATTTTATTATGGCTATTTTTCTTTTTATTTTTGCTTTTTTATTTTCTCTGGCGATTCACGAAGCCGCCCATGCTTGGACAGCTGATAGACTTGGGGACCCGACAGCAAAACTTTCTGGCCGGTTAAGCTTAAACCCCTTTAAGCATTTAGATCCTTTAGGGGCGCTTCTTCCTTTTTTCTTAATTTTTAGCGGCTCGCCAATTATTTTTGGTTGGGGAAAACCAGTACCTTTTGATCCCTTTAATCTCCGAAATCCTCGTCGTGATACCGCTTTAATTTCTCTGTCTGGGCCTGTTTCTAATTTAATTTTGGCTACCCTTTTGGCAATAATTATCCGCCTTGGTCATTTTTTTTTGGGACCTTCCGCCTTTACTTTAGAAATGATTTTATCTCCCATTATCCAACTTAATATCACGTGGGGGCTTTTCAATCTTTTGCCTTTACATCCCCTTGACGGCGGTAAAGTTTTAGTTGGCTTCTTACCATCCGATTTAGCCTATAAATTTGATGATTTTCTTCATCAATATGGAATTATTATCTTGCTTTTTTTAATTTTCCCTTTTGCCGGCACCCCGCCATTATTTCTTATTCTCTCACCCCTAGTCCGCCTCGTTTTAGCTATTCTTCTTCCGGGAACACCGCTGATTTGAAATACGGGTTCTAAGAGGTGAAAACTCAGGTAAAATCTCAATTTTGAATTTTGTCCGCCAGTTGGCGGATTGAATTTTAAATTTTGGATTTTGAATTTTGAATTTTGAATTTATATATTATAGGTTTCTTGACAAATGGCAAAATTTTTGCTAATTTAAAATTGCCTGCCAAGAAGGGCTTAGGCCGTAAACCAGTTTCCTCAAAGTTTAAAAGGGAATCCGGAGTTTCCGACCCCCGTGGGCGTCGGAACAGGATACCCACCTGTCTTTCTTCAGGAAAGCAGGATACGGCAACCCACCTGGCAGGTGTTTATTTGGTAGATTTTTCTCTTCCCTTTTGCTAAAATTTCCTTAATTATTATTGCCGACGTAGCTTAATGGTAAAGCGGTGGTTTTGTAAACCATTGATGGCAGTTCGATTCTGCCCGTCGGCTCTAAAAACTAGCAAACCGCATTTTCTAAAAATCTTAACCGGCAGGAGCTTGGTTTAACCTTAAATAAAACCTTAACCCCGCTTGGTAAAGTAAGAAAATCTACCCTTTCCCTCCTTTTTAAACTCAAAAAGCCTCTTTTTTCCTCAATATGACCAAATTCTGGTAAAGAAGCAATGGGAATTTTTCTTTTGCCAAAAAATTTCAAAAATAAATCTTTAATTCCCATTTCCTTCCCCCAAACTGGATAGTTTTTTTCTCCTATTTTGGTAAACCGACCAATAATAATTCCTCTAATCTTTTTACTTTCGGCATGAACAGCTAAAGTAGAAAGCCAACGGCTAATTGTACTTTTTTCCTCCCCCACTTCTTCCAAAGCTAAAATCAAATCTTCTGAACTTGCTCTTAAAGGATCAAGAGGAGTTCCCAAAAGATCGACCAAACATTCCAGATTAGAAACTAAAAGCCGGCCCTTTACAAAACCGGGAACAAGTGGCTTCCAATCAGCTAAAGGACCAATTTCTGCCGGCAATTCTCCAATTAAACTTAGATAAAAGCTTTTTTGAGTATTAAAACTTCGCTGATAAAGACCGCAAACATTTGGGGCGTGAAGACTAATAATTCCTGAAGAAAATAAAGTATTTAAAATCAAAGAAAAATCACTATAGCCAAAAAAAATCTTTGGTTTTTGACACAAATGGGAAAAAATTTCTTTTTTAAAAAATCCTAAAAGCTCAGAAGCGGCAAACCCTCCCATCAAACAACCAACAGCAGTAATTTGGGGGTCTTTAACCATCTCTAAAAAATCGGCAATTCTTTCTTCTTCTGTTCCTGCACTATAATCCCCTTTCTTAAGTAAAATATGTCTTCCCAACTTTACAGAAAAACCCCAGTCTTTAAGAATTTTCACTCCCTGCTCTAGTCCAAATTTATCAACTACCCCCGAGGGAGCAATTAGACCAATTACTGATTTTCCGGGAATTAAGCGATTTAATCTAACAAAATCCATATTTCTATTTTACTCCAAACAAAAAAATCTTGCTAATTTTTTAAAGAAAAGATATAATGAAAAAGATTTTGCCTGGATAGCTCAGTCGGCAGAGCGTTCCCTTGGTAAGGGAAAGGTCTCGGGTTCGATTCCCGATCCAGGCTCAGGGGGTAAAATGGCAAAAAAAGGACCAAGACAATTAATCGGACTCGTTTGCTCGGTTTGCAACCGGCAAAATTATGTTTCCGAAAAAAATAAAACCAACACGCCGACAAAGTTGGTCTTGCGGAAATTTTGTAAAAAATGCCGCAAAGTCACCGAGCATAAAGAGACAAGTAAATTGAAATAGGGGCAAGCGTGATATCAAGCTATTTCCACCCCAATCTCTTTATTTTCCTCCAAAACTTGAATTAGCGGATTATAAGAGAGTTCTTGAATTCTTTCTTTGGCTTTTTGAAAATATCCCAATCCAATTAATTCTACCACTGGATAAAGAGAAAAAAGTTCATCTGCTCCATCTCCAATTATTTCCCGATTAGGCTCCTTTTTTTCTTCTCGGCAACTAACTAAATTTATCGCCGCTTTCCGCGCCGCCGGCAAATAAGGCAAAACCCGCACTCGGGCTAAAGAAACTGCTACTTTCCGCAAAACTTCTTCCATCCCCCCAATATCTCCACCAGAATAACGCGGTCTTTCTTCTTCAAAAACTGCCGCTCCTCTTTTGGTAATTCCCACCATTGTGTCCAAAGTCCCTACTGCTTCTTCTATAATCCCCCGCGTAATTTCTCTTTCCATCAACAAAATCCTTAAAAAAGAAATAAATTTCTCCGAAACTAAAACCGGCATCATTTCTCTTCTAACTGCTTCAAGATAAGCAGCTCGCAAGCGAATTCGCGCTACTAAGGGATTAACTCTCCCTAATCTATCAGGCTGGCTAGCTTCTGCCAATAATTCAGCAATTCTTCTTTTCGTAGGGTCTACCGCCGTTAAAAATCCAGAATTCACCAGAAAAGTTGCCGTTTGCTCTGCCAAAGCGGCAAGAGAGTCGCGGGTAATTTGTCCACTTGTCGCCTGAAATTGAAAATTCAAAAAATTCATCAAACTCTCTATTTGTTGGACCTCTTTCCCCTCCTGATATTTATCCATAATATGAACTTGTTGACGAATTGCCGCTTCAATACTTGGTAAGCGTAAGTAATAAAGCTGGACAACTTCTCTCGGTGGTAAATTTCCAAAATCCACCCGATGCTCTTTTAGTCGGCGAAGCTGAACTAAACCTGAGGGATTTTCTAGAAAGCGCTTTTCTCCATCTTCTACTACTGGCAAATGATGCCAAATAGGAACATAAATTTTTCCAGTAAATGGACTAAAGCGAACGGTATACTTTCCTTCATCTCCTTCAGCCAGCGAAGGAAAAGAAAAAACTTGTAGCGTTTCTTCTGAAGTTACTCTTATTGCCTCAGAAGGCGGATGAGATAAAATTTTTTCTCTCCGTACCTCAGCCCATTTCTCACCCTGTGGAATTATTCCTACTCCCCTTTCCGCTCTGGGAACCATATTGCTTAATTTTACCACTTATGCTAAAATTTTTCAGCATGAAATCGCCAATCACGTTTTTAAAAGAAGTTCGGGCGGAGATGAATAATGTTTCTTGGCCGAGTAAGAAAGAAACTACCCGCCTAACAGGTATAGTCGTTGGCATCTCGTTGATTGTTGCCATTTTTATTGGTATACTTGATTTTCTTTTTACTAATTTAACGACTTTATTTTTAAAGTGAGCGAAGAGGCAAAAAATCAACACCATATTATTATTAAAAAATCAGATAATCCCAACGCCCGTTGGTATGTAGTTCATGCATATTCGGGAAGGGAAATTCAGGTTGCCCAGCAACTTCGCCAGCGGGTAGAATCAATGGGTTTAGAAGATCAGGTTTTGGAAATTTTAATTCCTACCCAGGAAAAAATTGAAGTCCGTTCCGGTCAAAAACAAAAAGTTAAAGAAAAAATTTTTCCGGGGTATTTGCTAGTAAAAATGGTTCTAAACGATAATTCCTGGCTAACAGTACGAACAACTAACGGTATTACCGGCTTTGTTGGCGTTGGCGATAAACCCACGCCTTTAGAAGAAAGCGAAGTTAAAGTAATTCAGGATTTTATAAAACTTGCCGCCCCGAAATTCAAGGCGAAATTTTCTGTTGGCGAGGCAGTCAAAATTACCGATGGTCTTTTTGCCGATTCGCTAGGGACAATTGAAAGTATCGATGAAGAAAAAGGAAAAGTGAGAGTTTTGGTAAATATGTTTGACAGAGAAATACCGGTAGAATTGAGTTTTTTACAAGTTAGCAAAATATAACGGTTATAACAACTATAAAACTTATAAGATGGCTGGTAAAAAAGTAAAAACCATCATTAAACTCAACCTCCCCGCAGGTGAAGCCACGCCGGCTCCTCCGGTTGGTCCGGCGTTGGGTCAACATGGTTTAAATATTATGGAATTTGTCAAAACCTACAATGAGCGAACCGCAAATCAAAAAGGACAAGTCATACCGGCAGTGATTACTGTTTACGAAGACCGAACTTTCTCTTTTATTACTAAAATGCCTCCAGTTTCAGCAATGATTAAACAGGAATTAAAATTAGAAAAAGGAGCAAGTAAAACCGGCCAAGAAGAAGTTGGTAGTCTAACCCGAGAGCAAATGGAAAAAATTGCCCAAACAAAAATGGCAGATTTAAATACCGAAGATTTGGAAGCAGCGATAAAAATGGTCGAAGGAACAGCAAAATCGATGGGAGTGAAAATAGAGTAAATTCAAAATTCAAAGCACAAAATTCAAAATAAATTCAAATATTTTAAATAAAAAATTCAAAAAGTTTTGAATTTATAAATTTGAATTTTGTTATTATTTTGGATTTTGAAATTGGAATTTTGAATTTAAACAAAATATGGTGAAAAAAAATTCTAAAGTCAGCGAAAAAACGAGCCAGAAAACCGCTTCCGAACGGAAAGGTCGAATTGTGGTTAGAACCGGAAAAGAACACGGTCGGATTTCTGATTTGGGAACTCAGGCATTGGAAGAATCAGCCATTATTGAAGAAAAAACCAAAAAACTTCAGCAGGAAATTGCTGCCAAAGCAAAAGAGGTAGGAAAAACGGCACAGCCAAAAAAGACTCGCGGTCAACGCTGGCAGGAAGCACGGAAAAAAATTGATCCTCAAAAAAGTTATTCTTTGTCAGAAGCGATAAAAATTTTAAAAACTGTTTCTTTATCTCGATTTGACGGCTCGGTTGATGCCCATTTAGTTGTTAAAAAAATCGGACTAAAAGGCGAGGTAGAATTTCCCCACCCCACTGGAAAAGAACAAAAAATCAGAATTGCCGATGAAGATTTATTAAAAGATTTGGAAAAAGAAAAAATTGATTTCACTTTACTTATTGCCACTCCCCAAATAATGCCCAAGCTGGCAAAATATGCCAAAATTTTGGGACCTCGGGGTTTAATGCCAAATCCCAAAGCAGGAACAATTACTGATAAGCCGGAGGAATTGGCAAAAAAACTTGCTGGCAAAACTAGTTGGAAAACAGAACAAAAAGCGCCCCTAATTCACCTTACGATAGGTAAAGTTAGCCAACCGGAAAAAGAACTTGAAGAAAATTTTAAAGCTTTAATTGATGCTATCGGTCAAAAAAATATTAAAAAGGCAGTCTTGGCACCAACCATGGGTCCGGGAATAAAAATAAAAATATAGTCTCTTCTTGACAAAAAATAAAGATAAGATATAATAAATATTGTTTATCCGAAGAAGTTGGCGCCCCGACGTGACGTCGGGGGATAAGACCAGCGGAGGAAAAATGCCATCAACTAAAAAAATTCTTACCGTTCAAAATTTAGAAGAAAAATTTAAACAAGCAAAAGGTTTAATTCTTTCTGATTATTCCGGCTTAAGCGTTGAACAAATCAATAAGCTTCGTGGGGAAATCAAAAAAGCAGGAGGAGAATTTGAAGTGGTTAAAAATAACCTACTTCGCTTAGCAGCGAAGAATTTTCAATTTTCAATTTCCAATTTTCAACTGGGAGGTCCAACAGCGGCGTTGTGGCTTTATAACGAGGATTTCTCTCCCTTGAAGGCTTTAAATAATTTCATCAAACAAACTGAAATGCCAAAAATAAAAATTGGTTTTTGGGAAGGAGAAGAACTTGGTTTGGAAAGAATTATCCAATTAGCAAATCTTCCCGGAATTGACCAGCTAAGGGGACAGCTCTTAGCCTTTCTTACATTCCCCACCTTAAGGCTGGCAAATGCTTTAAATTGGAATTTAAAGAAACTAATTTTAGTTTTAAAAGCGAGAGGAGGTGAAAATAATTAGAAATGAAAAACGAAAAATTGGAAAAATTAATTAAAGAAATTGAGGAACTTTCGGTAGTAGAATTGGCAGATTTAGTGAAAGCTTTGGAAGAAAAGTTTGGTGTTTCTGCCTCGGCAATGGTGGCTGCTCCTCAAGCAATAGCTGGCCAAACTCAAGGAACTCAAGCTGGCCAACCAAGCGCCGGAGAACAACCCGCCGCAGAACAAACAACATTTAATGTTGTTTTAACCTCTGCCGGAGCAAACAAAATTAGCGTCATTAAAATAGTTCGGGAAGTCAATCAGAATCTAGGTTTGAAGGAGGCAAAAGACCTCGTTGAATCCCTACCAAAAGAGGTTTTAACCGGTGTCAATAAGCAGGTAGCCGAAGAAGCTAAGAAAAAACTTGAAGAGACAGGAGCAACGGTAGAACTAAAATAACTCTTGACAAACTTATTTATAATATGATACTTTAGTTTGTAGATGGACATAGTAGACGCCAAAAGGAAAAAACTAAAACTTGAAGATCTGCCTGATTTGCTTACTGTCCGAGAAGTAGCAGAAATTTTGCGTGTCTCTCCCCTAACGATTAAACGTTGGGGAAAGCGAGGTAAACTACCCGCCATTCGTATTAATTCCCGTGGTGATAGAAGATACCGCAAAGAAGCAGTCCTTTGGCTTTTAGGAATGCAAGGAAAAGCTTGAGTCCAAAAAATTAAAATACTAAACTAAACTGCCCAAAGGGGCAGTTTTTTTAAACAATGAAAATAGATATTAAAAATTTTTTAAAGGGAATAATTATTGGTATTCTTATTTTATTTATAGGAAGCATAATTCTTTTTCCTTCTAAAAAAGCTATTTCTAGTAATCTCTGTCTTTACTGCGAAAATTGCTCACCGGCAGAAGGAGGCGTAGGAACTCATCAGTGCCACGGAATTATTAAAGAAAATGGACAGTGTGGATATGATGAAAGTGGAAAAGTAAAACCAGATTGTACCTCATGTAAAAAATGTGGTAATGGGGTTTGTGATGTTTGTGAAGGTTCTGATTGGTGTCCTCAAGACTGCGGGGGAGGTGGAAGTTGCGGAGACCGTCCTGAAAACTGCTGTCCTGCTCAAAACAGCGAAACTACTGCCCCAATTGCTTCAAGTTATGTTTTTTATTGTCGAAATCTAAGCTGTACTTATTCTGGAGGACGCTGGGCAGTAAGATGTGACAATAGTAATAGTTTTTATGTAAGACAAGTTTCTGGAAAAATTACCAACCGGTGTGATGGGCTTTCAGCGACAGACCAACAAGCTTTATATCCTGACTGTCGCTGTTGGGCGTGGCAAATTGATTGGATTGACAGTTCCGGAGCAACAAGAGGCTGGAAAATGGGAAATGGAAATCCCAGTTATTGTGTTACACCAACTCCTACCCCAACACCTACTCCAACTCCCACACCAACAGCAACACCAACACCAACTTCTACTCTAACCCCAACTCCGACAACCACAGCGACACCAACACCCACCCCTAGCCCAACAGCTACTCCGTCGCCTATGCCAACTCCTACATCAACCCCCACATCAGAACCTACTTCTACTCCAACCCCAACACCTACTCCCCAACCGACGGCTACCCCAACGCCTACCCCGCCGCCAGTTTTGGGTGTTCAGGCACTACCAGTTTTACCTAAAACTGGTTTTTCTTCAACACTCCTCGGTTTGATTGCCACTACTGGAGCAATTTTTCATCTTCTTGCTCTTCTTTTATGAAAGAAGTCATTATTTATCAAGCCCCTTCCAAAGCACTAAAGACTAAAAAATGGCTTAAAAAAACAGGAACTGTTTTACTTTTAATCTCTTTTTTGGGCTTTGCCTTTACCTTTGGGCCTCTTTTAAAATCAGAAATTTCTTGGCGTTTAAAAAAGGAATCCAAAAAAATTCACTTCGGCGACCTTTTAAAATTAAAACCCAGCAAAGAACCTGCTGCTCCTGACCCTTATTTCTCTTTGGTAATTCCCAAAATTAACGCCCAGGCAAAAATTTTAGCAAATATTGATGCTTCTAATCCCAAAGAATATCTTTCCGCCCTTAGAAAAGGAGTCGCCCACGCTAAAGGAACCGTTTTCCCCGGAATGCCGGGTTCAATTTTCCTTTTTGCCCATTCAACTGACGCTCCTTGGAATATTACTCGCTACAATGCTGTCTTTTATCTTTTGCGAGAGCTAGAGCCGGGCGATGAAATTATTATTTTTTATTTAGGAAAGAGATTTAATTACAAAGTGGTAGAGAAAAAAGTCGTTGAACCCCACTACACCGATTTTTTTAGCCAAAAAGAAGAAGAACTTTTAGTTTTGCAAACTTGCTGGCCACCAGGAACTACCAAAAAAGCACTTTTAATTTTTGCTAAATTACGGCGCTAACTCCTCCCAGATATGAGAACCACGCCATAAAGAAGGATGAAGATTTAAAAACATATGAGGAAGATAAACAAATTTTTCTGCAGGAGTAGTAAAATTAGCTTCTTCCAAATCTCTTTTAAGAATAAACTCTTTGGCGATTACTCCACCTTCGACTATTAATTGTTGATTCCCAGTTCCGCTGTTAAAAGCACCATCAGTAATAAAGATTCCTTGGATTTTGTTGTTTACACCCCCTAATCCTCCATCAACACTAATATTTTCTTTGGCAACTACGACTAAACTTCCTCCACTACTTACTTCAATCTTGTGTTTAATTGAAAAATTACCAGTAGTAAGAAGAACAATTTTTTTAGTTCCAATATTCCAAGCATCACCGGTTTCAATATCTCCATTATAAGCGATAATCCCATCGGCATCATTAAACAAATCATTATTAGTAATAGTTCCTAATAGTGGAGGAGAAATTAGTTCTGGATAGTCTAAAAGAGGATAGAAAAATTCATAGTTTTTTTTCTTAGCTTGAGTATTTGCCAACCATTGAGGCGGTTCAGAAACCTGACCCGAACCAAAGTTGGGATTATTAAGACTACTTCCTCCCCAAGAAACAATTCCATGAAAACCACCGCTGCCTTTTAAAGAAAAATAGGGGTTAGTGGCAGTAGAAGAAATTTTAGAAGTAATTTTTCCTCCGCTATGAACATCGCCTTCTTGGGTTTGAAGCCAAGGATCAGTCCGGCATTCTTCAACCGTAAGGCTACCATACTTATCCCATCGGGCATTAGTTGTTCCTGTTTGAAAAATACCTTCTCCATCATTAACCATTCCGTAAAGATTATAGGTTCCTGGCGCCAAATTATTGAAAGATAAGTCCCATTCAATTTTCAGACGACCGCTTTTTTCTACTGATTTTTCTACTGATGGTCTAACGCCAGTTAATTTTACTGTTCCGTTTTGGTTGGTTATGGGATTATCTGGAGTTATTGAACTGGAGGATACTCCTGTTCCCCAAGGACAAGGTGGATTATCCCCCTCCCTTCCTGAACAGGAAAAAACAGCATTTTTCTGGGCAACCCAAACCTTATCTGTTTTGGGATTGTAATAGGCACCAAAATAATTAGAAAGATTTCTTTCAAAATTACTACAATAAGCCTCTCCGGGATTATTACTGCAGTTTGTTAAGCCAATATAGGCTCTTTGAACATCGGTCCACAAACCGCTGTCTTCATCTTTTACCAGCCTGGCACCATCAAAGTGGTATGGTTTGTTTCCTCCTGTACTTAAATAAACCTGAGCCCGCAGGGTATTTCCTGCTTGTCCTATTGTGCCGGTGCCTTTAATCTGCTGCCAATTACCAGAAGAAGTAGAAAAGAAAACATCAAATACCTGGTGAAATTTACCATTATTATCTTTGTTCCATAAAACTAAATTTCCGGAAATTGGAGTTAACCATGGAGATCTAACAAAAATTGACCAGCTGTGGACTTCATCCTTACTCGTTGTTCGGGGGACATCCTGATAAAAGGAATAATCATTTTTACCAAGCTCGCTTGGGCAGGCAGGACAAGGCTGGTTAACTTCCAAAACACTGGAGCCAAATTTAGGATCAGATGAAGAAATTACCCGGTTAATTGGTCCAAAGTGCCAGTAGTTTACTGATTCCTCAAAACTGCCATTCATTATTAATCTGTCTCCCCCGTCTTCATCTTGGTAATAGGTATAAATGGTGGCTGAACTATTATCTCCTTTACTACAAACCTTAGAAGGATTAACAGAAATAGCCGCAATGCTTGGGGGTTTGTTGTCCTTTACAATGTTAACTAAAGCATTAACAACCACATATTCAAATTGGGTACCAGCGCAAGCAATACAATGAAAACGAGCATCAAAATAATTATTTGTAGTCGACCCCCGAGTATGTTGATTGGGTGGTCGTTGACTTCCTACCTCGTTATAGTAGAAATAATCAATCTTTCCTACTTTCCAGCCAGAAGGTGGTTCGATGACTATCCTTCCCATCCGACTGTAACTCCAATATCCTTTTTCTTCGTCAATTTGTAGTGCACTAGAAACTATCCCTGTGGGGAAAACATGTTCAAAAAATCCATCAAGTATGTTTGTCCAGCAACTGAAACGCTTCGAACCACCATAGCTATCACACCCCGCACAACCATCTCCAAAAGGACAACAAGCAACGCAAGGTCCATCACGACAAGAACCCCGTTCACAATTTGCACCCATTAAAAACCATGTATCCCAATCTTTAGGTCCGGTATAAACATATTGTCTATAACCTTCAAAGTTAATAGCGGTTTTAATTTGACTCATAATCTCGGTATTTATATCCTCCCCCGCATCCCATTGATTATTTCCGTTGTTATCAGTATAAAACCTAATATGCAATCCTCCATAAGGAGGGTATTGTTGGGGCTGGGGCGGACCAGGAGTTGCAGTTACATCTGGAGGAGGAAGGGTGGGAGTGGGGGTGGGGGTAGAACCACCGCCAGACACCCACCTGCAATTGCCTTCAAAATAACAACCACCGCAAGAAGTAGCAAAAGATTCGCAGGAACCCCTGTTAGTTCCTTCACATTGAAACCACCTAGCATTCCCCCGACACTCCTCTGTACAAGTACAAAAAG
>Ga0209102_1001026_pt1 | contig 15975 bp, 18 predicted proteins | sample ConPoolayeHmetaG_FD_185483 | JGI IMG/M metagenome (GOLD analysis project Ga0209102, IMG submission 185483) | Hot spring microbial mat communities from California, USA to study Microbial Dark Matter (Phase II) - Cone Pool mat layer H metaG... ...
TTTGATTACCTGCGCCGGCTGAGCTGGCGTTGGAGAAGGGGCCGGTGCTGGTGCCGGAGATGGTGCTGGTGCCGGAGATGGTGCTGGTGCGGGCGCCGGTGCTGGTGCCGGAGCCGGTGCTGGTGCCGGAGCCGGTGCTGGTGCGGGCGCCGGTGCTGGTGCCGGAGCCGGTGCTGGTGCCGGAGCCGGTGCTGGTGCGGGCGCTGGCGCTGGTTTGGCACAAGCCGCCAAGCTTAACGACACTACTAGCATTACCGCCAGTATCACAATCGCTATCTTTCGCATTTTGTCTTAACCTCCTTTAAAATTTCCATTTTCTATCAGCCGTATATGACTTATGATATTCCTTACGTATTCTCTCTCAGCCTACAACCTCCTTTCATCATGCATTAATACTCCCCACCGGATATCAACTATTTGTGGGGGCGGGATGCCACCTGCCCGATTACGCCAAGCCCGCTCACGGGAGGGACATGCGCCGATCGCCAGCAAGATGGCTTGTTTACCCTGGCAGAGCCCGCCATTTGATTGAAACCAGAATAATATGCGATAAGAATAATTCTATTCACTTTATCATACGTTGTCAATATCTAACGCTTGTTTTACGCAACGCCAGCAATAAACTCGTGCTTATTCATTATTTTAAGAATATTATGAAGACCTGTCATACCGGTACTGCTTAAGGTGCGGGGCAGTCCGCAGGTACCAGCGTTAAGCCTGATAACCGGACCCGCCCGGCAGACGCCGCATGAAAGTGCACGCCACTCACCACTGCCTTCACCCAAAGCCGGGCTTGGCGCCGCCTGAAGCTTCTGTGCTCTCTTAATCAGCTGTCTGTTTTTATCTCCCTTGATGCGCTATACTTACTGGCCAGAACAGCCCATGAGTGAGCACAGGAGGGTAAACTATGCCAGACTTATTCAGCCTGAAGGGTAAGGTCGCCATCATCACCGGCGGTAACGGCGGCATCGGCAAGGGCATCGCCCGTGGCTTTGCCTCTGTGGGCGCCAGCATCGTCATCGCCGCCCGCAATGAGGCAAAAACAGCAGAGGCAGTCAAGGAGATTGAAGAGGATTTCGGCGTCAGGGCGCTCGGGGTGAAAGTGGACGTGCGTGATGAAGCTCAGGTGCAGGCAATGGTCAAAAAAGCCCTTGACACCTTCGGGAAAATCCATATCCTGGTCAATAACGCCGGCATGAACATCCGCCGGCGACCCGAAGACTACACTGTCGCCGAATGGGACGAGGTAGTAAACACTGACCTGCGCAGTGCCTTTATCTGCTCAAAAGCGGTCTATCCCGCCCTGAAAGCCGCCGGCTACGGCAGGATTATCAACATCGGCTCAATGACCTCTATCTTCAGCGGTGAAAAGCTGGCAGCATACAGCGCCAGCAAAGGCGGCATCGTGCAGTTGAGCCGAAGCTGTGCCATCGCCTGGGCAAAAGATAACATCAACGTGAATACCATCCTCCCCGGCTGGATTGATACCGAGCTCACCCGCCAGGCACGCAAAGAAATCCCCGGACTGGAAGAGCGTGTCATCGCCCGGACGCCCAAGGGACGCTGGGGAGTGCCTGAGGAGGTGGCTGGCGCCGCCATCTTTCTTGCCAGCCCCGCCGCAGACTTCATCACCGGCGTGGCTCTGCCGGTGGACGGGGGCTTCTCTGTGATGATTTAACTAGTTTTCTATGCCCGGTGGGGCAAAATGCGCTATACTTTTATAAATGGAAAATCAAACTCCACTTGAATCCACCATCACCTTCCTGGGCACGGCGGGCGCCCGCTTCATGGTGACCAAACAGCTCACCGCCTCCGGTGGCATCTGGTTCAATATCAATGGCACGCAGGTGCTCATTGACCCCGGGCCCGGTAGTATCGTCCAGTCTACAAAGCGAAAACTCCGTGCTGAAAAGCTCAGCGCCATCATCCTAACTCACCGCCACCTTGACCACTCTGCCGATGTCAATATCATGGTGGAGGCAATGACCGAGGGCGGCTTCAATAAACACGGCAGGTTCTTTGCGCCGCGGGACGCGCTGGAAACGGAGCCCATCCTCTTCAGCTATCTCAGGAACAGCCTTGACAGCATTGAACTGCTGGAGGCGGGTAAAACATATCAGGTGAACGGACTCTCTTTCGCCACCCCCATCCGCCACATCCACCCCGTGGAGACCTACGGACTGCGTTTCAATGCCGGCGGACACACCTTCAGCTATATTACGGATACGCGCTACTTTGAAGGGCTGGCAGGCGCCTACAAGGGAAGTGAGCTTATCATCATGAACGTCGTCCTACTTGAGCCAAAGAGTCAGCTTGACCACCTGTCAATTCCAGACGCTGAACGCCTGGTAAAAGAGCTGAAGCCAAAAATCGCCATCCTGACCCATTTCGGCATGGGCGTCTGGAAAGGGCGGCCCTGGGAGATTGCCGAAAAGCTGACACAGAGCACCGGCATAAAGGTCATCGCCGCGCGTGACGGCATGAAATTTGACCTGATGCAACTGGACAGCCATGAATAGAGAGCGGTTTGAAGAGCTGGTGGCGGAAGCCATAGAGAGCCTGCCGGAGGAGTTCCGTGAAAGGCTGGAAAACGTGGTGATTGTGGTGGAAGATGAGCCAACCAGAGCGCAGTTGAAAGAGGCAGGGATACGGCGGGGGCATACCCTCCTGGGGCTATATGAAGGTATCCCACAGACGGGCCGCAGCAGTTACTACGGACTCGTCCCGCCGGACAAAATCACCATCTTCCAAAAGCCGATTGAAGAAAAATGCGCCGGCGATGATGAAATCAAAAAAGAGGTACAGCGGGTCGTCCGCCATGAAATCGCCCACCACTTCGGCATAGGTGACCGGCGTTTAGACCAACTTGAGAGAGGCAAAAGATAACTATCTCAGCCTCTTCACCATGTAGTCGCCCTTGAGTGCATAGCCCTCAGCCCGGTAGTAGTCCCGCGCTCCCACCCCGCTCAAGACAATTATCTCCTCAGCCCTGAACTCTTCGCAGGCAATCCGCTCCGCTTCATGGAGAAGGGCTTTCCCCAGCCCCTTGTGCTGTGCCGCGTCATCTTTCCTCTGCCCCAGCGCCACCTCCGGACCAAACACGTGCAGTTCCCGGATAAGGGCTTTATTGCCACCTGCTTTCTGCCCCAGCGGCACAATTGGCTCTGGCTGAACCCTCAGCCTCAGCAAGCCGAAAAGCGTCTCATGCTCATCTTCAAACGAAAGAAAGATTTCCCCGCCGCCTGATGCTTCATAGTCCAGCCTCACCAGCCGCGGCTGGCTGATTTCCCACCCCGCCTGCGCACGGTGCCCCACCTCCCGGCAACGGATACACCGGCACTCCAGCCCTCGCTCCTTCATCCGCTCCCGCACCGGACCGCGCAGGGAGTCTCTACAGCCGGCGGTGATGAACTTGGGCGGGATGTCCCTCAGCACCCGCGATATGCGCACATATTTGGGCACGATGGACTTAATCCCCACCAGCAAATCTACCATCGTCCCAAAGTTATAAGGCTGGTAGCGTCCTTCCCGGTACCACTTCTCCAGCTCCGTCCCTGCCACCACCATGGTCGGGTAGAGCTTCAAGCCGTCAGGGCGGAACCGCTCGTCATCAAAGAGCAAGTGGGAAAGCGCCAGGTCCTTCTCCGGCGTTGAGCCGGGGAGCCCGGGCATCCAGTGGTAGTGCACCTTGAAGGCATGCCGGCGCAGGAGAGCGGTAGCATTGACCACATCAGCCACGGTATGCCCGCGCCTGATGAGCCGGTAAATATCGTCATCAAGCATCTGGACGCCAATCTCCACGCGCGTGGTGCCGAACTCCAGCATCCGTTCTATCTGCGTTTCATCGCAGAAGTCCGGGCGGGTCTCAATGCACAGCCCCACACAACGGTGAGCCGCCGTCTCATTCAGACGCTTGGCTTCTTCCAGAGTAGCTGAATCCCTGCCATTGAGCGCGTCATAGCAATCTTCAATGAACCGGTACTGATAATCCACCGGCGCGGCGAGAAAAGTCCCGCCCATGACAATCAGCTCAATCTTGTCCGTGGGATGCCCCATATCCTGAAGCATCTTCAGCCTGAGCCTGACCTGCTCTTTCGCATCGTAGCCGCACCTGATTGCCCTCAGCACCGCCGGCGATTCTGGAGTATAGCTCTGCGGCGTGGCTGAATAGGTGGGACAGTAGAGGCACCTGCCCGGGCAGCCCATCGGCTTGGACATGACGGCGACAGGCGTCACGCCGGAAATCGTCCTTGCAAATTTCTTTACCGTAGTCATACTATTAAGTATCCACTTCAAGTGTAGCAGATTGAGCCTGTGGCAACAATAAGAGACGTTTTCAACCGGATTGCGCCATCCTGGTATAACTATCGGCACCATACCATCTTCCGCAAGGAGCTGGAGGAGATGGCAGGGCGCTGGCAGAAAGGCAGGCTGGTCAATATCGGCTGCGGGCATGGCGCCGACTTCCTGCCGTTTAAAGACGGTTTTGAGCTCCACGGCGTGGACTTTTCCGAGGAAATGCTGAAGCTGGCGCAGAAATACGCCCGGAAATTCGGCTTCTCCGTCAGCCTGACACTCGCCGATGTCCGCTACCTTCCCTACCCGGATAACGCCTTTGACCATGCCGTCGCCGTTGCTACCTACCATCACCTGAAGGGAAATGAGTCACAGTCTCAGGCTCTACGGGAGCTCAAGCGGGTGCTGAAACCCGGCGGGGAAGCGTTTATCACGGTGTGGAACAGATGTCAGCCGCGCTTCTGGTTCAAAGGTAAAGAGCTCATGGTGCCCTGGCGGACAAAGGAAACTACCCTCTACCGCTACTATCACCTGTTCACCTACCATGAGCTTGAAGCGCTGGTGAAAAAAGCGGGCTTAACCCTGCTCAGGTCTTTCCCGGAATATTCTTACAAATGCCCGCTCAAGCTCTTTTCCGAAAATATCTGCCTAGTGGTGAGGAATGATTAAAAGGGCTTAGCCATTGCCCCCTCATTGACAAAAATCTTTCGCCCGCTTAGGATAGAAAGACAAACAGTAAGGAGTGGCGGTAACGTGATTATCAATATACAGTGCCCCCAGTGCAAGACCAATGGTGGACTATCTCTCCTTGACCCAAACTATACCGGACCGTACAAATGCTGGAAATGCCGAGCGCTTTTCACCATCACCATGAAGAACAATGAGGTGGTGTCCATGGTGCCCCTCAGCCAGGAAGAGCTTGACCGCCAGCTTGAACTCAAGGGCTTAAAGGACAAGTTCAAGAAAGGCTATATGTAGTCAGCCTGCGGAAGCAACCACAGGACGTGACGAAAATGAACCAGAAAAAGAAGAGGGGGCAATCAATGCTTATACCCACTATTATCATGGGTGTGCTGGCAGTGGGACTCCTCTTTCTGACCTATCAGAAAGGGATGCACACCCAGGCGCTCAAAATTTCAGGCAACTTATTTCTTCAGATGCTCCCTCTGCTTTTCTTTGCCCTGGTCGTCGCCGGGGCAATCCAGATGCTTCTTCCCCAGGAGACTATCTCAAAGTGGGTGGGGACAGAATCCGGACTGAGGGGCGTATTCATCGGGACAATACTGGGCGGGCTGGCGCCGGGAGGACCTTATGTCAATCTGCCTATCGCCGCCGGGCTTCTGCGCATGGGAGCCAGCATCGGCACGATGGTCGCCTTCCTCACCGGCTGGTCGCTCATTGCTGTTGCCCGCCTGCCCATGGAAATCGGCTTGCTCGGCTGGAAGTTCTCCCTGATACGCATTACCTGCGTCTTCTTCTTCCCGCCCATCGCCGGCATCATCGCCAACGCTCTGTTCTCACGAGTCAACGTTTTATAGAGGAGGAATAGCTCAATGGGACCAAAGACATTCATCAATGTAATCGGCACCCGGTGTCATCCCGACGACGATGCTAAATTCAACAAGTGGTATGATGAGGTGCACATCCCCCTGCTCATGAAATTCAAAGGGATGAAGAAGGTGACCCGCTATAAAGCGGCTTACCTGCCGAAAGACTATCCCACCTATCTCACCATCTATGAGTTTGCCAGCAAGGCGGACTTTGAAGCCTATTCCAACAGCCCGGAGCTGGCTGAGGCGCGCAAAGAGATGGCTGAGACCTGGAAAGAGCGACCGTTTGAACTGACCTGGCGCGTCCAGTTTGAAGCATTGAAGACCTGGGAGAGATAGAGGCGATTAACGAGAGGAGGAGATTATGCCTATAGTCATCGTGGAAATGTGGGAAGGCAGAACCATAGAGCAGAAAAGAACGCTTGCAGAAGGCATCACGGACACCTTCAAAAAGATAGGCGTGGCGCCGGAAAAACTCCATATCATCTTCAAAGACAACCCCAAGCACAACTGGGCATCCGGCGGCAAGCTGGCGTCAGATACTAAATAGCGTGCTATTTCAGCTATTTCAGAAACAAGAAGGGGCAAGCAAAACCTTGCCCCTGATGTTCTGAAATGCATCCGCTATCTGCCGTAGAGGAAACGCGTCGGCACCAGCTTCTGCCACACCTCATCACAGGCGGCAAGCTCTTCAGGGGACAGTTTCAACTCTGCGGCGCCGATGTTCTCCTTCAACTGCTGGAGAGAAGACACTCCGACGATAACCGATGTCACCGTGCTGTTGCTCAGCACCCAGGCAAGCGCAAACTGAGCGAGTTTTTTACCGCCCTTTTCCGCAATTTGCTTGAGCTGACCTGCCGCCTCAAAATATCTGGGTTGCCAGTAGCGCGTGGTGTACATCTCACCCAGGCGTTTAGTGGTAAAGCGGGTGCCCGCCGGCGGCGGCTTGTCCGGGTCATATTTGCCGGTGAGCAGTCCGCCTGCCAGAGGATTGTAGATGGTAACACCCACATTTTTGCTGGCACACAGAGCCAGTAACTCGTATTCAATATCGCGGGTAATCAGGTTATAAGGCGTCTGAATGCATTCGTAGCGTGCCAGGTTGCAGACATCGCTCACCCAGAGCGCCTCACAGAGCTGAAAAGCGCGGTAATTGGAACAGGCAATATAGCGCACTTTGCCCTGCCGCACCAGGTCATCAAGTGCCCGCAGGGTCTCTTCCACGGGAGTGTTATAGTCAGGCTTGTGAATGTAGTAGAGGTCAATGTAATCTGTGTCCAGCCGCCTCAGGCTGTTTTCCACCTCCCGCATGATGTGTTTGCGCGATGCCCCCTGGTCATTGACGCCCGGACCTGACTTCCACGCGCCCACCTTCGTCGCCAGAACGACCGAATCCCGCCCGCCTTTGAGCGCCCTGCCCACAATCTCCTCCGTCCGTCCATCCACGTAAGAGTCCGCCGTATCAATGAAATTGATGCCGTCCGCCATGGCGCTCTGCACTATCGCTATCGCATCCGCCTCGCTCACCTGCTCCCCGAAAGTCATCGTGCCCAGGCAAACCTCAGAGACCAGCAGACCTGTTCTACCCAGCTTCTTATACTTCATATCTCAGCCATCCTTTCTGCCAGTGGCGTCAGTTAGTAAGCGCTACCATTGTAGCACAAAGATGGATTGAAAACACGTCTTTTCAGGCAACTCGGCTACGCTCAAGCTGGCGGGTTGTTTCCCATGCGGCATCTGGCTGTGCCGGCAGGGTAATGATGAACTCCGCGCCGGCGCCCGGTTCGCTCTTAGCTTCTATGTTTCATTTGTGCGCCAGCACGATTTCCCTGATAACCGCCCAGACGCCGGCACCGGTGAAGGGCTCCTGGTTCTCCCGCAAGAACACCGTCATCGTCAGTTCCTTGCCGGCGAAGCCTGCCCACAGCGCCACAATCGCCAGGGCGACCTCAAACCGCGGCGCATATCTTTCCGCTTGGGCTTCATCGTCCTGGGCTAACGCGGTCAGTGGGGTGAGCGCCAGAAGCATAAGCGCCATCATGCTCACCAGTACCATTTGCCATTTTTTCATTGTTTTTTCCTCCTTCCCTGTGACTGAGTCCGGTTGGCATTTTTGACCCGGGCACCATCTGGTCATAATGCTTTCCTGACCATCAATCTATTAAGCAGGATAAAAGGTGTATTTTATCCCCGTTTTAACCGCAGGTAAAACCAGGTAAAATCTTTGCGCTTTGCCAAAGGAAGAGCACACTTTACCTTACCCTCCGTCTGCTTTACAATGGACACCTATTCACTTATAATAAAGTGAACGCAGGAGAAAACTGCGCTACTGGATGAAGTCTTACGCAGAAGGCAAACAGGAACTTCAGCGCCAATTTTGCACCAGCTCCTGCACTTAGCTTCACGGGCCGCTAGCTCAATTGGCAGAGCAGCTGACTCTTAATCAGCCGGTTCGAGGTTCGATTCCTCGGCGGCTCACTTGAAAATGCCACAAGAGGACTCTCTGAACTGATTGACTTAATTGAAAAGCTGACGCCAAGCAGGCGCGGCATTGCGCAGATGACGGCCTCACTCCGCTCGTTCTCTTAATCTCCATTCACCAACTCAAGAAGACTAAATTCCCCCTTGATACAAGCCGGTTGACCTGTGATTGTGTTTGATAATAGAATACTGGTCAACAAGAAGGAAAGGCTTGAGACGTTGGCATCCATCTTTGCTGTCGCCGGTTTTCCCCATGTCTGATGGTGGCAAACTGGCTGTACCAAAAGTAAAGCACCTATCTTCCGTTGCGATTGGAGGAAAGCGCTGTCAATCAGGAGCCGCAAAGGACGCACCAAGGAAATCACCATAGCGGCAAGGTAAACGGGTGCAGGGCACTGATAAACGAACAATTGCCCGGCACTTGTTCCTTCAGGTTTGATGCCGGGCAGACCTGACCGGGCAACTTCAGAGCAAGAGGAACAGAAAAGGAGAAAAGCAATATGGCTAAACACAGGATTGCAGTCATAGCCGGTGATGGCATCGGTCCGGAAGTAATCAGAGAAGGGGTAAAGGTGCTGAACGCCGTCCAGGCAAAAGTCAACAACCTCAAACTTGAGTTTGAGCATTTTCCATGGGGATGTGACTATTACCTGGAAAAAGGAGAGATGATGCCCAAAAACGGGCTAGAGATACTGAGTGGTTTTGACGCCATCTTTCTCGGCGCAGTGGGAGACCCCAGGGTCCCAGACCACATCTCAGTCAGAGAGCTGGTCCTTAAAATACGCATTGGCTTTGACCAGTTCGCCAATGTCAGGCCAATCAAGCTCCTGGAAGGTGTTCCTTGCCCCTTGAAAAACAAAGGACCGCAGGATATAGATTTCGTGGTCATACGTGAAAACACGGAGGGCTTTTATGCCGGCTTGGGAGGAAGGTATAAGAAAGGCACCCCAGAGCATGACAGGTATGCCAGACTCAGAAAAATTTTCTCGGACTCGGAGGAAGTTGTTGTCCAGGAGGGTGTTTTCAGCCAGAAAGGCGTGGAGAGAGTGATAACTTACGCTTTTGAGCTGGCGCGGAGCCGGAAGAAGCACCTCACCTGTTGCACTAAATCTAATGCCCTCAATCACAGCATGGTCTACTGGGATGAAGTCTTCAGAAAGGTGGCGCAAAAATACCCTGATGTGAGGACTGATTTTGCCATGGTGGACGCCACCTGCATGTGGATGGTTAAAAACCCGGAGAACTTTGACGTCATCGTGGCGGAAAACCTCTTTGGGGACATTATCACTGACCTGGGAGCTGCCATTCAGGGCGGCATGGGTGTAGCCGCCGGAGCCAATACCAATCCCCACGGACTCTCCATGTTTGAGCCAATCCACGGTTCAGCACCCAAATATACTGGCAAAAATGTGGTAAACCCCATTGCCACTATTCTGGCGGGACAGATGATGCTAGAGCAACTGGGTGAAAAGCAGTCAGCAAAACTGGTGGAGGAAGCGGTCAAGAAAGTGCTCAAGGACGGCAAATACCGGACGAAAGACCTGGGAGGCACGTCATCCACCTCTGAAGTGGGAGATGCCATAGCTGACGCCGTGGGAAAGCTAAAATAGGTCAGCACAAACCACCCGGCGAACAGGCTTCCCATCACGGCAGATAACGCGAGGACACGATGCGCTAATTCCGGCTTTTTAAGCCAAGTGGCAGAGAAATTCTCGGCTGAAATAGAAACGGCAGTCCCTTATTGGCATAGCTCTCAAGGTGGATTTCCACCCGACCATGCTTCTGCAGGGGGTAGCAAAAAGATGAAAGCACTGGTTAAAACCGGCAAGGCTCCGGGTCTTGAACTGAAGGATGTGGCAGTGCCCGGGATAGGTCCCAATGATGTGTTGATTAAGGTAAAAGCGACGAGCATCTGCGGCAGTGATATTCACATATTTAAGTCCTCGCCTGGCTACATGCGCGGTGTGCCCATACCCACCATCATCGGGCATGAGACCTGCGGGGAAGTGATTGAGGTGGGCGAATATGTTACCAGCCTCAAAAAAGGCGATATTGTTTCTCCTGAATCGCTTATTTTCTGCGGGGAGTGTTACTACTGCAAAATGGGCTTGGCGCATCACTGCCAGAACCGCAAAATACTAGGCGTCAGCATTGATGGCACCCTAGCGGAGTATGCCCGTGTGCCGGCTATCTGCTGTTGGAAACACCCGAAGGACATCTCTGCGGACCTCGGTGCCATCTACGAGCCAATCGGCGTGGCAGTCCACGGCGTCCTCGCTGACGAGGTGAACGGCAAAAGCGTCGCTGTTTTTGGCTGTGGGCCAATCGGGCTGTTCGCCATCGGCGCCGCGAAAGCTTTTGGTGCCGCGCAAGTGTTTGCCCTGGAAGTAGCCCCTCCGAGAATTGCTCTGGCGCGCCAGCTATTTCCTGATATCACGGTCATCAACCCCCGTGAGCAGGACGCGGCAAAGACCATCATGGACGCCACCGACGGGCTCGGCGTGGATGTCTCACTTGAGATTAGCGGTAGCGCTGAAGCCCTGAGGCAGGCACTCAAAGTGCTCAAGAGTGAAGGCAGGCTCAGCATGGTTGGCGTTCCGGCGGGACCCATAGAACTGGATACCCATCCAGACATTATCAGGAAAGGCGTAAGAGTATTTGGTGTCATCGGTCATGTGGTCTGGAAGACGCTGTGGCAGGTGCGGACCCTGCTGGAAACGGGCAAGTTTGACCCCGCCCGGGTAATCACGCACCGTTTTCCACTGGCTGAGTTTGAAGAAGCCTTTAAGCTGGCTGTCAGTGGCGAGGCGGGCAAAATAGTGCTCTATCCGTAAACAGTTCGTCATAAACACAGTCGCCGAACTGCCATATAATAAACCGTCCATGGGAGGTAGCAATGAGAGTTAAAGACAAGATTGCCATTGTGACCGGGGGTGGTGGGGCGATTGGCGGGGAAATAGTTAAACTGCTGGCTAAGGAAGGCGCCACTGTGGCGGTGGCTGATATCAGGCTGGAAGAAGCCCGCAGGGTCGTGGATGAAATCACCAGCCTGGGACATAAAGGTCTGGCGGTAGCCACTGACATTATCAGAATTGACCAGGCGAAGCAATTGGTCAGCACTGTCCTGAATAGCCTTGGCCGCATTGACATCCTGGTGAATACCGCCGGGGGCTCCACGGGTCCCTCAATCAAGACCGCGCTTGATTTTTTTGCCCGGTCTGATGAAAACCGGGCGGAGGAAATCATTGACCTTAATCTCATCGGGACAATCAACTGCACGCGCGCGGTAGTCAATCACATGATAGAGAGGCGGAGCGGCAAGATTGTCAGCATCTCATCTACCTCTGGCGTCATCGGCATGATGAAAGGAGTGGAGTACTCCGCCGCCAAAGCAGGCATCATCGGGCTGACCCGGGCGCTGGCTAAAGAGTTAGCCCCGTACGGCATCAATGTTAACTGCATCTCACCGGGCATCGTGGGAACGCCCCGCGTCCTGGCGATGGCTCCAGACCGCATCGCGGAATGGGTAAAGGGTGTCAAGCTGGGCAGGCTGTGCCGACCGGAGGAAATTGCCAGCGTGGTGCTTTTTCTGGTCTCTGAGGACTCAAGCTATATCACCGGGCAGAACATCATTGTTGACGGCGGGCTGACCCTGGGACCAGCCGGTTACTGAAGACCCGGGCTAATGTTCCCCCAGCGGCGGAGGAAGTTCTCCTTAACTTCAGGGTTGAGCAGCCATTGCGGCCATTCTCCTTTGACCAATCGGGCAATCTCTTCATACGGTCGTCTGGCTGACTTCAGCCTGGATTCTTCGGAATAGAAGGCGGTATGCGGCGTCAATATCACGTTGTCCAGCTTGAGCAGAGGATGGTCCAGCCTGATGCCCTCCCCCTGCACTACGTCAAGTGCGGCGCCGGCAAGATAGCCCTGAGTGAGCGCGGTAACCAGCGCCCGCTCATCAATGAAATCGCCGCGGGCACAGTTGACCAGATAAGCGGTCGGCTTCATGGCTTTAAACTGCTCCATCCCCAGCATGTGTTTGGCTCCCTCAGTGAACGCCGCATGTATTGAGACAAAGTCAGAATTCCTGAGCAAGTAGTCAAAGGACGCTGATTCCACGCCAAGCTCTTCAAAAACACCTGGGGGAACATATGGGTCATAAGCTATAACCCTCAGCTTAAAACCTCTTGCTCTGGGAACGACTGCTCTGGCGATACGACCGAAGCCAATAAGTCCCAGAGTCTTTCCCTCAAGAGGAAAAACAGGCGGCAGGATTTTAAGTCGTATCTCCTTTCTCTCGTAGGAGTTCCATTTACCCGCTCTGACTGCCCTATCCAGGCGGACGATTTTCCGGGCGCAAGCCAGGATAAGCGCCATGGTGTGTTCCGCCACCTCACTAGTGCAGTAATCAGCGGGATAAGAAACACAGATGCCGTATTCAGTCGCCGCGGCTATGTCTATGGTTTCATAACCGGTGCCGTCATTGTAAATCAGCTTACAGCGCTTGAGCCGGGCGATAACTCTTCTGGTAAATGGGCGCCGGAAAGTAATTATGGCATCGGCATCCTGAGCGGCGGCAATGACTTCATCTTCAGTCTGGCAGGGCTGGTTGACAAACTCCGCCCCAATCTTTCTGTAGTCTTCTGCATCATGGGGAATTGCCGGATTAGGCGCCACCATGACCACTTTGAAAGTCATTTTCCCCCTTCGTGCAAATCAGTAAAACCGGGCTTGGTTTTTCCTTTTTTATTATAACCCTTGAACATATCCCGCTCGCCCCGTCCCATCCCGTCAGGCATAAATGCCCGGACCCGGTATGATAAGCCTACCGAGACGAGTGCAATGTGATAACCGATTCCAGAGAATAAAGAGCTCCCTCCTGAGGTCTATCTCCACCTCAGGTCCTTGGATATCATCGCTGGGTCGTTAGACCGCAAGCAGGCTGCCATTGTCCCTGCTTATGATTAAGTCTTACTTAACCTGTTTATCAGCAAAATCGCCCACCCATGGTAGCTTATATTTTTGTCCCTGATAAGCCTTGACCATCAGCACTATCCAGAGGATAAGAGCCAGGATGCTGAGGAGCCAGCCAATTATTGCCCCGATTATTGGTATAAAGCTGAAAATAATACTTGCCACGGTAATGATACCAAAAGTCACGATGGATTGCATGGCATGGAAACGGACAAACTTGTCTTCTTTTTCCAGGATAAAGAATATTATCCCGGTCACCCAGCCCAGCACGTAACAGAGTAGTCCAGCTAGATTCGGCTCCAGCCCCATGCTTGTCTTGCTTTTTGTCTCGCTCATTTTCTGCTCCTCCTATAGCCATTGTTCCGGTGAAACGGGACAGCGTAAGCCTATTAAATAACAGACGCTGAAATAAAGTCAATAATCTTGCTCAGCACCTTAACCACCCCTCCCAGTCTCCGTCAGCCAGTACGGGGCTCCCGGCGGCAAATAAAAACCCGCTGGACTTCTGCCCTTAAGCCCGCTAAAATTAGGATAGTATGAAAATTCTGCTGGTCTATCCGCAGTACCCGGACACCTTCTGGAGCTTCAAACACGCCCTGAAATTTGTCTCCAAGAAGGCGGCTTTCCCGCCGCTCGGGCTCTTAACTGTGGCGGCGATGCTTCCCGCTGACTGGGACAAAAAGCTGGTGGACATGAACGTGAACCGCCTGACGGATGAAGACATCAAGCAGGCAGATTACGTGTTCATCAGCGCCATGGCGGTACAACAGGATTCAGTCAAGGAGGTCATCGCGCGCTGTAACAGGTTGAATACCAGAGTTGTTGCCGGCGGTCCGCTCTTCACCACAGGATATGAAGAGTTTGAAGGGGTAGACCATTTCGTCCTGGGTGAGGCTGAGGCCACCCTGCCCCAATTTCTATCAGACCTGGCTAAAGGCTGTCCCCGGCAAGTCTACGCCTCCGATATACGACCCGATATCAGGCAGACACCCGTACCGCTGTGGTCGCTCATCAATATGAAGCACTACTCCTCAATGAATATCCAGTATTCCCGCGGTTGCCCCTTTAACTGCGAGTTCTGCGATATTATCCTCTTAAACGGACATACCCCGCGCACCAAGGAAAAAGCACAACTGCTGACAGAGCTGGAGGAACTTTATCGCCGGGGATGGCGGGGAGGTCTTTTCATTGTTGATGATAATTTCATCGGCAATAAGAAGAAGCTGAAACAGCAAATACTCCCGGCAATCATTGACTGGCAGAAGGAGAGGGGCCACCCGTTTGCGCTTTCCACAGAAGCATCTATCAACCTTGCCGATGATGAAACACTGGTGAAACTGATGGTTGACGCCGGCTTCAATACCGTGTTCATCGGCATTGAGACTCCGAACGAAGAAAGCCTGATTGAATGCGCCAAGTTACAAAATAGAAACCGTGACCTGGTGAACTCCGTCAAGAAACTCCAGAACTTAGGGCTGGAAGTGCAGGGAGGCTTCATCGTCGGCTTTGACAGTGACCCACTCTCCATCTTCAAAAACCAGATTAGCTTCATCCAGAAAAGCGGCATTGTTACCGCCATGGTCGGTCTGCTGAATGCCCCTCCCGGCACCAGGCTGTATCAGCGCCTGAAAACGGAGAACCGCTTGATAAAAGCCTTCACCGGAAACAATACTGATTGCTCACTCAACTTCATTCCTAAAATGAATTATGAAACACTCATCAATGGCTATAAGCACATTCTTAAAACCATCTACTCCCCCCGGCAGTACTATGAGCGGGTAAGAACTTTCTTAAAAGAATATCAGCCCCGGAGAAGGATTGCCCGCCGGCTCCAGCTCCACCATATCAGAGCCTTCTTCAGGTCAATATGGTTTCTGGGCATTATTGAAAAGGGAAGAAGATACTACTGGAAGCTCCTTTTCTCCACTCTGCTGAAACAACCGCATAAATTCCCCATCTCCATAAGCCTCAGCGTCTATGGGTATCACTTCCGCAAAGTGGCTGAAAAATACATCCGCATGACCGTCCAGAATCCCCACCACTCCCGCTAACCAGCAATCAGCGGACAGGATAACCACACGCCACCCCACCGGCGCAAAGCTATTCCGGCGGCATGAATACCTTTAAAAAGAAAATAGTTTGCCTTTATGCCCAAGATTTACCACAGTTTTTCAGCATTTATGCTAACTTTTTCTTGACATTTGTTTTCCGTTCATTTTATACTGAACGCTGGTATGAAAAGTTTCCCTTTCTTGGGTCAAAACGCTGAGATGGGGAAACCTTTTTTGTGCCCTTAAAATTGAGAGCCTGAAGGCGAAAGCCTTAAAGCACAGAAGCAGAAGGGGGTAGTATGGAGCTAAGCCGAAGAGATTTCCTGAAAGCCTCTGGGGCGGGGATAGGTGGCGCCTTCCTGCTGGGCATCCTCAAACCTGACTCAGCAAAGGCGGCGCCCATCAAGCCCCTGCCGCTCAGAAAGAAAATCGGGGAGAAAGTCACCATTTGTCCTTATGACGGCTCCGGCTGCGGCTTTGTCGTCGCCGCCGAGAACGGTAAGGTGCTTAACATTGAAGGTGACCCTGACCACCCCGTCAACCGCGGCGCCGGCTGTGCCAAAGGAGCTTCCTTGCGCCAGCTCTCCGCAGATAACCCCTGGCGCTTGAAGAAAGTCCTCTAC
>Ga0209102_1001027_pt1 | contig 15941 bp, 8 predicted proteins | sample ConPoolayeHmetaG_FD_185483 | JGI IMG/M metagenome (GOLD analysis project Ga0209102, IMG submission 185483) | Hot spring microbial mat communities from California, USA to study Microbial Dark Matter (Phase II) - Cone Pool mat layer H metaG... ...
CTATTAGAGCCTGCAACAAAATTTTTACCATTAAATTTGGATCCTGCGTCAAAATGGCATAGGCGCCGAAGAGTAATTAAACTTGGATTACTTAAGAAGACCCTAAAATCTAGAGTGATTTTTGTAACTAATATGATCCAAGAATTTTTTAGCCAACTTTATAGAAGTGGTAAAGAATGCCGTACTTTTATTGTCGCATTGGAAGGTATTGATGGATCTGGCAAGACATCACATGCACAAAAACTTGTGGAAGAGTTTAGTAAAAGAGGCAAGAAGCCTCTTTATATCTGGAGTACAGGTTCATTACCATTTGCAGATTTGATTCGTCCACTCGTTTTAAAGTTGACATCACCCCAGATGCGAACCAAATCTTCTCCATCCACTACCTCTAAGTCAAATTTCTTGTTTTTTGATAAGATGTTACAAAACAAAGTATTTAATTTTCTGTTTATTATAGCAGGTATAACGGATCATGCCTTTAATTTAACATCAAGGATTTTGTCGGCGAAAAATGCCTATGATGTAATAATTCTTGATAGGTTCATTCATGACACGATCGTTAACAACTTATATCGTTACAAAAAAAATCTCTTCTCATTTTCTTCACAAGTTTTATTACGTACTTGGCCACTACTGTTGTGTAAGCCTGATGTTACTCTAGTCCTATATTCTACACCTAGAGAATTGAAAAGAAGACGTGAAAACGAATTAACGTTAACCGAGGCGTGTGAGAAAGTAACCACATATTTGCGCTATTCACAACTATGGAAGGCCTGTTCAGTAAACTCTACAAAAGATTTTATGGAGGTCCATCTAGAGGTTCTAGAGACCATTCTTAAAAGATTTTATGAAAAGTGTAAATAATGAAAATAGTAGTTATTTCTGGCGGTTTCGGACAACAAAACTTACAAGCTTTACCTTGGAAATACGCTTATGAAATTTCAAAGTATCTTGCTCAAAAGAAGCATAATGTGTACATTTTAACAGATTCTTCGAAATCATGCAGCATCAATTACAATAAGTATAGGATACCAATCATAGGGTATGGGGCTTCTCTACCTTTATTAAACAGAAACAAAACCTTATTGAAAACACTAAATCTTATTAAACCAGATGCAGTATATTACTTCTCTTCTCCTATCGGAGATTTTAAACTAAAGTATTTGAAATTAAAGGTTCCAATAATCCTTCACGTTAGTCATAGCATTCAAGGCGTATCTACATACTTACGGGCTAACCCCACCCTGATAGGAATATCTGAGTTACTCCAGGGAAAACTTATCGCAGATTCTTATGGTCTTTCAAGAATTTTCAGACGCCTAACAATAAGCAAACTGGAATTAAAGGTGATGGCAACAACTAAAGCTGTTGCAGAAAGCTTAAGTAAGATTGGTTTTAATGAATTAAAAATTAAAACTCTCCCCCTAGTAGTTGATGAACAATTCTTGAAATTCAAGGAAGAAAAAAGATGCAAAGTTCGCGAAAATTATGGTTTTACTGAAGATGACTTCGTAGTAACCTACTTTGGGGGTTGCAATCCTAAAAAAGGAGTTCTAGAGCTTGTAAGTGTTGCACCAATGATTAGAAAAAAAATAACGTTATTTAAGATGCTACTTTTACTTAGACCTCCGTCTTCAAAGGACTATTTGTATCATGTAAAGCAAAGAATTTTAGAAAATAAATGTCGAGATTATGTAATTGTTGTGAACAAATTACTCGAGCTTAATGATCTAATCAATATTCTTACCTTCTCAGACATGGTAGTTTTGCCCTTTAAGTATTTAGACGACGAACCACCTTTAACACTTCTTGAAGCCATGACTCTCGGGAAAGTCGTAATAACAACGAATATAGGTCCAACTAAATATATAGTCGGAGAAGATAGAGGAGTTATACTCACGCATCTTTCTCAAACCACCATAACGGACGCCATATATAACATATATAAGAATGAGTCTAGAAGACATTATATTGAGAGGAATGCTAAAAACTTTGCACGCACTAATTTTGTTAATTGGCATACATTGGCAAATATTGTGGAAAGAGAGCTTTTAATCGACTCGTTATGAAAATAATCTTCTTCATCGGTATACGGTCAGCAAGCTTCTCCGCCGCATATGTTAGAATAAGTTCTTTTATTAAAGTATTTGAAGCTGAAGGACACAATGTGTATGCAATATCCACATATTCTCCTCGTAGCTTGAGTAAGATGGGATTAAGAATAAAAGAAGGCATGGAAATTTACAACTTATGCCTAGTCTTATGGGCAGAAAACATCTTTTCACTTCTGTTTAACATTTTATCGTCTTTCGTAGTATCTTTCCTACTTCTATCTCTCTTCCGTCCAAAAGTAGTTATAATTTCTGTTCCAAGTGGTGAGCCTGCTGTCGGTGCATACTTAGCAGCGAAGCTTATTCGCGCAAAGGTGTTCTTTGACATAAGGGATGAGTGGGAGGATTATGTTATTAGTAAGGCTTCGTCGAAGACCTTTAAAGGAGCATACAAGCTGCTTAAGGCTTTAATGACAAGCCTCTACAATAAGGGCGATCTGGTCGTTGCGGTCACTCAACCAATCGCTCGCAGCCTAAGATTAAGAGGTGTAAGGAGAGTAGAAGTAATACCGAACGGTGCTGACATAAACGTCTTCAGACCTTACGAGAAAAATACTGTTAGAGGAAGGCTTGGGCTTAAAGACGATGAATTCGTTCTAGTTTATGAGGGGGGTGTTGGAGGATACTATAGGCTTGACGTGGTTGTCCGAGCTCTTACAAGGCTTGATGATACAGTTCGCAACAAAATAAGATTAGTGGTAATCGGCTCCGGAGATATACCCAATCTACTAAAATTAGCTGAGAATCTCGGTTTGAAAGATAACGTAATCTATTTGGGAGTTAAGAATGATAAAGCTGAGCTTGCCCAGATCATCTCAGCAGGCGACATAGGCTTAATACCATATGATGATAACCCTTTGTGGAAAAATTCTGTCCCAGCCAAGTTTTATGAGTACTGCGCATGCGGCATCCCAGTCATAGCCACAGTACATGACGATTCATATTTAGAAGAGCTCATTAAAAAATATGAGATAGGAGTGACATCTCCACCATTAGATGAAGAAAAACTTGCCGAAGCAATTTATTGGCTATACAAGAACAAATCTTTCAGAGAAGTCGCTGGAAAAAAGGCTCGACAACTTATTGAGGAAAAGTTCGACCGAAACAAAATTGCAGAGGAGTACCTCAACCTAATAAAAGAAATGATGAAGTGATGAAGGTTTGACAGGGAAATCTAAACTAAAAGCGCTCGCTGAATGTTTAAGCTTAGCCTTGCTTTCGGCTATGTTTTCAAGCTTTACACTTTGGCTTGTAGATTCTTGGATAAAGTACCCACTCTTCTTTTTCGAAATCTTAACAATATTGATTCTATACCTCATAATCAGTGGCTATGAAGTAAGTGTAGCAGTTAAGTTTTTATCGAGGCTTAGGTCTGATTGGGGGACTGCAATTGACGCTACACTAGTCTCCTCATCTATAGCCCTCCTCATTTTAGCCTCTTTATCCATAGATGCGAGTTTGATTCGTACTATCCTAGCTTTGCTTTGCACATCTTTGCTTCCGGGGTACGCGGTACTGAACGTGTCAGGGCTTATCCGTTACTTCACAAGGCTTGAGGGCATACTTCTCTCGTACATTCTCAGCTACGCATACACGGGACTAATGGTATTAGTTCTTTCACCCGTAGACGAAAGCCTTCGAGGAACAATAATCTTGCTAAGCTATATTGCTCTAGGCGTGCTTTCTGCATTGAAACATTGGCATCATCCTCTAACCTTTATGGAAGGCTCACTCACGAAAAAAATCGACATACTAGCCCTACTACTATCTACAACATTCTACACCCTCTCCTTCTGCTTCCTATGCCCTGGCTTTGCATTACTGCCCGGCACTGACATCTCGCAGCATTACGCCAAAAGCGTAGTTCTATGGAGGACGCCAGAATTTTATATAGGTTCTGCCTATCTGTTTGCTCATCTACACGAATCTGTATTCCTTGCTCTTTCAAATCCATCATTTGCGGTGGCTCAAACTGCTTTAGCTATGCTGAATTTAATGTTGCCATTAGCCTTCTATATTACAGCAAAGGCCTATCTGGAAAAGATTGATGCTAGACTTCCTTCGCTAGCTACGCTTTTCTGGGTTCTCTTTACAAACAGTTTTGGAGGTTTCGCCTGGCTGTACTTTGTCACATTAAAAATTTCCTCAACCGGACAGTCGCAACTTCAACTTTTATCCTCTACGGCGGATAAAACCTATAATGGAACAATCTACGGAATATTCGGCTTATGGTATGTTCCAGCCACAATATCCTTCATCCTCTTGATAACAGCCATCTTTCTAATGAGTAATAAGGAGATTGAAAGGAAAAAATACTTTACACTTTTCTCAATTCTAATCGCCGCATTATACCTGACTCATGTGACCGAAGCTGTGGTTTTTATCTTATTTCTCGCTGCTTTTGCGTTAATCTTTAAAAATGAAAAATACAGGATAGACGATGCTTTAAAATCCAGCATAATAGGCATGAGTATTGTAATCATAGTTTACTATATCTTATCTCAAATAACCCCACGTTTCATAATAAACACTTCTTTACTTATCTCCGTAATTGCTCCAATCATCACTTCCATAACTGCGTTAATAATCAGGCGATATATTCGCCCTAAACTTTCACAACTTCATAAGTCCTTCAAGGTTAATAGAAGACCCGTTGGCAAAATACTGGTTATAGCGCTTTTCTTTGCCTACTGTGTAGCTCTTCTTTCATGGACAACAGTTTTAGACTCTTTCCACACATGGCAAGTTGACACGATCGGTTTAGTTCCATGGTTCATGTACCCAGTAATGCTCGGCTTAAACGGTTTATTGGCATTATTAGCCCTCTTTTACCTTCTAGAAGACTCGAAACTATGCAGCGCATTTGCACTTTTCATAACATTTATGTTTTTTGCTTTCATGGCTGGAAAAATCGTGTCAACAATAAACCTTTACTTTTTTAATGCTGGATACTGGGAGAAACGATTCATATGGTTCATAAAAATACCCTTAGCAATCCTAGCCCCACTACCAGTAATCTACATCATTGACAAGTTGAGAAAAAGAAACATAAACATTAATGTCAAAACCATTGCCTCAGTCACATTAATAGGAGTAATTGTACTCTACGGAATATCAACAACCTTCCTAAACCTGGAATACTGGAACATCGTAGCAAACGATCCAGCTAGTCAACCTTCGTCAGGCGAAATGGAAGCCATAAACGCTTTCAAGGAAATGCTAGATAACGATCCCCAAACGTGGCTAGCAACCGTAACAGGCACTTCCGCGGCCATAGCGACTTTTGCCGCACCACCAGATCAGCTTGTAGTGAAACAGTATTTGTACACGGCTTACAGGCCTGAAATGGCTTTCACCCAACTTTACAGGCATCCAGCTTATAATCATGCATACATCTACCTACACAATAGAGACTTAACACAGCTCAACCAATTCGCAGACCGGTTTTTAGCCAGCTACATAAAAATGCTCCCGATAGTCTACGAAAACTCTGAAGTGAAAATATATAATGTATCCAAGGTTTCTCCACCCTTGCCAAGCAGCGACACTGTATTAATACTGCCTCTCGACAAATCGCTAGTTGACGAGCAAACCCTTTACACGGCTTATAGCCTTCTTTCTCAAGGGTTATACAATTATACAGTTGCCTACGACCTCGACAGTAAAGCCCTCAACTCAAAGACCATTGTGCTGACCTACGACCCTCCTGAAGGAAACATTCTAACAAGCTTATTTGAAGACCAATTTAACGAAACACTAGCCTCATACACTATTGCGAGAGGAAGCTGGCACATAACCAGCGGAGAACTGCTCGGAGGCGAAACCGGAAAATACGGCGAAGGAATAATTCTTTCGCCAGTTTCCGCTGAAAAGTTCACAGCATCCTTTAAAGCCAAACCAGTAAACGGAAATGCTTCAGCATTAAACTACGTTAGCCTAGTCTATTCATGGGTCGACTCCAAAAACTATAGAATAGCAGACATAATGTTCGGTACAGACCTATATGTCTACGTTCATTTTAGAACAATTATTAACGGAGTTGAGCAAGCAATACCAAACTGGCCTGGAATCAAAACAGACATTAAATGGAATTTTGGCGATGAATACAACATTATAGTCACTGTTAATGGCACATTAAACCAAATTGCAGTGAACGGAAAAACCTACTTAACTACAGATTTGGAAAACATTCCTGGAAGGATAGGGCTTCGCTATTACAGATTCTATCAAGTTTCATTCGACAATTTTTCGCTTACCTATAATGTTCTGCTTAACTTACGCCCAATAGAAGATTATTTAACCTATCTAGAATCAGGCGGAAAACTCATAATTCTGAATACAAACGGCTACAACTCCTTTGCAAACAACATATTCTCAGTTGAAAACTCCACAATAAACGCAGAGAAAATCGAAACGGGAAAGGAAACATTAAACTTGCCGACACAAATCGCCATGCCGAAACTAACCCTTAAAAACTCTACAACATCAGTTTTAAGCCGATATGTTGGATTAAACGATGAAACCCCCTTCATCATAAAACAAAATTTTGGGAACGGCGAACTATTCTACGTAAACATAAAACCCATTATTGAAGTATTGCGCAAAGATGAAGCATCGGCATATTATCCCTTACTTGGCAGTCTGCTAGAAAATTTAAGTCTGCCAAAAATAAGGCCGAATTATATCTTAAGCGCCGATGGATACGTTAAGGAAATACAATTAAAAAATAATGTAAATATTGAAACAGCATCTCTTATATTCCCACTAAAAACCACGCTTAAACAGCTTGAAATCAAAACAAGTGATGGAACTATTACCTTCTTTAATGTTACAAGTATTAAGATGGAGAATTATTCAAAAGTGCTTGTCAAATCAGAAAATGTTACAATAAGCAATGGACAAGGATTTTATGCAACCCTAAGACTTAACACCACCTTTACAATCGAACCCTGCGAAGGTGTGCTCGACCTTGAAATAGCCACAGAGGAAGCCAAACATTACATAACCCATGTTAAACAAATTTCAATTACACCCTACGGGGCTATTCAGCTGCTGGCTCGAACATCACAAGTAAGCGCCAACGAAATCACTTTCATTGAATTTTATACGCTTGGCTCGTTAAATTGGCAGACACGAACCGACGGCCAAAACCTAAACGTGAACGGAACAACAAGCTTTCAAATCATACTTTCAGACAGCTACACCATGTTAGGAAACGTTAAACTTGGCAAATACTTCGAGAGAGATCCTCCCATAGTGATATTTGACGAATTTTCAACCATACCAACGGCCATATTTTGGACTCTGCTTCTACTCCCAATCTTCATTGGAGTAATTCTAATTTTTACATCAAAACAGCCACAAAACAATAAAGGCCAAAGCAGCGAATGATTCAACAGAACATCTGGAAGCTGAAAGGCTCTCAACTGATAAAACAGATACGACGTGCAGAAGTCGTAAAACAAATGTTAAAGCATTCTAAAGCCAAACAAATATTAGACATAGGCTGCGCCGAAGGCTTCATAACAAACTACCTCTCACAACTACAAGCACAAGTCATAGGCATAGACATAGATCAAAACTTAAAAATCGCCAAAAACAAGGTGAAAAACGCGGACTTCATTCAAGCATCTATAACGCATCTTCCCTTCAAAGATGGAACTTTTGAAGCCGCAACCCTGTTAGAAATTTTGGAGCATTTGCCAAACGCAACTATAAACAAAGGGATAGCCGAAGTCAACAGAGTGTTAAAATCAAGCGGAACCCTAATAGTGAGCGTGCCCTACAAGGAGAAAATCACTTATACTCGCTGCATTCACTGTGGAAAGCTTACGCCATTATGGGGACACATCCAAAGCTTCGACGAAAACAAACTAAAAAGATTACTTCCTGATAACTATGTGCAAACAGAAAAGAAACACATACCAAACGTTGAATTAATTTCATGTAATAAACTACTTGGGAAATTTCCACTGACTTTCTGGCTTATAATAAATAACATCCTCGGAACCATACGTAAAGGATACTGGATCATTCTAAAATACCAAAAATCTTAGATGCGTAAAGAATTCGATCAAAAACTTTCAAGATTTTTATACATACGTTTTTAATAAATCAAGCAAAGAACCAGGTGTTCGAAGCCTCAGGGTACTGCTTTAAACGTATTGGATGGATAATAACGTGTCCACACCAGAAGGCAGGATACAAAATTTGATAGAAGCCATTAATAGAAGAAATTTGAGCTTAGCCGTTGTCGGCTCCGGTTATGTTGGTTTGCCAACAGCTGCTCTTTTTGCTGATGCAGGCTTTCAAGTAGTTGCCATCGACGTTAAACCAGTTTTAGTAAAATGCGTTAACCGTGGTGTAAGCCCGCTGAAAGAGCCTGGTCTTAATAAGCTTATAGCACGCAATGTCGATGCTGGAAGGTTGAAGGCCACATTAAGTTATGAAGCAATTGCCCAATCAGACGCGGTAATAATATCTGTGCAAACACCATTAAACAAGAACAGAAAGCCAAACTTATCCTACTTAATGAAAGCCTTGAAAAAAATAGGGAAATATCTGAAAAAGAATACGATTATAGTTGTAAGCAGCACTGTTCCGCCAGGCACTATGAGTGAAAGGGTTAAACCAACCCTAGAAGCTTTAACAGGCATGAGAGCTGAAGCCGACTTTTACTTGGCTTATGTCCCAGAAAGAATAGCCCCTGGAAACGCCCTAAAAGAATTTGTTGAAAGCCCGAGACTTGTAGGCGGAATAGGCCCCAAAAGCACAAAAATAGCCTCAGAACTATTCAAATCGGTCTGCAAAACAGTAATTGAAACAGACGCCTCCACCGCCGAAGTTGCAAAACTCGCAGAAAACACATATAGAGACATAAACATAGCTTATGCAAATCAGCTTGCCATAATCTGTGAAAAACTGAACGTAGACGTCATGGAAGTAATTAGGTTAGCAAACACGCATCCAAGAGTGAATATCCACTTTCCCGGACCAGGCGTTGGAGGACCATGCCTTCCTAAAGATCCATACTTCCTAACTTGCATGTCAAAACTGCCACGTCCCAACATTATCATGACTGCTAGAAAAATAAACGATTACATGCCAAACCACATAATAAAAATAACATTAAAAGCTCTGGAAAAAACAGGCAAAAACATTAAAACAGCAAAAATCGCAGTGCTGGGAACAGCCTACAAAGGGAACGTGGATGATCCGAGATTAAGTCCAGCGCGACCCATCATTAAAACCCTTCTAAATTTAGGTTTAAAAACAGTTGCTTACGATCCCAAATGCGAAGAATCTTTCGGAGCTGAAAAAGCCGAAAGCCTCAACGACGCAATCAAAAAAGCAGATTGCATTCTCATATTAACAGACCACAAAGAATTTGAACATTTGAAACTAAGCGAAATAAGGCAATACATGAATCCAAACCCCATAATTATAGACGCAAGAAGGATAATAGACAAGGAGGAAGCTATAAAGTTAGGATTTGAATACTATGGACTAGGAAAACAATCTCCTTAACGTTTTATCCGCCTTCAAATTCAAATTCGCCTAACAGTTTTTACAAGATTATTTTCAACATTTTCTTTTTCAGAAATTTTGCAAACTCGCAAATGTGAAGATAAACATTAAAACGACAACTACAAGCGCATGTTCTGAAACAACATTTTCTATAGGATTGACAACGAGAACATTATCAAATCGAGCTCGGCATCTCCCAGGGACCTCAACCTTTAAGCTATAAAACATGTTTAGCTCCTCAACGAAAACCAAATCAACTACAACCAGATAGTTAACTTTGCCCCCATCTCAAGCTCCAGAGGCGCGCGCTAACATAAATGACAGCTAAAACATATAAACCCATATGATGAAAAAACTAGAAATTTAAACAACTCTTCTATACCCACAGTTTCCACACAAACTGAAAAATCCACCAACAAAGGAGAAGTCCTTTGAAAACCGAAAATGATTTAAACGCTGCGAAGGTTGCTGTAGGCTCCATATACCTAACTCTACAAAATATTCTCTCCACGCTGATAGGGGTTCTCGGCTACGCCTACCTCTCTAGGGCGATAACGCAGGAAGAGATGGGTGTAATGGCAGGCGTCACACTTCTATACTCACTAATTCAAACAGTCGTAGATCTTGGAATAAACTCTTCAATAGCCAAATTCGTCTCAGAAGACATTGGAAAAGGCTTAGACCACTCTATGCATGTTGTCTCAGCGTTAACGCTTAGGCTGCCCCTAACCCTAGCCGCAGCGTCATCCATCGCCATATTCTCGCAGAACCTCTCAGAAGCTCTCTTCAAAACAACAGCCTACTCCAACATACTAACGCTAATTGCAATAGACGCCATTCTCCTTTCAATATCGCCTCTGCTTAACAACGTTCTCTTGGGATGCGGAAAACTAAAAAGCATAGCCGTTTACGGCGTATCCTCCGTTGCTGCAAGATGGCTCTTCATAACGCTTTTCCTCCTAAATGGTCAAAGCTTAACTGGCGTCATATACGGCTGGATCATCGGAGACGCAGCCTTACTGGCAATGCTCGCCCTATCAACTCTAAAACGCACAAACCTAAGAAGAAGCCTACTAAACGAATCAGCCAAACTTTTACCCCAAATGCTGAAATTCTCTATGCCAATTTACATCTCCACAATAATCTCATTCCTATACGCATGGTACGACAAGGCGTTGATACTAGCGTTTCTGCCACTTGAACAGCTCGGCATTTACAACGTAGCCTACACAGCTTTCTCAGTACTAATGTCCATAGCCGCTTCACTGGGCTCCGCACTACTCCCATACTACGGCATAGCCTACGGCAGAAACAACCACAAAGCCATATCCGAAGCCATAAAACGCGCAAGCAAATACACCATGCTCCTAATGTTTCCCCTAGCACTAGGCCTAGCATCCACAGCCAAACCCGTAATAACGCTTTTCGCTGGACAACAATACGAGGCAGGCTGGCCCGTCCTAGCCACCCTAGCCCTCTTCGGCCTAGTCTACGGGTTTTCGCCAGCCTTCAGTAACCTCCTCCTCATCTACGGAAAAACCAAAACCATACTACTAGTAAACCTAACATCTGTAGCCCTAAGCCTAACCATGCTGCCAACACTCCAGTTTCTAGGTTTAACAGGCTTAGCAACAGTTAGGGGAGCATCCCTTCTACTATCCTTCACCCTAAGCGTCTACTTCATATCAAAAACAATCAAAATAGAAATAGACCACCAAACAGCATGGAAAGCCCTCGCATCCGCCACAATAATGACCATCGCAGTATTAGCCACACAAAAAATCACATACAACAAGCTATTCTTGCCACTATACATAGCCATAGGCGCAACAGCCTACGCAGCCACAACCAGAGCTTTAAAAACGCTAAACAAAGAAGACACTCAACTCGTAAAAGAGATATTCGGTGAAAAAACAGCAAAGCTCATAACAAAAATCATAGTTCAGCAACATTGAAAAGAACAAATTAAGCTACCTTTCGGAGAGCTAAACACATGCAAATTTCTATTAAATTATTTTGGTTGTTTGAAGGAAAAGCACATACGTACACGCACGCGTATGTGCACAAATGTTGTTGTTGAAAAATTCAGCGCCACAACAACACAAAAGCAAAAACTCTTCAATATAGCATTTTATGGACTCTCCTCATAGGCGCAAAGCTATTGTATTATTTCTGGATTTCGACAGTTATTGTGTATTCTTCGACATTGTCTAGGTCTAGCGTGATATACCAGTTTTCGTCAGAGGATAAAGCTGGAACTGATATGGAAAGGCGTTTTATGTTCAGCATTTCAGAGGCTCCGCCAGATGTGGAGTATCTTGTTTTCTGATAGACTGGCAACATGTCTTCCGTGTAGATTTCTGATGAGGATCGTATTATTGTTGCGTTTAGACTCCCTGTTCCTTGCCACATCGCCGTTACAATAACCTGGGTTGTGCCTTTCGGTATTTTAGCTAGGAGTTTTGAGGAATAATCCGGCGTCTTTTGATAGAGTTCATTAATCTCGGTTTGGGAGAGAGCACGGTTGTAGATGCGGACTTCATCTATGATGCCGTTGAAAGGGCAGTAGGCTTCCACCAAGCGCTTGCCAATCAACAAGCTTTGAGCATAACTGGTTAAAGGCGCAGAAACAGCAGTGTTCACGTTAGTGTCAACACTATTCAAATAGCATTTTAATGTTGACCCATCATAGGTGTAGACGACGTGATTCCATACGCCTGCCTTTATAGGTATTAAGGCTGCACCATACCTTCCTCCGTTTTTAGTGAGCCAATATCTGAAACCGTTTCCTTCAAAAAGTGTGCCTAAACCATATGTCGGGTTATAACCTGTGCCTTTCCACAATATTACCTGTGGCTGTGATAAATCATTGTATTTAACCCATACTGAAACAGTAAACGCATTGACAAGGTCAAGGCTGCTTGAATGTGGCACTGCCACATAGTCGTCTATGCCGTCGAAGCTTAGGGCTTTGCCATATTTGCCATCAACCCATGTTGCGCCGTATATGGTGCCGTCGTTTGCGTTTCCGCTGCTGTCTTTGGCTATATTGCCTTCTCCTTCGTCAAAGCGCCACCATCCCACAAGCCCTTCATAAACAGGCTCAATCATAGCTGCTTCAGCCACCTGCCTCCTCTCAAGCAGAACCGCCGCCACCGCCAACACTATTAAGCATATGACCCCAGCCGTTAAAAGCTTCCACCTTTTGGCTTTCAACGAAATTTTCACCATAACCTTTCTCACCTCCCATCCCCTTTCACTTTTAAACTCACAATTTTGCACCCAACGTTAATATGGGTGACTGTGAAAAAGGCTTCCACTTTATAAAGGCAGTTTTCTCTTAACTGCAATATTTCATGAAAAGAAACAAGTGGCGCCGAGGCGAAAAAGCCTTTCAACTTTTCACCCAACCTCCAGCCACAGGGCGTCGTAAGCCTTAAGCTCCAGAGGAACTAAACCGACCTCTACAAAGTAGACGCCTGCAACTTCTGGAACAGTCCAAGTGAAACTGTAGCTTTTAACCTCGTCCGCCGCAACCATAATCCTATCAAAATCATAAAAATAGTAGCCGTTTGGACCTGTAACTGTAAAAGTTAAAGTCGCCTCAAAAGCTGGGTTAAACCTGTTAAAAACGTCCACTGTGAAAGTCAACTTCTCCCCTTCACCGTAAAATGCCCTATTCGGCGTAACCGTTAACAAAAGATGCGGAGACTGTGCGGGTGTGCTCTTCAAAACGAACTGGCCACCCCCACTATCTTCTCTCGCCATTTTCACAACCAAATAATATTTTCCAGATGAAGGTGCAGTATAAGCAATGAATTCAAAGCCTCCCAACTCCGCCTTCACACTATTCGCAAGAATAACAGGTTCACCATACAAGTTTCCCGTCGTGTTGTAAAGGTAAAGATCGTAATCCGCACCTGCAGGCACAGACAAGTTAAACGTGTACCCCACGCCTTTATACAAGTAAACATTTCTAGCCCAACACTTCCTATCCAACGGCGAAGCTCCAAAAGAACCTGTGGCAACGTCTCCAACTCTATACGTAAGCACAGCCGCCTCAACAGTAGCATCCAAATTCACCCTACCATAGCCTTCATGAACATCCTTCCCACCCCTATCCAACGTTGGACTTGCAGAGGCGCCTTTACTTTCCCGGAGGTAAGGAAAAGTTTCAGTTGCAGTCATAAGCAAAAGCATTTTCGCCTGCAAAGCCATAACGCCACTGCTATAGTTCCAAGCCGCGTAGCCTCCTAGCGCCTGAGCCACAACAGCTGCACATCCAGCGATGAAAGGAGTCGACATGCTTGTCCCCTGCATAGGAGCAGAATCATTGAAGTAGAAGTCCGTGTAATAATTTTCTGCATCCTGATCGTTTGAATCCGTGCTGAAAATTGGAAGATAGTAGAAGCTTCCCCCAGGCGCAGCTATGTCAGGCTTCACAACAGAAGAAACAGCCTCGCTTGGTCCCCCTTGGCTGCTATAACTCGTTATATTGTCTCTAATACTGGTTGCAGCAACCGTGATGGCATAAGGGTTTGAACCTGGACTGTGAATATAGTTTCCCCCAGAACCGCTGTTTCCAGCCGCAGCAACACAGACTATTCCAGAACGCACAGCGTTTGAAACCGCATTATCTATGGCAGAATCATAACTGCTGCCTCCCCAGCTCATGCTCAAAACCAGAATATGATAGGTTTCTCTGTTAGCCACAGCCCAGTTTATGCCGCTCACCAAGTCAGAAGTATAGCCGCTTCCAGCAGAGTCCAAACCCTTCAACCCTACAAGCTTAGCCTCTGGTGCAACCCCAGTCCACGCTGACCACCCATCCTGAGGAGCTTCGTAAGGCCAGCGAATTGTGACCCGTAGATAGGCTGTACCTCTACCATGAATCCAAATGTGATAGTAACCAATCTTTCCTTCTGGAATGTTATATTCAAAAGTGTATTCAATGTTGCTTGAGGGCATGCTGTATTGTGCTACACGTTCTAAGCTAGGATTTCCTGAGAAACCAGAATAGTAAAGATAAAGCGTGTCCACCCTGTTTCCCTTAGCCTGCAAAATTATCTTCTGACCAGAACCTGACTGGCTGACGTTGAAGCCTGTTACAAGATAAATATAGGCAGGATTAAGGCTACCAAGCGACGCACTCCAAGTTGTTACAGCTCTTCCATCGGCATCAGTGGAGTAGAATCCGCTTCCAGAAGCGATTCCAGCGCAATGTGAACCGTGACCATTGTCGTCATACGGTGTTGTGCCAGTTCCCACATCGTCTCTCCAGCCTACAATTTTCTTAGAGAAATCTGCATTCCCGTAGCTTCCATGGTTAGGATGCGAATCGTCTATGCCTGTGTCTGAAATGGCTATGGAAGACTGCGGATCTCCCCTATAACCTAAAACATTCCAAACATAGGGGCGTGCCCCTCCCTGCCGAGCTGCATAAGCCATCAAAGCCTCATACTCATGATCCTTCTGCAAAAGCAAAAGATTCGGACATTTAGAGGCGAAAATGGAAATCGCCCTGTATGGAATTCTCCCCGCAAACCCGTATAGAGCATGCACCCAATGCCCACGCACTTCTCCGCCGCCATGGCTCTGGAACACTGAAAAATGCGAAGAGGAAGGAGCCACGCTTAAAAGGACAACCACGTTAACAAGCTGCGTGCCATTTCCTTCAGCAATTTTCTGCTCTGCTTCCTCCTCCAACAAATCCTCAATTTTATCAAAGTTTTTGTCAACACCTTCGGAAACATTCATTCTTGGAATAAGCCCAAAGTAATCATCGCCAAAAGAATCACCGTCAGAAGAAGAACTGAAAAACGTAACCGCTAGAGGAATAACCGTCACAAACAATATCGCTGAAACAAACAAAACTGCATGAAAACGCCGGTTCAACGCCTAATCACCTGCAGCAACGCTTTCAAAACCAAAAACTGGAACCGCGCCTCCAAATAGCAAGTTCCCCCACAATTCCCCCTTCTCCATAAACACTTTTCAAGAAAAGTATTCATTTAATCTTTTCTCCGAAACGGTAAGTCAACTTACACCATAAACGTGCAGTTAAAGCTCCGACAAACAATGGGGCGCCTCAATCAGGTGAACGTTTCACAGAGTTTAACATCCTTTGCCGTGCGCGAAGCGGATCAAGCCGTCCAAACTCTCATGTTAACGCTTGCCTCTTCAATCCTGGGCTGCGTATACTCAGCCTGAAATCTGCAGGAACAAGATGCATGAATCGTCCGGTGTGAGTGAAGGAGGAAAGTTGTTGGGATACGTGGGCACACTTCTTAAGGGGGACATAAG
>Ga0209102_1001028_pt1 | contig 15929 bp, 15 predicted proteins | sample ConPoolayeHmetaG_FD_185483 | JGI IMG/M metagenome (GOLD analysis project Ga0209102, IMG submission 185483) | Hot spring microbial mat communities from California, USA to study Microbial Dark Matter (Phase II) - Cone Pool mat layer H metaG... ...
GTATTAAATGCCCTATTCTAAGCCCTATTCTCTTGCCTATTCGGAATTCTATTCGGTATCCTATTCTCTTTTCTATTGGTAATCCTATTCTCTATCCTATTGAGAGGTCTATTCTCTTACCTATTGGGTGTTCTATTCTCGGTCCTATTCGGAATGCTATTGGGTGTTCTATTCTCTTTCCTATAAAGAGCCCTAGGCGGAGTTGCGTCCCGCTTTGCGTGCGGGATGCTATTATTGGTTATATTCCCAGGGGTCTTCTCTCGTCAGTCATTTTTTTCTTTTATTTTCATCTCTGAGGTTGACAAACGGGTTTGTTTTTATATAATTACTTTTATGTTTCGTTCTCTTTTATCTTTTAGCGGCGGTATTACACCAAAGGAAAATAAGCAATGGACGGAAAGTCTTCCAATTGAAACCCCTCCGGTTCCCAAAATGGTCATTATTCATCTCTCCCAGCATACCGGTGTGCCATCGGTGCCAATTGTTTCTCCGGGCGATAAGGTGAAGAAAGGGCAGAAGATTGGTGAGGCGGGCGGCAAAATTTCCGTTCCCACCCATTCCTCTATCTCCGGGGTTGTCAAGGAGATAAAAGAATTCCTTCACCCGGTCACCAGAAAGAGAAGCCTGGCCGCGGTGATTGAATCCGATGGTGAAGATTCTCCTTTTGAGAATGATTTCTCCCATCTCACTCCCTTAAAAATTATTGAAGAGGCCGGGATTGTCGGATTAGGTGGCGCTGGCTTTCCCACACACATTAAACTCGCGCCCCCCAAACCAGTAAATACCTTAATCATTAATGGCTGTGAATGTGAACCCTATCTCACCGGTGATGCCCGAGTGATGGTTGAATACCCTTCTTTGGTTTTGGAAGGCGCAATAATAATGGCGGAAATCTTAAAGGCGAATTCCCTAATCATTGCCATAGAAAGTTCTAAAAAGGAGGCAATTAGAAGGATGAGGGAGGTAATCGGAGGGAAGGCTCAACTTGTCGTGACAGAAAAGAAATATCCGATGGGGTCAGAGAAACAACTGGTCGCCGCCTGTCTCAAAAGAGAGATTCCGGCTGGGAAATTGCCTTATGAGATTGGGGTCAGTGTCCAGAATTGTCAAACCGCCCTTGCGGTTCATAATGCGGTGAGGGAAAATAAACCCCTATTGGAAAGGGTTATCACTTGCTCCGGGGACGGGATTAAACAACCAAAGAATTTAAGGGTTCGGATTGGCACACCAATAAGAGATATAATTGAATACTGCGGTGGGTATAATGGAGAGGTGAAGAGAATAATCCTCGGGGGACCATTGATGGGCAAAGCCCTTTTCTCGCCTTCCCTACCAATAATCAAAACAACCACCGGCATCCTTCTCTTCCGAACACTTTCCGAAGAAGAAGAGAGGGAATGTATCCGATGTGCCCGTTGTGTCTCGGTTTGCCCAATGAGGCTTTTGCCAACAGTTCTCTATCACCAAATAATTAAGAGAGATTGGGAAGGGGCGAAAAGAGAGGGGGTAGAAGATTGTATTGAATGCGGCTCCTGCGCCTATGCCTGTCCGGCGAAGATAAGGTTGGTAGAGAGTTTTCGGATAGCTAAGACCAGGGTGTTCAACGAGGATAAGGGAAAGAAGAGTTAAAGAGAGTTTGCTATGAAGGATATGATAAGTTCTAAGCAAGAACTAACAACTCAATTGGTTGTCTCCTCCTCGCCCCATATCCGAGATGCGATGACGATTGAGCGGTTGATGTGGTCAACAATTATCGCCCTTCTCCCGGCACTTTTTGGTTCGGTCTATTTCTTTGGCCTGCGGGCTTTGTCTTTAATCACCCTTTCTTGTGCCTCCTCCCTTTTCTTTGAGGCACTCGCCCAAAAAATTCTTGGGCGTAAGATTACAATTTATGACGGCAGTGCCTTAATCACCGGGATTCTTTTAGCCTTTTCGCTGCCACCCGGTGTCCCTTATTTCATCCCGGTCGTTGGCTCAGCATTTTCAATCATCATTGTTAAACACCTCTTTGGTGGTTTAGGTTATAACTTTATAAATCCCGCATTAGCCGCCCGGGCATTTTTAGTCGTCTCCTGGCCAACTTTTATGACCAAAGGGTTTCTCCCTCCCCAATTGGGGAGCCTTTCCGGTCTCTCGGCAATAACCCAAGCCACCCCACTCACTTTAATAAAAGACGCCCGGGTTTTTTTAAGACCAGAGGAGGCGGCAAAGATAATTACGGAGTTAAACTCACCGGCCAGTATAAGAAACCTCTTCTTCGGACAGGTAGGGGGGTGTATTGGTGAGACATCCGCCCTCCTTCTGTTATTGGGTGCCTCTTTTCTCTTACTAATTAGGGTGATTGATTATCGGATTCCTCTCGCTTATCTCACCACTTGCTTTTTCATCTCCCTCTTAACTAAACTCTTTATCCACCATAGCCCAACACCTCTCTTTCACCTCTTTTCTGGTGGTTTAATTCTCGGGGCATTCTTTATGGCCACTGACCCAGTAACCATTCCCATAACCTCTAAGGGAAGAGTGGTCTTTGGCATTGGCTGCGGTCTAATAACCATGCTCATCCGACTCTTTGGCGGTTATCCGGAGGGTGTCTGTTATTCTATCTTATTTATGAATATTATGACGCCATTTATTGAACGTCTGACACGACCGAGAATCTATGGGAGATAAAAAAGAAAGCCCGGTAAGACCTTTAATTGTCTTGGGGGCGGTTTCGGTAATCTCGGCTTTTCTCTTGACCTGGGTCTATATTTCTACTTCAACCAAGATTGAATGGCAGAGAGGGGAGGCGATAAATTCCTCCTTGGCCAGTGTTTTACCCCAAGCAAAAAGATTTGAAAAGATTGAGACGGTTGATGTCTGGGTCGGCTATGATGGCGAGAATAAAAAAGTAGGGATTGCCTTCACTTGTGCCCCACGGGGTTACGGTGGTCCGATTGGTATCTTGTGTGGGGTTGATTTAGAGAAAAAGGTGACCGGGATAAGGATTGCCTCAGCCGCCGAGGGATTAAAGGAGACCCCGGGATTAGGGGCAAAGGTAAGGGAGGCAGATTTTCGCCAGCAGTTTATCGGGAAGGAAAGAGATGAGATAAGGTTAAAGAGCGAAGGCGGTAAAATTGCCGCGATAACCGGGGCCACGATTTCCTCCAAAGCGGTCACCGAGGCGGTGCGGGAGGGGATTACCCGCTACGAGGAGTTTTTAAGATGATTAGAAGGAGACCCTCCCGGTTAAAGTATCTCTTAGACGGAATAATCTTAGAGAATCCAATCCTTATCCTAATGATTGGTCTCTGCCCAGCACTGGCCACCTCCCTTACCGCCCGGGATGGGTTAGGAATGGGGGTTGCCGCCTCCTTTGTCATTATCACTTCCAATATCATCATCTCCCTAATTAGAAAGATTGTTCCCGATAATGTGCGGATTCCGGTTTTCATTATTATCATATCAACCTTTGTCACGATTGTTGATTACACCTTACAGGCTTACCAGCCGGCTTTGTATCAGGCATTAGGCGTATTTGTGCCTTTGATTGTTGTTAATTGCATTGTCTTAGGGCGGGCTGAGGCCTTTGCCTATCGGCACGGTGTATTCGACTCTTTTCTTGATGGCTTGGGGAAAGGTTTGGGTTTCACCCTAATCCTCTTTGTTATGGGAACGGCGCGAGAATTCTTGGCTGGCGGCACTTTCTTCAGCAAATCAGTAGGGATTGAATTCCTGCAAAAGAACGGTATCTTGTTTATGATTTTCCCACCGGGGGGCTTCTTACTCATTGGTCTATTAAAGGCATTAGTCAATAAATATGTTAAATTAGAGTGATATGAATCCAGCAAAAATTTTCCTTGCCGCCTTTTTAGTGAATAACATAATCCTTTTGCGCTATATTGGACTCTGTCCTTTCTTTGGTGTCTCCACCCGGTTTTCCACCTCTTTTGGCATGGGGATGGCAGTGGTCTTTGTGATGATGATGGCCACTTTTGTCACCTTCGCTTTATATCACCTACTCCTTATTCCCTTAAATCTTCTCTTCCTGCGCACGGCGGTCTTCATCTTAGTCATCGCCGCCTTGGTGCAGTTTGTGGAGATGTTTTTGAAGAAGAGTTTCCGGGCATTATATTCGGCGATGGGCATCTATCTCCCACTGATTACAACCAACTGTGCTATCCTGGCGACCACCTTTTTAGTAATTGACTACCGGTATAACCTTTTTCAGGCAATGGTCTTTGCCCTGGGGACAAGTTTAGGATTTACCTTCGTCATCCTCATATTCTCGGCCCTGCGGGAGAAATTAGAATATGCACCGATAAGTCCTGCTTTCCGAGGTTATGCGATTGCCTTTATCGCCGCGGCACTCGTCTCCTTAGGGTTTTTAGGATTTATCGGCTTATTCGGACTCTCCTTATGAATTCTCTATGAGGAGAAAAAAATGAGCGGCGATTTAATAATTAGGGCGATTAGCATCTTAGGCGGTCTCGGTTTTTTGATGGCGATTATCTTAGTTTTAGCCCATTCCAAATTAAGGGTAGAAACCGATGAGAGACTTGTTCAGGTAATAAATGCCTTGCCGGGCGCTAACTGTGGTGCCTGCGGTTTTCCGGGATGTGGGGCATTTGCCGAAAAGGTGGTAAAGGGAGAGGTAAGCCCCTTTGGTTGCCCGGTAGCCAATGATGAGATGAGGGAGAAGATTGCCGAGATATTAGGAGTAGAAAGTGAAGGGAAAGAGAGGGAGATTGCTGTTCTCATCTGTCAGGGGGGAAAGGAGAACTGCCCCCGGAAATTTAAATTCGTTGGTAGGAAAGATTGCCACACCGTCTCCCGGTTTTTCAGTGGGGACAAGGAATGTGTTTATGCCTGTGTTGGCTATGGTTCTTGTGTTGCGGTCTGCCCCTTTGGGGCGATTAGGATGGGCGAAGATGAACTACCAATCATTGATGAAGAAAAATGCACTGGTTGTGGAATTTGTGTCAAAGAGTGTCCCCAAAAGGTTCTCAAACTAATCCCGAAGACAAAGTTGGTCTATCTGGCCTGCGTCTCTCAGGATAAGGGGAGAGAGGTTCGGGAGGTCTGCAAAGTCGGTTGTTTTGCCTGCGGGATATGTATTAAGGTCTGCCCCACCAATGCCTTGAAGATGGTAGGGAATTTACCGGAGATGGATTTTAACCTCTGCACCGACTGCGGAATCTGTGTCCATAAATGTCCGACAAAATCTTATGTTGACCGAGCCAAGGCCCGACCCTACGCCATGATTTCTACGGCCTGCGATGGTTGTGGCGAGTGTGTTAAGGTCTGTCAGTTCAATGCAATTGAGGGGGAACCAAAAAGCCGACACAAGGTGATTGTTGATAAGTGTATCGGGTGTGGCGAGTGTTTTAAGGTCTGCCCGATTAAGGCGATAACGATGGTCGGGGCCTTGGGTTATGTTTATGGTCGCCCTACTACCTAAAAATCTCTTTGTCTGATTAGAATTCGGATGAAAAAGAGGTAGGGGAATTTGACGAATGAAGAAAATCCGGTAAGATACTAAGTGCCAAACAGGAGATATTGGGATTTAATAATTTCCGTCTTTTCTCTCTATCTCTTCTTCCTTTCCATTGAACTCTTGGGCAACGGACTAAAACTTCTCGGCCGGGGGATTGTTGAGCAGTTAATCCAAACGACCAGCAATCCCTTCGCCGGCCTCTTCATCGGAATTTTTGCTACTTCCCTGGTTCAGAGTTCTTCGGCCGTCACTTCCATAGCGGTTGGCATGGTTGCCAATAAGGTCTTATTTTTACGAAATGCCATTCCAATTATTATGGGGGCCAATATCGGCACCACGGTAACCAATACCTTGGTGGCTTTAAACTTTATCTCCTCCAAACAGAAATTGACTCAGGTCTTCCCGGCGGCAACCGTTCACGACTTTTTTAATATGCTCACCATTCTCCTTTTTTTCCCCTTGGAGATTTCTTTTCATCTGCTGGAGAAATCTTCTCATCTCCTCACCGAGGTATTTAAGAGCATCGGGGGAATATATATATCAAATCCGCTCCAGACGATATTAAATCCGGTAGCGAAGCCGATAAGTTCTCTCTTCGCTTGTTTCCCAATAATCCTGCTGATTCTGTCGCTCACCCTCCTCTTTTTGGCGCTGAAGTTTTTAGTTGACGGTGTTCGGCGATTTTGCTCCGGCCGGATTGAGGTGCTTTTAGACCGCTACATATTCGGTTCACCTTTTAAGTCATTTTGCTTGGGGCTTTTCTTTACGGTAATTATCCAGTCAAGTTCGGCCACGACCTCTTTAATCATTCCCCTGGTGGCGGCTGGTCTCTTAGATTTGCTCAAGGTTTATCCTTATACCTTGGGGGCGAATATTGGCACGACGGTGACCGCAATCCTTGCCTCCTTGGTAACCGGTTCGCCCTTAGGGGTTCAATTGGCTTTCTCCCATTTACTCTTTAATATCTTTGGGTGCTGTGTCTGGTATCCTTTAAGAATCGTACCGCTCACGCTCGCCACCCAATGGGGAAATTTAGTGAAGAGAGGGCGGATTTGGGCAATTTTTTATGTTGTGGGTGTTTTTTTCCTCATCCCTTTTTTATTAATATTTTTAATTAGGAGGTAATATGTTTGCTGATTTCTTGAAGTTTTGGAAAAGGAGTTCCCTCTTAAAAGAGGCAACCGAGGAAGTGGTGACAATGCTTGAAAAGGCCAGATATATGTTTGAGTTCTCAATGCGGGTGATGATGGAAGAAGAAAGAGAGAAAGAGGATATCTACCAATTGGATAGGGAGTTGAATCTCTTGCAGGTGGATGTCCGGCGAAAGATTTTGGAGCACCTGGCGATTAACCCCTACCAAGACATTACCTCTTCCTTGGTTTTATCAATTATCGTCTATGATATTGAAAGAATTGGCGATTACTCAAAAAATACGATTGAACTTGCCCATCTCTATCCCGAGCAAATGCTCGGGACCTACTTTGACCAGATAAGGGAGATTGAGGTTCAAGTCGCGGAACTTTTTAATCAGACAATAAACTGTTTTAAGAAGGGCGATGTGGAATTGGGTAAAGAGATAATGGAAGCCCATAGCAAACTTGCGCCCCGGTGCGAAAAGATTGTGGAGGATGTGATAAAGAATCCAAAACTAACCGCCAAAGAGGGCGTGGTCATTGCCTTACTAGCTCGTTACTTAAAAAGGGTGAGTGCTCACTTAAAAAATGTTGCCTCTTCGGTTGTCAATCCCTTCCACCGTCTAACTTATCGGCCAGAGGAAATGGCAACAATCTAAGAGGGGGGTAAAATGGAGTGCGCGGTGAAATGGATTGGGGGAATGACGTTTGTCGGTAAGACCAATTCTGGGCATACCGTAGTTATGGACGCTCCTCAAGAAAGCGGCGGCGAAAATCTTGCCCCAACCCCAATGGAACTTCTCCTTATCGCCCTTGGTGGTTGCACGGGAATGGATATTGTCTCGCTCTTGAAGAAGATGCGCGAGGACTTAACCGAGTTCGTTATCCAGATAAATGGTGAGAGACAAGAAGAACACCCCCGGATCTATAAAAAAATTGATTTGGTCTATAAATTTCAAGGGAAAGACTTAAATAAGAAAAATATTGAAAAGGCGGTGAGTCAATCCTTTGATAAATACTGCTCGGTTGGGGCGATGTTAAAACTCGCCTGTCCGATTACCTACCGAATAGAAATTAGGTAGGGGTGAAAATAAAAAGACCGATTTCCTAATTTCCGAGCCTCGGACTGCGTACAGCAGTGCCGTAGGATTTAGGATTTTATTTATCTTCATCCTAATTTCCCTTTCACCGCCTCTTTTCTTCTGTGTTCATCTTATTATCGCCGTAATCATCTCTTAGTTGTCAGTATTCGTCAGGAAGTGAATTTAGGGTATCTAAGAGCCCTTGGGTCAATTCTTCACCATCGGTAATCCGATAGATTGCGGATTGGACTAAACTGACATTCCTCCCTTCAATCCGCTTCTTTTTTAAAATCTCCACCATCCGCTTTATGTCCAGGTCATCAGTTAAAGGACCAAGGCGATATTCCGTGGCAGAAGGGATTTCTCGCCGCCGCTGGACACCGAAGACCGGAAGAGGATGGACCTTCTCTTCGCTACCAGCGGCAATCGGCAGGTTTTGGACAATTATCATATCTTTTTTCGCCTCATTTTGGGAGAGGAAAAAGAGACCAGGAGGCAAGGTATCGTATTTGGGCACACTCCCGCTTTTTAATTTTATCCAGAGTTCTAAGGTGAAGGCACCAGCGGAGTGAAAAAGGGTATCGCTACTCTTTATACCCTTTAACTCAATATCTGGCTTGAGGGTAAATTGCTGGCCCGAAGGTTGGTAATCATCTTTGGGCAAGAGATAATCACAGCCAGAGAAAAATAGGAGGGCGGCAAAAAGAAGAAAAATCAGAATGAATTTAGTCGTCGGGCTACGCCAGGCACTCATCGTTTTCTTCCTGGGGGATACCTCGCTTCAACGATACTTCTCATCCCGCCGCGAATATTAAATTCACCGCGCACCAAACACCACTTCGGCTTAACCTTTTGGACAAAGTCTTTTAAGATGCGATTTACCGCATTCTCGTAGAAGATACCTAAATTCCGATAGCCGTGGATATAATATTTGAGACTCTTGAGTTCACAGCAATATTTATTCGGCAGGTATTTTATGGTAATCCGACCAAAATCAGGTAGACCGGTTCGGGGACAGATAGATGTGTATTCAGGAATTTCAATAGTAATCTCATAATTTTTGAACTGCGAGGGGAAGGTTTCAATCTTTGGTAATTTTTCCTTTAACCCCGATTTGGCATGGCTTTCGGTATATAATGGTCTTCTTTTCATCGGTGTTACCGTAGTTTCAGTAGGCTCCTTTTCCTCTTAAAATAACCCAGAAGGTTTTTAAGAATATATAAAGGTCTAACCAGAGTGACCAGTTCTTGACATAGTATTCGTCTAAGAGGAAGCGCTCTTCAAAAGATAAATCCGCCCGCCCGGAGACCTGCCAGAGACCGGTAATCCCTGGTTTAACCCTGGTTATTATATCAATATATCTTCCGGCGCGCTCCAATTCCTTTGGGAGATAGGGTCGGGGACCAATCAAAGACATTTCGCCGGCAAAGAGGTTTAGGAATTGAGGTAATTCATCAAGGCTGGTTCGCCTTAAGAATTTACCAATTGGGGTCATTCGCGCCGCGTCACCCCTTATCCGGCTTACTTCTACACCACTCATTTTCATAAAATCGGCGTCTGAGAGATTCCCTTCGGATGCGGCCCCTGCGACCATCGTTCGGAACTTCCGGCAAATAAACCTCTTTCCTCTTTCCCCCACCCTTTCCTGAACAAAGAAAACCGGCCCCGGCGAGGAGAGTTTAATCAAAATTGAGATTAATAAAAAGAGAGGTAGGGTTAAAAAAAAGATGAGAGAGGAAAGAATGAGTTCTAAGAGCCGTTTGAGAAATAGATTGAATGGTGAAAGGAGATTATATCTCAATCGGATGAAGAAAAGCGTCCCCATTCTTTCAATTTCCGCCTGGTGAGTTGAGAAGAGCGGCTCACCGGTAAAAAGGAAGACCTCTTTCACCGAAGGCGGAGAATAAGGGAGTAAATCTTGGGCGGATATCTTTTCCTTAGCGATTATCACCCCTTCTCCGTTTTCACCTCCTTTTGCCAATTCCTTAATTATCACTCCGGTCTCTTTATTGCGAAGCAGTTCTCTTTTAACCCTTTCCACCATCACCGAACTACCAGTTAAAAGGAGTTTTCTTCCCCAAAGACCAAGGGAATAGAGGCAAGATTTTAAAATCCAGCGCTCCAAGGGAAGAAAGATTAAAGAGAAGAAAAAGGCACAAACGACGATGAAACGGGAAAAGCCACCAATTCGGGTAATAAAGGCAAAACTTAAAACCGTTAGGAAAAATATGGAGAGCCCACGCCAGATTCGTCTCAATTCCTCTTCGGGGGGATAAATTTTTGTGTAGAGCCCCTCATAAGTGAAGATGAAGAGAAAAAGGAGAAGAAAATAATAGCGGGCGGAGAATACTGAAAAGGGGAAGGTATAAGAAGCAGGAAAGAGATGGGCGAAAATATCTTTCCGGAGGATAAAGGCAAAAAAGAAGGAGAGGGATAAGAAGATAAAGTCGCAAAAGAGAAAGATAAAAAGTGATAAAACTTTCCTCACAGCCGTTCTTCCCGAATATCAAAGAGGTCAAGAAATTGGGTGAGGGTGAAGTAGAAGAAGAAAAGAAGAAAGGTGAGGGAAGGGAAACGGCGAAAAGAGGAATATCGCCCATAAAAGATGGCGAGGGATTTCAGGCGATGGTAGTCAGCGAAACGCCAGTTGGTCTTCCGGCTCCTCCCGGTATAGTGAATTATCTTTGCCGCCGGAATTAGAAAACGCCTCCACCCTTTTTGCTGAAGGCGATAGCAGATATCTAAGTCTTCGGCGTAGAGGAAGAAAGCCTCAGAAAAACCACCAACATCGTTTAATGCCTGACGCCGAAAGATAACAAAGGTCCCGATAACCGAATCGACGGCCAATGGCGCTTTTTCTTTTTCACTTTTCAAATAGAGAAAATCCTCTCTCCCCTTACTATTCTTGAAAGCCCGGGCCAGGAAAGACCGACGGGCAAAGAAGATAGAGGAGAAGACCGGGAAACGTCGGGCCGAAGGTTGAGGTTGATTATCCGGAGAAAATATCTGCGGTGCGACACAACCCGTATCCTTGTTCGCCAAAAGAAACTCAATCAATTTCTCCAAGGTGTCCGGAAAGAAGAAAATATCGGGATTGGCGCAGGCGATAAATCTGCCTTCGGCGAGACCGATGCCTAAATTTAATGCCCGACCGTAACCCAAATTCCTCTTGCTTTGAATTACCCTCATTCTCCCCGGAAGCGAAAGCAAGCCTTTGGTTGGGAGGAAGGGAGAATTTAGTGAGTTGTTATCAATAATAATCACTTCGTAATCGGTGAAGGTAGATTTTTCTAATGATTGCAAACACTTAATAAGATAAGGTGTTGAGTGGTAATTAACAAAAACAATTGATAATTCCGGCACAGGATATTTTAATTGGAAAAATCTAAGTCGTCAAGACCCAGTGCTACCCAAACAATGGTCGTTAGCCTTTCAATTAGCCAGGTGATTAGAGATTTAATTAGCCTTTCGGTTAGACCGAAAATTTAATAAGTTATGACCAGTCAAAGGCTTAGGGGTAAAAATCAGGCGCGGGAAACATTTTGAGTGGAGAAAGAGTGCTCAATTACCTTGACTAATCCGCTAACTCTGGTATAATAGAAATATAGGAAAAGGTATTGTTCTAAATGGAAAGTGAATTAAAAAATATCCTGCCGCTCTGTCAAAAACCGATTCGTTATACGGGCGGTGAATATAATTGTCGCTTCAAGGAAAGAAAGGATAATTCTCTTCTCTTCGGTCTAATCTTTCCTGATGTTTATGAAATCGGGATGTCGAACTACGGTCTAAAAATTCTTTACCACATCTTAAATAAAGAAGATGCGATTCTTGCGGAACGGATCTATGCCCCCTGGCCGGATTTTGGCCAACGTCTCAAAGTAAAGGGCATTCCCCTCTATTCTCTGGAGTCAAAGACACCGCTGAATAAATTCCATATCCTGGGGTTTTCCTTACAGTCAGAACTTTCTTATACAAATTGCCTCTATTGTCTGGATATTGCTGGGATTCCTTTAAGGTCGGCGGAGCGGAAGAATTCTGACCCATTGGTCATTGCTGGTGGCCCCTGTTCGGTCAATCCCCGGCCGATGGAGGATTTCATTGATGCCTTTGTTATCGGTGACGGCGAAGAGGTAGTTAAGGAGATAGCGGATGTCTATCAAAACTGGGACCGGAAATCACGGGAGCGTCTCCTTTCCACCCTTGCCCAATTAGAAGGGGTTTATGTGCCATTGCACCCGCCGGCCAGCCAGTCGGACGAGGCGAGTAAAAAGTCATTAATAAAGAAGCGAACGGTATCTTACTTAAAAGAAGAGGATTTTCCTTTTCCGCCCCTGGTGCCAATTTGTGAGATTGTCCACGACCGCCTTACGGTTGAAGTGATGCGTGGTTGCACCCGAGGCTGTCGGTTCTGTCAAGCCGGGATTATCAACCGGCCTTTAAGAATCCGAACGCCGGAAGAGATTCTTTGTTTAGTGGAAAGGGGGATAAGGAGCAGTGGTTGGGAGGAACTCTCACTCCTTGCCTTTTCGGTTGCCGATTATCCGGATCTTCCCTCGCTCCTCTCCCAACTGAATGCCCTCCTTTATAAGCGGCGGGTGGGGATTTCTCTTCCTTCAATGCGCGGTGAGGACTTCTCTCTGGAACTCGCCCAGACCTTGAAGGCAATAAAGAAGACCGGCTTAACCTTTGCCCCGGAAACCACGAGCCCCCGATTAAAAAGGCTAATCAATAAGGATGTTAGTGAGGAGAAGATTTTTTCCGCTATTGCCGCTGCCGCTAATGCCGGCTGGTTAGGAGTTAAGTTATATTTTATGATTGGACTTCCCTCAGAGACCGAAGAAGATATTAGGTCGTTAAGTTCTTTTGTCGGCAATTTGGCTCGGCAATTCAAGAAGATACAGATTCGGGTTTCCTTCTCTTCCTTCATCCCAAAACCCCATACTCCTCTTCAATGGAAGGCGAGTGAGGAAAAAGAAGTCTTGACCGAAAAGATTGAATTTCTAAAAAGGGAGACAAAAAGGAGAAATATTATCCTCAAATGGGACAATCCGGAACAGACAGAAATCCAGGCTTGCCTGGCCCGGGGGGACGAAAGGCTGGGCCGGGTTATTGAGACCGCTTATAAAAAAGGCGCGATATTTACCGAGTGGAGTGAATTCTTTAATTATAAATTATGGGAGGCAAGTTTTTTAGAAAACGATTTAGACCCTAAGCAATATCTTCGGGAGTATTCCCTAAAAGAAAAACTTCCCTGGGATTTCATTGATGTCGGTGTAAAAAAAGAATTTCTAAGGGGAGAGGCGCGGAAGGCTGAGGCTTTTCATTTCACCCCGGACTGTTTTCAATCTGCCACCTGTTCTGATTGCGGCGCCTGCCCGAATAAAATTCCTCTCTCTTTGAAAAAAAATTACTTGCCGTCAAGGGAAGATGGTTTGGTGGAAACACCAACTACCTTCACCCAAAAAACGTTGCGCCCTTTCCCCCCGGCCAATCCGGAGACCGGGCCTAAGATAACCTATCGGATAAAATATGCGGTGCTGGGGAGTTTGGCTTTTGCCTCCCATCTTGATATTGTGCGCGCTTTCTATCGTGCCCTGCGTCGTTCGGAACTACCGGTTGCCTTCTCGGCTGGGTATTCACCTCATCCCCTTCTCTCCTTCTCGCCGCCCCGACCGGTAGGCATTACCTCAAAGGGTGAGTATCTGGATATTCAACTTCTCGGCTTTTACTCCGGCAACATCACGCGCGACCTTGCCCCTTTTCTTCCCCGAGACATCCGGATCTTAGAGAGCCGGCTCATTAGAAAGAAGGCCAATTCTCTGAGCCAGGCAATAAATTTAGCCCAATATGCCATAAAACTTACTCCCGCTCTTGTTTCGCTCAAAGAGCGTTTGATGCGGTCTTGGCAAGATATCCCAGGGATTCAAAGCCTGGACTTTACCCAAACCGAATTACTCATCTTTATTACCATCGCCCCAGGAATTCGCCTCTTTTCCGTCCTCGGTCAACTCTTAGGATTGGAGGAGGGGGATTTGAAATTATTAGAAATTGAGCGGCGGGATTCCTATATTTTACGGGGCGCTCGGATTTTGAGCCCCCTGGAGGATGTCTAATATGCAATCAAGGACCAAAATAATATTTTCCTCTTATTATGAAGATTTCCGTTGTGCCCTCTTAGAAGACGATCGATTGGTTGAGTTTTATATGGAAAGACCGGATGTTAAAAGTGAAGTCGGTCGCATCTATAAGGGAAAGGTGGAGAATGTGGTAAAAGGACTGAGAGGAGCCTTCGTTAATCTCGGATTAAAGAAGAACGGCTTCCTCCCCTTAGCTGAAATTCCGGATGAGGCCTTCTTAGAAAAACCCGCCATTGAACAAGGTGGGATTAGAAATATCTCTTCTCTGCAACCCGGTCAAGAAATTTTATGCCAGATTGTGAAAGAACCGATGGGTGATAAGGGTTCTCGCCTAACTTCCTATGTCCATATCCCTGGTCACTACTTAGTCTATTTCCCCACTGTAAACCGCATTGGTATCTCGCAGCGGATAAAGAGTAAGAAGGAACGCACCCGGCTACGCGATATTATTAAACGAATAAAAAAGGAAGATGTGGGGGTTATCTTACGAACCGCAGCCGAAGGGGCACCGGAGACATATATCATAAGAGAATACGAATTATTAGAAGAGACCTATACGGCGATACAAAAGAAAATGGAGAAGACAAAAGCCCCAGCCCTTTTATATGAAGAAGAGCCCTTTGTTTTAAGAATGGTGCGTGACCTCCTCACCGCTAACACCGAGGCAATCATAACCGACTCTTTGGAAACCTATAATCTAATCTTGGCCTATTTGGAAAAGATTGCCCCGGCATCTTGTTCCCTTTTGAAACTCCATCAGGGTGAGAAGGGGGTATTTGAAAAATTCAAGGTTGAGGAGGAGTTAAAAAAGGCACTGGAGCGAAAAATCTGGTTAAAAAGTGGTGGCTTTATCAGTATTGACCAGACCGAGGCGATTGTTGCCTGTGATGTCAATACCGGTCGGTTTGCCCGGGAAGAAGACCCGGAGACCTTAATCCTTCAGACAAATCTGGAGGCGGCTTCGGAAATCGCCCGGCAAATCCGACTCCGCGACCTCTCCGGACTAATCATTATTGACTTCATTGATATGCGCGAACCAAAAAATATGGAAAGGGTGGTTGAAGAGTTAAAACTATGCCTGGAGAACGACCGAGCAAAATCCGATTTTGCCCGCATTAGCCGTTTCGGAATCTTGGAAATGACCCGGGAAAAGATTAGACCAACACTTTTTCATAGCCTCTTAGAAGAATGCCCGGTCTGCGGCGGGCTGGGTAGAATCCCGGCCCGTTATGAAATTGCCGTAAAAATTAAGAAAAAACTTCTCGCCCAAGCCGATGAGATTAAAGGGAAAAGGGTAAAAATCGTTGTCTCCCAACCTCTTTACAATTACTTGCTGGAAAAATGGAGCGACAAATTAGAGAGAATGATAAAGCAATTAAAGATTGCCTTGGATATTAAGCCCCTGCCCGAACTCCCGCCTCCCGATTTTAAGATTATGGTAGAAAACTATTAAAAAAGGAGAGGTAAGAGAAAAATCTAAGTTTAGGGTTTGACAATCTTTTCCACTGAACCAAAAAGATTAAAAGAATACTTTTAGCCAATAATAGAAGGCCGGGATAGTAAAGAGGAGACTGTCAATTCGGTCAAGAAAGCCACCATGTCCTAAAAGGAGATTAGAACTATCTTTAACTTTTGCCTCGCGCTTGAATACCGATTCCAATAAATCACCAATTTGTGCCAGAATGGTTAATAAGACACTCAGCAGGATAAAGTTCAAAGGAAAGACCTTGGGTAGAAATGACTTTAGATAAAAAAAGGAAAAGGGGATGGAAAGGGTAAGAGCGCCGAAGAAACCTTCATAGGTCTTTTGGGGACTTATCGCCTCGGCCAGTTTTCTTTGCCCAATCCCTTTCCCAATTCCGTAGGCCAGGGTATCGTTGAGCCAAGTGAAGAAGAGAGGAAAGAGGAGGATATGATTTGAAAGATGGTTCTCGGTGACTAATTTCTTTAATAGAAGAAAGTGGGTAGGCAAAAAGGCTAAATAGAAGAGAGAAAATAGACCATAAGTAAAATACTTAGAAGAAAAGGGCGATTGAAAGATTGCCCAGAGAAAGATTATTACGATGAGGAAAAAGAGATAGGGGAGAGGGGCATTAAAGTG
>Ga0209102_1001029_pt1 | contig 15925 bp, 15 predicted proteins | sample ConPoolayeHmetaG_FD_185483 | JGI IMG/M metagenome (GOLD analysis project Ga0209102, IMG submission 185483) | Hot spring microbial mat communities from California, USA to study Microbial Dark Matter (Phase II) - Cone Pool mat layer H metaG... ...
CCGTGGGAGAGGCGGTTTTAAGGATTTCCTGTAATTCCGGAACAATCGTCCCACCAAACAGGGTGGTCGCGATTGTCAAGAAAAGAAAAAGGTTTTTCATATAAGACCTCCTTTTATTAGAATTAAATGGGTTTGGTTAACTAAACCCCTGTTTTTTACTCTCCAAACATTAGACATCTCGTTTTTTAATTATAGCAAAAATCTTTCCAAAGTCAATAACTTTCTCTAATAGATTATAACCAAAATTTCCCAAAAGTCAATACCCCATTGGCAATTTAGGCAAATTCTTTAGGTTGAGCAGACACCGAAAGCAAACACGAAATATTCATTTGACAGGTTGCCAAATATTGGGTAAAATAAATCTATGAAATCTTTCTTGCAAAGAGTTTTAAGCGACATAGATGTTGAATACAGTGATATAAGGATAGAAGAGACAGAGATTTCAACCATCGCCTACCGCGGCCGAGAACTGGATGAGTGCCGGAAGAATTTTGAAAGAGGGGGGATTTTAAGATTATTCAAAAAGGGAAATTGGACTACCGCCAGTTTTAATACGGTTGACGATGGCTTAAAAGAGATTGCCCAAAAGAAGGCAAGGGAATTGGAGTTATTGCCACCAAAAGAAGAGACGCTTTTTCTCTTCCCCCCCTTGGAATGGATGTCTCTGGCCACCCAAGAGAAGGATTGCCGTAAGATTCCACTCACCGAAAAGATTGATTTAGTTCGTAAATATAATGAGATTTTATTGAGTGGTGATTCCATCGTCTCGACCCTTACCAATTATACCGAACGTTATAAGACCACCTATTTTTATTCAACGGAAAATCGGTATATTGAGCAGAGGCAGGTTTACCTACGGATTTTGCTTTCGGCTATTGCCCGAGATGGCTCAAATATCCAAGATTATGCCAAGTCATTTTACTCAAGAGAAGGGATTGAGGCTCTAAAAGGAAAGGAAGAGGAAGCGGAGAAGATTGCAAAGATGGCCCATAACCTCCTGAAGGCCGAAAAAGTAGATGCCGGAATTTATACGGTAATAATTGACCCAAAGTTGGCTGGTATCTTTGCCCACGAAGCCTTTGGTCACCTCTCGGAGGCGGACCTCCTTTATACCAATGAGAGACTGCGGGAACTGATGAAGATTGGCACTACTTATGGGGTAGAGGAATTGAGTATTGTTGATGACCCAACTTTAAGCGGTGAATGGGGAAGTTATCAATTTGATGATGAAGGGACACCAGCCCAAAAGACCTATCTAATAAAAGAGGGTAAGATTGCTTCCCATCTTCATTCCAAGGAGACGGCAAAAAGGATGGGAGAGGAACCAACCGGAAATGCCCGCTCAATTGACTATCGTTTCCCACCAATTTGCCGAATGTCTAATACCTTCATTGAGCCAAGGAATAAGAGCTTAGAAGCGATGTTAGAGGATATTGATAAAGGGCTTTATGTCGCCGGCGCCCGGGGCGGGATGACCGAATTGGAATTTTTCACCTTCTCTTCCCAGTTCGCCTATAAAATAGAAAAAGGGGAAATGACCAATTTGGTGCGGGATGTTGTCATCCAGGGTAATGTCTTTGAGACCCTAAGAAATATTAAAGCGATTGGTAACGATTTTGAAATCGCAAGTGGCGGCTGTGGTAAAGGGGCACAGTATCCCCTACCGACCGGCACCGGCGGTCCCCATATCCAGATAAAAAATTGTCTCATCGGAGGGAAGTGATGGAAGAAAAGATTATCCAGTTGGTTAAAGGAAAGGCAGAAGGTTTTGAGGTGATTAGTGATGAGCGGATAACGACCCAATTGGAATTCCGCGGTGATGAGCCATATTCCTTAGAGACGAAACAAACCCTGGGTCTTGGGTTAAGGGTAATTAAGGATGGCCGGATTGGTTTTGCCGCCACTACTGATTTAAGTAAAATTCCGGAACTGGTTGAGTCGGCACTGGCAATTGCCGAACAGGGAGAACGGGCCCTCTTCTCCTTCCCAAGAGATTTGCCACAAACAAAGTGTAAACTTCTGAACGAAAAGGTGGCATCTTTAACTTCGGAGAAGATATTTTCTTTAGGAAGTGATTTAATCGCTTATGCGAAAGAAAAGTTCCCATTATTTAAGATTGATCTGAATTTGGAGCATACCTATGAGAAACGAAGGATAATCAATTCCACAGGGTTAGATATTACCTATGAAAAACTCAACTATCATTTGGTTTTCACCGGACTAATTGTGAAGGAAGACGGGCTTATCTGGATTTACGACTATAAAAACCTCTCGGATGGTAAACCATTCTCCATTCCGGAATTTGTCCACCACCAGGTCGCAAAGGCCTCAGATGCCTTAAAGGAGGTAAAGTTGACAACCGGAAACTATCCCCTAATCTTTGCCCCTTCCTTTGGACTTAAGGAATTCTTCATCCCGCTTTTGGTCGGGACAAATGGCAAAAACCTCCAGAAGGGAATAACCCCATTACAAAAATTAGTGGGCCAGGAGATTGGTTCCCGTTTACTCTCGGTATATGATGATGGGCTTTTAGATTATGCCGCTGGTTCTTCGCCTTTTGATGGGGAAGGTGTGGCGAAGCAAGAGACACCACTGATTGAAAAAGGCGTCTTCAAGAATTTTCTCTTTGACTTACAAACCGCCGCGGCCTGCGGAAAAAAAAGCACCGGAAACGGCTCCCGCGCCTATAACAGTCAACCCCAACCTTCCTTCAATAACCTTTTGGTCTTACCCCAAAGTGGCACCTTAAATGGGGCGATAGCAGAAATAAAAGAGGGCGTTTTAGTCTATGAGGTGATTGGTGGCGGGCAGTCAAATGTCTTAGCCGGAGATTTTTCTTTAAGTATTGGACTGGGGTTTAAGATTGAAGGCGGAGAGATAATAGGGAGGATAAAGGACTGTATGTTGGCCGGCAATTTTTACGAGATGATAAAGAAAATTTCCCAAATTGGTGAGGAAGGCAAAGACCTGGGAAATTTCCATCTACCATTTATTAAATTTGAGGAGGTGAAGGTTAGTGCGAAATGAACACAGATAAAAAAAGAATAATAACAGCGATGATAAAGACGATTACAGCGTAATAATAAAATGATTACAACGATAATAAAAAAGAGATGTTTTGTGGGAACGGGCTTTTGCCCGCGATATCGTGCCCAGAAGGGCATTCCTATATATATTTTATCGCTGTAATCTCTCTTTTCTTTATATCGCCGTAATCTTTTTAGAGGAGGGATTTATGGGAATTGAGCAGTATAAAGTCCCGGTTGAGAAACTACGGGTGAGTTTTGACCCAGACCTTCTCGGATTTAAGACGACGGATGAGATTCCGCTCTGTGAAGAAATCGTCGGACAAAAGAGGGCAGTTGAGGCCTTAAAAATGGGCTTAGAGATTGAGAGCATCGGCTATAACATCTATGTCACCGGACCGGTCGGAACTGGTCGGACAACAACGGTCAAATGTCTCTTAGAGGAGATAGAAAAAGAGAAGAAAACTCCGGACGATAAGTTGTATGTGAATAATTTTAAGGACCCCGATGCCCCGCGGCTCATCCGTTTACCAGCCGGAAAGGGAAGGGAGTTTAAAAAGGATATGGAGGAGTTTATTGATTATCTCCAGAGGAATATCCCGCTCATCTTTGAGAGTGAATCCTATCAGAAACGGAGGGCGTCTTTGGTCGAAAATTTTAAGGAGTGGAGTTCAAAAAAGACCGTGGAGTTTGAGAAGAAGTTAGAAAGGGAGGGTTTTGCCCTTATGCAACCCGCTCCGTTTATCCGGCCGGAGATTGTCTACAAATTGGGGGAAAACCTAATAAAGGTCAGTGAACTCATTTATGTGGTGGAAGAAGGGAAATTATCAAAAGAGAAATATGAGGAGATAAAGGATAAGCATCAGGATTTGACCCAAGAGTTGAATAATATATTCAAGGAATTGCGGGAAAAGGAAAGAGAGACCAGGGAAAGGTTGTTGGAGATGGATAAAGAAGAGGTTAGGCCTTTGCTTTCTGACCATATAAAGGAGATAAGTGAGAAGTATAAAAATGAGAAGATAGAGCTATATCTAATGGAGGTTGAGCAATCAATTCTTAATAACCTCTCTCTCTTTCGGGAAAAGAAGGAAGAGGGCGGACAACCCTTTCCACCGCCTGACCCTTTCTTAGATTACCGGGTAAATCTTTTGGTGGATAATTCCGAAAGAAAGGGGGCACCGGTAATCTTTGAGACCTCCCCCAGTTATAAGAATCTCTTTGGGATGATTGAGCGGGTATGGGATACCCGGGGGCAGTGGCGAACCGATTTCACTAAGATCAAGGCCGGTTCTCTGGTAAAGGCGGATGGTGGCTATTTGGTCCTCAATGCCTTAGATACCCTAATTGAGCCCGGTGTCTGGAACAATTTGAAGAAGGCGCTGCGCAACCGCAAGGTTGATATTCAAAGTTATGACCTATATTCCCTATTTTACTTCTCGGCCCTCAAACCGGAACCGATTGATATTGATGTGAAGGTAATTATGATTGGTGACCCAATTATCTATTCCCTTTTAGCCACTTATGATGAAGACTTTAAGAAGGTATTTAAGGTCCGGGCCGACTTTGACTGGCAGATGAGTTATGATGCGGAGGAGGTAAAGAGATATGTGAAGGTGCTAAAATCAATTATCAGCAAAGAGAATCTGCTACCTTTTGATAAGACCGGGGTGGCCGAGGTGATAAATTATAGTATTCGTCTGGCGAGCCGGCGCAATAAACTCTCAACCCGCTTTAATATCATCGCCGATATCTTAAAAGAGGCATCTTACTGGGCAAAGAAGGCAAACGAAAAATATGTGAAGGCCGAGTATGTGAAGAAGGCAATTGAACATCGCGCCTTCCGTTGCCGACTGGTTGAGGAAAAGATTCAAGAGATGATTGATGAAGGGACATTGTTGATTGATACCGAAGGAAAGGTTGTCGGTCAAGTAAATGGCCTTTCTCTATATGATACCGGTGAATATTCCTTTGGGCGCCCAATCCGGATAACTGCGCGCACCGCGGTTGGTTCCCAGGGAATAATAAATATTGAAAGGGAGGCTGAGCTCTCCGGTCGGATTCATAGTAAAGGGGTTTTAATCCTTGGTGGTTACCTTCGGCATAAATATGCCCAAAGGCACCCTTTAATTATGAGTGCCTCAATCTGCTTTGAGCAGTCTTATTCCGGAGTAGAAGGAGATTCCGCCTCCTCTTCGGAACTCTACTGTATCCTCTCGGCTTTGTCCGACTTGCCTTTAAGACAGGATATTGCGGTTACCGGTTCCGTCAATCAGAAGGGTGAGATTCAACCAATCGGTGGCGTAAATGAGAAGATTGAGGGCTTCTTTGAAGTTGTTAAGAGAAAGGGATTAAAAGGAAGCGAAGGGGTGATAATTCCGGAAAGGAATGTTGAAGAACTGATGTTAAAGGATGAGGTGATTGAGGCCTGTCAGAAAGGACTCTTTCATATCTATGCGGTGAAGACAATTGATGAGGGGATAGAGATTTTAACCGGTTGTCCGGCCGGTGAAATGGATGAGCAGGGTAATTATCCAGAAGGCACGGTGAACGGAAGGGTGGCGAAAAAGTTAAGAGAATACGCTGAAAGGTGGAAGGAATTCACCGGGGAAGAGAAGAAGATTTAGCCACCAGTTTTTGACCGTTTCTCATAAGCCTACCGTGGCCAATAAAATAAATCGTCCCTCTTTCTTATCGGTCATTAAGATAAAGAACTTTCTCTTTCTCTCCCTCTCCGGGGCGGTCTCACAATTAGGGGATAGACTCACCCATATGCTTTTAATTACCTTGATTGCCCTCAATAAACCAGATAGTGCCTTTGCCTATTCCCAGGCCTCAATTGTCTTTACTCTACCTAACCTAATTTTGGCCCCGGTGGTTGGGGTTTTAGTAGATAGATGGAACAAACAGCGGATAATGATTAAAGCCCATTACATCCAGAGTCTTTTTCTCTTCCTGACACCATTATTTATCCATTTAACCAAAAGTTATCTCCCGGTCTTTTTTCTCTTCTTTTTATTTTTTGGGATAGATTTATTTAATAATACCGCTAAGCCTTCTCTCATTCCAGTGGTCGTAGCCCGACGGAAACTATTATTAGCGAATTCCCTGGATACGACCCTTACCCGTATCGCCACAGCCTTAGGGATGGTGATTGGGGGATTTTTGGTGAAATGGACCGGCTGGCGAATCGGATTCTTCATCAACGGCTTAACCCATTTTATTGCCGGGTCTTTTATCTGGGGTATAAGCCTTAAAAGACCTCCGGATAATAAAAGCCAAGTCCTATCGCAACCGACTTTGCCTAAAGTCCCTCTGCGGCAAGAGCTCATCCTTGGATTTAAGGACTTCTTTACGAAAATTAAAGAACTCATCTATTATCTCCTTCAAGAAAAGATAGTCCTATTTGTTATATCTTCCATCTTTATCATCTCGGCCATCGCCAGTTTCTCTTATGCCATCTTAATCTTCTTAATCCAGCAGGTCTTGAAATTGGGAACGGCTGGGGTAGGAATCTTTGCGGGAATTTTGGCGGTTGGGATGATATTGGGAGGTTTTCTCTTGGGTTTTGTTAAACCGAATATCAATAAGAAATTCCTAATTCTATACACCCTAATATTTCTCGCCTTTTTATTTCTGGTTGGTAGTTTTTTAATCAAGATTTGGTTTATGGTAGTCGTTGGGATAAGCGCCGGCATCGCCTTTTCCGTAATTACCGTTTCTCAGAACACCATTTTACACGAAGAGGTCCCAGAACAGATCCGGGGGCGGATTTTCTCCACCAAGGAATTCTTTAATAACTTAGCCTTTATCTTAACCGTATTCCCGATTGGTATCCTAAATGATTTAACCTCTCATAAGTTTGTCCTTCTTCTATCCGGTATTATCTTGCTTATAATATCACTATTAGGGATTTTCTATTTGAAAAGGTGGCGACTATAATTCAGCTAACTTTAAGAGTTCCGATGACAATTCTAAACCTTTCCTGGCAAACTCATAACGACCGAATACCTCCGGATAGGCTTATTGCTCTTCGGTCACCTTTGAGACGATATTTCTCCTGGGTGGGATGAAGGAAAGATATTTGACTACGACCTCAATGAGACAGAGAATTAGACGCTCAATTAGACTGAGAATTAGACCGAGAATTACTAACTCCATTACTTAAAGAATTACGCTAACAATTAGACAGAGAATTAGCCCTTCGCTTAGGAAAAGAATTAGTTAAAGAATTAGACCGAAAATTAGACTTTTAATTAGACCTTGGATTAGATAAAGGATTAGGTTAAAAATTAGACCCAAAAGGCGACCCAGAGGGCTACCCCCGATAATCTATAAAAAATCAAATAAGCCCTGCAAAGTCAAAGGCTTAAATAAAAACCCCACCCCTCAAAATATTAGCCACACTAATATTAATCTGGTTAATATTATAGAACTTTAGTTTAGGTAATTAACCGGAGGGCAAGAACTATCTTTCATAAAAAATCTTGTAGCCCTGCCAAAATCAAAGGCTTATACCGAAAGACAAGCATTGGAAAACCGGGATAGAATAAGAAGCGAGTGGCTGCTTGCTTTTTTATAGGATAATAAAATAGATAAGTTATGAAGAACCGAAATATCCTAAAACCAAAGAATCAATCCGGGAAAATGCCTTTTGGGGCAAAGGAGGGCAATCATAATAGAGATGAAAGCAACGCTTGACTTTACTTTGATTTTATGTTATACTTTTACAAATGAATTCTCATTTTGGTTTATTGGCAGTGGCGGATTTAAAAGAAGTGGGTTGGTTGTTGCGATAAGATTTGCCGTGGTAAAAACGTTATCTTTTAGGAATAACAAATCGAAAGCAAAAAAGACCAAGAATCATTCGGATGAAAATCCTCTTTACTAAACATGCGCTATTTGAAATGGATAGACGGCAGATAAAAGAGGAAGAAGTAAGAAAGATGGCGGAAAAGCCTCAACAGAATCTGCCAGCAAAGAAAGGAAGATTGATTTTGCAAGGTGTATATTTTGATGGCATTCAAAATAGAGAGATGTTATTAAGAATCAAAGGAAACTCCCCAAGGGTTCGTAATAACTACTGTGTATAAAACATCTAAGATAGCTAAGTACTGGAAAAAGGAGAGAGTATGAAGATTATTTATGACCGTGAGACGGACACGCTTTCTCTAATATTTCGAGAAGACAAAGTTGCGGAAAGCGACGAAGTGAAAGATGGGATTATCATTGATTACGACACGGAAGGGCATATCGTATCAATAGAAGTGATGGATGCTTCGGAGCATACCACTGAACCACTGTCAATGGTGTACGAAGTTAAAGAAGTAACGACCTAAAGTTATGCGACTTTATCGGAAATGATACCGACGGCTGTTGGATTCCGGAAATTCAACTTCGATTGGTTTATTGGTAGTGGCGGATTTACAAGAAAAGAGAAGATTGACTTTGGCTAAATTTCATCCTATACTTTCAGAAGTGAAGAGCCTTGATTGGCGGGAGAAGTATAAATGAAGAAGTCGTGGGCGCCATTAAAATATAATCCTTCCCTCCTTCCTAAAAATTTTCTGAAGGATAGGAAAGATGGTTATTGGTATAACATAATGAAAAAAATCCTTGAGGGGAGGTGAGATAATGTCTTGTAATTATAAAAATGAATGTAAAGTAACTGATTGCAAGTATACTGAAACTGACCCGTCTGGTTTATGTGGTTTATATTGCTTCCTTGATGAAATTGATAAAGAACTTAAGAAGTTCCCCCAATGAAGAAGAATTGATTAAAACATTAAGAGGAGCTTACCTGGAAGCATGGAACAGAAATCTTGAATCTCGCGGAAGAGGAAAGGTAACAGGAAGTGCGTTTGAAAAATGGATAAAAAAGCAGATTGGCGAATGGAAAGGTGGTAGAGTTGACTTTAATGGTTTTAAGTTCAACGTAGATATATCTATTCCATCAACTACCAATCCGAAGGTTATCATAGAAGTAAAAATGCATACTGATATACAACACACACTTGCCTTTGGAAGTCTGCTCAATTTTTCTGAAGAAGATATGAAGCTGGGTATAGTTACCTTTAGCAAACCAAGCGATGGGTGCGTGAATATACTTGAGCACTTTAAAGCAAAGGAAAGCAAAAGGTTTTCTTACTTTTCAATCCAGGATGGTTGGTCAGAGACTATACGAAACCTAAAAGAGTTTTGCAACCAACATAGTTAAGGTCTAAATTGAGGCATAGGTGATAAAGGACCGATAAAGGGGCCGGTTCTATTTAATTGGCAAAGGCAATTGGTAATGGTATGCCGAGGAGAGCAAGGGGAGTTCTTTGAGGACGAGGCGGATTTTAGAAAATATCTGGACGAAGGGGGCGTTTTATCCGAAATAATGAAGGGGATTAACCTGGCCTATGCCCAGCATTATAAACGAAAATACAATCATATAAAGATGGTAGAAGACCCGAAGGATTATACGTGGAGCAGCTATGGGGTGTATGCTTAGGGAAAGAGAAATGCCCTTTAATATTACTGAAAAGATAAAATGGATTGGACAGCAAATGGGGTGGAGGGAAAATACTAATCCATAAAAAATCCAATAAGCTCTGCAAAATCAAAGGCTTAAATGAACCACCCGTCCCTCAAAATATTAGCCACACTAATATTAAAGTTATGAGGCAACGGCTATTTGACAGGGCGAATGTTTAGGGGTAGAATTATCCTATGAGGTTAAAAGTTATTGGTGAGATTCTTGGAAGATACCGCCGGGAAGCTGGCTTAACCCAGGTGGAAGTGGCAGAAAGATGTGGGAAGAGCCAAGGGATTATTTCGCAATTAGAAAGCGGGGGACTGAAAGACCCTTCCCTTTCCCTTGTCTTTAATTATTTGAGGGCGGTTGGTGTTCCCTATACTAAATTTTTCGGTGAACTGGAGGCAAGGGAATTTCAGGAATTGATTAAGCCGCAGATGGAAAAAGAGATGCCAAAAGAGACAAAGAAGAAGGTCTTAAAATATGCGGTGGGGATAAGATACTTTGTGCCCGGGGTGATAAGTTTTCCCGAGTATCTGAGAGAGCGGATTAAAAGGGAGATTAGCCAGATGAAAGAAGAAAAAAGCCTCTCTGACTGCCTTGCCTTTGCCGAGGAATATTTTCAGGGATTAGAAAAAACAAGAGAGAATAGAAGTAATGTAGATAAGTTGAAGGAGATTCAAAATAAATATAAGGAAAAGGGGCTAAAATTACCGCTGATGATAAAGGTGATGCAGATTACCGGTGATGCCTTTAGAAGGGAGGTTAAGAGATTGGCGGCACAAAAACCTCCCCAAGAAACGAGGCAGAAGGAGATGGTGGAGAGGTATGCGAGAGGTGAGGAGATAAAGGATAGGGTTATCAAGCGGGTTAAGGAATTTTTATTTCAGAAGAAGGGGATGAGTTATGTCTGGTTTAATGCCTATTTGAGGGCAGCAAAGGAGTTTTTCGGGAGGTGGCGGAGGGCAAAAGGAAAGTTATCCGAGGAGAGAATAAAGGAATGGGAGGAGAAGAAAATAAGGGAGGGTTGTGACCAAGAGATTTTAGAAGAGATAACGAAGATAGTATCTGAGGAATTGGGAAAGGTTTAGTTGACAAAACCTTAATTTGAGCCAAAAGATAAGGAAATCGCTATTTCCGATGAGAAAAGGTCGTGCCGTTTTTTGGGCATATTATTTATTTTTCCTATTTCCCCAAGCATCTTTTTAACCAAGGTTTGATTTCTGGTAGTCTTTCCTTTACAACCCGCCAAACAATTTCCTCATCAACTCCAAAATAGAAATGGATAATTTTATCTCTCATTTTAGCCATCTGATTCCACGGGATATCGTTATATTTTCCTTTTATTGTTAATGGTAAATTCTTTACCGCCTTGCCTATTACTTCAATCTCTCTTACCACAGCGCTTTTTGTCTTTTCATCCTTCCTAAATTCCTCAAAACTCATCTTGTCAATAAAATCTTCAATCTTATTTATGCAGTTCAAAATCTCCTTAATAAATAATTTTTAATCCCGCTTCATACCTCTATCGCCTCCTTCAAGATTTTGTCGCTCAGTTCTTTGCGCAATGCCTGTTTTCTTACCAAATCAATTTTAACATCAAGGAGTTTTTCCAGATATTCTTCAATTTCGATAAATTTGAATAGGTCTGGGAACTTCTCAAAATCAATAAGTATATCTATATCGCATCTCTTTTTCTGCCAGTTCCTTTTTACAAGCAAGTAATATCTCCTTTATTTCTTTAAGGATTTTCCTATGATTTCGTTTTTGGGCCGGACTGATTTTTGAAACCGGTTCTTAATCGTCAGTAAGTGTAAATGAAAATTAGCCGGTCAATTTTTCTGTTCTTGACGGGAGTGGAAAATTGGATATATTTAGGGATGGATAAGATAGAAGCCGAAAGGCTACCAGAGGAAAAGGAGGTCTTTCTCTTAGATGGTCATTCAATTATCTATCGTTCTTATTATGCCTTCATTAGAAATCCCTTAAAGACCTCAAAGGGATTAAACACCTCGGCGGTATTCGGATTCGTCAATACCTTAAAGCGGTTATTTAATAGATTTAAGCCCCAATTCATCGCCGGAATTTTTGATGCCGGGGGCCAGACAATTCGGCATAAGGTATTTGAGGAATATAAGGCGCAGAGACCAGAAAGCCCAAAGGATTTGGAATGGCAGACACCAATAATTAAAAGTCTATGTTCGGCCTACGGGATGAAGGTCTTAGAGATGGCTGGTTATGAGGCGGATGATTTAATCGCCAGCCTGGCCAAAAGATTGGCGGAAAAGGATTTTAAGGTCTATATCGTCTCCTCGGATAAAGACCTCTTGCAATTGGTGCAGGACAAGATATTTATGTATGACCCTTATAAAGATTTGATTTATGATGTGGAAAAGGTTAAAGAAAGATACGGCGTTGCGCCGGAGAAGGTTCCGGATATCCTCGCCTTAGCCGGGGATGCGATTGATAATGTGCCCGGGGTGAAGGGAATTGGGGAAAAGCGAGCCCAGGAGATAGTCCGGAAATATGGCTCCTTAGAAGCGGCGATGGCTCAGGACGAGAGATTGGCTGGGCATAGAGATGAAATCCTTTTATCCCGGAGCCTCGTGGAATTGAAGACCGATTTATTGCCGGAGGTTGACGAAGAGGAATTGAGATTAAAAGAAATGGATAGAGAGAAGATTAAGGCACTTTTTACGGAATTGGAATTCTTTAATCTGCTTAAAGATTTTGGGGAAGGGGAATCACTACCCGAAGGAGAGATTGTTCTGGTAGAAGGATTGCCCGAACGGATTAAGACCGCGGCCTTTTTTATTGCGGAGGATTTTATCTATCTCGCAACTGATGGTCAAAAGGTCTTTAAGGTTAACAAAGATAAGGGAGGAGGGTTATTAAGCGATGAAAAGATACTAAAGGTCTTCTATGACTTAAAGGGGCTACTACATAGAGGAGAGATAATTAAACCACCGGTCTTTGATATTAAGATTGGCTATTATCTTTTAGAGCCGAATCGGAAACGTTATGAGATTCAGGACCTAATCCTCATCCGAAGGAAGCGGCTGGTTGAGCATTTAAGGCCGGAAGCGATGGCGGTTAATCTCTTTGGTCTTTATCAGGATTTAGCGCCGGAGATTTCCGCCCGCCGGCTTGATGAACTGTTTTATTCAATTGAGATGCCTTTAATCTTTTGTCTCTATAAGATGGAGAGGCGGGGGATTAAGATTGATGGGAGATATTTTAAGACCTTGACCGAGACGGCGGATAGCGAGTTAGCGGAACTGGAGAAGGAGATTTATCAAGATGCCGGGATTAAATTTAATATTAACTCACCCTCCCAACTTTCTTATATCCTGTTCCAAAAATTAAATCTGCCACCGAAGAAGAGAGGGAAGAAGGATTTCTCAACTGATTATTCTACCCTTCTTGGGCTCTTAGGCAAGCATCCGATAATTGAGAAGTTGTTAAAATATCGGGAGTTGAGTAAGATAAAGAATACCTATTTAGACCCGCTCCCGACCCTGGTTGACGAAAAGACGCAAAGAATCCATAGTTCATTCAATCAATGCGGAACAGCAACCGGAAGGCTTTCTTCTTCGGAGCCCAATCTGCAAAATATTCCGATAAGGGGGGAGTGGGGGAAGAAGATAAGAAAGGGGTTTATTGCCGAAGATGGTTTTTTATTTATCTCAGCTGACTATTCCCAGATTGAACTGCGGATTCTGGCCCATCTGGCCCAGGAGGAAAATTTGATTGCCGCATTTGCGAAAGGGAGAGATATTCACACCGAGACCGCCAAGGCAATCTTTAAGACCGAGGTGGTTGATGAGCATTTAAGACGCCTGGCCAAGGCGGTCAATTATGGGATAATCTACGGGATGAGTGAGTTTGGTTTAGCCGAAGGGCTGCGCATCAGTCGGGAAGAGGCGAAGAATTTTATGGATGAATATTTTGCCCTCTACCCAAAGGTTCGGGAGTGGCGGGAGAAGATAATTAGCGAAACGAAAGAGCGGGGATATAGCCAAACGCTCTTCGGTCGGATAAGACCGATTTCTGAGATACTCTCCGGTAACCGGATGGAACAGGAATTGGGGCAGAGGTTGGCAATCAATTCAACGGTGCAGGGTTCAGCCGCCGATATAATAAAAAAGGCGATGATTGAAATTGACCAGGAATTAGAAGAGAGAAATTTTAAGGGTGGGCTTTTGGTTCAGGTTCACGATGAACTTTTATTTGAGATTGAAAAAGAGAGGGTAGAGGAGGCGAAATCAATAATCAAAGAGAAGATGGAAAAGGTGGTGAATCTTACCTGTCCCTTAGAGGTTAATATTGGGATTGGGGAAAATTGGGCCTGCCACCAATGAAAATTATTAGGAGGGAAATATGAAACCAAAATTTATTTTAGGATTGGTTTTTATCTCCACTTTGGTTTATTCCTTTAAGGAGAATTATAACCTTGTTCGGGTCTATCTTCCGAACCGAGAAGAAATTTACCAACTCGCTGACCTGAATCTTGATTTTGCCCGTGAGCACTTTACTAACCTGGTGGATGTGATAATCAATGATGAAGTCTTGAAGATTATCCGTAGCCGGGGGTTTCGGGCCGAAGTGATAAAACGCGGTGAAGAGTTTTTAGCAATCCCGCCCGAATATCATACCTATGAGGAGACCTTCCATACCTTTGATTCACTCCAATCACTATATCCGGCGATTCTCCATATTGAGACAATTGGTTATACCCAGTGGCGGCGCCTGCCTATCTACGGTATCCGGATTTCCGATAATCCCCTAATTGAGGAGGATGAGCCAGCAATAATGTTTACTGGTGTGACCCATGCCCGAGAGCCATTGGGCAATGAAATAATCATCTATTTAGCCAAGTATCTATGCAGTAATTATGCCCATTCGGCACAGGTCAGACGTTGGGTTGATTCGCTTGATATCTGGCTGATTCCGATTGTGAACCCGGATGGGTTTAAGTTTATGTGGGATTCGGCACAGAGTTATCCTTACTGGCGGAAGAACCAGCGGGATAACAATAATAACGGACGGTTTGACCGTAATTATGATGGGGTTGACTTGAATCGCAATTTTGACTGGCGCTGGACTTATGGCGGTAGTACCAATCCGCCAGACCAAACCTATCGCGGACCATTTCCCAATTCGGAGAGTGAAGTCCAGGCCTTGTGTAATTTGGCACGGCGACAGAAGCCGCTCTTCGGTATCTCCTATCATTCCTACGGTGCGGTTGTGATTTATCCCTGGCGATTTCAGGGGCAGGCGACACCCGACGAAGATATCCTGTCCGCGATGGCCCAGCGGATGGCGCAATTAATCGGTTATACCTATACCCCCAGTTCTGGCTCCAATCAGAGTTTGGACTGGCTCTATGCCAGAATCGGTCAGTATGATTTTTTGGTTGAGACAGCAAGAAACGAGTTCATTCCCCGAGCCGAATCGATACCGGTAATATGCCAGCAGAATTTTAATGGTGATACCTTCCTTTTGAACCGGGCATTCTATGCTGGCATCTGGGGTCATGTGAAGGATGCGGTAATCGATAGTCCACTGGTGGCTGAGGTTCAGGTTCTGGGCCGAGTTGATACCGCCCTTTCTCCCCGAACCACAGACTCGCTCTTTGGCCGGTTCCATCGGGTATTAAATCCCGGGAGTTATGATTTGCGTTTCATTGCCCCGGGTTATGAGACAGTAACCGTGAGAAATGTTGGGGTGGTGCCGGAGTCATTAACCCGACTGGAGATAAGGATGGAGCGGATGACTGGTATTGCCCAGGCGCCTGGTTCCCAGAATCCCGGTTTCGGTTTGCAGGTTGCGCCCAATCCCTTTCAGAAGACAATAACCATCAATTATCACTTGAAACATCCGGCTCATACCGACGCTTTTTGTAGGAAAAAGCCGATACTCAAAATCTTTAATTGCGCAGGTCAACTGGTGCGAACCTTAATTGCCGAGAAGCAAATGGGAAATAATTATTCATACACCTGGGATGGCAGAGACGATACAGGTAGCCGGGTGGCGAAAGGAATCTATTACCTCCGATTAGAAGTGCCAGGAAACCGGCCGGTTACTGCAAGGGTTTTGTATATTGATTAGGCATTTTTAAGTAGATTATTTTTGAGGAGAGGCCTGCCCTTGAATTTTGCGGTTACAGACAGATAGAATATGCGATTAGAAAAGGTTTTGGACTTGGCGGCTGGGAAAATTTTAGTATAATATCCTATGAGCCGAATTATTAAAGAGATTGAAATTGAAGGGCAACCAGCTTTTGCTCTCTTTGACACAGGCGCAATAAATACCTATGTGGAAAGAGGTCTGGTTCAAATTGTGCCAGTTCGTACCGTGCCTAAACCTTATACCGTTACTT
>Ga0209102_1001031_pt1 | contig 15901 bp, 13 predicted proteins | sample ConPoolayeHmetaG_FD_185483 | JGI IMG/M metagenome (GOLD analysis project Ga0209102, IMG submission 185483) | Hot spring microbial mat communities from California, USA to study Microbial Dark Matter (Phase II) - Cone Pool mat layer H metaG... ...
ATCCTGAACGTGGGATGAGAAGGCAATTGAGGAATGGTGTACCCTGGCAGAGAGGGTTAATCATCAGTTGAGAAAAAAAGTTTGCTAAGACCCTGTGGCTACAGTGGTAGGGAATTCTGGACCACTGTGACTCTCCGATTCATACAGGAAAGCTGGAGGGAATCAATACCAAGATCAAAGTCATTAGACGAAAGGCTTATGGCTTCTATGATCTGGGTGACTTCTCTTTAAAGATCATTCAAGCTTTTACCAACTAAATTGGAGAAGACCCAAAAATGCCATTAAAGATTTTTAGAGCCCTCCATTTTGTGGTCAGAGAGAAGCGATCTACTGAGATTGTGCTCTTAAGGTCAAAGCTCAGTCCCATCTCATTATCTTCGGTTCAGTTTTACCAGTCTGATTGTATTTTTGAAGAGACCTCCCCTTAGCTTTAAGATCATCATTGTTCTAATGAAACAGGAAGTTAGGCGGCTAATGGAAACTCGCACAAAGCCGACGAATCTCAAGGAACAAGCGGTACTTCTCCAACGAGGTGGCCAGACGAAGGACCAAGCGACCACCGTGACGGATGAGCCGTCCCCCAGTCTCAATCAACTGCCAGCGCAGCGTGGCCACCGTCTTGGAACGCCCATCGAAAACCACAGGGCGTTGGCTGAAAAATCGCCGCTCCTCATCTGCTCCATCCCAAACCCGCTCTTTGGCTCCTTGATCAACTTCTCCGCTTGGCCCCGCTGGTTATGAAACCAAACGACTTCTTCCGCCAAAAGCTCATCCCCGCTGCTGGCGAGGACGTGGTAGCAATAGCCTTGCGGCGAGAAAAGCCCAAACTGAGGATCACTCCAGCGTTGGACCACCAGAGGAAAAACCACTTCCCCCTTCCCCAGCGTGTGAATCGCCGTCCCCACCTCCCGGTCTTTCTTCTGACCCTCTCAGTCGAAAAGCACTTTCCAGTCGCTGGTTGTATTGATAACTTCTTTCACTCCAGCATCTTGGTCAGCTGTGATCGTATACCCAATCCCCCTCTCTTCACACTCATCCATAACAGCCGCCTGATAAAAAGCGCTGTCGGAGCGAAGATAGCGAATCCTGGGGCAGAGACTCAAACACCGCCTGAAAAACTCCAGCGTCCCGCTCTGGGAGGCCACATTCCCTTCCCGAAACTCATACCTCAAGCAAACACCATTTTCCGCCAGGAAGCCCAGAATCGGTTGATATCCCTTCACCTTCTTGTAGGTCCACTGCGCCTCCTTTTTCTCTGCTTCAATCACTGTCGCATCGACATCCAGCGTATACTCTGGCGTCGCCAGCCGCTTCTCAATCTCACCCGCCACTTCTTCTGAAACCCCCACCACCTTCCAGCATCAGCAACAGAGGCTCAATATACTCCCAGGCCTCTGAGCCCCGGTTCGAGCCAGGCCGAGGAAAATTCTCTCTCACCTTCCGATCAACCTTCAATGTCCTGATGACTTCCCCAAAGAGCGTCGAACCGCTTCGCGGTCTGATGAGCTCGTCGCTGTGTTCAAGCTTGAAAGGCAAAATCCCTTGCTGTATCATAACGACGCCCTCCTGGTTAAGGTATCATCCATCGGGTGATTTGTTTTTTTCATCAAAAATAACCTTATATCAGGAGGCTTTTCGTTTCAATTAAATCTTCTATCGGCAAATCGGGGGATGAACGAGTTTTTTTAATTAAATTTTTTAAAATAAATAATCACTGCATTCTTCCTCGCTTCTTTAAATTTTTGTTTATACTCATCAAGATGTTATGAATTTTTAATGAATAAGGCTAATTCTTTCGATCCATTTAAATTATTACACCTGAGATCTAAGTTCCTTTGACATCTTGATAAAGAAAGGCGATTAGATTACGTTAAACTTTGATTGACAATTTAATGCATCTCCCTTGATAATTATATAAAATGAATTCCAAAAGAAGAAAATTTTTAGAAGAGAGAATGTTTTAAAAGGAAATTAAAATTGAGAATGATTTTAAGCTGAGATTTAAAGATTGAAATGAGAATCCTTCACACAGCAGACATTCATTTGAGAGAAGTTGAAGACGAGAGATGGAAAACTTTAGAAAAGATAGTTGAGATAGGAAGGAAAGAAAAGGTATCTTTTTTGATAATAAGCGGTGACCTTTTCGATAGGGGGTTTGATGCAGAAAGGCTCAGACCAAAGATTCGAAAGATTCTCTCAGGGAATGGATTCGAAGTCCTTATTATTCCCGGAAATCATGATCGAGATTCATTTAAAACAGGGCTTTTTTTTGGCGAGGATACGCGAATCCTTAGCGACCCTTTTATGCCATTTGAAACTGAAAATGTTAGAATTTTTGGTCTTCCTTTTGAACAGATAGAAGGAGAACAGCTCATCAGCCGGCTTGCATCCTTGAAAAACCTGATGATCGGAAATAAGAAAAACATACTCCTTTGTCACGGCGAGCTCCTCGATTCCTTTTTTTCCAGGAGAGACTTTGGAGATGAAGGTACAGATAGATATATGCCTTTCTGGCTCTGGTATTTCAATGACCTCCCTGTAGATTATGTGCTTTGTGGTCACTTCCATACTCGTCTTGATATAAGAAAATTAGATAAGGGAGGTTATTTTGTCTACCCTGGTTCTCCCTTATCTATAACAAGAAAGGAAGTTGGGCAGAGAAGACTCAACATGTTCGAGGTGGGAAGCGAGCCGAGAGAACATCCCATAGATTCTTATCATTATGAAATACTGGAGGTAGAGCTCGACCCTTTTTCCACAGAAAATCAGCTTGATGATTTAAGAATGCGCATAAATATTCTCCATCCGGAGGCAAGATTAGTCCTAAGAGTAAGCGGTTACTTTGATTCCAGACAGATAGGAATGACTGAAAGTGGACTGCAATTCAAGATTAAAGAACTTTCAGAGAGAAAGATCATAGAGATGAATTTTGAAGTCAGGGATATTCAGGAGATAATCGGGGATGACCTCTATAAAGATTTTCTAAATGAAGTTGAGAAGAGGAACCTTGATGTCGAAACAAAGAAAAGTCTTAAAGAACTTGTAATTCGAGCAATGATAGAGGCAAGGAAATGAGGATAGAAGAATTCTCCATAAGGAGATACGGCCCCTTACCTGATTCAGGACGCGTCGTCTTGGGAAATTTTACCCTCTTTTTCGGAAACAACGAGGATGGAAAGACTCTGACTATAGATGCTTTGGTGAGGTTTCTCTTCGGGAAAAAGGCGAGGGTTTTTGAGGATGTAGATAGGGTGGAAGAAGAACCAGAAGGCTATGTAATCGTTAAAGATGATAAAGGAGAGACCCACAAATTTCCAGAAAAAGGAGATTTCACTGCCATAACGGGAATAAGCCCCACTGAAGCTAGGAATATTTTCATCATCCGAGACAGTGATCTTTCGATATCGAGAGAAAGTGAACATTACCGTAATGTAACAGACAAATTGACTGGGTTAAGGACAGAGAAAATAGAAAGAATTAAGAGTTCGCTCTTAGAACTGGGAAAGTTAACACCTAGCGGAGATTTTAGAGATGTGAAGGATGAAAAGCTCAAGACCCGAATCAACGAAGCCAGAACGCTTCTTGAAGATATAAGGAAGCTCAGAAAAGAAGCTATAAAGAGTAATTTTGATGGGCTCGAAAAATCTCTTTTCGAGATAGAGGAAAATTTTAAACAAGTCGAGTATCGACTGAAACTCTTCGAACAAGCAAAAAACAGAGAGACTTATGAAAAGGGAAAAAGATCTCTTGAAGTCCTCAAGGAACTTATGGAAGAGCTCAAGAAATTGCGTTTATTTTCCTTAGATGAAGAGAGGGCATGGATAAGATATGAACAGGATTTGTTTAGAGAAAAAGAAAGGAAGGGGAGGCTTTTAGAGGAGATAAAGAAAAAACAAAAAGAGCTTGAAGAATTAATGAGTAAATTTAAAGAAGAGAAGCAGAAATTTGACCTTCTCGAAAGAATAAAGAAAAAGATCGATGACGAATTGAAGCCTGATTTAAAAAGTTATGAAATAAAAGAAGCAGAGCTTGAGGAGAAAAAGGCAAAGAGTGCCTTTTTCTCCTCAGCATCCTTGATTTCGGCCTTGCTGCTTATGGTCTCTATGATAGGGTTAATGGTCAATAAAACAGAAAAAATCTTTTTATATTTATTGATTATTTTTGCTTTTTTAGGCGCAGTCTTTGGATTCCAGAAATACATCCTTTTTCGTGAAAAATCGGGGATGAAGGGTTTGTTAAGAAGAATCCGCTTCAACAAAGCAAAATATGACTTGAAGGGCGAAAGCATAGAGGAAATTCTTCAGAGTATCCAGAAATTTGATGAGAATCATTACCTAATGAAGAACGTAGTCGATTCTTTAGAAAAAGAGATAGAAGTGAAGAAAAGCGAAATAGAAAATCTAAGCCAACGTGAAATGCCCGAATTAGAGTCAAAGATTAGAAATTCAGAGAGCGAGATAGATCGCATCAAAAGAAGAGTCAATGTGGAAAATCTTTCGGATTATCGGAATAAACTCAAAGAGCTTCAAGAAAAAGAAAACCTATTTGGAAGGCAAATTGAAGTACTGAGCACCCTCTTTGGCAAAAAGGGTGAGAATTTGGGAGAGTTAATTTCATCTTGGCATGCTGAAATAGAGAATTTAAAAATCTACAAAGATAAGGCCGAGGGAGTTTCTTATTCCAAACAAGAAGAAGAGAAGCTTAAGGAAATTAAGGCTTATCTCTTAGAAATGAGAGAGAGTGTGGAGAAACAAATCTCAGATTTTCTTCTTCGACTTGAAGAGGTGGAAAGAAGGGCTAATAGCCTCTTTAAAATAGAATCAGATTACATCCACTGTAAAACCTCAGTAGATTTAAAGGCAGTAGAAGAAAAGGTTGAAAGATTCATTCAGAGTGCGGAAAAAGTTAGGGAATTGGTTCTTTTCTCAGGGGAAATATTCGATAAAATAAAGCTGGAGGAAGAAGAAAAGATTTCTCGTCTTTTCGGGAAAGAGAGCCCTATTTCTCGATATTTCTCTAGAATAACAGAAGGTTTTTATTCGGAGGTAATTTTTAATGTTGAGGAGAAAAAACTCTTTGTCAGGAGACATGATGGTTTGATTCTAGATGTCAAGAAACTTTCTGGTGGGGCATGGGATCAATTATATTTTTCTATCAGGTTGGGGATTGCTGAGAGTCTTCTTGCAGGAGGAACAGCGTTCTTCATCCTGGATGACCCTTTTATTAAGGCTGATAGAAAGAGGCTTGAAAAGCAGATTAGAATTCTGAGAAAAATATCTGAATCGGGATGGCAAATTATCTATGTCACAGCAAAAGATGAAGTGAGAGAAGTTCTGAAAGATGAAATTGAGAGCAGAAAAATTGATTATCGACAATTCAGTTGATTTAGTTTGGACTAATAGGGCTTAAGATTAATTTCAGAATATGAAATAGGATCTCTTAGTCATGAAAAAATGTTGCGTTTCAATTTCAGATTTAAACGATGAACAGCTGAGAATTATCAAGTTTCCCCTGGAAAAGAACATTTTAGTCATTGGACCTGCTTCTTCCGGCAAGACACAGCTCCTCTTTCAAAGGGCTGTTTTTTTAGCTAAGCAGCATAACATTTCATCTGAATGTTACAGAATATTCGTTTCTAATGAGATTCAGAAAGATTTTCTTAAATCTGAGGTTCTTCGCTTTGCTCTCCCTGATGAGGTTTTTACTACTTTAAATGATTGGTGTAGGTTGCTTTACGAAAGCTATATCTCCAAAGACCTCCCCCGCGTGTATATTAATTTAAAGATAGATTATTTGAGAGTAAGGCAGAGCGTACTGAATCTTCTCCAGAGAAGAAAAGAACTCAGAAATTTATTGAAAATTGCCCTTGTTGATGATGGACAGGATTTGTCTCCAGAAGCCTTTGAGATCCTCAGCCATTCGGCTTCACATGTCACTGTTTTTGCTGATTTTGAACAGAAGGTTATCGCAAGTGAAACCTCTCCAGAGATTATTCTTCAGAAATTAAAGCCTGAATGTGTTAAGATTAATATTTCCCGTTCTTATAGAGAATCTCCTCTAATTGCAAACCTTGCTTCCTATTTTATTTCTGAAGAAGATGCGAGCCTTGAGAGTTTCCCTCAATCATTTTTCCGCACCAAAGGCATAGAATGTCCAGTTTGTTACATAGCGCCCTCTTTTGAGGAAGAAATGAACCAGCTGGCTGAGACTGTAAGTTTGAGGATGCTTAAAGGAGAAAGAGTTGGCATCATAGTTCCTAGCTTAAGCTTAGTCCATGAAGTATCGCTTCAACTCAAGAAGAGAGGGGTTGAAGTGGAGAAAGCAATAGAGAGAGAGGCTCAAAATGTGGCTCATGGTGGTTATAATTTTACTAATAGTTATCCGAAGATCACTACATACTCTATTTCTAAGGGACTGAAATTTCAGAGCGTTCTTTTGCCCCAATTGACAGAAAATTCTTTTTCTTGGGCACAGAATGAAATGAGGAAGAGGGCTCTTTTTATAGGGCTTTCGAGGGCAAGTTCATGGGTATATCTAAGCACAGTCAAGGGGCTTGAGTTTAGAGAAATTGAAATTTTGAAGAGAGCAAAAGAGAAAGGATTCATCTTATTAATAGACTTTTTTTGAAATGAATCTCTATTAAAGTCTTGCTTCCTTGATTTGATTTTATTTTAATGTTTTTATTTGCCTAGATAGACAAGAATGAAAATCTAGGTCATTGACTCAAGAAGGCTAGATTGTTATTTTAGCTCCTATTTTTTAAGAGGAGAAGAGGATGAAAAGAAAAATCTTTCAATCCTTTTTCATCATTTTCTTGATTTTACTCATCTCAAGTGCGGTCTTTTCTCAGGGAGAGGAATTCATAAGACCTGTTAGGGTAGGGGAGCAGATGCCGGATTTTACCCTTCCTGTTTATCAAGGTGGGGAAGTTACTCTTTCTAAGCTCAGGGGAAAAAATGTGATTATCATCTTTCCCCGAGGATTAGCCGGAGAGAGGCACTGGTGTCACGTGTGCAATTATCAATATGCAGAGATTTCCGAGCTTGAGCTCAAAAAGCAAATAAGAAAGTTAAATAATGTTGAGATTCTTTTTATTTTGCCTTATAGCAGAGAGATGATAGATGATTGGGTCGAGAAATTCACTCTCCAAATGGATGACCTTAAAAAGTGGAAAAACCCTGACACTCCTGAAAAACTGGATGAAAAGGGGAAGAAAAGAGTTGAACTTTTAAGAAAATATTTCCCGAAGAATTATGAGTATGAAGAGGGAAAAGTGCCCCTTCCTATCCCGATTCTCATCGACTCTGATAGAGTGGTCTCTGGGGGACTTCAATTATTTACCAAAGAATGGAGTGGGAGTAAGATTGAGCAGAACATTCCAGCTGTGTTTATCGTCGATGAAGAAGGTATTCTCAGGTTCAAATATATAAGCCAGAACACCTTCGACAGACCCGACGCTGAATACCTTTTAAACATTCTTTCTTGCCTTACTAGATAGAAAAGAGCTGAGTTTTTATTAAAAAGAACATTGTACTTAGGAAAAACGAAGATGGGAAAAAAACTAGAATTTAGACCTATAGGCTTAGTTAGGACCGAGACGAGAGAAGTGCCCCATTCCTGGAAGAATTCGGAAGTGGAAGGGAAAGTTAGAGTTTATAAGCGTTATGAAGAAGGGATTAAAAATATCTCTCCTGGAGAAGAGATAGTGCTCATTTTCTATTTTCATAAGAGTAGACCATTCACCAAGAAAGATATTAAACAACATCCTCGAGGAGATAAAAGCCTTGCTAAAAAAGGAGTTTTCAGCCTCTGCTCGCCTCTAAGGCCTAATGCGATAGGGATGTCTGTGGTTAAAGTAACTGCATTGAAAGATAATGAAATCTACGTTAAAGGCTTGGATATTCTGGATAAGACCCCAATTCTTGATATTAAACCCTATTTTAAGTAATGACCTTAAACGTTATTTTCATGAATTGACTTAGCTTTCCTGAGAATATAAATTAATAATCAAACACTTTCGAGAATGATTATTTTCGTTATTTATTTCAATAGAAAAAAATCAGCGCTTTGTTTAGTTTGATAAAGTAATAAGGAGGTCTGATTTGATTAAGTGTAAATTGAGTCGTTTCACGTTTTTCGTCTTTTTCTTCATCTTCTGGTTCATGTCTCCTTTTCTTGCTGCCGAAGATGTTGTCATCAGAGCAAAGAAAATCTACACAGTCTCCCACGGAATCATTGAGGAAGGAATGATTCTGGTTAGAGAAGGAAAAATTTCAAAAGTGGGAAAGGAAATAAGCATCTCTGAAAATTCGAAGATTATTGATGCAGAGGTTGTTATACCTGGGCTTATCGATATTCACTCTCATCTCGGTGTTTATAGCCTTCCTTTTGTTGAAGAGAATTACGATGGCAATGAGATGACAGACCCTATTACCCCCCAAGTGCGTGCTCTTGATTCTTTCAATTTTGATGATCCAGCGATAAAGGCCGGCCTTAAAGGAGGAGTCACCACCATCGTCTCTCGACCAGGAAGTGGAAACATAATCGGTGGAACCAGCGTTGCGGTGAAGCTTAAAAATGCACCACCCGAAGAAATGATTCTTAAAGAAGTTTGCGACCTTAAGATGGCCATTGAAGGAAACCCTGTTGGAGTCTATGGGCAGAAGAAAAAGATGCCTTCTACATTGATGGCTGTCTATCACTTAGCACGAAAGGCTTTTCTTGAAACTCAAGCCTACATGAAGAGCTGGGAAAAATATGAAAAGGAGAAGATGTCAAAGAAGGATGCTACTCCCCCCAAAAGAGACTTGGGAAAGGAAATCCTTGTTATGGCTCTTAAAAGGGAAATTCCTGTCCATATTCACTGCGCTACTGCCTCTGAGATAGTAAGTTGCATTCGGCTTGCTGATGAATTCAATTTGAAGCTGAGCCTTGGGCATTGTTACTGGGCTCATCTTATTGTTGATGAACTGGCAAAACGCAGGGATGTCCACTTTAATGTTGGACCTCCTGTTTTCTTTACTTATTTTGATAATATCCTTAGGTTCAAGAATAACCCGGCGATATTGGCCAATGCGGGGCTTAAAGTTTCGCTCCAGACAGATGCAATCGGAGGCGCTCAACAAAATCTTCTTCATTTAGCTTCATTATGCTTCAGGTATGGGATGAAGGAAGAGGATGCCCTCAAAGCTGTTACCCTTAATGCTGCTGAAGCAGTGGGTCTTGAAAATAGAATTGGAAGCATAGAGGAAGGTAAAGACGCAGACCTGGTTATTCTCACAGGGCACCCTCTTGAATTCACTACTTCTGTGGATAAGGTTTTGATCGATGGGAAAATAGAATTTGAAAAAAAGGAAAGTTCAAGAGTAAAGGATTTTGAGATTAATGCTCCCAAGGCAAGAAAAGACTTGATAATCCCTAGCTACCTTAAAGATAACTTTGCCCTGAAAGGGGGCTTGATTCTGACGATGGCAGGGACTCCTCTTGAAAAGGGGATATTGCTGGTGAAGAGGGGAAAGATAGAGAAGGTGGGTAAGAATCTTATGATTCCTGAGGGATATCCTATAGTTGATGCGAGTGAATTTGTGGTGATGCCCGGCTTAATTTCGGCTCGTTCATACATCGGAATCTCCTCTAATTGGAGACAGCAGAGCTCTATAGATGAAATATCAAAGCCTGTTGTGCCGGAAATGGAAGTTTGGCATGCCATCGAACCCCAGGCACCTCATTTTTCTTTTAGCCGCGAGTTGGGAATTACCACTGCCATGGTAACGCCAGGAAATAAGAATGTGGTAGGTGGACAAGCAGCAGTAGTGAAAACTGCTGGAGCGATAGTCGATAAGATGTTAGTTAAAAATAAAGCGATGATGGTCTTTGGCTTAGGAGCTTCTGCAAAGAGAGAGGATCAGATGCCAATGACGAGGATGGGGATAGCAGCTCTTTTGAGAGAGACTCTTACCAAGGCAAAGGAGTACATGGAAAAAGTGGAGATAGCAAAAAAAGATAAGGATGCACTTGAACTTGAGAGAGATTTTTCACTCGAGGCTCTCATTCCTGTCTTAAGGGGGGAGATGCCTGTTCTCATTCATTGTGAAAGAAGAGATGACATCTTGACTGCTTTAAGAATTGCAGATGAGTTTCAACTAAGGGTCATTCTTGATGGAGCTACAGATGCTTATAAGATTGTGGATGAGATAAGAAAAAGAAACATCCCCATCATCTTGGAAGACATCTTCAGAGGTTTGGGGAGTGTCGAGGATGCAGGGTTTAACCCTGAGGCTGCGGCGATTTTGAGTCGAGCAGGAGTAAAGATCGCTTTCCGCGCCACAGAAGGGGCTTGGTACTCACCCGGCGTAGCCTGGGGTGGAGGCGACCTTCTTGAGATAGCTGCTTTTGCTTATAAAAACGGTATGAATGAGACCACAGCGCTGAGAGCAGTCACCATAGATGCGGCTGAAATTCTGGGACTTAAAGATAGAATTGGGAGCTTAGAAGAAGGAAAGGATGCAGATATTTTAATCCTCAGAGGGCATCCTTTGAGGGTAGCATCAATTCCTGAAGCAGTGTTTATTGATGGGAAACTCGTCTATAAGAGAGAAAAAGGGGAGCGCTTGCGCCCTTGAAAAAATTTTTAGGAGAAGATGATGAAGTCTTCGCAAATAACTAAGATATTTGCCTCCGTTCTTTTGCTTTTGATAGTAATCATTTCAGAAGGATATCAGAAGGAAGAGAAGGCTCTTTTCCTCAAGTTTGGAAAGTGTATCACGGTGACAAGAGGAACAATTGAGAACGGAGCTATTCTCATTAGAGATGGAAAGATCCAAGCCCTTGGCCCAGATCTAGAATGTCCTCTTGATGCCAGAATAATCGATGCCTCCTCTCTGACTGTCATGCCAGGTCTAATCGATTCCTTCACTAACTTGGGTGCAGTGGAAATAGAACGTTCAAACAGAGACTTCGATGAGGAGACAACTCCTCTTACTCCACACCTTCGCATCATAGATGCCATAAATCCAGAAAATAGCTTCATTCGAGTGGAAAGGAAGAATGGTGTAACTTCAGTGCTTTGTGCACCTGGAGAGGGCAATCTTCTTTCAGGTCAAAGTGCGTTGATACACCTGGCTGGAGAAAGCATAGAGGAAATGATAGTAAAGTTTCCTGTTGCTGTTCATGGAAACTTGGGAGAAGAGCCGAAGCTCCGCTACGGAAAAAAGGGAGTATATCCTTCAACTCGAATGGGCTTGGCTGCCCTTCTCCGCCAAACTCTTATCGATGCGAATGATTATTTGAATAGGTTCTTAGATTATCAAAAAAAAGTTGAAGAGTTTGAAAAAAAAGAGAAAAAAAGGGAAAAGGATAAATCAGAGAAGCCCCTTCCTTTTGAGATCGATTTTAAACTCCACGCCCTTCTTCCTGTAATAAAAGGGGGGCTCCCTCTAATTCTTCGAGCAAACAGGCTTGACGACATCCTAACTGGCCTGAGAATAGCAGAAGAATTCAAATTAAACCTTATCATTAATCATGGTGCTGAGGCTTATAGAGTCGCCGACAAGTTGGCTTTAAAGAATATTCCTGTGCTTTTTGGTCCACTGGAGTCATACTTTCAGAAGATGGAAACGAAAGGAGCTTCCTATGAAGGGATTATAGAGCTTTATCGAAAGGGCGTTAGGTTTGCTTTTCAAACAGGTTCAATTCAGAATGTTTCTTCTCTCCTTGCTCAGGCTGAGAGAGCTATTTCCTTCGGTCTGCCCTATGAGGAGGCAATAAAGGCACTCACAATTTATCCCGCCCAAATTTTTGGGGTTGAGAATAAGCTCGGGTCAGTGGAAGAAGGGAAAATCGCAGATCTAGTAGTTTTTGAGGGAGACCCTCTCACGCGTCTTTCTAAGGTTAAAATGGTGATAATAAATGGGGAGGTAGTGGAAGAGATGTTTTGAATAAATTAGATTTAAGAGGCTATAAGAAGCCTGAGAAAGGATGACTAACCAAAAAAATTTAGGCATAAAGGAGGCGCTGATGGAAAAGGTTTATCGAGGCTCAACCTATTTTATTTTAGTCGCCTGGGTTATTCTTTTTGTTTTCCAGAATCAGGTTTTTTCTCAAAAAACACATTATTTTAAGCCCAGAAATTATTATTATACTTATGACTCGAGACATAAACCAGTTCTTAAACTGAAACCTGGGGATACACTCGTCACCACCACAGTGGATGCCTTTGGCGATAAAATTACATCCGAAAAACAGAAGGCGAGTGAAATAGTTCATCTTCCTTATGTCAATCATCAGACAGGTCCCTTTTATGTAGAAGGGGTTGAACGTGGAGACACTTTGGTAATTAATCTTTTAAAGTTGAAGCCAAATAGAGAGTTTGCAGTTTCTCCACATCTCCCAGGGTTTGGGGCTCTCACTGGAGAAACTTACACGGCCATGTTGAATGAGCCCCTACCAGAAAAGACTTACATCTGGAGGCTTGATCTAGAGAGGAACGTGGGTGCTCTGGAATTTCCCCAGAGTGGCGGTAAGAGAATTGAAATTCCTCTCCATCCTTTTCTTGGAACTGTGGGAGTTGCTCCTGACTATGGAGAGGCGATCCTTTCGCTTACGCCCGCTGAGCATGGAGGCAATATGGACTGTGTGGAGACAAAGGCAGGCACAATTCTATATTTTCCTGTCTTTGTAGAGGGGGCACTTTTTATGATTGGAGATGGTCATGCCGCTCAAGGTGATGGAGAAATCTGTGGAACTGGCCTGGAATGTCCGCTTGAAGTCACTCTCAAGGTGGATGTTATCAAGAAAAAAGCAATCCGCTGGCCAAGATTTGAGGATGAGAACTATATCATGGCAGCAGCAAGCACTAGACCTCTCATAGATGCTTTCCGATCGGCGCACCTAGAATTGATAAACTGGCTGGTTGAGGATTATGGATTTGATCGCTGGGATGCGCTCCAACTTATTTCTCAGGTGGGAACTTGTCGCGTAGGGAATGTAGTTGACCCAAAATATACGGTGGTGGCCAAATTTCCCAAGAAATATCTTTCTCAAAAAGGAAAGCAGTGAGAAGTGATTATGGTCATTCATCCGCTTAAGTTTTATATTTTTTCTTATAAGGTAGGAGAGAAACAAGACTCTGTGCAGAAATAGAGGAGAATATGGAAAATAAATGTTACTGGGGAGAAAAGTCTTAAAGTGCGAAATGAGTAGAATTGGAAGAGGAGATGCTCGTTTTAATGGCTCTGTAAATGAAGGTTTTTTTCTGGATGAAATTAATCGTCTAGCTTCAACTCCTGACAAGTTGTTTTATTATGAGTGTGAATCAAGCCTACTCTTCGGCTCAACCAATCTCTTTACGGGCCATTGGTCCGAGAATATGAAACAAGTGTGGAGTACGCTCTCATGCTCGAGGAATGTAAAAATTAGCGTCTATTATTGACAAGAAGGAACACCTTTAAGGTTTGATACTGAAAATGAGAGAGGGTTTTTATGTAGACTCAAGCATAAAGTTTTGAGAGGATGTGAGGAAAAAGAGGGGAGTTTGAGGTGATAAGAAAATACAATTTTCGGGCTAAAAGCAAAGAAAAGAGGGGGAAAAATGGCACTTCATAGCTTTTCTGAGATCAAGACCTTTGACACTTGTCCTTTTAGGTACAAATTAGCCTATATAGATAAGATTGAAGTTGAAGATACAATCGAGACTTTTCTGGGATCGAGAGTGCATGAAACCTTAGAAAAGCTTTATAGAGATAGAATTCATGAGAAATTGTTGACCCTAGAAGAGACAATCGCTTTTTTCAATCGAAGGTGGGAAGAAGAGTGGAGAGACACAATCCTCATTGTTAATAAAGAATACAATGAAAAGAATTACAGAAAAATGGGAGAAGCTCAGATAGCCAACTACTACAAACGTTACTGGCCTTTCGACCAGGGAAGAATCGTCGCCATAGAGACCAAAGAAATTATTCCCCTCGATGAGGAAGGAAAATATAAGGTTCATATCCGAATTGACCGTCTCAATGACATGGGAGATGGTGTTTATGAAGTCCACGACTATAAAACAAGCCTGACTTTGCCCATCCAGGAAGATTTGGATAAGGATATCCAGCTTACGCTCTATTCCCTCTGGGTTAAAGAGCGTTTCAAAGATTTCAAAGTGGCTCGCCTAGTTTGGCATTATCTGGCCTTCGATAGAGAATTTGACTCCTATAGGAGGAAAGAGGAGCTTGAAGAGTTGAGGAAAGAAATCCTTAACAAAATAAATGAAATTGAGCAGGCGCAGGAATTTCCTCCCAATGTCTCCTCATTATGTGCTTGGTGTTCTTACAAGCCTCTCTGTCCCATGTGGAAACATGGAATAGAGCTTCAAGAAAAACCCGAGAATGAATATCTCAACGACCCTGGAGTGAGACTTGTGGATGAGTATGTAAGAATAAAAAGAGAGTTAGATGAGCATAGAAAGGAGGCTGAAGAGAAACTCGAGAAGCTCAAAGAAGCATTGATTCTTTTCTGTGAGAGGGAGGAGGTTAGAGTTGTCTTTGGTACCAAGAATAAGATAACAATCAAGGAATATGAGAGACTCAAGTTGCCGAGCAAAGACACAGAGAATAGAGAATGCCTCATTGCAGCTCTAAAAGAGATAGGAAGGCTGGAAGAAGTGTCGGATATTAATATCCACGCGCTGAATAAAATCTTTGAGAACAGAGAATGGGATGATGAACTAATAAATAAAATAGAGAAATTCTTAAAAAAAGAGAAAGATTACAGGATTATTATTTCCAAAAAATAGAAAATATAAAAGGATTTTAAGATTAAAGAAAGGGGCAAACATAGAGAGATAAATCTCTATGACGAGGTATGATCAAGGATTATTCTCCACCCTTCAGGAAAACGTTTAAAGATGATAGTGAAAAGACCGCTCGAGACCTTCTCTTTTGCAGTGACTTTCCACCTGCCTGTTATATAGGCATGCCCCTCAGAGAGAGAGCATATTTCAAGATTTGAGAATTCGAGAAAGCCCATTTTTTCGGGAGGATAGTTTTGCCTGTAACGATTGAGGAGAGTATCCCATCCTTTAAGCTTAAGATTATCGGCTTGAAAAGTTAGTTGTTCTGATTTCCAATAATACTCCATGAAACCTTCGATATTCCCCTTGTTCCATTCAATCATCTGTTTTTTTAGAATATCCTCTATTTGCTTTGAAATGTTCTCACTTGGAATAGCGTAGATAATTGGAATAGCGCAGATAGAAAGATTTATTGAAATAAACAAAAGAGCCAAAGAAAACAAGAGATGACGATTTTTTCCCATCTTTATCCTCCTTGTAATTTAATCATTTTATTATCTTATAACTTAAAAAAATTTATTTTTCATAAGGTTTTATTGTGGGTAAAAAAGGGGTATTTTCAGGAAACTAAGAATCGATTTAGACCCCTTGAGTTTATTATCTAGGAAACTAATTCGATGATTATCATTAAGAGAAGAGATTCTCATTATCAATTATGCTCTGAAATGCTTTATCTTATGTCTTTCAATAGACTTTCTGACACCTGGGATTCTCTAGATTTGCTAACACAAAACCAGAAGGAACTAAACTTGTTAATTCAACCTTCATTTTATATCAAATTTTTGCCAATTTCTTCGCTAAAAAGTTTGAATATTTATCTCTCTGGGAAAAGTTAAGCGACTATTTCGGAACATTACCCCTTTGGAAGGTCTTCTTCTTTTTCCATAAGAAGGATTGATTTCTGCACTATATTAAAAAATATGGTTGATCATAATAACGAGTACCTGGATAAGTGGAGATTATAGATTTTGAGCTTAAAATACTCCACTTCTCTGTGACCTATGCCTTTCTCTTTATGACTTTAATCTTGTTATTAATCCCTTCCACCATTGCTTTGGAGAGGGG
>Ga0209102_1001032_pt1 | contig 15891 bp, 19 predicted proteins | sample ConPoolayeHmetaG_FD_185483 | JGI IMG/M metagenome (GOLD analysis project Ga0209102, IMG submission 185483) | Hot spring microbial mat communities from California, USA to study Microbial Dark Matter (Phase II) - Cone Pool mat layer H metaG... ...
TCTGTCTTTATGCAGTCAATCGGTGGAAAAAATTACTCCTACTCCCGATGGCGATTATATTTACGAAATTGAAATTACTACTAATAGGGCAGATTGTCTTTCGGTTTACGGAATTGCCCGGGAATTAAGAGCAATTTTGCCGCGCTTCGGGATTAAAGCAAAATTTAGAAAATTAACGGATTGCGGATTACGAATTACGAATTATGGAAAAAATTTACCTTTAGATATAAAGATTACTAAAAGTAGTCTTTGTCCGCGTTTTACTGCTTTAATTTTTGACAATATTAAAATTGCCCCCTCACCAAAAATTGTCCAAGAACGACTACAAAAAGTCGGAATTAGAGATCTAAACAATGTCGTTGATATTTCTAATTATTTAATGGTTGAACTTGGTCAGCCAATGCACACTTTTGATTATGACAAAATAAAAGAGGCAAAAATGATTCTAAGAGAAGCAAAAGCAGAAGAAAAAATTGTCACTTTAGATGGCCAAACCCGAATTCTTCCCCAGGGGACAATTATTATTGAAGACGGAAAAGGAAGAATAATTGATCTTTGTGGAATTATGGGCGGAGAAAATTCAGCGGTGGATGAAAATACTAAAAGAGTACTTCTTTTTGTCCAAACTTACGATCCGGCTACCATCCGGCGCACCTGCCAACTATTATCTTTTAGAACTGAAGCGGCCCAAAGGTTTGAAAAAGGAGTAGATAATGAAGGAGTAATTTTAGCAATGAATAAAGCGATAGAAATGTTTAAAAAAAACTGCCAAGCAAAAATTGCCAGCAGACTAATAGACATTTATCCCAATCCTCCAAAACGAAAAGTAGTAAAATTAGATTTGGAATTAGTCAAAAAAGTAATCGGCATCGAAATTCCCAAAAAGGAAATTATCAACATTCTTGAATCTCTTGGTTTCTCACTTTTAACTTTTAACTTTTCACTTTTAACTTTCTCCGTTCCTCATTGGCGTTACGATGATATTAATATTCCCGAGGACTTAGTAGAAGAAATCGCCCGAATTTACGGCTACCACCAACTTCCTAGCATTATTCCCCAAGGAGAAATTCCCCTAAGGCCAAGAAATCCTCTTTTAGAAAGAGAAGAGCAGATCAAAGATATTTTGAAATTTTGGGGATTTACCGAAACTCCAAATTATTCAATGACTAGCGAAAAAACTTTAAAAAATATGGAAATTAATCCAGAAGATTGTCTTAAAATTGCTAATCCTTTAACCGAAGATTTGGTCTATCTCCGACCATCACTCATTCCTTCACTTTTGGAAGTAATCAAAAAAAATAGTAATTACCCTCAAATAAAAGTTTTTGAGCTGGCAAATGTTTATTTTCCCAAAAAACAAAATCAACTACCTGAAGAAATTTCTACTCTCACAGTCGCTATTAACAACGACAATTTCTTTTATCTTAAGGGAATTTTGGAAGGAATTTTAAAAGAAACAGGGGTTAAAAATTTTGAATTTAAACCTTATCCGTTTAAAAAAACCTTTTACGGAAAAATTTTTCATCCTTTAAAAATAGCAGAAATTCTTATAAAAAACAACCCTGTGGGAATTTTAGGAGAAATTAATCCGTTAATTATCAGTCACTTCGAAATTAACCAAAAAGTAACCGTTTTTGAAATCAATCTTAAAGAATTAGTAAAATTTGCCAGCGGAGTTAAAAAATATACTCCAATTTCTAAATATCCACCCATTATTGAAGATTTAGCTTTTATTTTTCCTCCAAAAGTTGAGGTAGAAAAAGTAATCCAATTAATTAAACAGTCTAGTCCAATTATTCAAATTGTAGAACTTGTTGATTTTTACAAAAACACTCGCACTTTCCGCATCACCTATCAAAGTTATGAAAAAAATTTAAACGACGAAGAAGTGAAAAAAATAAGAGAAAAAATAATTAATTCTGTTAAAGAAAAATTTAAGATTCAATTAAAATCTTCTATGATTATTTCTTCTTAAAATTAAGGGAAAACTTTCTCCTATTTCTCTAACAAGGGGGATAAGAGTTTCAGGAAAAGCTATACCCCCAGCTTTTCTCATAAATTGGGTCAATGCATCAGAAGGAGAAACTTCTCCTCTTAAAACCTTTTGATGAAGCTCCAAACGTTGGGAAAAAATCTCCCATAAAGTTTTTACCGCATTTTCCTGATTTAAAATTCTTAACGCTTCATCAACCGCTCTATCGCAAATAAAACGATAAAAAGGGTTTTCTTCTCCTTCCATAGGAAAAGATTCAGAGCGAGGAGAAATTTCAATAGGTATTTGAAATGGTCTATCTGGATGACTTCTCAAAATACACGAGATTAAAGGATAACTTAAGGCTGGAGGATCTCTTCTTATTTCTTTTTCTAAAGACCTCCTTACGTCGTTTTGAACCCTCCGAGAAAGTGGGGCAACACTTCCATGAGGCCGAGTTTCTCCAATATTTCTTGCTTTTTGAAAAAGTTCGTTTCTTCTTTTTTCCTCTAGTTCCTGTATTTTTTGGAGTGCTTGTGTCAAAGTAAGGCAAGTTACTTCGCCGTCAGTCCTAACTTCTACAAAAGGTTCAGGTGGAAGCTTAGCTGGAGAAACGTTTTCTGCCCTTAATACTTCAGGAATTGCCATCGCTCTTAAACACTTTTAATACCACAAAATTTTAATTTTGTCAAATTTAGGGAGTAGGAGAAAGCGAGAAAGTAGGTGAAACTACTAACCCAGAGGTTGGTGTTGGGTTTAGAGTCGGGCTTGGGGTAGGGGACCAATTCCAGGGGACATTCACTCCAATTTTTACCTCCGCCCCAGCCTGATTGCCTTTCTCATCATAAGCTTTTACTTTAATTATATAAACTCCATCTGAAAAATGAAAAGTTATTTTGTATGGTCGGATAGTTAACTTGTCTTTAAAAATATCATTGACATAAAATTCCACCTTCTCTATTTTATTAGCAGCAACAACCTCGGTTTCTACTTCTACATCATTATTGTTTAATTGCTCTTCGTTTTTTGGTTTTAAAATTCTCACCACCATTTCCTCTTCACTCCCACAGTACTCAGTTGGCGGATGATAACGAAAATCAGTTTGTCCCACCAACCATTGATTTATTCCCTCTTGCCAGCGATTAATTCCATCGGTACTTACAGGATCATCTTCTTTAAATACGAAATATTCCTTTTCTTCATAGTCTCCTCGGGTAATTTGGGCCGGAGTAGCTAATTTTTCCTGTCCTCGGCAAAGCTTTAATTTGGTATGAATAGGATCATTTTCTTTTGGCTCAGCCCCTCTTATAAAATATTCAAGTCTGGAAGGAAACCCATCATGAGCCCGATACCCAGAAACCATATCTACCTCAGCCGTTACTATCCCTTCAGGCACCGAAAAACTAACGTTCGGTTTATCTTTCAAGACATACTGAATTATTCTTCGCCAAATTGGCGCCGCACCAGAAACACCAGAAACAAGTTGTTTCATTGAAGAGTTGTCGTTGTTCCCAACCCAAACACCAACCACTATTTGGGGAGTCCAACCCACAGTCCAATTATCTTTTCTATCATTTGTTGTCCCTGTTTTTACTGCCACTGTCCTTCCGGGAATAACTAAAGCACTTCTTTCGCCAAAAGTAATTAATCTTGCTGAATTGTCAGAAAGAATATGGGAAATTAAAAATGCTTCCTCCGCCCGCAATACTCTCTTCCCCAAAGTAGGTTTTTGCTCCTCAAGTATCTTTCCGTTTCTATCGGTGACTTTTAAAATGCTAATTGGTTCTACCCGAAAACCACCATTGGCAAAGGCACTATAGGCAGTCGTCAACTCCAACAACCTCACTTCACCCCCACCCAAAGTTACTGAAAGACCTAATCTTTTTAAATTTTCTGAAGAAGGCTGCAGAGTGGTTATTCCCATTTCATAAGCTGTAGACAACATTTCTTTTAAACCAATTTTTGCCAATATTTTTACTGCCGGAATATTAATTGAATTTCCCAAAGCATAGCGAATCTGCATTGGACCGTGAAATTTACCATCATAATTTACAGGTTTGTAATCTGGCTGACCTGGAATTATAAAAGTTACCGGCGCATCCATAATCATTGTTGCCGGCGTATAACCTTTTTTAAAGGCAGTTACATAAGTTACCGGTTTGATTGCTGAACCAGGTTGACGTAAAGCTAAAGTTACATTAAACTTTCCATCATAATTTGGGTCATCATAATTTTTAGAACCAATCATTGCCAAAATTTCTCCAGTGTTAGAATCAATTACAATCGCTCCTCCATTGGTAATATGATATTTTTCCTCAACCTTAGCAATTTCCTCGGCGACAATTTTTTGAGCTTCTTCTTGTAAGTTTAAATCTAGGGTAGTAGTTACTCTTAATCCTCCTTGCTCAACTACCTGCTGACCATATTTTTCTTCTAATTTTTTCTTAACATACATCACAAAATGAGGAGCTTTAAGAATTCCTGAGGAAGAAGAAAATTTTATTTGCTCAAGTTGTTTTTTAACTTCCTCTTCTTGCTCAAGAGTAATATAACCATCTTCTCTCATTCGGCGCAAAACATGGTGCGTTCTTGAAATATATGCCTTAGGATCTTCGGAGGAAAAAGGAGAATAAACTGAAGGTCGCTGGGGCAAACCGGCTAAAATTGCCGATTCTACTAAATTTAAATCGCTCACTTTTTTCCCAAAATAAACCTCGGCTGCCGCCTCAACTCCCCAAGCCGTTCCTCCGTAAGGAGCTTCATTAAGATACATTTGTAAAATTTGATCTTTAGAATATTTACTCTCGATTTGAACTGCCAAAATAAACTCTTTAATTTTTCTAGATAAAGTTCGGCGGGGAGTCAAAAGAACATTTTTTACTAACTGTTGAGTCAAAGTCGACCCTCCCTGAAGTTTTCGATAAACCACAATATTGTAAATTGCCCGCAAAATTCCTTTGGGATCAAAGCCACGGTGTTTATAAAAATTTTTATCCTCCACCGCCACAGTAGCATTCTTTAAATGTTGAGGGATTTCTTCTAAATTCACCGGTGTTCTTCTTTGGTCGGCAAAAACATCGTACAAAAGTTTTCCTTCACGATCATAAATTTTGGTAGCAAACCCCTCTCTCCTCACCACCTTATCGGGCTGAGGAAGATCTTTAGCATACCAGGCAAACAAAGCCAAACTGCTTAAGATAAAAAAAACCACCAAAAAAAAGAAAATAATTGCTAGGTGGTAAATAAATACAGAACGCTTCTTTTGACGAAAAATCTTCTGTTGCCAAACATCTCTCCACTTCATAATTTTATTTTAACAAAAACATTTTTCCACCACAAATAATTGAAAAAAAGAAAATCAATGATAAAATTAAAATATGAAGCTTTCTAAAAAACAAAGAAAAATTTGGTTAATTTTAGTTTTTATTAGTTCGCTGGCCCTTATTTTAACCTCACTCATCCCAGTTATTTGGGCAATAATTAAATAAATGAATGCCAACACACCAGTTTCCGAAGTTTATATGGTCGGACCAACTTACGCTCGGCGATTGAAAAAATTAGGAATCGAAACAGTAGGAGACTTACTATATTATTTTCCCTTTCGCTATATTGATTATTCTTTAACTTCTCCAATTAAATTAGCCCAACCGGGAGAGATTATCACCATTAAAGGAAAAATTATTTCTTTGAAAAATGAATATACTTCAAAAGGGAAAAAAATCCAAAAGGGAGTAGTTGCTGACTCCACAGGAACAATCGAAGTAATTTGGTTTAATCAACCTTTCTTGGTAAAAGTTTTAAAACCGCAAACAATTGTTAGTCTCTCTGGAAAAGTAGATTTTTGGCTTAAAAAACCGGCTTTAATTTCTCCGGAATATGAAATAATCAAAAGCCAATCGCAAATCCACACCGGCAGGTTAGTTCCTGTATATCATGAAACATACGGAATCTCCTCAAAATGGCTAAGGTCAAGAATTGCTTTTTTATTAAAAAATTTGGTTCCCCAAATTGAGGAATTTTTACCATCAGAAATATTAAATAAATACGATTTAATTGATTTAAAAAAATCTATTGTACAAATTCATTTTCCAGAAAATAAAAAATATATAGAATTATCAAGAAAAAGATTTGCATTTGAAGAACTTTTTTTACTCCAACTTTCAGCTATGGATCGCAAGAAAAAATGGCAAGAAAAAAAATTAGCCCAAAAATTTTTAATTGATGAAAAAAAAGTTGGTAAATTTATCCATTCACTACCTTTTGAACTGACTAATGCTCAAAAAAGAGAAATAAAAGCAATTTTGACTGATTTAAGTAAAAACAAGCCTATGAATCGACTTTTGCAAGGAGATGTAGGCAGTGGAAAAACAGTCGTCGCTGCGGTAGCAATTTTTGTTGCTTATCTTAATAAGGTTCAAACAGCTCTCATGGCACCGACAGAAATTTTAGCCCATCAGCATTTTCAAACTCTAACTCAACTTTTGGGACCATTCGGAATTAAGACAAACATTCTTACCGGAAAACAAAAACAGGGTGAAACTAATTTTGATCTTATTGTCGGTACCCACGCTTTAATTCATAAAAAAGGAAAGTTTAAGAAATTAGGTTTAGTAATAGTTGATGAACAACACCGATTTGGAGTAGAGCAGCGGGGGAAACTGATTGAAAAAGGGAAAACCCCCCATGTTTTAACTATGACCGCTACCCCTATTCCTCGGACAATTGCTTTAACTTTATATGGCGATTTAGACCTTTCCGTTTTAGATGAAATGCCGCCAGGAAGAAAAGTTGTCAAAACCTGGGTAGTTCCTCCAGTAAAAAGGCAAGCAGCCTACGATTGGATAAGAAAACAAATAAAAGATACCCATTCTCAGGCTTTTATTATCTGTCCCCTTATAGAAGAGTCGAAATCGGAAACTCTTCAAATGATAAGGGCAGCAACTACCGAATTTGAACGCCTCAAGAAAGAGGTTTTCCCAGATTTAAAATTGGGCTTACTTCATGGCCGACTCATGAGTAAGGAAAAAAACGAAATTCTTAATGAATTTAAAAATAGTAATTTAGATATTCTTGTCGCTACTCCGGTAGTTGAAGTAGGAATTGATATTCCCACAGCTACAATTATGATGATTGAAGGGGCGGAGCGTTTTGGCTTAGCCCAACTTCACCAACTTCGGGGTAGGGTAGGAAGAAGTGATCGACCTTCTTTTTGCCTTCTTTTTAGTGAACATTACGGAGAAAATACTTTAAAAAGACTTAAAGCTCTAGAAAAAATCAATATAGGAATGAAATTAGCAGAATTAGATTTGGAAATGAGGGGTCCAGGAGAAATTTATGGAATTCGTCAGCATGGATTTTTAGAACTAAAAGTTGCTAGCTTTACTGATTTAAATTTGATTGAAAAAGCAAAATTAGCTGCTCAAGAAATCCTTCCTAAAATTAATAATTATCCTCTCTTGCAAGAAAAACTAAAAGAATATATAATTAGAAAAGTTTTACCAAATTAAAATATGCCACCACTACCAAAAAGAAAATTTTCCAGCCGAAGACAAGGAAAAAAAAGAGCAACTCAAGGGGTTAAACTATTAAATCTTGTCCCTTGTCCAAATTGTGGCCAATTTAAAAAACCGCATCGGGTGTGTTCTAATTGCGGTACTTATAAATTAGACAAAAAAAATGAAGTCTCCAAATGACCCCAGACACAAGGCAAGGGAAAAAATAATAAAAGAACTTTTTAGTTGGGAGTTTAATCCTCAAGAAATAATTAAAAATAAAATTGTTCAAAAAATAATTTCTAGAATAAAAACGATAGATAAAATTATTTCTCAGGCCGCTCCCGAATGGCCAATTAAACAGATAAATAAAATTGACCTAACTATTCTCAGATTGTCGGTTTGGGAATTAATTATCATTAAAAAAGAACCAGCAAAAGTAATTATAGATGAAGCTATAGAATTAGCCAAAACCTATGGAAGTGAAAAGAGTCCAGCTTTTATTAATGGAGTTTTAGGAACTATTTTTAAAACTTACCAAAATGGATAACTTAGCAATCTTAGAAAAAAAATTAAAGATAAAATTTCAAAACCGCCAACTTTTCAAAGAGGCTCTAACTCACCGTTCCTACCTTAACGAGGCAAAAGAAAAAAAAATACAGTCTAATGAAAGATTGGAATTTCTTGGCGATTCTGTTCTTTCTTTTACAATTTCTGAATGGTTATTTAAACAATTTCCCGATTACACCGAGGGAAAATTAACTGACCTCCGCTCTAACCTTGTCAAAACGGAAAGTCTAGCAAAAATTACCAAAAAATTTGATTTAGGAAAATTTCTTTTTTTAAGTAGGGGAGAAAAAGAGGAAGGTGGTGAAAAAAATCCTCTTCTTTTAGCTAACGCATTTGAGGCATTACTGGGAGCAATTTTTTTTGATCAAGGAATAAAAGTAGTTAAAAGATTTATCCAAGATAATTTTAAAAGTTTATTAAAAAGTTTAACTTTAAAAGGTGAGTTTAAGGATTTCAAAAGTCTTTTGCAGGAAAAAACCCAGGCAGAAAACAAACTTACACCATTTTATAGGGTAATTAAAGAAACAGGACCTGACCATGCAAAAATCTTTACAGTAGGAGTATATTTAAGAAAAAAATTATTAGCTACGGGCAAGGGAAAAAGCAAACAAACGGCTGAAGAAAATGCAGCAGAAATTGCTTTAAATAAGTTAAAATGAAAAAATTATTAGCATATCTCGTATCCTCAATTATTAATCATCAGGAAGAATTATTAATAACAGAAACGGAAGAAGGAGATTATTTAAATTTAATTATAAAAGTACACCCCGATGATTTAAAAATCCTAATTGGCAAAAGCGGCCAAACAATTAGAGCAATAAGAGAAATAGTCAAAATAAAAGCACTTACCGAAAGAAAAAAAGTTAATATTAAAATAAAAGAATAATTTTATATGGCAAATGGATTTTCTTTACCCGTTGGATAAATAGTATTAATGGCTTCTTCTGATAGGGGTGAGCTAAATTGAGAAACTTCTTTATAAATTTTTTCTTCTTCAGAATTAATTAATGGTAAGGGGCTTTCTAATTTACCAATTTCTTTTGGCATCTCCAAAAAGAAAGTTTCGATTTTTAATTTTATATTTAAGAGATCTTCATCTCCATAGGAAAAATTAACCCCCTCCATTCTCATTAGGGGATAGGTAGTTTTAACTTTTTCTATAAAATCGATTATTTTTTCCTTTTCTCCTTCAACTTCAAGAGAGAAACCAACCGAAGATAATCCGCTTGTTGTTTTTCCTCCTAAATCTATTTGGATTTTTTGAAGCTGAAGATTAAACTGAGAAACCAAACTCTTTAAAGTCGCTAGGGGAATTGTTACATCCTTTTCAGGAGGTAATACTTTAAGTAAAAATTGTGCTTTTGTGGTTAATTCCTGCTCGTCTAGGTTTTCTAAAAATGCTTCTTTTTGAGTTAGTTTAGCTAGTACTTCTTTTTCTTCGTTAATTTTTTTTCTCAATTGAAAGACTTCCCTCAATTTCGGACGAAAAAAATTGACTCCTGTAAAAACAATTATCCCTATTAAAAAAATTTGAAAGAGAAAATTTTTATATTTGCTGATATCTTTAGTTTTTATCATAAGAAAATGTCATTGAAAAAATATAATTTCCTTCTTTTGTTTTTGATATAGAATTTAATATTATTTTAGAAAAAATACGTATTTTTTCACTATTAATTACTTCTTCTAAAAATTTATCAAAATTAAAAGCATTTACTGCTGTTCCTGAAATTTGAGTTTCACCGGTAGAAGAAATTTTTATTTCTGAAATTTTTGCCTTTTCTTCTGCAATTTGAGAAATGGAAGAAAAAATTTGGGAATAATTTTCTTCCCCTGAGGGAATAATTTTAGGCAAAAAAGAAAGTTGATTTTTTAAAAGGAAATAAAGAGACTCTTTTTTCTCTTGCTGTTTAATTCTAGTCTTCTTAAGTTCAACTTGGCTATTAACTTTTTTAAACTCTCTATTTAAAATACTCCAATAAAAAATAATTCCCGCCAATAAAAAACAATAAATTACCATTATCCCAATTAGCCCCTTGCTTAAAAATTGAAATATATTTCGCGCTGGTTCGGTTTTTTTTTCGTAAGCTTTTAAAAAATCGATTTCTTTTTTCATAAAATTCAAATCTCTTTCATCGCTAATCCTACGGCAACAGAATATAAAGTCCTCTCATGAGCAGGAATTTTACTTAAAAGGCTATCTTCAATAACTCGACTAAAGGGGTCTCCAATTTGAACCTCTAAATTAAACTCTTTTGCTAAAACCGTATTTATTTCTGGTAAAGCTGCCCCTCCGCCCGTAATAATTATTCTTTGAATGGGTTTGTCTTTTCCCTGATAAAATTGAATTGTTTTTTTTATTTCATTTATAATTGTGTTTAAAATTGGCTTAAGAGCTGTTACTATTTTTCCTTCGAGTTTTTCGGGGTCTACTCCATAACTTCTTTTATATGCTTCGGATTGAGAAAACTCTAAACCTAATTCTAAACTAATTGCTCTTGTCAAAGCATCTCCTGCGGTGGGAATTGAATGAACTAAAACAATTGTACTACCTTCTACCACCGCCAAATCAGTTGCTTTCGCTCCAAAATCAGCAATCAAAACCGATTGATGATCTGAAGAAATCAAGCTTCTGGCGATGGACATTATTTCCATTTCTATACTTATCGGATTAAATCCGGCGATTTTCAAAATTTGGATTGTTTTTTCTACTAAAGATTTGGGGGCAGCCGCCAAAAGAACTTCCACATTCTCTGTACTATTTTCTTTTATTTTTCCCACTATTTCGTAGCTAAGAATTACTTCCGAAAGGGGAATAGGAACATACTGTTCTGCCTCCCATTGTAAAGCTGATTCTATTTCTTCATTAGAAAGATTAGGTAAAGTTATCACCCGGGTAAAAATTTGATCCTGGGGAAGAGCAACAGCAATATCTTTATTTTTAATTCCTAAATCTTTATGAAGTTTTTTAATAACTTCTGCTAATGCTGTAATATCGCTTTCTGATTCTGAAAGAAGACCTTTAGTAGTTGATGGAGCCGAACCAAATGCTATTAATTGGTATTTATCCTTATTTTTCTTAAGTTGAATAATTTTAATGTTAGAAGAGCCGATATCTAAACCAAAAAATTCCATAGGCAGGTAAATTAATTATTTTATTAAATCTTCTTCAGAATATAACACATAATCAAAAATTCCTGGTGGAGCTTTATGAAATTGACATTGACGAACTTTGCGAGTAATTCCTGTTTGGCTATTGGTAGCAGTGGACTCATAACAAACACCCTGGGAAGGGAGATTACTCATACCTTTTACTCCTAAAATTTGCGCTTGATCGTTATAAAGAAGACGAAGACGAAGAGCATAAGGTATACCAGGAAGAGTAAATTCCAATTTTCTAAACTGAAAGGTCTTGCCTCCTACGGAATAGGTCCCGGAATCAGCAGAATCAAATTCATTAGACGCCCGCCTCCCACTATTGGGGTCAAATGCTCCTCTTTTTATTTTAAAACTACTGCCATCTTTGTAAATTAGAGTCGCTTCTAAAGCTGGGGTATTCGACTGGTTAGCATCTTGACCTTCATTTCCCCAATAAAGGTCAATTGCGCTCCCAGTGTATCTCCCTGTTTCAGTTAGATTTCCATTACTATCATATCCTACCAACCAGAGAGTCTGAATATCACCCGCTTCGTATTCGCCGGGAAAGGCAAATTCTGAACTTTTACCCAAATCGGTTTTGCCGACAGTGGCCGTAATTCCTCCTATTTCAATTGCTCCCGCCGGTGCATAACCAAGTCTTAAAGCTTCCTCAATTCCCGCCTCTGCCACTGAAAAAACTCTTGCTGATTCTTCTTCTTGGCGTGAAATTCCAATATCTGTAATTGAGCGAGAAATTACTGCCAAACCAATAGTTAAACCTACAGCCATTACCAAAAGAATAATCAACAGTGCTTGCCCTGAATTTTTTCTCATTTTTTTCATCGTAGCAAAGAAAAAATTTTCTGTCAATAGTTTCTTAAACTGATAGTTGTTTGGAAATTTACCTCTGCCTGCTCCTCAGGTCTGTTTAGTGTTCCTGTTGGACTCAAATTAAAATTAATCTTTACCACTGCCGGTTTTGTTTCTAGTTGACCCCTTGTAACTTCAAAAATATTACAATCACTAACCTTAACTTCATTACTCAGTAAAGAAGCGCCGTTCGAAGCGATTGTCGCTGGAGTACCTCCACAAAAAAAAGTAGTTTCCCCACCATCGGGGTTTTTAATGGTAATTGAAGAAACAATAGAGTCTGTGGTAGGACTAATCAAAGACCTGGCGCTTCTTATCATTCTTTCCATTACGGACATAGCGTAATCTCCATTTTGCTTTACCGCCTGGAGGGTTTTTGTTTTTGTCGAGCCCCGCAAAATAGAAAAAAACGCCCCTGAACCCACAACGGCAACAATTCCCAAAACTCCTACCACTACCATCATTTCAATTAGTGTAAAACCATTTTTTTTCGTCATTTCCATTTGCTTAAACGAGTAGTTAGCTCTGATTTATGAGATCCTTTAGTATCAGTCCAAGAAACTATCACTTTAACCTCGCAACTATCATCTTCGCATATACAGCCAGTCTCACTGCCAAAACTAAACGGACTAGGCAAACTTATTCCACTAATAACACTGGAACAATTATTTTTGAAATTTTCCCAAGTGTTTTGTTCGCGATAGGCACGCACTTTTTCGATTGTTTCTTGGGCATATTTCGTCGCCAAAGCCTGATTGCGAGAAAAACTGGCATTGCGAACAGAAACAGTGGTTACCGCTACTAAAGCCAAAATAACTAAAACTAATATACCTACCGCTATCACCATTTCTACTAAAGATTGGCCATTAGTTTTTTTCATTCTATTTTTCCGTTTTTACTCACCGTAACTGATTTTTGAAGTAAGGTACCTGTAAAAACTATATTTATTGTTAAATCACTACTTAAATCAGTCCCCTGAGCTAAAACTCTAAACAAAATAGGAGAAGAAAGGGGAGAAACAAATTTAACCACAGAAGGTAAGCTAAAAGACTGCGACGGGCCCACTGGATTTCCACTACATATTGCCTGAATTACGTAACTATCGGGACTACTTGTTCCTCCAGAAAAAAAGCTTACTTTATAACCATCTAAAATAGAGCAACCTTCCGGTTTTTCTCCATTTAAAGCTTTTGTCTGTGCTAATCGAAGATTGTTTTTTAATTCTTGAACCGCTTGTTCAAGAATTTGGGAGCGGTTAAAATTCATATATTGAGCAACTCCAATTCCAAAAAGAATCCCAATAATTGTCATTACCACCAGAAGTTCAATTAGAGTAAATCCGATAACGGAAGATAATTTTGGAGAACAGAGCTTTTTCATACATTTTCAGGGATTACAAACTTTATAATTACAAACTGCCGTACCGCAATTTCCTCCACAGCTACCCGTACAATTAGTAGTCTGACTCCCACCCTCAAGATAAGCGCAAAGAGTATAGGAGTTCGCCGAACCACTATAACGATATTCATAAGTAGGAGAAAGAGGGTCTGTGGGTACGGAGGAAAGATAAGTAGAACAAGTACCGGGAAGACTTGTTGGATAACTTCCTGTATCTGCCCGGCACATTTCCAAAGCGCTCCTTATCTGTTCTAAATCTGTTTTTCTTTTTCCGTCCCTCGCTGATTTTCTTGCTCCCTGATAAGAAACCAAAGCTAACCCCATTAAAATAGAGGCAACAGTCATTGCCACCAAAAGTTCAATTAGAGTAAAGCCCCTATTGTTCTTCATGGACAGTTAGAAATTGTGGGATAACTATTTTTAGTTCCTGTTTTTCCGGTGGAACAAATATACCAAAAACCTCTATTTACCGCGGAGCCCAGCGTCTCTAAGTCAGTATAAAGCACGTATCTTGTTTGATCTGAGCTAGATCCATAGTAATAATCTTGAGTAGAAATAGGATCATCTGGACAACTAGCAATAAATTTAGAGTCTAAGGGCTTTCCACTTCCACAAATATTATCCACTGTATTGGGAGTAGTCATTAAAGGATAAAGCCCATTATTTGCCGCCGCGTAGTTTTCTAAAGCATTGCGGTATTGGTTTAAATCAGACTTTCTTTGAGTATCCCGAGTTTGTTTTTGGGCTCCAGAATAACTGGCCAAGGTAAGAGAGGCTAAAATCCCAATAATAGAAATTACTACCAGCAACTCAATCAATGTGAAACCAAAATTTTGGAATTTGTCCGCCAGCTGGCGGATTGGATTTTGAATTTTATTTGGATTTTGGATTTTGAAATTTGGATTTTTCATTTTAGTCTGCGCAAACTACATAGTCGTAATGATTAGAGTCGGGATTAGAACAACTACTGCACCTACTCTGTGATTTAATTATATCTCCATCTGATTTATTTTCCAGTCCTGCCCATAGGCAAAAATCTTGCCCACTGTCTCGTTGAGTATAATTATAATCTGGATCATCCGCTTGCTTCCAGCTAGGATCGTGAGGTAAGGCTTTCATATAAACCATATTCCCATCGGCTGATTGAAAAACATTTCCCCATGTTAAACTTCCTGTGGATGGATAAGAGTTATTATCATTATAATACATTCTTAATGCTTTTTTAATCTGATCTAAATCCGATTTTCTTTGGACATCTCTTGCTCTTTCCCGAGCAGCGTTAAAATTAACCAAAATCAAAGCCGCCAAAATCCCAATAATTGAAATCACCACCAAAAGCTCAATCAATGTGAAACCAAAATTTTGGAATTTGTCCGCCAGCTGGCGGATTGGATTTTGGATTTTATTTGGATTTTTCATTATGGTGCTGTATTACTACTTGAAACTCCGTAATTATAACCATTTGCTGCTGTACATACTGAACTGCTGGGCGAGGCAATTTTTGGATCTTTCATATTTTCTAGTTTAGCATAAATTTTGTAATAAATACCATTGCTTTCGTAACAATAACTTCCTCCTTTAGGGTCCCCAGGAACTGATTTCATATACAATGTTCCCTCGCTAACCGACGTGTCTTTCCACTCATTTCCTGCTTCAGGAATAGACAAAGGGTATCTTCCCTTATCATTATAATACATCTCCAGTGCTTTTTGAATCTGGCTTAAGTCTGATTTCCGCTGGGCATCACGACTTTTCATTTGAGAAGACTGAAAACTTCCCAAACCTACAGTTGCCAAAATCCCCAAAATGGCAATTGTTACCAAAAGCTCAATCAAAGTAAACCCGGCTTTTTTAATGGCATTCATTGATTGGGTTGCTACACTGACCTCCGCAATCAGGTAATAAATAATTAACATTAGGACATTGACAGTTACCAGTACTACAATCTCCCCAAATAGGCTCACAATTGCCACTAAAACATCCATAATATCCATAATATTTATAATCAGGAGTGGGAGTTGGAGTAGGTGTTGATGTGGGTGTAGCACCACCTGGTAAAGTGGGAGTTGGAGTAGGCGTGGATGTTGGTGTAATGCTTGGAGGTAGGGTAGGAGAAGGTGTAGAAAGTGGAGGGGGAGAAACTACTTCACCGATTTCTGGCCACCAAAGTTCTCCAGCGGTTTGCTCTACTCTATTCATATTTGGACTAGCAACCCAATAATTATAATTGTTTGATGGCCCGCAACCATCTTTACAACCGATTTTTTCAATTATTGGATCTTTTGTATATTCAAGTCGAGCATAGATTTTATACCAAGATTTACAAATTTCATTCTGATCGTAAGAATAAAAATAATTAAAATAAGAATTATTAATTGGATCGCAAGGAACTACAGAAAGATAAGGTTTAAATTCTACACCGCAAGATAAAGTATCGGGATAACAGTTGTTATC
>Ga0209102_1001036_pt1 | contig 15823 bp, 16 predicted proteins | sample ConPoolayeHmetaG_FD_185483 | JGI IMG/M metagenome (GOLD analysis project Ga0209102, IMG submission 185483) | Hot spring microbial mat communities from California, USA to study Microbial Dark Matter (Phase II) - Cone Pool mat layer H metaG... ...
GCCATACATAAGGCTAGGTTGTGTGTTAGATGAGTCGAATAAGGGTGTGCGTTGTAACTCATCTTTTTTTGCCCCATGTCGGCGGGATAGAAAGGGTTGTTTACGAGCAAAGTAAGCGTTTGCTGCAGGAAAATTATGAGCCAGTAATACTCACGAGCGAAATTGCTGGGAAAAGCGAGTACACCTTTGACGGTTTAAAGGTTTATTGCTACCCAACCTTAAAAGTTGGGTTCGAATTGGGAATCCCTTACAGCGTCCCAAAGCCTAACAGCTACAAACTTTTTTTGAAACACATTGAAAACTGCGACATAGTGCATGTGCATGGACACCCATACCTCTCCTCTTTTACAGCTGTTAAAGCGGCGAAAAAGTGTTCCAAACCAATAGTTCTTACTCAACACAACACTTTTATTGAGTATGGGAGTTTTTGGGATCTTGCTGAAAGTCTGAATGATTTTTTTGTTGGAAGGAAGGTTCTAAAGGTGCCAGATAAGATAATAGTTGTTAGTAAGGCAACTTTGAACTATGTTCTTAGTTTAGGTGCTGATCCGCGGAAAGTTGAAGTTTTATACAACGGGGTTGATTTGGACAGGTTTAAACCAGCAAAAATGTCGAAGGGGGATGCTAGGAAAAGTCTTGGAATACCTGAAGATTATTTTGTAATCTTAACAGTTAGGCGTCTTGTATACAAAAATGGGATAGACTCCTTGCTGGAAAGTGCAAGGATCGCTGTTGAAAAAAATTCGCGCTTGCTCTTTCTCGTAATAGGGAATGGCCCAGACTTTGAAAAGGTCAATGCTAAAATACGAGAATTTAGACTTGAGAAGAATTTTAGACTTTTAGGTTTTGTCCCAGACTCTTATCTCTTACAGTATTACAATGCTTCAGACGTTTTTGTTTTACCATCAAAATCTGGAGAAGGAATGCCCTTAGTTTTGCTTGAAGCTATGGCGTGTGGTCTCCCAATAGTGGCGACAAATGTTGGGGGAGTGCCGGAAATTATCGATGAAAAATGCGGGAAAATAGTGCCGCCAAACGACGCGGTATCCCTTGCCGAAGCATTGGTGGAATTTTCACACAAAAATCTTTCACCCCACCATGAAAGGATTAGGAAGATTGTGGAGAAAAGACATGATTGGAATCAGAATGTGAAGAGGCTCATTGAAATTTACGAAGAGCTTATTTAGTTAGACTGTAAACTCTAATTTGCGCGTGCCCTATTACGGGTTAGTGACATGTCGAAAATAGACATGGTTTCGGTGGTAATTCCAACGTTAAACGAAGCAGGCACTATAGGGGAGACCATAAAGACCATAAAAAAAGTGCTTAAATACCCCCATGAAATAATTGTTGTTGACGGCAACTCGACGGATAACACAAGAGAAATTGTGAAAAAGGAAAACTGTAAGCTAATAGTTGAACCAAAACGCGGTTATGGCGTCGCCCTCAAGGCAGGAGTAGAACACGCCAAAGGCGACGTGGTGGTCATGGTTGACGGTGATGGAACTTATGAAATTAAAGACATTAACCGACTTTTAGAGGCTGCGTGTAAGGAAAATGCAGAACTGTGCCTTGGCGCACGAATGAACGGTTTATACGACAAGTCAATGGATATTACAAACTTTTTGGGAAATAAGGCTATAACATTCCTTTTCAATATGCTTTATAGACAGAGACTTGTGGATAGCCAATCTGGTTTCAGGGTTATTATGCGATCAGCGCTTGAAAAAGTTGAGTTGAAGGAGGAAGACATGGCTTTTGCCACTGAAATGCTTGTGCATTTCGCTAAAAAAGGCTTCAAAATAATAGAAGTCCCAACGTCTTACAAGCCAAGAGTCTACGGTAAATCTAAACTTAAAAGAATAAAGGCTGGACTGGGAATATTTAGAGTTCTCATAAGAGGAGTAAAATATTGAAGTTTCCATCGAAGAAGGATGTCAAAAGATACTTAAGCCAAGTGGCAAAGTTGTCTGACCGAAATGTTTATGCTGTTTCAATAATGCTTGCGCTTGCCGTTGTAACCCCGCTTCTTATCTACAGCTACATTTCTGTAAGGAAACCATATGAATCCATTTCGTTCTCCGTGCTTGACCAGTGGAAAAAAGCGGAAAAATATCCGAAACTTCTCGTCATAGGACAGAATAACACGTGCCACTTATGGTTGTTAGTTGAAAACGGCATGGAAAAAAACGTTTCATGTAAGGTTCTGTTAAAAATAATTGATACGCCCATTTCTACATTTCCAGTTTTAACTGAGGCAAATGAAAGTTATGAAATGAGAATTGACAGCGGAAAGAGTTGGGAAAAACCTATCAACGTAACCATCGAGAAACCCGGAAATTTTCATTTAATATTTGAACTCTGGGTATACGATAAAGAAACTGGCGAATTCGAGTTTTCAAACAAGTGCGTAGTTTTAAATGTGGAAGTTATGGAAGGTTAACGTTTAACAGGCACTTTAATGGGCTTTTTGGCGTATTCTGCCTCAATCTGAGTTCGGTAAATGTTGTTGTATGCACAGAATGGGATTATCCTCAAATCTGGCGTAACATAGTGTATGACGCATCTTCTAACGCGGTTTATGTCAAAATTGTATCTGTCCATAAAGGCCATGCATCCAAGCAGAAATATACGCCGCCTAAGGTTGCCGAGCGACCTGTAGGTTGGGGAAACATGAACCCTTAGAACTGTCTTGAAAAAGTTGAATATTCCCATCTCTTTTCTCACCAAATTCCAGTTTAAAGATTTCAACGCGGCAAAAAGCAAAGTTAATAGAATTTGAAGCTTACCCTTTGACTCCACGGATTCAGATAATTTAAAAATAGCGCCAAAGAATTTTCCAAAATTGAGGAGCCTGTTCAAGGGTATTAAATGACCATCCTTTGACACATATACCCAATTTACAATGCCACAGTGGGGGCTGCATGAGAATAAAGGCCAAGGCTTTTTCATAAAACGTCTCATAACCATTATCGGCGGCGACATTATTGAGAGAGGAAAAAGATCTTCAGCTTTTATTTCGCGGGAAGTCTGTTCTTCAACTTCTTCTGCAAAGGCATTATCTGTCCATTCGTTTATAAGGGAGTTATCTGAAGCTCTTCCTGTGAAAGCGATTGGTTGGAAAACCACACCTCTTATAATATCTGAGTTTTCAGCGGCAAATCTGATGATTCTTCCAATCTCATCATTATTTATTCCGCGTATAAGGGTGGGAACCAATATAACTTCAATATCGTACTTGCGACATAACTCTATGACCGCCAATTTTTCTTCTAATAGTCTTTTTCCTCTTAACTTTTCATAAATTTCGTTACCAACGCTGTCAAACTGCAGGTAAACTATGTTTAACCCGCTTTTCTTCAATTTAACCGCCAAATCTTGTTGTCTAGCAATTCTAATGCCGTTGGTTGCTAATATTGTCAGAAAACCCAATCCATGTGCAAACCGTATTATTTCATCAAGATCATCGCGTAGTAGGGGTTCACCGCCGGAAAAAAGCACTGCAGGAGGCTTGGGATCAAGCTGGCTTAAAAACTTTAACATTTTAAAGATTTCCTGTTTATCAGGCTCATAATTAGATTCATATTCTTGGAAGCTTGCGAAGCATATGGGGCAAAATAGATCGCATCTCTTCGTTAAATCGATGACAGCAATCACAGTTTTTGATAGATGATCACTGCAAAGTCCACAAGCATACGGACAATTGTTAGGATCATCCAAGTTTACCTTACTATTGTAGTGTTTAAAGAGGTCAAATTTTTCAACAAATCCATAAATTTTAGAACTCTGCCAATGTATTGCCGTAAATGTCCCATGCTTTTCGCATTTTTTATGCAGTATAACTTTATCTTCTTTCTTAACAACTTTTGTCTCGATTTTTTTGAGGCATTCTGGGCATATACTTTCAGTTTTTTTCATAGAATTACCTCAACTATTAGAGCTAATGGTATAAGAATCATAGCCATCGTCATCAAACGCTCATTTCTTCTTATATCATTTAGCGAAGTTGACGATTTTAAAAGACTTGCAGAAGAAAACAGTATTAGAATACTCCATATTAACATGCACATAAGGTATCCTACTCCAAAAACGTGAAAAAAGTATGGCAGAGGTGTTAATAAAGCGCAAACAACAAAAAACAAAGTTGCCATTTTAACCGATTTACCAACACCTATTTTCTGAGGCAGTGTTGGATATCCAACTTTAGAATCCCCATCTAAACTCAAGATATCTCTTAAAATGTTACCTCCAATGGTTCCAAAACTTATAGGATAAAGGCTTAATGAAGCTAGGGTTATTTTTCCGAAGCCTACAGCTTCGCCGTAAAGAAATGCTGTCCCTGTTAAACATCCCACTAAAATGTTTGCAGCGAAACCGGACTTTCTTTTTATATATGCAGAGTACAATATCAATAAAACAGCGTCAACCAGTATTATTATGAGGGAAGGCCAATTTATTAGGAAGGATAAAAACAATCCTATAAGAAAGAGGGAAACTGAAATTTCTACGGCAATTTTTGGGGACATTTCACCTGAAGGTATCGGTCGGTTGGGTTTGATAACCGCATCGCTTTCTTTGTCAAAAAAATCATTTATAGAAAATCCCGCAGAACTTAGGGAAGCCATAGAAAAAAATGTTAAAAGGGACACGCTAAACTCAAGATTTCCCTTTTTGAGGGCGGCAAGAGTTAATAGTGATAATCCTCCAGTCATTAACCAGTAAGGCAGCCTCAAAAGTTTTAAAATCCCTTTAAAAGTAGTTTTGGGCAAATTATAACAGCCTCTCTAAGCTTATGAAATCTTTCAAGCCGTCTTCCACGCTAGTTTTCGGCATCCATTTCAACTTTTTCTGGGCTTTACTTATATCCAGCCAGATAATTTCAACATCCCCTTCCCAAGACTTGTTTGTGGTGGTTATAACGGTTTCATCCAGTTTAAGCATTTTCAACAAGGTTTTGGCTAAATCAACCACTTTCATTGTCTTACCAAATCCAACGTTAAAGGTTTGACTCAAAGCCTCTTTTGAAGTAGCAGATAAAATTAGGGCTTCAACAACATCTGACACGTGAACGAAGTCTCTGGATTGAAGACCCGAACCAATTATTTCAAGCTTCCTGGGATTTTTGCGGATTTTATGTAGAAAATCAGCTATAACCCCGTGGCATCTTGGGCCGTAAGCATTGGCAATTCGCATAATCGAGGCTTCCAAGCCGTATTTCTCTATATACATGTTACAATAGTTTTCCCCTACAAGCTTTGACAAACCATAAAATGATATAGGATTAAGTGGCGAGTTTTCCAGAGTTGGAGTTTTAGCAGGTTTTCCATAGACTGCAGCGCTGGAGGCATAAACTACTCTTGCATCCTTTTTCCGTGCCAGTTCAAGAATGTTTAGGGTTCCATAGGCGTTTGTTTTGAAGTCTTCAGCAGGGTTTTCCATGGAGTATGGAACACTTACTTGCGCTGCCAAGTGGAATATAACATCGACTTTTCCAACATTATTTTCAAGCATTTCAAAGTTTCCAACATCTCCTTTTACGAACTTCACCGGCTTAGGCAAGTCCTTTACATTTTCTATTCTTCCAGTTGAAAGATTATCATAAATTGTCAGATTCACGCCTTTTTCAAGCAGTTTTAGGCATAGGTGATAGCCTATAAAGCCTGCGCCACCCGTCACCACTATACGCTTTCCCTCAAGGGTCTCCAAGCTTCTACAGCACCTACATCTTTATTTGAGAGTTGGGGTTAATAGTTATGGTATGAATGCTATAAGGATTTTTAAGCATTTGCTATCCTTCCTTACAATAATACCATTAGCTAAAGATGAAAGCTTCCTAGAGACATCTGCAAGATATATGTTCCTATTTCCGCTCATTGGCGGAATTATAGGATTACTTGCATCGGCATATTTCTATTTTTGCGTTTATCTTTTATCTCTCATTTTCTCCGTTTTGAACGCCTTTTTCGCTATTCCTGAAAATTTGTTCGTTAGAGTTTTTTCCTCCGGAATCACATTATCCTTTTTGCTTGTTTTGACAGGTCTTCAACATTTTGATGGACTTGTGGATTTAGGGAATGTTTTAGGCTTAAAAAATTTAGAAGAAAGAAAATTTGTTGCCCATGCATGGATTGTAACCTATAAGGGCGTCTTCTTAGCAATTTTTGTTGAGTTCTTAACCTTTTTAGGAATTTTTCTGCTAAATTTAAACTTCGCATTTAAGGCGTTAATTTGCGCTGAGGTTTCAGCCAAGTTGGCCATGGTTACAGTTGTTTGGGTTGGAAAGCCAGCTCACGAAGGAAAAGGCGCCTTGTTTGCTAGAATCAACAGTAAAAGGAAAATTAACTTTGTGGCCTACGCTCTTTCCTTTATCATCACTCTTCCACTTCTTGGATTGTTAAGTCTAGTCTTAATATTGCTGAGTTTTTCTTTAGGAGTCTTTATGGAGTTTATCTCTGAAAGGTTATTTGGAAGAGTATCTGGAGACATTCTGGGCGCAACCAACGAGATTGTTAGAACTATTTGCTTGCTTCTAATAGCATTTATGGTGATTTCATGAAGGTTCCAGCTTTAATCATGGCTGGAGGAAAAGGGAAAAGGTTCCATCTGAAAATTGAAAAGCCTTTAGCCCAATTCTTAGGTAAGCCGCTCATAGACTGGGTTATAGACGCTGTTAAATCCGCAAGCAAAATTTCAGGCTTTTATGTGGTAACAAGCCCAAATACTTTAGAAACGGAAAAGAAATGCCTCACGGAAGGATTTAATGTTATTAGAACCGACGGAAAAGATTATCATTATGATTTAAAGCAAGCTGTCATAAAGAGTCAACTATATTGTCCTGTTTTAACCGTCTCCTCAGACCTGCCAGCTTTGACAGGGACGTTCCTTGACCAGATAATTTTGACATATGAGAAATGCGGAAAACCAGCGTTAACCGTGTTGGTTCCAATGGAAAAGTGCCGGGAGATAGGCCTTTCCACAGCATCCCCTTACACTTATAAGGGTGCAATTTATGCTGTCTCTGGAATCAACATAATAGATGGAGTAAAAATATTTCAGGATGAGCTTGACCAAGAAGTCATCATATCTGACAATGTTGAGGCTGCTTTGAACATAAACAGCCTTAAAGATTTAAGAAACGCTGAAAGATACTTGAAAAATATAAAGAGGTATTGAAGTGAAGTTTTTCTCTTTTACTGTAAAATCGTTTTCAAAGCTTGCACGAGCATGAGGTTTTCCTTAGCCTTTCTGACGGAAATTCTGAAGTATGTTTCATCAAGCCCGTGGAAGTCTTCGCAGTTCCTTATTATAATGCCCTTCTCCGCAAGTTTCTCCTTCAATTCCCTTGCAGTTATGCGTTTATCTAAAATTTTTACTAACAAAAAGTTTGTTTCAGAAGGAAACACCTTTAATGCGCTTATCTTGCTTAGCATTATAACCAACTTTCTCTTTTCTCTTTCCACAAACGTTTTTGTCTTTTCAATGAATCGCGTGTCTTCCAAAGCTGCTTGCGCCGCAACGAGGGCTAAACAACTGGCATTCCAAGGCAGTCGAAAGTTCTCAAGGGATTGAATTAGCTTAGAGGCGCCTATTCCGTAGCCTAGTCTTAGTCCAGGCATTCCAAAAAACTTTGAGAAAGATCTAACCACGAAGAGATTATCATATTTGTGAACGTATGGGGTTACGGTGTAGTCTTGATATAAATCGATAAAGTCTATGTAGTTTTCGTCGACTAAAATATGGATTTTTTTAGTGTGGCAAAAATCAACTAGATTCATGATGATTTCGCGTTTAAACAGTTTCCCAGAGGGGCTGTGGGGGTTGCAAACAATCAGCGTTTTAGTGTTGTTGGTGATTGCTCTTTTAACAACATCAACATTTAGGGAGAAATCTTCAGACATTTTTACTATCACAGGTTTAGCGTCAGCCCTTAACGCAGCTCTTTCATATTCCGTAAATGAGGGAATAGGGATGATTACTTCACGACCACGTGCAAAAAGTTCCACAAACATGTAAATAAGCTCAATTGAGCCATTCCCAATAATGACATTTTCAGGATTTATTCCTTTAACATATTCGACGATGCTTCTTTTCAGATCAAAAGGGTTCTGATCTGGGTAAAACTTAGTCAAACCTGCAAACTTTTTTATTGCTTTAACTGCTTTCGGCGGAGGTCCAAAAGGGTTTACGGGTGCACTGAAGTCTATTATTCTTTCAATGGGGATCCCATATTTTCGGGAGAAACTCCAAACATCTCCGCCATGCGGTCTACATTTAGTTTTCTCGTTCATCACGGTTTTCTCCTTTTACAAGCAATTCGAATATTTTATCTTCCATCATCCACTGCTCTTTAAAATGGTGGTTGTAACTGTTAAAAATTTTGTAAAGCCAGTACACTATTCCCAAACCCAGAGTAATAACCGTAAGCAATACGCATCTTTTAATGTTTATGCTTGGAACTTCAAAGCTTTTCTCTTGAAGTAAGCTTCCAAATAGCATTCTCTGCTTTTCCTCGTGTAAAACTAAATCTTTGGAGAGAAGGTAGGCTATTATGAAGATTGGGAAGATTAAGACTATGGATAAAGTCCACGTCAGCGCGTTTCTTTCAGCCAAATGGCTGTTTTCAAGCTTTAAATCCATGCCTTTATCTTTCAAGTGCACAGCTACAAGTTCTTCCAACTCTTTTTGACGCACAAAATGCTTGTTTCTCCTCTCAATTAACAGGTAAAACATGGGGAAAAAGGCTAACCCGAAAGTTGCCACTGCAGCTAAAAACCACATGGAAAACCACATAATCCTATCTGTTTCAGCTCTTCGGCCAATGTTTTCTTTGATGTTGTCTATTATCAATTTGTTATCCATTTTGAAAATGTATATCAACATCGTTTATAAATCCCTTCGCTTCAAAAACATAGTGATGCAAAACCATAAACCATTGATCTCCGTGATCATCCCCGTATTTAACGAAGAACCGACCGTAGGTAACATAATAGAACGGGCTAGAAAATCAGTGGAGAGGATGGGCTTTTCCTACGAAATACTAGTTGTGGATGACTGTTCAACAGACAACTCCCTTGAAGTTTCCTTAAGAAGCAAAGTTAAAGTGTTGTCGCTAAAGGAGCACATGGGTAAGGGCTACGCCCTTAGACTAGGATTTAAAAAAGCTAAAGGAGATATCATTGTAACCATAGACTCAGACGGCTCTCACAGTCCCGAAGAACTCCCAAAACTTCTCGAGCCAATTTTAAAAAATGAAGCAGACTTCATAATCGGATCAAGATTTCTAAATAAAGAGAATATTTTTCAAAAAAGGGTAAACAAGGTTGGAGCTCAACTTCTCAACTTCCTCGTCAAAATCTTAACAAAACAAAACACTTCAGACTCCCAATCAGGATACCGCGCATTCAAATCATCACTGCTTAAAAAGGTAAATCTAAAATCTAATGGATACGAAATAGAGTCAGAAATGCTGATAAAAGCCATTAAAAGAGGGTTCAGGACGAAGGAAATACCAATAAAATTTGAACAGAGAACTTACGGAAAATCAAAGCTGGATCCCTTAAGAGACGGCGCCAAAATTTTTGCTTCAGCAATATCTGCATTTATAGGAGATTAGACATGGAAAATGAAAACATAATGGATCTTCCCAAAGTATCTATAATCATCGCCACGTTAAATAACGAAAAAACAATAGGTGAGTGCCTTAAATCCGTTTTCGAATTAAACTATCCGAAAGAACTCCTTGAAGTAATCGTTGTGGATGGCAGTTCAAACGACGCAACTATCAAAATAGCTCAAAACTACCCTGCCAAAATTATCGTAAAGCAGGCAAATGCGCCGTCGGCGTACAACTATGCCATGAATTATGTGGAAGGCGAAATTCTTGGCACAATTGATGCTGATGCAAAAGTGGAAAAAGAATGGTTGAATAAACTTATAGTCCATTTAAAGAACCCCAAAGTGGCGGGAGTTAGCGGGATGATTGAAACGTGGAACAATGAAAGCATACTTCCAAGATGCATTGGATACGATTTAAAGTACAGGTACAACCGTATAAAGAATGAAGCTAACCGCGTTGCAACAATGAACCTGCTTCTAAAAAAAAGTATTGTGAAAGAAGTGGGAGGTTTCGACGAAAATCTTGCAACTCAATACGACACCGACTTAGGGGTCAGAATAACCAGCAAAGGATACAAGATTGTCCTTGAACCTCAAGCGAAATGTTACCATTTCAATAGGCCCACGTTTAAGGAGTATTTCAAGCAGCAATTACAGTATGGAAAAAACGCATCGAAACTTTACCTTAAACGGCCAAATCTGGTAAAGGGCGACGCCATAACTGATTTCTGGATGAACATACAACCCATCTTGATTGTAGCAGCTATTTTGTTATTTATTGCTGGTTTCTTTGAAAAGTTCCTGGGGTATATTTCCGCCTCTATTCTAGCCTTTCTTCTGATTTTTTACTTTGCCTCCGCATTTAGGCTCTCGTACATGTATAAGGACAAAGGAGCAATGCTGTTGGTTGCAGTTTACTTCACCAGAGCGATTGCATGGACCATAGGCGGGATCATTTTTGCCATCAAAATTTTGAAGGCAAGGGGAAGGCTAAACTTTTGATTAACGTTTGCTTTATCACTCCAGAATTTTATCCAATCACAGGGGGAACAGGTTCTTATGTTTACTATCTTTCCAGCATGCTTGTTAAACATGGAAATAATGTGAATGTAGTTACAAAAGATGGTGAACATGAAGCACACGCAATTATCAAAAAAGTCCGAACTTTTGCAGTTAAGACTCTTGGAATCCCCGTGATTGATCCTCTGCTTTTTTTCCGAGCTTCTTCCAGAAAAATGAAAGAAATAAGAGCCCAATTTAAAGTGGATATAGCTCATGCAAATCTCCCGCTGATCCCAAACTTTGTGGTTCCAGCTGGTTTTGGAGAAGCCCTAGTCTCTACGGTTCACTCAACTTGGGATGGAGAGGCAGAAGCCGTTAAAAACGAGTCTTTTATGAGTTTAAATTTCAACGAAAAAATTGTCAGAAGCTTCACATGGGTTTTGAAACAGTTCGAGTATAGACTGCTTAAACGTTCAGACAGAATAATCGCTGTAAGCGGATACACAAAAAGGGAAATCCTGAAAAATTATAATATACCTCCATGGAAAATTAGGGTAATTTTTAACGGCGTAGACCTTGAAAAGTTCAAGCCAGCTAAAGATAAGGCTAAATTTAAACGGGCGCTTGGTTTCAACGCAGAGGATTTGCTTATTCTTTACGTTGGTCGTTTGTACAGTAGGAAAGGGTTGCCAACCCTTATTAGCGCTATTCCGCCAGTTGTTAGGAAAGCGCGAAACGTGAGGTTTTTGATTTCTGGAAAAGGCTTACTAGGCGAAGAGAAAAGGCTTAAAGGCTACGTGGAAAAGTTTAAAGTAACCCAAAACGTTGTTTTTCTCGGCTATTACCCAGACGAAAAACTTCCAAGCTTGTATAAGGCTGCAGACATCTTTGTTTTCCCATCCATCTACGAAAACATGCCCTTCGCCATGCTAGAGGCTTTAGCCACAGGCTTGCCAATTGTAACCACAAGGGTCGGCGGAATCCCAGAAGTCATCGACGACGGAAAAAACGGATTCCTAATCAACCCATACGATTCGCGAGAATTAGCCAACAAAATTATCTATTTGATAGAAAACCCAAAAACTGCTTCCGAAATGGGACTTTTAGGAAGGAGAACTGTGGAAGAGAAATGCAACTGGGATAACATAGTGAAACAAGTGCTTGAAGTCTACAACGAAGCATTAACTAAATAACCCTGCAAGTTTACGATATTGAGTAAGCAGTTTCTGACAAATTTTAATCAGGTCAGAATTGCAGAAAACAACTTTCGTTAAAAAACTATGTTTGAATATTTCATGCTGCAATCTCACTGGCAAGTCAGCTGTTGGGAGGGCGAATTTACGACGGACCTTTGTAATGCTGTATCCAAAAGTTTTAATGTCTTCCTCTTTAAGCCCAGCTTTTCCAGCTATATAGTTTAGATGATTTATCTCCTTCCAGTTGATCCCCATAATTTTTGTCGCCACTATGTCAAGGACTAATGGGCATGTGCTGGATAGTATCAAACTCGTTTTCACTGGAGCGCCTCTTGTGGGACCGTTTTTCTCCATAGCCGTTAAAGCATCCATTATAGTAACCTTCGGCCTGAGAAAGCTGAAGAGGTTGAACAAAACCTCGTTGAAGTATGGATGTAGAAAAATGCGTCTCCTATCGGGGATAAGTCCAAAAAGGTTTTTTATGGCGCCGCTGTAAACGGTGAACTCGTGGGTTTTCATAACAGGCACGTCAATTAACGCGTCGGCTTCAAGCAAAGTTTTTGGAAGAACCAACTTCTTAACACGGGGTTCTCTAAAACGCACCTCCACAAATTTGTCCTCCGAAAAGTTTAATGTTCTGCCGCCTGCTTTTTTGACTGCCGCTTCTATCCCTGTTTTCTTGAATGCTAAACTGCATGAATAGTTATATCCGTCAGATTCTCCCACTATGACTTCTTCAGCAGTTTCACGCAGTAACCCAACTAGGCTATAAAGCAAAAGGGGGTTTGTAACCGCACCCGGAATATATTGGGGCATGCAAATGTTCGGTTTTATTACGATTTTTCCTCGGTTCTTGAACCCGGTAAAACTTAGCGCTTCCCTTAGAATTTCTGAAAGATTACTTTCTTCAGCCTTTAATAGTATAACCTCTTTCATTTTGAACACGCTTTAGTCCTTTGCAAGGATACATCCCGGGTCAGAGGCTAATATGTCTCTGTTATAGGCGTAGGCTCTGGCTCTGCATCCACCGCAGATATACTTGAAATCGCATTTTCCACAATGCCCTCTTAAGTTTTCCCTGTTCCTTAAAGCGTTAAATATTTTTGAGTTTAGCCATATTTCTCCAAATTTTTCCTTTTTTAGGTTACCAACTTTTATCGGCATGAAGACGCATGGCTGAACGTTTCCTTCAGGAGAGATGGAACAGTAGAGCCTTCCAGCTCCGCATCCGCCCATGAAATCTGCAAGGACTTTTGCCTTACTGCTTACTTTTGTGGTTTGCATATGCGCCATAGGCACGACAATTTCGCCTTCACGGTTTTGCTGCTGTGCCACAGCGACTCTTGCCAGTTGAGGAGCAGTAGCTAATATAGTAACCTTTGAGCCGCTTAGAAGCCTATCAAGTAGAAAAAGAAGAGTTTCCTCCTTTTCTTCAGGGGAAAGGTCTTGCGAAACAAGTTCTGCGCCTCTTCCAACTGGAACAAAATTGAAAAGCGCGAACCTTTTTGCCCCAAGGTTTTCAGCCAACTCTAAGATTTTTGGTATATCCTTAAAGTTTCTTTTCGTCGCCGTAGCAGCTACAGAGACGCACAAGTTTTCCTCAACACAGTTTTTCAAGCCCGCCACGGTCATTTCAAATGCGCCTTTTAACCCTCTGAATTCATCGTGAACTTCTGGAGTGCTTCCATCAAGGCTTATTTCAACATAGTGAAGTCCAATCTCCCTCAATTTTCTCGCCGTTTGCTTATTCAACAATGTTCCGTTTGTTGCAAGTGAAACGTAGAGGCCGGAGTCAACAGCATGCTTCGCCACTTCAAAGAAGTCTTTTCTAGCTAGGGGTTCGCCTCCTGAAAAGGCTAGGGCCACGACGCCGAAGTCTGCAAGCTGGTTTACAACGTCTAAGGCTTCTTTTGTTGTTAACTCTTTGGGTGAGGCGGCTCTTGCATTGGAGTAGCAGTGTTTGCAGTTTAAGTTGCACTTCCTCGTATAATCCCAAACTACAAGAAAAGGCGAATATACTGTTAAAGGCTTTGTTATGCCAAAATAGGTGAAGGTTTTAACTATGCTTCTTATTCCTCTTCGCGCATAGCTATCTGCTAGAATCCTTTTAACTTTACCTTCTTCGATTGAAAGGCTTCTTCTGAGAAATTCTATCCAGAACCCTATTATTCTTGAGTACACATTGCATTTCCTACATTTTTTAGTGTTTAAGCCCACATAATCGTTTAAGGCTGTTTCAAGTATTTGCCTTCCACAAGCATCACATACTTTTAATGACAAAGTCAGCATTTTCTTAACAGGCGGAAAGGTTATGACAGAGTCCCAGAAGTTGCTGTATCTTATAGGGTTGAGTGCCATTGATTTCCCTCGTCTCCATTATGAGACCCCTCTTGGGTGTTAAATGTCTTTCTTCGCTAAAATGTATCTGTAATGAGCGCATTTAAAGGTCTTTTGAAGAAAACGCGTGAATATATGTATTCTTTATTTTAATAGACCCGTCTACATTGATGCTTAAGAATTAGTTTGATTTTTATCTTGAATGTTTATTATAAAGAGAAAGCTTTTCGATATGCTATCAAAAGTAGCTTTATATGGTGCCACCTGAATAAAATTACAGACTCCCCACCGAGTTGAGTAATGGTGATTCGTTGTGATGTTATTGGTAACCTTAGGTGGTAATATATGGGAAAGTTAAATCTGGCGGTATTTAATACTCAGCCTCCCCATTTATATCGTGGAGGCGTGGAACGCCGCATAACTGAAGTAGGCAAAAGGTTGATAAACGAAGTCAATACAAAAGTTTATAGTGGCACAAAAGCAGGATTCAAAAAAACCGCCGTTGTTGATGGGGTAATTTTAGTTCCATGTTTTTCAACCGACATGTTCTTTCCATTAGATAACTGGTTTTTCAACAAAAGCATATCAAGAGTGCATAATACAATTAAAGCTGACGTCTATGAGGCACATGTTGTTAGCGGCTACGGATTTCTGAAAACTCTTAAAAGGAGAAAGGATGCTAAACCATTCATACAAACAATTCACGGAGTCCTCGCTGATGAGTATATTCACTCATTTAAAACGTCTTTCCACACTCTGCGAACGAGGCTCTCCCGCCCCTTAATGCGACACCTTTCAATAATTGAGCGGGAATCAGCTAGAAATGCAACTTTAATAGTTACTGTAAGCAAATATTCCTCCCAAAAAATAGCAAAATTGTATGGAGTTGAAGAAAATAGGGTGAGAGTAGTGCCTAACGGTGTTGATACTCAAAGGTTCAAGCCAACGAAAGGTTTTGAAAAAGTTAAGCACGAACTAGGTTTAGATAATAAAAAATGCGTGCTTTTTGTCGGCAATCTTGTGCCCCGCAAAGGATTACACTTTCTAATCGAAGCAGCTAAAAATGTTGTGAAAGAAACTGAAGGAGCCAGATTTATAATTGCAGGTGATGGCCCGCTTAAAAAAAAATAATATTGTACGCAAAAACGCAAAAGGTTTTAGGAAATTTTATTTTTCTAGGAGATGTGCAAGAGGATTTTCTCCCCGTACTATATAACTGTAGTGACTTGGTTGTTTTGCCATCAATTCAGGAAGGACAAGGTATTACTTTGCTGGAGGCACAAGCCACCGCCAAACCTGTTGTGGCCTTTAATGTTGGCGGGATAAGTGAAGTTGTACTTAACGGGAAAACAGGATTTTTAATTAACGCGAACAGTTATGAACTTGCCGAAGCCATTCAGAAACTCCTATCCGACGATTCCTTGAGGGAAAAAATGGGGGATAATGCGAGAAAATTTGTTTGTGACAATTTTTCTTGGGATTTTTGCGCTCAAAAAATGCTGCAAGTTTACTATGAAGCGCTAGTCTTGCCAGCTAAATGAAAACAGTTCACCATTATTATTAAAGGACTTTTTAAGTAACCTAACCATTATTTTGTTTTCGACAAATAGCCTTTATGATTTTCAAGAAAAGTTTTCAGCATCACCGTAAATTAAATAAAAAATTGGGGAGGT
>Ga0209102_1001037_pt1 | contig 15820 bp, 17 predicted proteins | sample ConPoolayeHmetaG_FD_185483 | JGI IMG/M metagenome (GOLD analysis project Ga0209102, IMG submission 185483) | Hot spring microbial mat communities from California, USA to study Microbial Dark Matter (Phase II) - Cone Pool mat layer H metaG... ...
CTTATCTTACGCATAGGTAATCTCTCCGCTGGCATCTAAGCCTCCTTTCTTTTAAATTAGGAAGGCTTAGGATACCTCTTTCTTCAGAGATTACCCAGAGTCGGCTCGGCTCCTTTTTCATTCCGAACAATTCCAGCCACCTCTTCCAATAAAGGGCCAAAAAGTGGCCGCCTTCCCGTCGGAATGGGTGGCCGCTTTGCTTTGGAACGGGTGGCCAGCTTGCGTTGGAATACCCGGCCGGATTCGCTCGGAATATGCACGCTTTTTTGTGTAATTAGATTGTAATTTAATTTTCCCGCAATCAGGTACATCATGGCAATGAAATTCTCAGTCACGCGACACTTTCTGGCTCTAACTTTAGCAGCCTTGACTAAACTATTGATGTTCTCCAGGATGCCATTATTAATTTTGGTTCATCTAAGAAATCCACATCACTACCCCTTATATTATGTAGGCTGCTTATTTGATCGGTTCAAGACCACTGTGATTGGTCCAAAAGCATTACTTCTTCAAAAACCGCTCAGCCTCCCCATTCTTTTGGTTCCAAAGCTCCTGAAAGCTGAAGTGAATATGCTAAGCCCTCATCGCCTTAAGATTGAGCTTTTTAAGCCGAAGTTCTTAAAGTAGAGAGACTTCTCTTTGCTTGAGGTTCTGTGGGGTTTTTTAGACAGATGTATAGGGTCTTTTTCAGGTCAGGACGCAGACCTAGTTCCTGACGGTGCACCCCATCATCAAAGACATTTAGAATCATAAAAACATGGAATTTGTTAAAGGTGATCCGAGCTTGAGGGAAGTTCTCCTCTACACCCGCAATAAAGGCCAGCGCCAGATCACAATACTTCTCTTCAATGGCTTTGCCTTTCCCTTTATGGCTCTCTAAATCATCTCTAAATCGGCCGGGGTACAGGCATCCTTCCCCTTTTTAGTCCACAAAAAGGCAAACATAATTATGAGCACGCTTCGTGGAAATCTCATCGGCGCCAACTTCTCTAACAGAGGAAAAATCGGCTTCTCGGTGTGTCTCCTCTACATGATGCTTTAAAATTCGTCATAGACGGGTACCATGTTCTTTGACTATCTGGTTTGGCGTTTTAACCGGCATTTCCCTGGCAAGAATCACCACCAGGGCTTCAAACATCAAGGCAAAACTACTGCCGGGACTTGACTACGGAATTTTGACAAGCTTCATCTTTAACTTCTTGCCGCGAACCCGGCGAACCCTGGCATTAAGGTAAATTTTATGTTGAAAAAAACTCAGATGATGCCCTATCTTCCTCTGGCTATCATGCACTTTACAACCTTCAGCCTCATATTCAGGGCAGGGAAATGTTCTGCTAGAACGAAAGTCAAGCTAAATATTGAGGTACCCTTAACTACCCAAAAACTTATAGGCAACCACCTTCCATGAAGCCAAACCTAAACCACATTGAAAAAATTATTTTTCTTTTATAATATATGATTTTGTAGCCCGATAATATATTTTCAATCAGTTACTCACACGAAATAGCCAAGAGCTTGGTCATTTTATACATTATTTATTTCAAGCGAAAAATTGCTTTTTAAGGCCACTTTTTTAGAGACTCCTTTACTAATCGTCCAGCAGAGTACACCGGCATGGTCTTAAGATTATTGAAAATACTAAAAGTTACTTGCCTAGGGCTTTTGCTCATAGAAGAGATGCTCGCCCAAGTCAAACTGACAAACAGCCAGAACCAAGGATTGTTAATAACTGGCGGTTGAAATAGGCTCCATAAGACCGTTGATAACAAACAGAGATAAAGGGTAGACGCCCCCAAAAACCCCTCATGATCGCCTCGGAATTTTAATTGGCAAACCAAATGCCACATCTGCCCCAGTATTGCCACAAACATAGCAAACCCCAGCAATCCACTTTCAGCCAAGAGCCCTGTAACAATATTGTAGCCCCCCACTGCTTTCGTGAAGACGTTCGACCAGTCTGGCACAGCCTCAACTAAAATAATGTGCGTAGACCCCATACCAACTCCAAGCACTGGAGATTCCAAAAAGCTTGCGATCTGTGCGCGCATCAAAGTCCATCGTATGTCTCCTAAGTCGGTTAGAAGTGCCACTCTTTCAAGAATCGGGTCCGTTATTCCATAATATATACGCCCCACTATACCAATAATCATTAAAGCAACGAAATATCCGCATAAAGGGAGATAACGTCTCACAAACGCGACTGAACGATGACTCGCGGAACTAAATCCAAGAATTAAACAAATTGCAAAGACATACCAAGAAATCCTCGAAAGACTTAACAATAATGCGATGAAAAGGAGGATAATCAAAGCCAACCGAGTCAGAGGCTTAAGAAGTTTTCCAGAATCGGGATGCCAAATTAGTAGAAGAATTACAGGAACACAGAATAATGCGAGATACACTGCTTCATAGAAAATGTAACCTGAGGGTCTAAAAAAGCTAAGCCCGTCAGCAATATTAGCCACTATTTGGACACCAGTGAAGAAAACGGTAACAAACGCCACACCATATAACAGTCGTAATCCTGCCCGCAAGCACTTCGCCAGCATTACAACCTGATAAGTTGCTATTGCCATCACAAAGAGTATTAGCCTACGACCATATGAGATTATACCTGCTAAAGACTCTTTAGACCACAGTAAAGAGATGGACGTCGCGACGAAGAAAGCAACAAATAAGCCAAACCCTGGGGGTATGCTAAACCTATTCTTACCTCGCACAATTCTCAGTATGAGGGCGACTGCCAAAAGAATAGTAAGGATATCGACTGGGCGTACTTGTATAAAGCGGGAGCCGACCGCGAACGAGACCGCTGGCTTTTGTGAAATTGAACTTAACACAATCAGATAAAAACCAAAATCCGGTCTTACAAAAAAAATGCATACGAGTTTAATCAAGAAGATTGCTGCGCCACAAGCAATAAGGAATAAAGTGAGGTCTATCATCTACTTACTTCTGCGGGATTGGTTCTAATCGCATCAACTCTAACCTCGACAGCCCTTCCCGGGCTGCGTTCCAAGCTGAACCATTGCTAGAATCTTCTATAGAGAGAGCTTTCTGATAAGCAAAAGACGCTTTCCGAACTTGCTTATCCAATTCATAGATCTTCCCTGCTCTAACCCAATACCATACATTGGATGCACCGTCCAGCATCAATGCCTTCTCGATGGCTATTACTGCATGAGCCACATCGCCTTGTTTTTCGTAGGCGAGAGCTAAAAGATAATAAAAATAGGCATTCTCAGGAAACCGAACCAATGCCTTAGTGAGAACATCCACAGCCCTCATCTCGTCTCCCTTCGCCAACAGGATCTCTGCCCAGAGAGCTTGCAAGTGGGCCAAATTTGGGGCTAACGCGATTGCCTTTTGAACCATGATTTCTGCTTCTGTATATTTTCCCTCATTCAAATAGACATGCGCCAACAGACGATATCCCAGCTCATACTCTGGAGAAAGTAATATGGAATATCTTATTTGTTTTATCGAGTCATTAAGTGGCTTGCCTCCCTTGTACATTGCCCAGCCAAGATACGCGCGAGCTACCGAATCCTTCGGAGAAACGGATATTATGTCTTTATATATGATGATTGCTTCATGCCAACGCCTGCCACCTAAGAGTAAATCGCCCAGATTATGTCGCAGCACGTTTGCCTTTCGGATAAGAGCCCCTTTCAGGTATCCACGGTTGGAATGGTCGTTGTCCCTTTGATAATCCTCATCATGTGCCGCCTGTATGTATCGAATGGACTCCTCCCATCTTCGCTCATTGGCTGCTCTTTTTCCTGCTTCTAGCAAAAAAATGATTCTCCAATAGGAGTGCCAAAAGAAATAACCATGCTGCTTTCCGCCAATTTGATCGACAACTAATAACGCGTCGCGGGTTTTACCGCTAATCGCGGCCCTTGTAAAAACGACGGCGCCTTGGTTCGCTCGGAAGGATTTTGTCATTACATTACCCCGCAAACTCCATAAAGAAGCCGTCATCACAAGCATTATGACGAATTGATGAACCCGGAATATAGTTTTCATGAAAATCAAATCGTTCTTATATCGCTCATCCAGTTGTCTGATACATGCATTATGATTGTCAGTTAGGGCGCCCTTGGCTAAAGCCGCTGGGTCAGATCTTGCAAATCAGACTCTAGGTTTAGATCTCTACCTCGTAATAGCTTGTAAGCTAGAGCGCCTAGTTTGCAACTCACTTGAGGGAACCGCAAGAGAAATCTTAAAACTAAAATCTCAATTCTTCGACTTATTCGTCTGTCAAAGTAGAAGCGACGATAGCAGATTTGATCAAAATAGTATATTGCTCCCTCAACATTCTTCTCTCGGATAGCCAACAATAATAGCTGGAGAAAAAGACCATAGAATGAAGGAAACTCAAGCGGTGTGCCTACTATCTTTTTGGCCAGCTCTTTTCGGGTTCGAGGTTCGAGCGGCATATCAAGAAGAGTTGAAAAACCAAGCGCCGCGTTAACGATAGACCACTGCTGTGAACGTGGAAGCGGTTCTCCAACGATCACGATCTGTTCGTTTGAGAAGCAACAAATCTTATTGTCTCCAAGAACGGCGAGCAAACTGGCTATAGCATGCACTGACGCATATGAGTAATGGTAACTAAACTTTAGAACGGGAAGCAAAGCATTCACCCGATACACGCTCGCACCAAGTAAGATGAGGTTTCCGAAAGAATCAATGTTGTAAATGAACTCCTCCCTTCCCTTGGTGAGGATTACTCTTTTTCTTGCAGGGTTCACGGCATTAGGAGCTGAAAAATTAAAAAAGATACAGTCAGGATAAGAGTCAATATGCTTGCAGATTGTTTCCACTGCATCAGGCTTCACTTTCTTGCTATCACCCAGAATCCAAAGCCATTCAGTCTCGCAGTACTCGAAGCAACGCAGGATATTCGCCATAGCGCCAATAATAAAATTGTGGCGGACGATTTTACATTCTACCTCCGGAAATTCCTTCAGAATGTCCTTTAGCGTTTCAGCCACCGGTTTATCAGAGCAATTATCGAGAATTATTAGCCGCGCCCGTCCCTTCAATTGCGGCAACAAGAATTGAATATTCTCTCGCAGTATTTGATTGCGATTGTAAGTGGGGATAGCAACTGTCAGGATCATTTTACGCTACATCGATTCCACTCGCGACGCTTTTTCACAAAGACCATCGTTCCCGCACCAAGACCGACCAAGAGAGTTAGCCCAAAATAGCCAGCTGCGACGCCCAAAACGCCAAACCGACGTGCCATCCACATAATTGACACTGCGTTCAACGCGGCTAAGGCTATTGAAATCGACAGAAAAGGCTCTTCTTTGTGAGCCCGAAGATAAGCTGCTTGAGAAAATACTATCACATTAATTACCGAGACACCCAAGAATAGACCAAAAGGCAAGGGTTCTAATATGCGCTGGCTGAGTGGAACCTGCCATACATACAATGCCACGACAATCCCCCACAACACAATTCCACTGCCTAAAGCCACGAGAGAAGCCTGAAGCAGAGCAAGGAAAAATAAACGATCCAACGACTGATAATCTCGCCGTGCAATCATTTGTCCAAAGAGTGGAATCTTGGTGCTGATCCATGCCATTGCCAGCGTATTAATTGCCCCAGTCAGCGCCAGCGACATTCCCGTCCGCCCTGCGACCGCCGCGCCAAAGTGTGCAAACAGAACTGGGTTGAACAATTGAAAAATGAAAAAAGAGCTTATCCAACTGAGCGCGATTTTCCACTGCATGGGCCAAACCTCGCGCCACCAGTCGATAGCCACGCTAGGCAATCGGAATCTTAATAGGTCCATAAAAAAAGGGCGTTTATGGGTGAGCAGCCATCTTATGGATATCAGGAGTCTCACTGTTTGAAAAAGGGGGCATGCAGACAGCCCTGCGCCTACTGCCAAACTGAGCCAAAATAATGGATATGCAATAAGATCCTGCACTAAGCGAAAACAAGCAACATCTGCCACCAGTCCGCACCCCTCCAGGACAGCAAATAGTGGACTAATTAGCAGACTAGCTGCCGTTGTTAGTACCAGCCATGCCCACGGTAGTTTCCAGATTCCAGTAGAAGTTGCATCGGGACTGATGCCAAAGAACAACAAACCCGCTGGCACAAAAACGATTATTAAAAAGACTGCAGCTACAAAATACCATTTCAGCGCCAGCCGAATTAAGGAATTCAAGCGAGCTTTCGCGGTGGAATCGCCTTGCAGCGTACCGAGCGGGGTCCAGTTCAGATGGGCATATTCGTGACTGGCGAACTGCAGGACAACATATGTAAGGCCTAGTTCAAATAATACTTGCAGACTAAGCACACTGATAAAAGTATAGTAAAACCCTTGCTGGATTGGCGACAGAAAATGTGCGATCAGCAAGACGGTGCCAAAGCTAGCCACAAATTGCCATCCACGTGAAAATAGCGTATAGGCTATTGCGCGGTCGATTCCAATAAAATGCCTTATTTTTGCCGATCTACTCCTAAAATCCATTCTTTATAGGACTCTATGGACAGCTAGCAACATGGTCTCCACAGAGCGCCGGGAACTTTTCTTGGCTTTCGTTGATGATGTTATCCCCATTTAGCCTCAGTTCCCCGCATAAAATCGTTAAATACCTGCGATATGATATGCGGCTATTGTCCGCTGGGTTCTCATGTCAGCAAAAGAACTTATACATCCGCCAACAGTGTGAGCAATTATGCCAATGCACTACCCAGCCTTTTTACCACCGAATGCTTCCTGACCCTGATAATCAGTTCGGTTTTCACTGGCGCGAGCTAAACTTCGCCTCCTTTTAGCGTTTTCATTTTTGGCATACTCAAAGCACGCATTTGAACCTGCGATACGATTTGCTCAGTGGCTGACACATATCACGAGGGGGAACCGGCCGGTTATTCCAACGCAAAGCAGTCATTCATTTAGTCTGAAAGGCGGCCACTTTTTAGCTCTTTATTGGAGCGGGTGGCCAGGATCGTCGGATTGCGCAGCTGATACCACTTCCCTCAAAATGCTGCCTGTGCTGATCAGTATTACGACTTTTCCCTTCCGGACGGCAATTGCTTTGCAAATCTCGAATGCTGGCCTATTTGGATGCATAATCATCTATCCGGCTCTGCCCAAACTCAAATAGGATTGTTCAGGGCGATTCACGATTGCGTGCAAGAATGGGCTACAAGACATGGATAAGCTACCCAGGTCGCTAGCAGCTCCATCACTGTAAAAAGAGAGACAATCATTGCTAGACTGACGCACAGCCACGTGTGGCCGCCGCCTCTTCATCATTGTCTGGAAGATAGCAAAATAGTGGCGGTGTGCAACAATTGCTCTAATGATTCCAGCAATAGCTACGGAGCTGGCATCTAGGCTACACTGATCGGGGTAATACAAAGGCGCAATGATAGGCGTGGCCATTATGCCAATTGCCTGAGCCCGGGCTGCTTCGGTAGCTAATCTAACCATGTTCTTCAAATAGTTGCTATTCCATATTCTCGCTTCAAACAAACGAGCGTCTCCCCGCCGAATCATATGCAATCCGTTAAACTGCTCACCGAATCTCTCTCTTACTCGTTTCCAATAAATGCTCATAAATCGCCCCTGCTATCGCCGGCGCTGTGAGTCCAGCAAGCTCCAACAAGTAGCTGCGTGATCCTACAACGGACCGTATGTCGTTCTGAATTGCAAATTTCACACAAGGAGTTTCTCTACGCGACAGCACCGATACACTGGCGGAATAAAGGCCTCCCACCCCAGAATGCTCCTCCACGGTCGCAATGAGAGTCGTATCACGAGCTGCATCAAGGATGGCCTTCTCATCCAGTGGCTGCACTGTGTGCATGCTCAACACCCTAGCGTGGATGCCCTTTGCCGCGAGTAGGTCTGCAGCTTCCACCGCTGTTTTGAGCATGCTCCCTGTGCTGATCAGCGTCACGTCTGAGCCTTTGTGCACCATAATTGCCTTGCCGATCCGAAACTCAGGTTCCACCTGATATATCATAGGTTCCCCCGACTTGCCTAAACGCAAATAGCACGGTCCTGGCCAGTCCACAATCGCGCGGGTCGCTAAGCGTGTTTCTACCGGATCCCCGGGAGCAATTACTGTCATATTCGGCATAGCTCGCATCACAGCCAGATCTTCGACAGCATGGTGAGTGTAGCCTTGTGAGCCGTAGGCCAGCCCCCCCCCTATTGCAACAAGCTTGACGTTGAGGTTGTGGTAGCACACATCGTTGCGAATCTGCTCCAAACAGCGTAAAGTCGGAAAATTCCCGATGGAGTAATTAAAAACAATCTTACCACACAATGCTAAGCCAGCAGCAACACCGGTCATGTTCTGCTCCGCTACACCGACATTCACGAACCGATCGGGGAAGCGCTCAGCAAACCGCTCCAGAACGGAATATCCCAGGTCCCCGGTAAGGAGCCAGATTCGTTCGTCCTGTTCTGCCAATTCGCACAGCGTGTCAATGAAAGCGGTTCTCATTCCTTACGCCCCAGTTCTGCCATTGCGTGGCGCAGTTGCTCCTCATCGGGCGATTTGTAGTGCCAGCCAAGCTGATTTTCCATAAACGACACGCCCTTGCCTTTAACGGTATGCGCGATGATGCAGCTGGGCTTGCCGGGCTCAAAGGGCACACTGGTCAGAGCTTCTTCAATTTGCTCATGGTCATGCCCATCAATCTCGCGTACTGCCCAGCGGAAGGCACGCCATTTATCTGCTAATGGCTCCAGGTCTAGCACTTCTTTCACAGTGCCAAAGCTCTGAATTTTGTTGTAGTCCACGATGGCAATAAGGTTGTCTAGCCGATGATGAGGCGCGAACAGGGCTGCCTCCCAGGTCGAGCCCTCATCACATTCGCCGTCGCTAAGAAGAACAAATACTCGATAGGATTTCCCCCCTCGCTTGCCGACCAGGGCCATCCCGCAACCAATCGAGAGACCATGCCCAAGAGAACCAGTGGATACCTCAACCCCTGGCACTCCATAGGTAATATGGCCAGCAAGTTTGGAACCATCTTGGCAGAAGGTATCCAACCACTCTTTTGGGAAAAATCCAAGTTCTGCCAAAGCTGCATATACAGCTGCAGCCGCATGACCCTTACTAAGAATGAACCGATCACGGTCAGGCCAGTCAAGCCGTGATGGACTTATCCGTAACACGTTCCCATATAATACTGCCAGAATTTCAGCGATAGAAAGACAAGAGCCAACATGTGAAACATTGGCCTTGTGAGTCATCCACAAGACATGAGTACGAATTGCAACAACTAACTTCCTGCACTTAGACTCCTTATCGTTCATAACGCCATCGATTCTCCTTGAACCATTCTACTGTTCGTCTTAATCCCTCCTGTAAATTTATCCTCGGTGTCCAACCGGTAGCCTGTCTTAAGCGAGAAATCTCCGCCTCTAAATGCATGACTTGATCAGGACGATAGGGCACCTCACCAAAGCCCAACGGAAGCTCAGGGTCAATTAGGTCACGAATTTGCTCGGCAATACTACGTACGGTGTACGTTTTGCCTGAACCCAGGTTGAAAACTCCCGATGCATTGGGAGTAATCATTGACAAGAAGATCGCATCTACCACATCGGTAACATATAAGTAATCCCAGCGTTGAGCGCCCTCTGTTAAGGCAGGCCGCTCTCCGCGCAACAAGGTTAATATTAAAGATGGAATCATCCAGCCTGGGTCATCCATCGGTCCATAGGCCGAGAAGAGACGCAGCCAAACAAAACGTAAATCCAAGTGACCACACAGATACTTCGACATCAAACAGGTGCAGAGTTTTGCTGCGCCGTAGAGTGTAGAGGGTCGCGTAGGCGAATTTTCAGTGATGCGCATGTTTAAAGGACCATACTCGGCTTGTGATCCAAGCCCGATCCACGTTTTACAGCCAGCTTCATAAACAACTCGCAGTAAAGATATACTATAACTTATGTTATCCAGCTGTGATAAGTCGTTGCGATAGGGATTCAGTACACCGAACCATGCTAGATGAATAACTGTATCTGGGCCAAAAGCTTTAATATCCTTAACAATGTCTTGTGGATATCTCAAATCACCAACGATCTCAACGAGGTTTTTACACAAATCCTGGATACGCCAGCGATCGCTCTGCGGTCGAACCAAAATGGCCACAGTGACGTCTTCACCAGATAGCCGTCGCAAAAGATACGCTCCCAAAAATCCTGTTGCTCCTGTGACTAAAACATGCATGCTCATAATATTTAGCAACAGCCCAGTGACCTAAGTTTTTCAACCGCTTTCTGTATCCTTAAAGAAGCTGGAGGCCGGCCTGGACGGTCAGGATAGTCGAACCGATAGCGATGTACTGTCTTGGACAAAGCGATACGAAGATAATAAAGCCAATACCTCAACTCGAAGTCTCCTGGCAATTGTCGGATGGTGCGATAACCCTTAAGAAAGGAATCGAGCATGTAATCTCGATTAAACGTTCCCCAAAAGGCTATATCAAAGACAGGATCGCCGCATAAGCAGTCTTCCCAGTCAATAATAGCGATAATATGCTGGCCATCTGAAAAGATATTATGGTGCCCCAGGTCGCCGTGTAAGAGACATGATCTGACATCCCTTGAAATCCGATAGACAGAATCAAAAGCTTTCGCTATGATTTTATGTTCTTCTTGGTTTATTACTCCTATATTTATACAAGTTTGTAAGTGAGTTTCTAAATTAAGATGAATGTACTCTTCCCATGTTTGAAGTAGTCCCTTTCCTTGAGGATTTTGTTTACTCAATATTGATCTTATGTCGAGTAGTCCAAAACCTGTTGCCTCGACATTATGTATTTGGGCAACTATCTGACCAAGTTCAGACAAAAGACATGGATCGATATACTGACTATCTTTATGTTCAAACGCGCTCAGCTCCGTTCCTAGAACTTCGGCCATAATTTCGTAATCAAATGGATAAACCGTTCGCGATAGGTCAATGCAATAGACAGGAACTGTTGGCACTTCCTCTTGCTTTAACACTTCTACAATCCAGCCATCTACAAGAAACTCAAATGCGCGGTTAGGGCTCCTCGAAATACTCGTGCGGACTATATAACATTCATTGTTTGTAAAAACAATCTTGTAGAGCAAGTGAAAAGTACCTTTTTTTAGAGGAAGAACAGCAATAGGCGTTCTTCTAAAGAATATCGAACATAATTCCATGACGATCTGCTGATAAAGAGCCGCTTCCCTTTCTTTCAAAAGAGGAATGGTAATTAATTCATCTTTTGAAATCTGAATATCTGCCTTCGGATAGAAGACTATCTGCCTCCGTAAAGAGAATTCCTCCAGCTCTCGAAGTATTATTTCGCTAAGACTCCAATTATTCTTATTATTATTATAAATCGTCATATTTTAACACTTTTAGCATTATTTTTGCGAGAGATGCGATTTCAGCACGCTCACTCTTTGAAAGCTTGTTCATTGCCTCTGAATTGGCTTCTTGGGTGGGTAGCCTGATAGTTCCCCACGGATAAACACTTTCCAATCTGAAACCATTCCAAGAAGGGTAGAGGAGGGTGTCTGAGTATGAGAGGCCAAGTTTTTGGCAAAGCAATGAGAGATGTGATTTCGGATCAATGATTAGGTCCTCATAGCGTAGAATATGGAAGTTCTTAGGGAATCGTTCCGCAAACGCAAATGCCATAAGCTGCACAAAGTTCCATGTCCAGATATATCTATGGAGTGAGATAGGAAATGGACGTTTCTTTGTATCTGCATATCCAGAATAGGGATTCCGAACCACGTGGATGATATGCGCATCAGGGAAGTCAGCAAAGATCTTTTCTGTATCCAAAGCTATAACCGGATTATAACCCACATATGCTCTCTCCCTCCCCGACCGCTTTAGATTCTTCCAGCTTTCGAACGTAGCTCGGAAATACGCCGCCACAATATTGGCTCTAGTTCGAGGCTCATCCTGCAGCAACCGTATGAAGGCTTCTTTACGATCAGACTCATTCAAATCAAGTTCAGCGTCTTTAAATTTGCTCCTGGATGGGGTTCGTAGTTTAACTTTCATCTCCTCGTCGTAAATCAACTCATAATCCTCTTCAAAACTACCGGCCATTGGAAATTCTGGCCAGCGGTATTTGAATGGAACCAGTGATGACAGGTAATCCGCAACAAGACAAGTACCAAGTTGGGATTCAAAGGGATAGACATATAATTCGGGATGGCCATCAAACATGCGGTGAGTAACATTACCACCGTTTTCGTACATTGCGGAAATCATGATTAGCTTGAAACGATTATTGTGATTCATGGTCCTCACCCTTTCAGTACCGAAAAAACTCTTCATACCACTTAATCGTTCTAGTCAATCCCTCATTCAGGGGGAAAAGCGGCCTCCATCCTAGCATTCGCCGGGCCTTTGCTGCACTCAAATACTGTTGAGGTATCTCATTTGTAGCCTCATTCAGGATTTGTGGCTCCAAGGTAGAATCCATCAAATATAAGATGCGCTTAACCAGATCTAATACAGTTATCGGTGCTTCATTAGAGAAGTTGAAAGCTTGGCCACGCAAGTCAGGATTCTCAGCCAACTTTTCTGTTAACAACGTATAAGCAGCAGTAGCATCTTCTACATAGAAATAGTCCCTAACATAATTTCCATCGGAGCGAATCACTGGTCGCTCTCCCCGGATTATAGAACGGATTGTCCCCGGCACAATACGATTCCAATTTAAGTCGCCGCCACCATAGAAGTTCCCACAGCGAGTGATAGCTAATGGCAGATTAAATGTAGCTGCATACGCCTGGGCAAGGAGATCAGCACAGGACTTGCTGACGTCGTAAGGGTACTGTCCTTTTAAGGGCATATCCTCGATATAGGGCAGTTTCTCCTGGTTACCATAAGCTTTGTCCGAAGATGCAAGAATGATGCGTTTTACTGTAGGACTGCGTCGACACGCTTCCAGCAATGTCCAGGTGCCCCGAATATTGGTTTCAAGTGTAGATAGTGGATTGCGATTGGCGATGCCGATAATAGTCTGCGCTGCCAAGTGAAATACGGCATCAATCTCATATTCACCTAGAACCCGTTCTAGCAGAGTTAAATCTCGAAGATCTCCTCGGATTACCTTGACCTGCTCAATCATACGAGCGCGCACCAACTCTGATTGCGGCACCCAGTCTCGTACCAAGCAGACAACATCAGCGCCTAACTCTAGCAACCGACGCACCAGCCAGCTACCCAACAGCCCCGTTGCTCCTGTAACAAAGGTTGGCCGGTCCCGCCAAAACGAATTGCTCATTTCCATACCTTCCAGGGAGCCTTTCCGCTTTCCCATAGGCTCTCCAGCAACCGCAAGTCACGTAGTGTATCCATGCACTGCCAAAATCCATCATGGCGATAAGCAACAAGTTGCCCTTCTTCGGCCAGACGTTCTAGCGGCTCCCGTTCCCATGCAGTGGCGTCACCTTCAATATAATCCAATACACCTGGCTCTAGCACAAAGAAGCCTCCATTGATCCATCCCTCGCCGATTTGGGGCTTCTCAACGAACCTCGCCACCAAATCCCCATCGAAGGCAAGGCCACCAAACCGAGCTGGTGGGCGAGCTGCTGTAACCGTCGCCAGCTTGCCATGTCTTTGGTGAAACGCCACCAGTTCTTGGATATTAATGTGCGCCACGCCATCGCCATAGGTCACCATAAACGTCTCGTTGCCAATCCAGGTAGCCAGGCGCTTGATGCGGCCTCCGGTTTCTGTACGAAGTCCCGTATCAATCAGGTGGACGCACCAATCTTCACTCCCACTGTCATACACATCTATGTGCCCGTTGTTCAGACGGATGCTGAAATTGTTGCGCAAATAATAATAGTTCAAAAAGTAATTCTTAATAACCTCGCCCTTGTATCCCAATGCCACAATGAACTCTTTGTACCCATGCGCAGCATAGATGCTCATTATGTGCCACAGAATTGGCCGCCCGCCAATTTCCACCATTGGCTTCGGCTTCATAATGGTTTCTTCTTGAAGACGGGTACCAAGACCGCCGGCCAAGATAATCGTTTTCATGACAAATCACAATCCAACGATTTGAATGTCCATAGGGCCGAAACACGAATCACGCCAAACCGCCCTTCTCGTGTATAATCCTATCTCTCAAATCCATCATCGTCAACGTGAAAGGTAATGGCCTGTTTTCGACGTGCAACCATGAGAGATATATCTTGCACAATCAATGCCGAAACTATGTATTGACCGTAGTTTAAGAGACGACCAAGAATAACGCAACGCATCCGGTACAGTCCTGGTGAATATTTTTTCTTACCCCACTCTTTATGCTCCAAATCTACCGCATTAAGGATAGGCACGCTACAGGCATTATAAGCATGGAGGTTTGGATTTATCTGCACTCCTGGTTTTAAACACCAAAACTCCATTTATAAGATAATATCATAAAAATTGTGGTTGCTGTCCACTTTGCCTTCAGCGTTAAGAACCCGAACGGCTCTTATCATCGCCGTGCTATTTCCAGAAGCATCCCTGATTTCCCAGATTACTTCCGCAGCTTGACCAATGCTACTCTCAATGTAGCCCTCAACCACGACCGAGTGAACCCCATCCATGCTTATTCGGCCACTGTTAAGAAGAATGGCACGGCTGCCTAATTGCAAGATATTCGTCATATTGTGACTCACAAAGAACACCGTCCGCCTTTGTTTCGCTACTTCTCCCATTTTGCCCAGGAACTTCCTCTTGAAGGCGGCGTCCCTCACCGCCAGCACCTCGCCCACACCAGGACCTCCTGCTTCAGGTGGGGGGTTACAGCGAATGCAAGGCGCACGTGCATACCTTTAAAGTAGCACTTCACAGGGGTGTCTATGAATTTCTCTACCTCAGCAAAGGCGACGATTTCATCAAACTTCCTATAAATCTCTGCCTTTTTCATTTATAGTATGGCACCGTTCAGGGAGATGTTCTCTCGCCCTGTCAGCTCGGGGTGAAAGCCCGTCCTCACTTCCCGCAGGGAACCCACCCGGCCGCGGATCTTATCGTAGCCCCCAGTCGGCTCGGTAGTCCTGTTGAAAATCTTCACAGAGTGCTCTCGCCCGCCCCGTTCCGCCCGATGATGCCTATGACTTCACCGCGCTCGACTTCGAACGATACATTCTTTAGGGAGTAGATGCATTTACGTTCCTACGTTGAAGGCTAGAAAGTTGGAACGTGGCACGAATCCGGCGGAATGGGGCATATAAGGATGGTCAAGGTATCACAGAGGGCTTGTACCTTTTAAGCTCACAGATGCGATTCAGTTTGCTAAGCCCCTCAACTCGTATGGCAATGTCATCCATGCCTAACGACCGCCACGACCTAAAGTATTCACTAGCATCCGTTCTCGGTAGCGGAATCAAATAATCCCGCTTATAAACAAAAAGACAGCAATTCGCGTAGAAGCTGCAAGTGTGAGTAATGGGCTCTCACCTACCCCAACCAAGGCTCAGCGAAATCCCTTCACTACCCCGTCTAAGGATTCAGCCCATAGAGGACGCGCCACTGTTCAGAGATCAGGCTGTTTAGATAGACCACTGGCATCACAAATAGCCAGAACGTGTCAAATCATCTGACCATGTTACCGAAATTATACTCATTGCATCACCAAAAATGTTACCGAAGCAGGCTCGAGCTTTTTATAGGGATTAACCCGGAAAGAGACCTTGCGCTTCTTCTCATAGATGGCATATAGCCTGCTCAGCTTCTCGTCGATCCGGCGCTTTAGCTCGGCTGGGTTCAAGCTCTGATAGAGCTCGTCCAGCCTTTCCGCCTGATCCGGCCCAAGCTGGCCCGAT
>Ga0209102_1001038_pt1 | contig 15820 bp, 14 predicted proteins | sample ConPoolayeHmetaG_FD_185483 | JGI IMG/M metagenome (GOLD analysis project Ga0209102, IMG submission 185483) | Hot spring microbial mat communities from California, USA to study Microbial Dark Matter (Phase II) - Cone Pool mat layer H metaG... ...
ATGCGCCGGCCAACCCTTTGCCCCGGTTGCCCACACCGAGCAGCCTTTTATGCGATTCGCCAAACCTTCCCTCAAGGGATTTATCCCAGTGATATTGGCTGTTACACTTTGGGCTTAAACTTAAAAGCTGTAGATACGGTACTTTGCATGGGGGCAGCCATTAGTCAGGCCGCTGGTTTTTATTTTGCCTACCAAATGAAAGGTGAAAATCCCCCCATTATAGCCACTATTGGTGATTCCACTTTTTTTCATGCCGGGATTCCGGCTTTAATAGACGCCGTCCATAATAATGCCCGGTTCATCTTAGTTATCTTAGATAATGCCACCACGGCGATGACTGGAAATCAGCCTACTCCAAGCGAAGAAAGATTGGCCGATGGTCGTTTGGGAACTCCCGTGGCCATAGAAGATTTAGTACGTGCTTGCGGAGTGAAATTTCTTGAGATAGTCGACCCCTATCGTCTGGATGAAATGAGTTCGGCCTTGAAAAAAGCGGATTCCTTTAGGCGTGAAAAAGGAGGAGTAGCCGTGATTATTTCCCGCCACCCCTGTATGCTGCTTACCGGAGCAAAACCGAACCCAAGAGAGTATATAGAAATTTTGGCAGACTGCCTGGGGTGCGGAATATGCCTCGACGATTGGGAATGTCCAGCGATGGTCAAAGATCAGGCCTCGGGCTTGCCTGAGATTGACCAAAATTTATGCGTTGGCTGCGGAGTATGTCGGCAAGTTTGCCCCCAAGGAGCTATAAGAAGAAAAGAGTAAGCAAAGAAAGGAGATATTTTTGGCCAATGCAAATAGCGATCACAGGTAGGGGAGGTCAGGGAGTTTTATTTTTAACGCGGATCTTAGGGGAATGTGCCCTAAGAACAGGTGGGGAAGTAATTGCCTCGGAAACGCACGGCATGGCCCAACGAGGCGGTTCGGTTATTTCCACACTCAAGATTGGTCCATTCCGTGGTCCTTTAATCAGAAGCGGTCAAGCCGACCTTATATTAGCGCTTGATGAAGGAGAAGCAGAGACTTTTGCCCATCTGCTTTCCCCCCGAGGCACAATGGTGGTGAACTCTAAGCAAAATAAATATGGCTTAGCCATAGATGCTACGCGTTTAGCTGCGCAAATTGGTTCACCGCTTATGGCCAATTTGGTTTTGCTTGGTTTTGCCCTACAGCAAAAAAAATTATTCTGCGGTTATGAACTGGCCGTCGAAGTGGTCAAAGATTTATCTCCAGAAAGGTACAAAGAAGTAAACGAGCAAGCCTTAAAGGTTGGTTTTAAGGGGAACATAATTACGGATTAGCTATGACGTTCACGGCCCAGTTTTTACAATTCCTTATCTCTGGTTTAACTACGGGAAGCACTTATTCATTGATCGCTATTGGTTTCTCCCTTATCCATAACGCTACCGGCATAGTCAATTTTGCCCAAGGAGAATTTGTGATGTTGGGGGGGATGTTTATGATTACTTTTTATACTTTTAGCCACCTCCCCATGATCGTTTCTTTTATATTGACCCTTATTTCTGTGGCCGCCGTCGGCTTTTTGTTGGAATATGGACCTATTCGCCGGGCCAAATCAAAAGACATTCTCATTTTGGTGATGATAACCGTAGGAGCATCGATTACGATCAAAGGATTGTCCATGATTATTTGGGGGAAAAATCCCTTGAATCTGCCTCCGTTCTCTGGGGAAGATCCCTTCCTTTTTTGGGGGGCGGCGGTTATGCCCCAAAGCTTATGGATCTTTGGCCTTACTTTAGGAATGGTTTTTACTCTGCATTATTTTTTAAAAAATACAATGGTAGGCAAAGCTATGCGCGCTGTGGCAGCCAGTCGACGTTCGGCCTTATTGACCGGGATTCCGGTAAACCGCATGATCCTCCTTTCTTTTACGATTAGTGGGGCCTTGGGGGCAGCGGCTGGAATAATGCTTACCCCAATAACAACGACCTCTTACGATGTCGGGGCCATGTTAGGGTTGAAAGGCTTTTCCGCCGCCATTCTTGGGGGATATGGGTCAATGCCCGGAGCCGTTTGGGGTGGGTTGCTTTTGGGCGTATTTGAATCATTAAGTGCGGGCTTCATCTCTTCTGAGTATAAGGATGTCGTGGCTTTTTTGATTTTGCTCATCATTTTATTTTTCAAGCCGAGCGGCCTTTTAGGCCAGGGGAAGATCAAGAGGGTTTAAAAAATTTATGGGCAAGAATAATAAGACCTTCCTTTTTCTATTAGCGATCCTGATTCTGATTTTCCCCTGGGCCGTGCGGAATAATTATTTTTTAATGGTGCTAAATGTAGCTGCTTTGAATTTTATCGTCGTGATCGGCTTAAATCTGTTGATGGGTTATGCCGGCCAAATATCTTTAGGCCAGGGGGCCTTTTTTGGATTGGGAGCTTATCTGACCGCCATCTTCACCGTCACCTTGGGTCTTCCCCTCTGGCCCGCTATGGGGCTGAGTCTCTTGATTACGGCCCTAGTGGCTTACATCATTGGCGTGCCCACGCTCAAGTTAGAGGGCCATTATTTGGTTATGGCCACTTTAGGGTTTAACGTAATTACCTATATCCTTTCTATTCAGCTTGAACCAGTCACCGGCGGACCATCAGGCTTCGCCGGGATCCCCCGCTTGCAAATCGGGGGATTGATCTTGGACTCCGATAAAAAAATGTATTTCCTACTTTGGGCTGTTTCCCTGCTCGTTTTCATTTTGTCCTTAAACCTGATCCATTCCCGCGTGGGTCGGGCCCTGGCTGCTTTGAGCCATAATGAAATTGTCGCTAAGTGCGCGGGCATACCTACGGAGAATTATAAAATAAAGATCTTCGTCTTCAGTGCTTTCTTAGCTTCTTTAGCTGGAGCTCTCTATGCCCACTATTTTACTTTTATCAGTCCCGGCACATTTAGCTTCTTTTATTCTATTCAAGTAGTGACCATGGTCTTGGTGGGCGGAATTGGGTCCCTTTGGGGATCCCTTTGCGGAGCCATTTTATTAACTGTTCTACCGGAATTGTTGCACCCAGTTAAAGAGTATAATGTCTTAATTTATGGGCTTATCCTAATGTTGATACTCGTTTTTTTCCCCCGAGGTCTGCTGCCAGTTTTAGTGGGCACTTTATGGGGAAAAAAAGCATAGACTAAAAATGGCGACCAATATTTTGGAGGTAAAAAAATTAACCATGCGTTTTGGCGGCTTGGAAGCTCTGCAAGAATTATCTTTAAATTTCCAGCCGCAGAAAATAGCGGCCATCATCGGCCCCAATGGGGCGGGCAAGACTACCCTACTAAATGCTATTAGTGGCATATACCCGGCGGATGAAGGGGAAATATATTTTTTAGGCCAACCAATTTCCCAACTCTCCCCCCACCAGATTGCCCAATTGGGCATTAATCGCACCTTTCAACAAGTGCAGCTCTTTACTAATTTAAACGTTTTAGAAAATGTTATGGTGGGGTTACATCCCCGCACCAAATCCGGTTTTCTAAGCGGCCTGTTCCATTTGCCGCGGGAGAGGGAAGAAGAACACTGGATTAGAAAACAGGCCCAAGAAGCCTTAGAATTTTTTGGGCTCTTAACCAAAGCTGACTGGCCGGCCACCTCGCTATCTATGGCCGAGCAGAAGAAGGTAGAAATGGCGCGCGCCCTGGCCAACGAACCTAAACTGCTTATGCTGGATGAACCAGTGGCTGGTTTAAACCTGCGGGAGATGGAGGCTATGGCCGCTATGCTCTTAAAGCTCAAAGAAAAGGGCCAGACCATTGTGCTGGTGGAACATAATATGGACTTAGTGATGTCCATTGCGGATTGGGTTATTGTTCTTAACCATGGAACAAAGATTGCCGAAGGCGTGCCGGCTGAGGTGCAGCGCAACGAACGGGTAATTGCTGCTTATTTGGGATCAGGGTGAGTTAAAAAAGAAGGTGCATATTTAAATAGGCCATGCTCAAGATAAAAAACATTGATGCCTTTTACGGAAAAGTGCAGGTACTTAGGCATGTAACTATGCATGTGTTGGCGGGCGAGATTGTGTCTCTGATTGGCGCCAATGGGGCAGGCAAGACCACTCTCTTGAACGTTATTTCCGGAATTCATCCGGCAGCAAACGGCAGCAGAGTTTTTCAAGATCGAGAAATTAAAGGCCTGAGTCCGGAAAAAATTGTGGCTTTGGGCTTAGTCCAAGTTCCAGAAACGGAAAAGGTTTTTCCTTCTTTAAGCGTGGTAGAAAATTTAGAACTGGGAGCTTATCTGCGGCGCCTGGATGAACAGCGCCGCCGCCAAGAAATGGATGAAGTATTTGCCCTCTTTCCGCTTTTGCGTCACCGCCAGAAACAACCAGCCGGAACTCTTTCCGGAGGGGAAAGGCAGATGTTGGCTTTGGGTAAAGCTCTAATGGCCCGTCCCAGCTTGCTCATGCTCGATGAACCTTCCTTAGGCTTAGCGCCCAATGTGGTAGCGGAAATATTTAAGACCATTCAAACTTTACCTGCAAAAGGAAGTACCATTTTATTAGTCGAGCAAAATGCGCGGGAAGCTTTGCGTATTTGTCAGCGGGCCTATGTCTTAGAAGTTGGCCGCGTCATCTTGTCTGGATCTGGTCAAGAACTTCTCCATAATGAAGAAGTTAAGCGGGCCTTTTTGGGAAAAGATTACCGCGGGAAATGGGAGAGGTGAAAAGGAGAAAACTATGCCGATCATGCAGCCGAGGATCGAAAGTATGCACCGGTGCGATCTGCAGGATTTACAAATGGAAAAGCTGCAGATCGTCGTCAATCAGGCTTATGCTCATGTGGATTTCTACCGCCGCAAATTTGACGAAGCAGGAGTAAGTCCAGATGATATCAAGACGTTAACCGATATAAGAAAATTACCTTTTACTACTCGACAAGATCTCATGGACAATTATCCCTATGGCCTGTTTGCCGTTCCTTTAAGAGATGTGGTTTGCCTGCAGTTTCCTTCTGGCCTTTATGGCAATCCAATAGTGATTGGTTACACCCAAGAAGATTTGCAAATTTGGCGGGAAATGGTGGCGCGGATCATGGTGGGAGTAGGCATTACTGAACATGATGTCATTCAGGTGGCCTTTAATTATGGACTTTTCTTAGGAGCGATGCGTTTCAACCAAAGTGCGGAATTGATCGGGGCAGCGGTGGTGCCCACTTCCATTACCTCGGCGGAAATTCAATTACGCATCATGCAAGATTTTCGCAGCACCGTTTTGGCCTCGACCCCTTCTTTTGCTTTGCATATTGTCGAAACCATGCAGAAGAAAAGAATTCCCCGTCCTAATTTGTCTTTACGTATCGGTCTATTGGGAGCCGAGCCATGGCCAGAGGAAGTGCGCCAGATAATCGAAGCAGAATTAGGCTTGAGAGCTTATGATATTTACGGAGTTTTGGAATTAGTAGAGCCGGGGGTAGCTGGAGAGTGTCCGGCGCGGCAAGGCCTGCATATTAACGAAGATCATTTTTTGGCCGAAGTGATCGATCCTGTATCAGGAGAAAATCTTCCGGAGGGCGAAGAAGGAGAGCTGGTGCTGACTACTTTGACTAATGCTGCCTATCCTCTTCTGCGTTACCGCACTAGTGACTTGACCGCTCTTTACTATGCCCCCTGCCCTTGCGGCCGAACTTTAGTCAGAATGGCGCGAGTCTTTAAAAGAACGGACCAAATGATCACCGTGCGCGGCATTAATGTTTTTCCGGAAAAAATTAGAGAAGTGTTAGCCCTTTTCCCGGAAGTGGAAACTGATTATACCCTCCAAGTGCAGCGTAAAAAAGGAATGAACGACCAGCTGCAATTATTGGTAACCCCTGCCCATGCAGTCACTCATCAGGATGCAAAGAAAAAGGGAAATTTAGAGGAAGAGATGCAAATGGCTCTGCGCCGAGCCATAGGGTTGCGCATAGAAGTTAAATTGACGGAAAAAGGAGAAAGGAAGGAAGCAGGATGAGGAAAAGCTTTATGCCCCATTTCAAGTCGGCCGAAGAATTGGCCGCCTGGCAATTAACCGGATTAAAATGGACTTTAGAACATGCCTTTTGGGGATCATCTTTTTATAGACAACTTTTGACCGCCTCCGGTTTTTCTCCTGGCGATCTGCGGAGCTTGGATGACTTAGTTCATCTTCCTTTTACTACCGCTCAAGATCTGCAAGATGGATATCCCTATCCTTTGTTGGCCGTTCCCCTAAAAGAAGTGGTCAGGATTCACTCTTCCTCGGGAACGACCGGCAAAAGAAAAATTCTATGCTACACCGCCAAGGACATCCAAGATTGGGCCGACATGTTCGCCCGCTGCTATGAAATGGCTGGACTGACCAAAGAAGACCGAGTGCAAATCGCCGTCGGTTATGGTCTCTGGACGGCAGGGGTAGGGTTTCAATTAGGATGCGAGAGGTATGGGGCTATGGCTGTCCCTGTGGGCCCGGGAAATTTAGATTTACATTGTGAAATTATGGTTGACCTACAGACTACGGTTTTCTGTTGTACCGCTTCCATGGGTTTGCTTATGGCTGAGGAAGTGCGCCGCCGAAATTTGCGGGAAAAGATTAAGCTGCGCCGGTTAATATTCGGGGCGGAAAGACATAGCGCGGCCATGCGCCGCCAAATGGAGGAGTATTTGGGAGTAGAAGATTCTTTTGATATCCCCGGGCTCACGGAACTTTACGGTCCGGGAACTGGTTTGGAATGTTCTGTTCATGAAGGTATTCATTATTGGGCTGATTATTATATTCTCGAAATTATTGATCCCCAGACTTTAAAACCTTTGCCTTCCGGTGAAGTTGGTGAAATGGTGGTTACCACTTTGCGGAAAGAGGCCGCTCCTTTGATCCGCTACCGCACCCGGGACTTAACTAAAATTATCCCGGGGAGGTGTTCATGCGGCAGCCTGCTCCCCCGCCATGATAAGATTTTAGGCCGTTCGGACGATATGTTCATCTTTCGGGGAGTAAATATATATCCGGGACAAATAGATCATGTTCTCTCCCAAACTCCCCGTTTGGGCAGTGAGTTTCAAGTGTATTTATACCGTAAGGAAGACGGCCGCGATTATATGACTATCAAGGTTGAAAGAGCACCGGGCGTAGAACGAAGTCAAGATGGAGAAATAAAACTGGAATTAGAACATAAAATAAGTCATCAGCTTTTAGTAAGTTGTCAAGTAGAAATTGTTGATTACCAGAGTTTACCACGAACGGAAAGAAAAACGAAAAGGATATTTGACCAAAGAGGGGAATAAAAAAATTCCGCCTCTTCATTATCTCTCGCGAGGAGATGGAGAGGAAGGGAAAAATTAAAATAAATAGGAGGGTAAGATGAAAAAACTATTTTTAATCGTAGCCGGACTGTTAATGGTCTGCGGAGGGGTGTTAGCAGCTCAAGGGGCCGAACCGATCAAATTAGGGGCTTTTTTTGACCTAACTGGTCCTTCGGCAGCCATTGGGACGCCTACCAAATTAGTAGCAGAGATGGTAGTGAAAAAGATTAATGCCGAAGGCGGGGTGCATGGCCGACCATTACAGTTGGTAATCGCTGATGACGAGGGTGATCCAACCAAAGCGGCCATCATCGCCAAAAAATTTATTGAGTCAGATAAAGTAGTGGCGATCATTGGACCGACCCGTACAGATACGGGCATGGCTGCCAAACCGATCATTGAACAGATGAAGGTCCCTACTTTTATGTGCGTGGGCGGAGATCCGGTTATTATGGGCGGAAAATTTGGGCCTTTCCATTGGACTTTTAAATCTCCCCAGCGTACCTCAGTGGCTGTGCAAAAGACTTTTGGTTATATGCAGAAAAAAGGAATACAGAATGTGGCCATTATCACCGCCGCTGATGGTTTTGGCCGAGATGGTAAATTCTGGTTAGAAAAACTTGCTCCGGATTACGGTCTGAAAATTATCGCCAGCGAATCCTTCCAGCCTACGGACAATGATATGACAACCCAATTAGTTAAGATAAAAGCTGCCTCTCCGCAAGCTATCGTTTGTTGGACTATCGGGAAGGCCGGAGCCATCGTCGCTAAGAACGTCAAGCAATTGGCCATTGCTGTGCCTCTATTTCAGTGCCACGGTTTACCTGATCCTATTTATATTAAATTAGCTGGCGAAGCCGCGGAGGGAAATATAATGCCTTCCACAAAATTAATGGTGGCGAATCAACTGCCTGATAAGGATCCGCAGAAAAAAGTCATCCTCGAATTTATTCGATTATACAAAGAAGTTTATAAATATGACCGCCAATTCCCCATCAACACACATTCTGGTTATGCTTGGGACGCTATTTATATAGTGGCCAATGCGATGAAGAAAGCGGGAACGAATAACGAGAAACTGCGGGATGAAATTGAAAGAACTAAAGGCTACGTGGGGGTAAGCGGCATCTACAACATTACTCCTGAAGACCATAACGGACTGGGGACAGACTCCATGGTCATGGTGCAGATCGTCAAAGGTGATTGGAAGATGTTAGAGTAGTATAGGGACGCAGATTGACGCAGAAAAAAGGATAAAAAATTATCTAAGGCCAGGGGTTATCCCCTGCCTAAAAAGCAATCAGGAAATGGTTGCACCAAGTTGATTTATTATTTCGTTTTTTATAAATTCTAAATAGAAAAGGAGAAAGAAATGGACGAGAATAAGATTTACCTATCAGAGAAAGAAATGCCACGGCAATGGTATAATATTCAACCGGATCTCCCGAAACCCCTGCCGCCTCCTCTTCATCCTGTGACCGCGCAACCTTTAGGTCCTCAGGATCTAGCGCCTATTTTCCCCATGGGCCTAATTGAACAAGAAGTCAGTCAGCAGCGCTGGATAGACATTCCGGAAGAGGTTCTGGCCATTTATAAAATTTGGCGGCCAACTCCTCTTTGTCGGGCCCGGCGTTTGGAAGAAGCTTTAAAAACACCAGCACGCATTTATTATAAGAATGAAAGTGTAAGCCCGCCAGGAAGCCATAAGCCAAATACGGCCGTAGCTCAAGCTTATTATAATAAAAAAGAGGGAGTGAAGAGGTTGACGACCGAGACGGGCGCTGGTCAATGGGGAAGTGCGCTGGCCTTTGGTTGCCATCTATTTGGACTGGAGTGTCAGGTGTACATGGTGAAAGTGAGCTATCACCAGAAGCCTTATCGGCGGATGCTTATGGAGACATGGGGAGCGAAAGTTACGCCCAGCCCCAGCGATCAGACGGAGGCTGGAAGGAAAATTTTAGCTGAGAATCATGATTCGCCGGGGAGCCTGGGTATAGCCATAAGCGAAGCAGTAGAGGATGCGGTGAAGCGGGAAGATACACGTTACTCTTTAGGGAGCGTCCTCAACCATGTGATTCTCCACCAAACTATTGTTGGCTTGGAAACTAGAGCTCAACTGAAAAAGGCTGGGGCCGAGCCCGATATTTTAATAGGCTGTGTAGGCGGAGGTAGTAATTTTGCTGGGTTCTGTTTTCCTTTCTTTCCAGAAAAAAAACAGGGAAAGAAGATCCGTTTTATTGCCGTAGAGCCGACCGCCTGCCCAACTTTAACTAAGGGACTTTATCGGTATGATTATGGGGATACAGCACGTATGGCCCCGATGGTAAAGATGTACACTTTGGGGCATACTTTCGTACCTCCCGGCATCCATGCGGGGGGACTGCGCTATCATGGAGATGCCCCTTTGCTCTGCCTCCTTTATGATGAAGGGCTGATAGAAGCAGTGGCCTATCCCCAGAACCCGATTTTTGAAGCAGCCGTATTTTTTGCCCGTACGGAGGGGATAATCCCAGCTCCGGAAACCGCCCATGCTATAAAGGCCGTAATTGATGAGGCGATTAAATGCCGCGAGCAAAAAGAAGAAAAAGTAATTGTCTTCAATTTTAGCGGCCATGGCCACTTTGATCTGGCCGCTTATGATGCTTTCTTTGCTAAAAAATTAGAAGACTACGAATATCCCGAAGAGAAAATTAAAGAGGCTCTTAAAGATTTGCCCAAAGTGGATTAGGGGAAAAGGGGTGAGGGTGGAGCGGCCCCCTCACCTCCCAAATTTTGAATCTTAACTCAGCCAGCGTTTGCGCCTTTTGTAATGCTTTACTTCGCGATAACTCTTTCTTGTTCCTAATTCGCTCAGCCCCAGGTAAAATTCTTTTACATCTTCATTATCTTGCAAGATGGCAGACTCCCCATCAAGAACGATGCGGCCATTTTCCATAATGTAACCATAGCGAGCCACCTGCAGAGCCATATTAGCGTTTTGTTCCGCTAAGAGCAGAGCAACCTTTTCTTCCCGATTCAGCCGCTGAATAATATCGAAAATCTCTTGCACTAAAAGGGGAGCCAATCCCATAGATGGTTCATCTAAAAGCATTAGTTTAGGACGAGCCATCAGAGCGCGGCCAATAACCACCATTTGTTGCTCTCCGCCAGAGATATAACCTGTCTTTATGTGGCGCCGTTCAGCTAACCGGGGAAAATAATTGTAGACCATCTCCAGATCTTTTTTTACTCCCGCAGCATCCCTCCGACTATATGCCCCGGTGAGCAAATCGTCTTCTACGGTAAGGTGTTCAAATTTACGTCTACCTTCCATAACCTGCACAATGCCCAAACGCACAAGTTCAGCAGCATCCTTTTTGTCAATACGTTCCCCAGCAAATTCAATGAAGCCCTTAGTCACTTCGCCCCGCTCTGCTCGCAAAAGATTAGAGATAGCTTTCAGAGTAGTGCTTTTCCCAGCCCCGTTAGCTCCTAACAGAGCAACTAAACCTCCGGGAGGGACTTCTAAAGATACTCCCTTCAGCACTAAAATTACATGTTCATAAACGACTTCGATATTATTTACCTTTAGTAAAGGCTCCATAATATTGGTGAAGATGAAATTATTTTAGTTCCTCACTCGTCCGCGGAGTTATCCCTTTTTCTTTAGCATATTTCGCTGCTGATTCTTCAACTTCTTTGCGGACGAAGTCGCGCAAAGGTTCAACCCATCCGCCCACGGGAACCCATTTGGTCCCGTCCCATTGCTGAAACCTCACCCAGCCTCCGCCTTCATGATCCTTCCAGGAAGTCTTGATAGGCGGAAGCAATCCTTCTGCACCAATTTCTTTAATTCTGGCCTCAGTAATGTCTAAATTTTCCAAAGCCCACCGCATCTCTTCTCCTGTAACCACTTTGACGCCGAATTTCTTGTGGGCGGTGCGCAGGGCTTCATCCATTACAATACCCGTAACAACGCCTCGATTATAGAATACTGTTCCTACTCGGGTGATGGATAAATTACCTTTGCCAGCCGCGTAAACTTTTTCGATAATTTCCTGGATTATGGGAAAATTTTGCCCAACGCCATTAAAATTGGCCGCATAATAGCCTTTGGCTGCCGGGCCGGCAGGTAAGACATCTTCCTCTGATCCACACCACCAAACACCCACAATGCGTTCACGGGGAAATCCGAGTCGGGCTGCCTCTTTAAGAGGTACAGTGCAAGAGACACCCCAATTACGATTAATAACCCAGTCAGCTTTAAAACGGCGGACAATATCTACCCATTGAGCTTTTTGATCTATCCCCGGCCAAGGAACAGGAAAATGTTGGACTTCAAAACCGAACATCTTGGACATTTTATCTAAAAGAGGCCGGGTTTCTTGTCCATAAGGAACGTCAATAAAGAGGTTAGCAATTTTAAGTCCTTTTAATTTATCCATACCTCCCATCTGTTGAGCAATGAATCTGATTTTTGCAGAATTCTGGGACCAATAATTAGCTGGAAAATTAAAGGCCCAGGGGAAGACTCGACCATCAGAAGCATCCGCTCGCCCGTAGCCCATGAAGACTAAGGGAATCTTATCGCGGGCAGCCCGATCAAGTAAAGCATAGGTAATTCCTGTGCTAAAAGGATGGACATAAGCGGGGTTTTTTGGTTTAACCCGTTCGTAACACTCCACTCCCCGGGCCGTATCATAAGCAGTTTCACATTCTTCATATTTATACTTTATGCCATTTACTCCTCCTTTCATATTCATAAGCTCCATAAAGTCTTCCCAGCCGCCACCTGTTCCGCTTCCTCCAGGAGCGAATGGGCCCGTGCGGTAAATCAAGCACGGGACGTATTGTTCAGCAGTCAGGCCTAATCCGGGATTAAGGAAAATGATGAGGACTCCTAAAATCGTCAAAAAAACCTTGGGGGTGACCATTTAAAATACCTCCTTTCTTTATTATTTTTGGAGAATCTATTGAGAAAATTAGAATCTCCATTTTTAAAGATGGAATCAAACTTTAATATGGGAAAGGCCACAAACGCAATTTTTCTTTCAAAGTTTGCCATAAGCGAGCTAAGCCATATGGTTCAACAATTAAAAAGATGATGATTAATCCGCCGAAGATAAGGAGATCCAGGCAAGCCAGAAGATCAGTTTTCAGCGGGATGCCCAGGGCCCGAGCAAATTGGTTTATAAAAATGGGCAACAGGGTAATAAAACCCCCACCCAAAAACGATCCCAAAACACTTCCCATACCGCCAATAATGACCATTCCCAAAAGGTGAAAGGAGACCATTATGTTAAAGGCTTCTATATTGGCAGCTCCGTAATAGGCAAAAGTTATCAACCCTCCGGCAACTCCAGCGTAAAAAGCACTTATCAGAAAAGCCATAAGTTTATTCCGGAAGAGAGAAATGCCAATAATCTCTGCGGCTATATCCATATCCCGGATAGCCATCCAAGCTCGCCCTAGTTGTCCCCTTACCAGATTTTTGCCAAAAATAGTTAAAGGAATAACTATGCAGAGGACGAGATAATATTTTTTAAGGGGAGTGTCAATGGGCCAGCCCAAAATTTTCATCGGCGGCGTATCCACTGTGCCAAAAACTCCCCCCGAGACCCATTTCCAATGAGTAAGAATCCATTCGATAACAAATTGAGCAGCCAGTGTAGAAACAGCCAAGTAAAACCCTTTGATTCTCAAGGAAGGGATACCAAAAACTCCGCCTACGGCCGCGGATATAAGGCCCCCGCCTAATAGACTAAAAATTAAGGGAACATCGTACCGTCCATAAAGAATAAGCGCAGAGTAAGCTCCCACGGCCATGAAGGCCGCATGCCCTAAAGAAAGTTGGCCAGCGTAGCCAGTTAAAAAATTTAAGCCGAGGGCAGCCAGAGAGAAGACTAAGAAGGGAATAAGGATACTACCCAGCCAGTATTCATTGGCCAGAAGAGGAACTATAAATACAGCAATAACCAAGATAAGTATAACTCCCCATTTATCTAACGGAATGGGGAAAATAGCCATATCTTCTTGATAGCTGGCTTTAAAAACTCCGCACTCCCGGTAAATCATAGGTTTAATTCACCCTTTATCTATATATATTTTCTCCATCAACCCATGCTCGTTTTATACTCGTTCTATAATTTCTCTTCCATACATTCCATAAGGTTTGAACCAGAGAACGAATAAAGCTAAGAGGTAAGGAAAGAAAGTTTGAATTCCTCCACCCACATATGGACCAAGAAAAACCTCAGCTAAATTTTCAGCAGCTCCGACGATCAACCCAGCTATAATCGCGCCAGGAATGCTATCTACTCCTCCTAAGATAAGAACAGGCAGAGCTTTCAGGGCAATGAGGGAAAGGCTAAATTGCACACCCAGACGGCTTCCCCACATGATACCGGCCACTAAGGCTACTATGCCAGCAATGGCCCAAGTGATGGCCCAGGCTTTTCTTAGGGGTATGCCTACCGAAAGAGCAGCCTCATGGTCATCAGAGACTGCCCGCAAAGCCCGTCCTGTCTTAGATTTTTGAAAGAACCAAACTAATATTAAAACCAGCGAACCAGACAAAGCTGCTCCGGCCAAATCAAATTGACTAATTAATAATCCCTTAATTTCAAAGGGAATGTCCGAAAGACCTATATGTAAACCTTTTGGATCAGTTCCCCAGATTCCCTGCCCAATGCCTTGCAGCAAAAACCCTAAACCAATGGTGGCCATGAAGAGAACTAAGGGAGGACGAGCTATTAGTGGACGAAGAACAATAGCTTCCACAATTAAAGCTAAACCAACCATCATTAACAAAGTGGCTAAGATAGCTAACCAAAGGGGGAAAATATTGAGGAAACCAACTAAAGCTAAAGCTGCCAGCAGGGTCATGTCTCCCTGAGCAAAGTTGAATATTCCGGAGGACTTATAGATGAGCACAAATCCTAAAGCTATTAAGGAATACATAATGCCCACCATAAGTCCACCAATAAAAACTTCAAAAAAAAAGATCATTTTCCTCTCTCTCCTTTTATTTGCGGGCAGGCGATCCCAAATAAGCTTTAATGACGCGTTCCTGGTAACGAATTTCTTCGGGAGTACCTTCAGCAATTTTTTCTCCATAGTCCAGAACTATTACTCGATCAGATATGTCCATTACTACCCCCATATCGTGTTCAATGAGCGCAATAGTAATGCCCAATTCTTCGTTGGCATCTAAAATAAAGCGGACGATATCTTCTTTTTCTTCTAAATTCATTCCCGCCATAGGCTCATCTAAAAGAAGGAGCTTTGGTTCGGCGGCTAAAGCTCGACCTAATTCCACTCTTTTTTGAAGACCATAGGGAAGCATCCCGGCTGGAATTTTGCGGATATGCTCTATTTCTAACCAGTCAATAATCCGCTCCACAGCTTCTCGATGATTTATCTCCTCTTTCTGGGCAAGTCCCCAGTAAATACCTTGGGATAAAAAATGGGAGTTCATTTTTAGATTTCTGCCGATCATTAAATTGTCTAAAACTGTCATCCCCTTGAAAAGGGCCACATTTTGAAAAGTCCGGGCAATACCTAAAGCGGCAATTTGATGGGGGCGCAACTTAGTTAAATCCTGACCAGCAAAAAAAATATGTCCGCGGGTCGGACGATAAAAACCATTAATGGCATTAACTAAACTTGTTTTGCCTGCCCCATTGGGCCCGATAATAGCTAAAATTTCGCCCGCCTGGATATCCAAGCTAACTCCGTTTAGGGCCTTTAAGACGCCAAAATCAACATGGACATCCTGGACCTGCAGCAAGACCCCGTTCTTATTTTTGGGCATAAAACTCATCCCTTTCATTTAGGGTTAATTTTTTCATGAAAAGACCTCTACTTCTTTAATCTTCAAAAAAGCTCGAATATTAGCTGTCCGTCCATCCTCGTAAGTGATTTTGGTTTCTACATCTACCCCATCTTTTCCGGAATAGAGAGCATCGATAATCTCAGCATACTTCTGGGCAATGAAGCCGCGGCGAAGTTTGCGAGTGCGCGTAATTTCGGCGTCATCTGGATCTAATTCTTTATGCAAAATTAAAAATCTTTTGATCTGAGCCGGGCGTAGTTTTTCTTCTTTAGCCAAACTGGCGTTTACTCTTTTTACTTCCTGGGTAATCAAGTCATAAACTTCTGGCTTTTGAGAAAGGTCAGTGTAGGAAGTATAACCCACATTTTTTCTTTCCGCCCAATTGCCCACGCTCTGCATGTCGATATTAATCATGGCTGTTACGAATTCTTTCCCCTGCCCAATAGTTACGGCCTCTTTGATGTAAGGGCTGAATTTGAGTTTATTTTCAATATATTGCGGGGCAAAAATAGTGCCGTTAGCCAAAGTGCTTACATCTTTCGCCCGATCAATGATAATCAAATGACCATCTTGATCAATGATGCCAGCGTCCCCGGTATGCAGCCAACCATCTTTTAGGGCCTCGGCCGTAGCTTCGGGGTTTCTATAATATCCTTGAAAAACGCCCGGGCTTTTAATCAACACTTCTCCTGCCTCACTAATTTTAAGTTCAATTCCTGGTAAAGGTTTACCCACTGTTTCTAATTTC
>Ga0209102_1001039_pt1 | contig 15805 bp, 14 predicted proteins | sample ConPoolayeHmetaG_FD_185483 | JGI IMG/M metagenome (GOLD analysis project Ga0209102, IMG submission 185483) | Hot spring microbial mat communities from California, USA to study Microbial Dark Matter (Phase II) - Cone Pool mat layer H metaG... ...
GTTTTGGGGAGCAAAAAATTTTTTTGATTTTGATGGGGGTGATGTTTTTAGGGCTGAATTTATTGCTGCTTTAGGGATTTTATATGAGAGTTTAACAGGACTCTAATTTAGGAGAAATTAAAATAAATCTTAATTTTTAATCACTTTTCTTGAAATTCGCTTTCCGGTTTCCAGATCATATTCCTCTTTTGTCAATGAAATTAGCTCTCCGGTTTTCGGATCATATTTATATGTTGTCTTTGAAATTCGCTTTCCGGTTTCCAGATCATATTCCTCTGTTGTCTTTGAAATTCGCTTTCCGGTTTCCGGATCATATTCATATTCCTCTTTTGTCAATGAAATTAGCTTTCTGGTTTCCGGATCATATTCCTCTTTTGTCAATGAAATTGGCTCTCCGGTTTCCGGATCATATTCCTCTGTTGTCTTTGAAATTCGCTTTCCGGTTTCCGGATCATATTCCTCTGTTGTCTTTGAAATTGGCTCTCCGGTTTTCGGATCATATTCCTCTTTTGTCTTTGAAATTCGCTTTCCGGTTTTCGGATCATATTCCTCTTTTGTCTTTGAAATTCGCTTTCCGGTTTTCGGATCATATTCCTCTTTTGTCAATGAAATTAGCTCTCCGGTTTTCGGATCATAAAAGATATCTTGCTTATTAGTAATTACCTTATTTGGTGCTTTTGGTGCTACTCGCTCATAAGATTTTTGTTTAACCGGCCCTAACCCGCTAAAAACCCAATTTTCCAAGGATCCGTCAGCATTGCTGATGGTTATTTTCGAAACTCGCGGTTTCCCACCCTCAAATAATGGAGGACGCTTAAATTCTGTGTATATTTCTTTGGCCATTTTTCTTAAAAAGAAAAACCTGCTTTAGGCAGGTAGGAATATTATACCTCAAAAAATAGAGTTGTCAAGTTTTTCATTTTGGGGCTTAATTCTTCTGGTGTTTTTGAGACTAAATTTATTTTTTGAGTAAAAGCCGCGACGGTTTCCAGCCATCAACATCCCCCCGCCATTCTCTTAAAGAAGCAAGGGCGGTGTAAATTAGAGAAAAAAGGGGAGCAAGCTTGCGGGTAAGCGATGGGTCTTGACTAAAGCCATCACACATTTTAAGGAAAAATTCCTCCACCTCGGAGGTGTAAGTTCGGAAGTGTAGGTTTCCGTTATGCTTTTGAATTCAGAAATAAAACTTGGTTAAATGAGGAGGTTTATAATCTGCTTTCCCAAAACGACGCTGCCATTGTTTTTCAAGACTTTCCCGGCTGGCCAATTACGAACAAATTGACTGCCAATTTTGTTTATTTAAGATTCCATGGGAAGACCAATTTATATTCTTCCTGTTATACTAAAGAAGAGCTTAAAGAATGGGCGGGAAAAATTAAAAAATGGTTAAGACAAAGGCTTGATGTTTATGCTTATTTTAATAATGACGCGATGGGGTATGCGGTAGAGAATGCAAAGGAGCTAAGGGAATTAGTCAATGACTAATTAATCTAATTATTCTAATTGACCTAAAAAATTTCCAATTTTCAAAATCCCAATTTGGGCATTGAGTCATTAGACATTATTTAGAATAATAAGCAAAGCTTGTTTTTCGCTTAGCTTAAAATTAGAGCAATTAGAAATTAGTATAATTTAAATTGTGCTTAAAAAAGAATTAGGAAGTCATTTTGCTGCCAGTTTAGTTTGGTTAGTGGCTATCAGCTTTTTGCGTTGGTATCTGAAATGGAATTTGATTTGGTTGTGGTTGGGAACTTTGGGAGGAACATTTTTGCTGGATTTAGACCACCTGATTTATTGGTTTTTTACCCACCCGGAAAAACAAGATTCCCAAATGGCCAGAATGCTTTGGCAAAAAAAGGATTTTAAGGGTTTGGTTTTGCTTTTGGAAAGATATCATGATACCCATACAAGGTTAATTTTTCATTCTGCCTTGTTTCAAGTAATTTTTTTAATTTTTACTTTTTATATTTTTACCTCTTCAGGAAGTTTGTTTGGTTCGGGTTTGGTAGCGGGAATGAATTTGCATTTGTTAAAAGATGAATGGGAGGATTATTTTAAAAAACCAGATCATTTAAATAACTGGATTTTTTGGCAGATAAAAAAAGAAATTAGCCTTCAAGAGCAAAAAATTTTTTTAATTCTTGTGCTTTTGATCTTTGTGGGATTAAGTTTTTTGTTAATATAAATTTTAAATGACCAAAGATTATAAAAAGAATGTTGTTACCAAAAAAGGAAAGGAAGTTTTGCTCCGTTTGCCAACAGAAAATTTACTTCCAAGATAGAATAGCGGTACCCAAAGAATTAAAAAATTTTTAGCCACAAAAAAAGGGAAGCTATAGGACAAATAGGACCAATAGGACTAATAGGACGGATAGGACCAAGAAGCAGGATTGAAAGAATTGGTTGTTTTGGATAAGATTAAGAGGGTGAGGAAAGTTTTAGTATCAATCTTGTCTTTATCTTTGGCTTTAAATATTTATTTTTTGTGGAAAATATATGGAAGAAGAGGGATAAAAGGGGAAAAAGGGGAGAAAGGGAGAGTGGTTAGGGTTATAGATGGGGATACTTTTGATTTGGAAGAGGGAGTAAGGGTGAGATTAGCCGGAGCGGAAGCGCCGGAATACCCCAAAGGCTGTTTGAGTTTACAGGCAAAAGAAAGACTGGAAAAGTTGATTTTGGGAAAGGAAGTTAAACTTGAAACCTTAGAAAAAGATAGTTTTGGAAGAGCGGTGGCTTTTGTGGAAGTTGACGGACTTTTGGTTGATAAGGCCTTGGTTGAAGAAGGTTTGGCCCAAGCCAAAAGCGGGAGCAATCCAAAATACGGGGCTAGTTTGCTTTCGGCCCAAGATTCAGCCAAAAAAGCCAAAAGAGGAATTTGGTCGCCGGCTTGTTCAAGTGAGTGTTTGATTAAAGGAAATGTCCGGGATGATAAAGGAACCAAAATTTATCATCTGCCGGGCTGTTTTAATTATGAAAGAATTGTTATTAACGAGAAAGAGGGGGATAAATGGTTTTGTTCTGAAGAGCAGGCGGTTAAAGCCGGTTTTAGGAAGTCGGAAGATTGCCCTTAAATTATAAAAACCTTCTTTTTGTGAACTTTTTGGTAATATTTTTGGGCAAAACGATGGGATTCATCGCGGAGGAATTGGAGAAGGGGGAAAGAGGGATAAGAGGGATAAGAGGGATAAGAGGGAGAAAGGGGGAGAAGTTTCCAGGAAATAATTTGATCTTTTTCAATTCTGGGGATGACGATTGTTTCTTCTTTCTTGGCCAAACCCAAAAGACCAATTTTACCGGTCAGATTTTTTTCTTTTAATGCCTGAAAAGCAGCGGAAACTTGACCTTTACCACCATCTACCAGGATGACTTGGGGAAAAATCCATTCCCGATGAGCAAGTCTTCTTAAAATAATTTGTTTTAAGGCCTCAACGTCATTTTGAAAAATTCCAATTATCTTAAACTGCCGGTATTGATCGGGAGCTGGCTCGCCTTCAACAAAAGCGACCATTGAGCCAACGGTAATTTCTTTTCCTAAGTTAGAAATATCATAAGCTTCCATCCTGTGGATAATAAATGGGTCAAAACCCTGATAACGGATGAGCAAATCCTTTAGTTGTTCAAGTTGTTTTTGGATTTTTTCTTCCTGGGCGGATTTTGGTCTTTTCCCTAAAAGATATTGGATTGATTCAATTTGTTTTTTGTAAATTTGCGCTTCCTCAAATTTTAATCCTTCTGCTGATTGCTTCATTTGCTTGGTTAAAAGATTAAGCAAGGGTTTAATCTGGCCATTTAGAAAGAGGCTGATTTTTTTAATAGTTTGGGAATAATTTTCAACTGGATTTATGCAGGGAGCCGGACATAGATGGAGGTGAAAGTAAAGGCAGGGTTTATTGGGGAGGTTAGGGCTGTTAGGGGTGTTAGGGTAAACGCGAGATTTGCAAGTACGGTAGGGAAAGATTCTTCTTAAAAGTCTTAGAATTTCTTTTATTGCCTGAGCCGTTGGAAACGGGCCGAACCAGTCAGCTAAATTTTCTTCAATTTCCGGTTTTCTTAATAAATAAATTCTGGGATATTTTTCTTTGCTTATACCTACATACAAATATCTTTTGTCGTCTTTAAGTCTAACATTAAATTTTGGTTTGTAAATTTTTATCAATCTTGTTTCCAAAAGCAAGGCTTCCATTTCCGAGGAAACCGTTTGAAAATCAACCCTTTCCACAAGATTTAAGAGGTTTTTATGTCTTAACTCGTCATTTTTGTCTGTGAAGTGATTTTTTACCCGATTTTTAATATTTGTTGCTTTTCCAACATATAAAACATTTTGGTTTTTATCCTTAAAAAGATAAACTCCGGGAGATTTTGGAAGGTTTTGATATAACATTTAAAATTTAGAAATTAGACATTAGAAATTAGAAATTCTTTCAGGTATTTTCCAGTCCAGGAATTTCCGTTTTTGGCGACTTGTTCCGGTGTTCCTTGGGCAACAAGATGGCCGCCTTTTTCTCCTCCTTCCGGTCCTAAATCAATTATCCAATCAGCCTGTTTTATAATTTCCAAATTATGTTCAATAATGACGACCGTGTCGCCCCGTTCAACCAAGGCTTTCAAAACATAAAGCAACTTTTTTAAATCGGCAAAATGAAGACCGGTAGTTGGCTCGTCCAAAAGATAAATTGTTTTTCCTTCTGATTTTTTAACCAATTCTCTGGCTAATTTTAACCTTTGGGATTCGCCGCCAGATAAAGTAGGAGAAGGCTGGCCCAATTGCAAATAATCAAGGCCGATTTTTTCCAAAATTTGAAGTTTTCTGGTAATTGAAGGAATGGCAGAAAAAAATTCCAGGGCTTCTTTGATGGTTAAGTCCAAAACTTGAGAAATATTTTTTTCTTTGTATTCAACCTCCAAAACTTCATTTTTAAATCTTTTGCCGCCGCATTCTTCGCAGTTGACCCAAATGTCAGGTAAAAATTGCATAACGACCCTAATTTGGCCCTGGCCTTGGCAGGCTTCACAGCGGCCGCCTTCGGTATTGAAAGAAAAATGGGTGGGGGTAAAGCCTTTAAGCTGGGCCTCCCGGGTTTGGGCAAAAAGATTTCTAATGTCGGTAAAAACGCCAGTATAGGTGGCCGGATTGCTTCTTGAGGTTCGGCCAATGGGAGATTGGTCAACCATCAAAACCTGGTTGAAATGTTCAGCTCCTTCAAGTTTGGTGAATTTTCCCGGTTTTTCCGCATAAGCATCGCCCAAGGCCTTTTTCAAAGCCGGATATAAAGTGTCAATGATTAAAGTTGATTTTCCCGAGCCGGAAACGCCGGTGACAACGGTAATTTTGCCTATGGGTATTTTGACAGAAATATTTTTAAGATTATGCTGGGAACAACCGGAAATTGTTAACCAATTTGAAATTTGAAATTTGAAATTTGAAATTTGGTTGCTGACTTTTTCTTTTCCCGAAAGGTATTTTCCGGTTAAAGAGTGCGGATTTTTCTTTATAGTTTCTGGAGGGCCAAAAGCAACCACCTGGCCTCCGTTTTTTCCTCCTCCTGGGCCAAAGTCCACAATCCAATCAGCTGATTCCAAAACTTCCCGGTCGTGTTCAACCACAATTAGGGTATTTCCCAAATCTTTTAGTTTTTTTAAGGTATCAATTAATTTTCCGGTGTCGCGGGAGTGAAGACCGACAGTCGGTTCATCTAAAATATATAAAACGCCGGTTAAGCCGGAACCGACCTGGGAGGCCAGTCTTATTCTTTGGCCTTCGCCAACCGAAAGGCTTGAAGAACTGCGATCCAAGGTCAAATAACCAACGCCAACGGATATTAAAAAAGAAAGCCTATTGCCAATTTCTTTTAAAATTGGCTGTGCAATCTCTTTTTCCCTCAATGTGGTTAAAATTGCAGGCAAATTTTTGGCCCATTTTGCCAATTTTTCCAAATCCCAAGAGCAAACTTGGGCGATAGAAAAACCGTCAACTGTTACCGTTAATGATTCTTTTTTAAGCCTTGTTCCGCCGCAAAGCTGACACGGTTCTTTAATCATTAACTTTTCAATTTCTTCCCTAATTTCTTCGGAAGTAGTGGTGTAATATCTTCTTTCCAGATCCCAAACGGCTGAAGGATCAACTTTGGAAACGTCAATTTTTAGCTTTACTCCTAAACCATTACATTCCGGACAAGCGCCGAAAGGGGAGTTAAAAGAAAAAATTCTTGGCTCTATTTCCGGCAAGGAAATATTACAATCCGGACAAGCAAAATGAGTGGAGAAAATTGTATCTTTTGTTTGCTGGGGTTTTCTGGGAAATTCAAAAGATTTATCCTCAACCAAACTTAAAGTTGCCAGCCCATCAGAAAGTTCTAAGGCTATTTCAATATCGTCTTTAATTCTTTGAAAAATTTGGGGATCTTTTAGATTTTTTCTTTCCAAAGATATCCGGTCAACGACAACATCAATATTATGCCGGTTGGTTTTAATTAAAACTAAATCTTCCCAAAGCTCAAAAATTCTACCATCAATTCTTACTTGCTCAAAACCTTTGTTTTTTAAATTTTCAAAAAGTTTACTAAATTCGCCCCGTTTATCCCGGACAATGGGGGAGAGGACGAAAAAACGAAATTGTTTGATTGTTTGATTGCTCAATTGCTCAATTGCTAGATTTAAAATTTGTTTGGTGATTTGCTCGCTAGTTTGTTTGGCCACTTCCCGGCCGCATTTTGGACAATGAGGATGACCAATTCGGGCAAACAAAACCCTCAAATAATCATAAATTTCAGTAACAGTTCCCACGGTTGAACGGGGATTATGGGAAATGCTTTTCTGATTAATAGCAATGGCCGGAGACAAACCTTCAATGGAATCAACATCAGGCCTGGGAAGCATTCCCAAAAACTGCCGGGCATAAGTTGACAAACTTTCTACATATCTTCTTTGACCTTCAGCATATAAAGTGTCCATAGCCAAAGATGACTTTCCCGAGCCGGAAACACCAGAAAAAACCACCAGTTTATTTTTGGGGATAGATAAGTTTATGCTCTTAAGGTTATGCTCACGGGCGCCTTTGATTTCAATATGGTCTTTCATTAATTTTTTTTATTTTTCAGTTAACGAGTTGGCGGGTTTAGCGGGTTTTTGGCTCGTTAGCCTGCAATACAAACAATAATAAATCTCCGCGATTTCTCGTGGTAAAGACATTATACAACAAAACAAGAATAGATTAAATTTTCAAAAAATTTGCTAGAATATTACCCATTGGTAAAAATGGTCAGAACTGAAAAATTACAAGACGGGATTGAAATTCCAGTATTTCCAGAAGGATATGTTGAAGACGGCCGAATGTCGGTATGGGAATTATATCAGTGCTTTGACAGGCTGGAAAAAGAATTTGATTGGATAAGAGAAACAGTTTATGTTCAGGAATTGCCGACTTTGGGTGGAATTTTGAGATTTCCCATAGAGGTTTACCGGACTCCTTTGTGGGGTAGGGCTTTTTGGGTCTTTGCCGGAATTCATGGTGAAGAGCCAGCAGGACCAAATGCCTTGGCACTAAATATTGAAGCGCTAGGGGAACTTGGAAAAAAAATTCCGGTAGTTGTTTTTCCCCTTTGCAACCCTTTGGGATATTTCCAGGATTGGAGGTATCCAAATGAATATCGGGATAAAGCAAAAGGTCATAGTGTTGGCGATTGTGAATGGTTATTGCCGGAGTTGAGTTCTTTTCCTCCAAGACCTCGCGATCCCGTTTGGAGTTGTCTGGAGGCATTTTATTTACCAGGAAAAATCGTTGAACTTACTAGAAATTATCCGCCTAAAATTTCAATTAATCACCACGAGGATTTGCACCACGAAGCTCCTTACATTTATTCTCAAGGAAAATTTGGAAGCAAAGATCCAATAGCTTTGGAGGTGGTAAAGATTTTAATTTTACTAGAATGTGGCTTGCCAATTGATAAAAGGAGTAGAACTGATTTTGGAGAACCAATTGTAAATGGAATTGTCAACAATGGACATGATAGTTCGATCGACGAATTGCTGGTCGCAGACAAAGTTATTGTTAATGGAGAAGTTATTCAAAAAGCTGCGGCTGAGCATGCTATTGTTGTAGAAACCCCAAGGCCGGAATTTCCCCTTCCTTCTGATATGTATCCTTTGGAAAAAAGAATAGAAGCCCACTCAAAAATAATTCTTAGCTACCCAAGATTTTGGCAAATGGCAAATAATTGGTAGTTATTCTGAAAAATTCTTTGGGGATTTCAAATTTTTCAATAATTTTTTGATTTTGATTGTTCCTTTTTAAAAAAATAATGGTGTACTGGTCAACGAAAACCGGAGCCCAAAGCGGGTCGTTAATACGGGAGATTAAGAAATTTTGGCCCCAGGGAGTGGCGTCGTTTTGGGAGAAAAAGATAGCGTTAAAATTGTAAATTTTATCCTGTTTTTGCCATTCATTTTCGTTTTCTTGCATCGGAATATAAATTTTTTGGAAAAAATCCGCACTGTAGGCTTCCGGTCGGTTGTCAACAAAAACCCGATATTGGGGGAAAAGATGAAAAATTAAATAACCGCCAATATCATAGTTATTAAAAATTGGGCCTTGGATTTTATTTTCCAAAAAAAAATCAGCTGGAAGGCTATTTTTTGGCTCTAAACCTAAACCAAAATAATGCCAGTAAGGAAAATATGAAGGAATTTTAAGAATCACCGCTAAAAGAAAAACGGAAACGGTCAAAATTGGGCTAAAAATAACTAAAAGATTGTGATAATCTTCAAGCTTTTTTTGGAAGAAAATGTTGAAATTTTCGGCCAAAACCGGCAAAACAAAAAATCCAAATAAAGAGAAATTGCGGATAGATAACCAGGCCATTGCTCCAAAAATTGAAAAGAAACAAAAATTTATAAACCGATTTTTTCTTTTAGTAATTGAAAAGAAAAAACTTAAAGCGGTAATTGAAAAAACAATTTTAAAGATTAAAAAGTTTGGATTTCTGACCAATTTTTCAATAAACCAGACGGGTTGGTTTTCTATCAAACGGTAGCCGTAATTTTTAAAGATAGTCAGGGGCGCTAAGCTGCCTTTAAGGCCGAAAGGATTAAAAATGGTGGCAAGAAAGATCAGCACTAAAACGATGGCCAACTGGCAAAGGATTTTTGCCGGAGAACGGGATAAGACTTCATTAATTAAGAAAAGACAAATTAAGAACGGGCCTAAGAAGAAATAAATATGAAGATTAACCCAAAAAATTTCCAGAAAAGGTAAGATAAAAAGCCAGTGGACTGATAATTTTTTTTCTTTGTGTTTTGAAAGTAGCCAGAAAAAAATTCCCGCCAGAAAGTAACTGAAGCCTTCCGGTCTGATTTCTGTTCGCTCGGCCAAAAGGGGAGTAACCAGCAAGGCAGCAAGGGAGGCAGAAACAAAGCCAGCTTCTTTTTTGGCCAATTGGTAAAAAATTAAAAAAGTTAACAAACTTAAAAAAAGATAAAAAAATGAAAGACCAGAAAAACCAAAAATTTTCCAAATTAAATAGAAAATTATTCCTGTGCCCCAATGGTGGTTGATAACAAGATATTCTGGTTGGGTGTAAGAATAAAAATTGGTGGTTAAAGACCCCAGATCCCTAAAAACAAATTCTCCGTTTCTAATATGCCGGCCCAAATCAGCAGTCACTAAATTAATCTTATGACCAAGAAAAAGGCCGTAAAGAAAAAGAAGAAAAATTAAGGAAATAAACGAAGATGCCTTAATAATTTTTTCTTTTGGGGACATAAACACATTTTAACATTAGTTGCTTTATGTAATAAAATAAACTAGACATGGATATTATTTTAGCTTCTGGATCATACAAAAGAAAAGAAATTCTGGAAAAAGCAAAAATTCCCTTTCGGGTGGAAGTTCCTCAAATTGACGAGAGGGCTTTTGACGACTGGCCGATTAAAGAAAGGGTGCAAAAGATTGCTCAGGCTAAAGCCAGGGCGGTGGCGAAAAAATTTCCCAGTGATTTAATAATTGCCGCGGATGTTTTGGATGAGGATGAAGTTAAGAGAGTTCACCACAAACCTAAAAATTTGGAGGATGCTTTAAGGATGGCCATGGAATATTCCGGCAAAAAGACAACTTGTTATACCGGAGTTTGTTTAATTCATCCAAAGTATGGTGAAGCGGTTGAGGTGGCAAAGGCTGAAATTAAAATGCAAGATTTTACCAAAGAGGAATTAAAAAAACTAATTGACGAAAAGTTTCTTTTAAGGGCCGGAGCTTTGGGCGCTTCAGAAGAAACTGCCGGTTACACTTTGGTTGAATCAATCTGCGGCTCATATACCGGCTTTGCCGGTTTGCCAATGGAAATTATCAGAAAATATTTGAGAAAATGGCAGGTGTCAAGCTAATCCACCTGGAAGGTGGACTATCCATTAAGATTATCTCTTTTAAAAATTTTGACAATTAAATACCCAGTTAAAAAACCGCCTATATGGGCAAAGTAGGCGATACCGCCTCCGGCAGGTAAAGCTAAACTGCCAACTCCGGAAAACAACTGGGCCAAAAACCAGTAAAAAAGCATAAAATAGGCAGGGACAGTGGCTTGCCGGTATGTCCAGCCCCAGGTAAACAAAACGTCAATTCTATTTTGAGGAAACAAAACCAAATAACCGCCCATTAAACCGGCAATTGCCCCAGAAGCGCCGATGTTGGGGATAGAAGAGAAAGGGTTGGTGAGAATTTGCAAAAATGCTCCTCCCAGACCGCAAAGAAAATAAAAAATTAAATATTTAAAATGGCCAAGTTTGTCTTCAAGATTGTCCCCAAAAATGTTCAAAAAAAGCATATTCCCCAAAATATGGCCAAAACTGCCATGGAGAAACATAGAAGTAAAGATGCTCAAAAAATTTTGACCATTGGTAATTGAGGCGGGAATTAAGGCGTAAGAATAAATAAAATTCTCCATTAATCTTTCCGGCAAAAGAAGCGTATAGATAAAGACCAAAGAATTAATGGCAATAATTAAATAAGTAATAAAGGGAAATTTTCCCGAGGGATTATGATCACGCAAGGGAAGCATTGGCTATTAGGGTTTAACCGTTACCCCAAATTTTTCAAACATCTGGCTTAAATCCTGAAACTTGATATCTGCCGGCGGATTGAACATTGAGTCGGAAATAGTTGTTTGTTTGCAGTCCTGCTTGAATTTTTCCACTTCATTGATAATGTCCTCGCTGCTTTTTTGGGGCACGGGGGCGTTTTTGGGAAATTGGGAAAGATCAATAACAAAGCCGTTTTTGTCTTTTTCTGTCCAAAACCACATTTTGTTGTCTTTTAAAATGGTATAACTTTTTCCGCCGGGCGTGTCGGCTTCTGAACGGATCAATTTCCCTTTAATATAAACAGTGGCTTTATTGTCCTCAACAACATAATCACAACGAAGACTCAAAGATTTAGCCATTGCGTCTCTGATTGACTCAAAGACTGTCTTTTTTTCTTCTATTGGTTGGGTTTGCTCGGTTTGATTAGTTTGTTTTTTGGGTAAACAACCAGACAAAAGTAAAATTGAAGCCAAAAATAAAACAAAGATAGTTTTTTTCAAATTTCCTCACCTCCTTTAACGGTTATTTTAACTATATCTTTTTTCCAAAAACTTTGCAAATTTTTGCTAATGGCTCGATGCTAACAAATTATACAAAAACTAGCCGCTAGACGCTAGCCAATCTTGGGGGATTTTGAAAATACCTAAACTTTATTGTTGACACCCCTCTTTCCTGATGTTAGGATTATTTTGAATGAGGAAGCTGTCTTTGGATCAACGTCGCTCTTTGGCAGAGTTTTGTGGAAATTTTGCGGTTGCTTGGTTGACGGCAGGAGTAATACCGTCTTTTATTTTGGGAAAAATTACCCTTGAAGTATTAAAACCAATGGTAACCAGTATATTTACAGCTGGGGGATTATTGACAGTTATGCTTTCTTTATTAAAATCAAAAGGAGGTAAAAAATGAATTTAACGGTTCCTTATGCTATTGGTGCGGCAATGACAGCCATTATTTTGGTTTTTATTTATTTTTTAACAAGGAAAGGTTAATCTATGTCCGAGATTGTTGCTAATATTATCCTTTTTGTCTCCTTAGTGGTTATTGTTTGGGTGGCTTTTGCTTTTTGGCGGAGTAAGTGATTTTATTATGGCCTTTAATCCAAACACAATTTTTCTTTCACCCTCAAGTTTGGCGGATTTTGAAAAATGCCCCCAGCTTTATTATTTAAGGCAGGTTTACCGCAGTCCGAAAACGGGATTGAAAATTCAGCTTGCTAACCCGGATTTGGTTCTGGGACAAAATATTCATGACATTTTGGACCAGTTTTTAAGGCTGCCGGCGGAAGAAAGAACAAAGCAGGAACTAGAAAGGATTTTTGAAACAATTTGGAATTTAACTTCAGGGGAAAAAGGCGGATTTTTGTCAAAAGAACAAGAGGAAAGCTACAAAAGCCGGGGAAAAGCAATGATTGAAAGGTTTTGTCAAAACAAACATTTTTGGCAAAAAGAACCGGTAAAAATTCCCGGTTTTTTAAAAAGGGATTTAGGCGAGGATTTGATTTTGGTGGGAAAACTTGACTGGATAGAGAAAGACGGAGACGGTTACAAAATAGTTGATTTTAAAACCGGAAAAAACGAAGAAAGGGAGGACTCTTGGCAGATGCCAATTTACGCCCTTTTGGCCAGCCATATTTTAAAAACAACCAAAATTACCGCTTGTTGGTGGTATTTGGATAAAGACGAAGATTTGACCGCCTGCGTTTTGCCCGATTTGGAAAAGTCTTTGGCAGCAATCAAACAAAAAGGGGAGATTATTAAACTTGCCAGGCAAACAAATTCTTTCCGCTGCCAGTCAGGTAAAGAATCCTGCTGGGCCTGTAGGGATTATTTGGCAATTTATCAGGGGAAAGGAAAATTGGTTTCCGTAGATCCGGTAAATAGAAAACAAGAGATATACATTTTAAATCTCAAATCTCAAATGTCAAATGTCAAATCTGAAGAGAATAAAAATTTGATACCGATTCCTGACGATTTGCCGTTTTAAAATACCTTAGGTGTGAAGCTATGTCACACCGGGAGTGTTATACCTCCATAAAAAATGTAAATATTGTGGGTTTAAAAATCCGCCAGATGTTAGGGATTGTTTGTTTTGTCACAAGGATTTGCCAATGACGTTTGGGGGAGCAAAAGAAGCTTGGGAAGGTTAGGTGATTTGGCAGAGGGAAAAGTGGGGAAAGTGGGGAAAAGGGTGGCGGAAGATTATGTGGGAGAAATTGTTTTCCCAGAGCTATATCACTCCCGGTGTGTTATTTTTACCAACATGTATTTGCTTTTCCATTTTGTATATTTTTGGGCAAAGTTGATTTGGAGGAGGGGGTCTTTGTGGTGAACTTCTTTAAAAAGATTTTTGCCACTAATGTTGTTGATTAAGTCTAGACTGGCTTTATCAATCGCCAGCGGATTTTCTGAAAAAAGAACACCGATATTTGGGGCTAAAGTTTTGCCGGGATTAGTTTCACAATCGCAATTGGAAACAATATTTTTTAAAAAATTGAGGTAAAAAGTTTTTTTAGGAAGATTATTAATAACAGCTGTAGAACCTTGGGCCAAAAGATCATCAAAAAAAGCTTTTTTTGGGCCAAGGCAATGATAAGGGCAGACAAGTTCGCAGATGGAACAGCCCCAACAAATTTGGTGGCTGATTATTATTTTTTTCTTGGTGGCTAAAGAAATTTTGTTCAAAAGACGAAGAGCTTTGGCCGGGCAGTTTCTAACACAGGTGCCGCAACCTTGACAGTCTTTAATTAAAACTGGCTTGGACAAATCATGAATTTTGGCTTTAGATTCTTTGGTAACTCCACCCATTCCCAAATTTTTAATTGCTCCGCCAAAGCCGGCGCAAGAGTGGCCTTTAACATGGGAGATAACCAAAACATTTTTTGCTTTTACCAATGGTTTTGCCACTTTGACGGTAAAATCTTTGGTTTTAATTTTTATTCCTTCGTTGGAGATTAAAATTTTTCCCAGCTTCCCAAATCCTTTATCTTTGGCAACCTTTAAGTAACCGGTAACTGTGCTTCGGGGTGATGTATAGGCAACGGGGGTATCAAAAAGAGTAACGGAGGAGCCTAAGTTGCTTAAGATACTTATGATAGGTTCAATGTCTTTTGGAGTAAAAGCAGCTTTGTTTCCCGGTTCGCCAAAATGAATTTTAACGAATATTTCTGAATTTTTTGGATAAAAATCTTTGAGAATTTTCGATGTTGCCTCACCAAGTTTTTGAAAATCTTTTAAAAAGAAAACTTTGGACATATAAGTTATAATAGATTTTAACGGAAAATGAGACCAAATTATATTATTTTTCCTTTAATTGCTTTATTGGTGGGAGCCCTTGGAAGCAGATGGACGAGCGGGGGAATGGAGTGGTATAAACGACTTAATTTGCCCGCAATTGCTCCTCCGGGTTGGTTTATTGGCATTGTCTGGACCATTATTTATGTTTTGTCTACTGCCAGTGCCATAATTTTGTGGAATTTAACTTCTGATAAATGGGCCCAATGGCAAGGAAGGTATTGGCTGATTTGGATTTTATTTGCGGCAAATGCTTTTCTAAACGCTTGTTGGAGTTGGCTATTTTTTGCCAGACATTTGATTGGTTTGGCAGTGGCGGAAATGATAGTTTTAGAGGCAACTGTGATTGCTTTAATTTTTTTAAGCAGAAAATTTTCCAAGATAGCTTCAAATTTATTAATTCCTTATGCGGTTTGGGTGGTATTTGCCACTTATTTGGCGTACAGGATATACATATTAAATTATTAGTTATTAGCGGGTTAACGGGTTGACGAGTTAGGGAAAGCATCAAATATTACGAGTTAACGGGTTATGAAGATTACAAAATTTGAGGATTTAAAAATTTGGCAGTTAAGTCTGAAGCTCACTAAGGCTATCTATGACGTAACGGCTAAAAAGGAGTTTTTTGGAGATTTTAACTTAAGAAACCAGATAAGGAGGGCAATCGTTTCGGTTAGCTCAACTATAGTTGAGGGATTTGAGAAGAACAACAACAATGAGTTTGTCAGATTTTTGAGAATGGCTAAGGGTTCGGTGGGTGAGGCAAGAAATCAACTCTATGTTGCTTTGGCTATTGGATATATTAATAAACAGGAGTTTGAAACTGTTAATAAAGAGCTTGAAGAATTAGCAAACCAGATTGGCAGCTTTATTTCTTATTTAGAGAAAAAGAAAAAGAATAAAGAATTTTAAAACTAACCCATTAACTCGCTCAACTCGTTAACTGAAATAAATAATAATTGACATTATTTAAGAATTATTGTCTAATTAAACTATGGAACTAGGGGACGGAATAAGGGGAGGTTGAATTCCTTTCCCAAAAATTATGGATTGGCTTAAAAAAAATAAATTAGCTGCCTTTTTGGTTTTGGTGGTTGTTTATCTTCTTTGGAAACAAAATAGAATAATTCCCTTGAGAACTTACATGGAAAATGGGCCAGCAGTTGGCGGTTTCGGCGATGTCGCGATGGCCCCAAAAACAGCCAGTAGCTTATTACCCATTCCCCGTCAAGAAGCGGCGCCAGTAGAGAATCAAGACCGGCTGGTGGTTCAGGAATCTTCTTTATCTTTGGTGGTTAAGGATATTCGGGAAGTAGGGGACAAGATTACCGGGAAAGCCCAGGAAGTTGGCGGTTTTATGGTTAGTTCTTCTTTGAGCAAACCCGAAGAAGCTCCTTATGCCAATATTGTTGTCCGGGTGCCGGCAGATAAGTTGAAAGAAGTGC
>Ga0209102_1001041_pt1 | contig 15785 bp, 15 predicted proteins | sample ConPoolayeHmetaG_FD_185483 | JGI IMG/M metagenome (GOLD analysis project Ga0209102, IMG submission 185483) | Hot spring microbial mat communities from California, USA to study Microbial Dark Matter (Phase II) - Cone Pool mat layer H metaG... ...
ATCCGCGTGACAAATTAAGTCTAAGAAAGTCCGATCCGGAAAGGGGGTCAGGACAATTAATTTTTTCAAAATTTGCTGCAGAAAACCCTTAGGTTTAGGGGAAAATTGCCTTCCGCCATATTCATTCCCCCAAGCCCGCATTACATAATGGGGCACCTGTCCTTCTGGAGCATCAGCAATTAAAACTGCGACTCCCTCTTTTGGTTTTAATAACATGAGCGCCAAAAGAAGGGCGATGGCGGCTTCATTGGCTTTGCCGTAGGCATTAGCGATGATTAGGTCATAGCCGCCACTATTTTTTATTCCGTAGTGTTCTTTAGCTTCTGCGCCGCCGATTTGATGGGTGGCGCGAAAATGACCGGCATAAATGTCGGTAATTCCGCCGCGACGGTTAATTAAGCAATCAACCTTGAAATTCAACCCAGCCGCATCGCCAGCCGCATCGCATTCGGCGCGCATGATGTTATTTTCAAAATTGCCTAAACCCGTCCGTTGGGGGTCTCGATAAAGCTGGTTGTGAAATTGATTGACAGTTTCTATCCCGGCCACCCCCGGGAGAATAATTTTGGCTCCCCCACCAAAACCCACATGGACATGAGGGGTAATGCAGCCGATACCTATTTTTAGATCGCAACTTAGGAACTCTCGATTAAACCAAAGTTCTACTCCCGTAGGTGTGCGACCGATGCGGACGGTGTTCTGAAAGGGGTCGTGGTTATAAACTGGATAATTTTCTACAATCTCTTCTCCTAATTTCTTGCGCGCGCTGATCATGTCCTGAGCTCCGTGAGCTCCCAAAGCCCAAAGAAAACGGATCTGCTCCCTTTTCATTCCAGATTCATGCAGGATTTCCAAGATATGAGGAGCAATCTCCTTCACGGGAGTAGGACGGGTCATATCATCGAAGACAATCACCGCTTGTTTTTTACCTTTGGCCAAATCTGTAAGAGATGGCCCGCTAAGGGGATGAACTATATTATGTTTTATCAAAGTGGGAGAAAGGGCTGGTTTTTCAAATCCAGGAGGATTTAGATTATCAATTTGCCAATGGTCAGGGAAAAATAACTCTCTTTCTTGATTTTCATACCATAATTTAGAAGGAACAGAGATTTTACTCACTTTATTATTTCTTTTTTATCCCCCTCACCACGCCTCTCCCCGTTGAGGAGAGGAAAAGATGGGGGAAACATTTAATGGGCTATTCGATTATTATCAGCCAACAAGGATGACCATCAACTTGCGCGGGCCATGCATGCCTTTAAAGAGCACTCCTTGAATATCACCGGTCATACTCGGTCCAGTAATGAAGACGAACTGGCTGGGCAGACTATTTTTATTAGCAAAAACTTGGTCGATAGCTTTTTCATAAGAGGGGACGAGCCGTTCAATCGGCACAACGGCGATGTGCAGAATAGGAGCAAGAGAGATAAGTCGAGCTTGATCTTTCCGGTGCTTTATGCCCAAAGTTCCTGATTCCGCCACGGCAAAATCAGCACCGGTAATGCCGGCATCTGCCTCCAAAAAGACAGCATCTTTGTAAGAATCGCGGTCGGCAAAGTCTAAAGGAGTCATAATTTTTATTCCCTGTTTTGCCCCCCAGGCAGGCAGATTGAGTTGACCTATAACTTCATCTGTAGAGATCATGACTTTTTTTAAGTTCTCAGCCTGCGCAATTTCAGTTAATTTTTCTACGGCTTCCTCATAATTTTTAACTCGATATACTACCCCAGTTTCCTCAACCAAACGCTCCGTAAATCTTTTTACCAATTCTTCCTGAGTCATGGATAATTCGGCTAAAGGGGGCAGGACAGGCCTGGGTCCAACAGGCTCTGCTGGAGCTTGTTTTAATTTTTGGATTATTTCCTGGCGGGCGCTGCTTTGTTCCATCGAAATCTCCTAAGCTTTTAAGTAGGCTTTGTTATATAAACTTCTTTCTTTAAATTTTTCCATCTTTCGTGAAAAGTGTTCTCGGCCATCATAGGCAAATCGCGTTGCCGAAACCAATCGGCAAAAGAGCCCTTTATTTGTCGAATTATTCCTTCCCGGGCATTTTTATTGATGAAGGGCCGAGCCATTTTAATCCCTAAATTCCAAAGCCAAGGGTGCTTTATAGCCCAAGCCCAAGCCTTAAAGAAACGGATTTCTTGAGGGGGGCGGGCCTTCCCCCCAAGATACGGATCAACAGTGACATCTTTATGCCGATAATATAAGAAGAGACTGGGATGATCGATTCCCGCCGGACAAACACTTTTACAAGCCCCACAAAGAGTCGTCGCCCGATAAAGGTCTTGGGTTTTTTCTAAGCCTAAAAGCAGGGGATTTAAGACTTGCCCCATTGGGCCAGAATAGGCCCAGCCGTAAGCGTAACCGCCGATTTGGCCATAAACGGGGCAAATATTTAGACAGGCCGCACAGCGGATACAACGGAGAACTTGGCGGGCTTTTAAGTCTTGGTAGATCTTGGTACGCCCGTTATCCACGATGACGATAAAAAGTTCCTCTGGCCCGTCTATTTCATCTTTCTTTTTAGGTCCACTGTCCATAGATACGTAGGCAGTTAATTTTTGACCAGTGCAGTTGCGACAAAGGAGTCTAATTAAGTGTAAAGCATCCTTCATGGTGGGAACTACCTTCTCGATACTCATTACAGAAACTTGGGTTCGCGGCGAAGCTTTGGTATAACGAATGTTCCCTTCATTCTCCACATTAATGATCGTACCCGTTTCCGCCACAGCCATGTTCACCCCCGTAATACCCATCTGCACATGGTGAAATTTGTCGCGGAGAAAGAGGCGGGCAGCATAACCGAGTTCCACGGGATCTAAGGTAGGCTCTTTTAGGTTGGCCTTGGCCATGAAAATATCCCTTACCTCTTCCACCGGCACATTAATCGCTGGGCCCACAATATGGAAAGGGGGAAGATTAAGCTGTTGGGCGATGAATTCACCCAAATCCGTTTCCCAGGGTTCGATGCCATTCTGGCTGAGAACTTCATTTAACCCTGTTTCCTCCGTGACCATGGATTTTCCCTTAGTTACATACTTAACTCCTCGTTCTTTAGCCAACTTCAATATATATTCATTAGCTTCTTGGGCATCTCGGGCCCAGAAAACTTGGGCGCCATTAGCCAAAGCATTTTTCTCAAACTGTTCTAATAATTCGGGGAGCCGAGCTATGGCTTCTTGACGGATAGCAGCTCCATAAGCTTGGGCCGCCTCAATATCGGTGAAAGTGCTCAGTCCTATACTTCTTTTCATATTCTGGATCGGGGGCATAACTTTTAAGAATTTTTGAGAGCGAGGATTTTGCAACTCTCTGGCCACTAATTCTTTGAATTTTTCTGTTCGTGGTTCCATTATGTTTTCTCCCTTCGGTAATCGGCTAAAAAGCTGGCCAAGTGCATTATTTTCTTTTGCGGATGATTGCGGCTGAGATAGCCGCCGATGTTTAAAAGACAACCAGGTTCGCCAAGAAGGAGTAAATCCGCACCAATGGCTAAATAATTTTCCACCTTATTCTTAACCATGCTCTCCGAAATGTCTGCATAATGATAAGCGAATTCGCCACCAAAACCGCAACAAGTATCGGCAGCATTGAGGGGAACAAGTTCTGCACCTTTCACAGCTTGGATTAATTTTTTCGGCTGAACAGAAACCTTAAGGCCGCGGAGAATATGGCATGATTCATGGTAAGCTACTTTTCCCGAAAAAGAAGCTCCCACGTCTTCCACATGTAAAACATCAACGAGAAACTGAGAAAATTCATAGATGCGGGAGGCGACCTCTTCCGCTCGCCGCTGCCATTCTGGATCATTTTCGAAGAGCTCAGGGTAGTGGTATTTCACCATGCATACGCATGATCCAGAGGGGCTAACAATTATTTCATCTTCGCCGAAGACTTCGAGAAAGTGCTGGGCTGCCTTTTTGGCTTCTTTCTGATAGCCCGCATTCATCGCCGGCTGGCCGCAGCAAGTCTGTTCTTCATGATATACTGGGGAAATCCCTAATGAGCGGAGAAGCCTAACTGTTGCTTCTCCTATATGGGGTAAGAAGAGATCGACGGTACAGGGGATGAATAAAGATACTTTGTTCATAAAATTATCCCTTTCTTTGAGGAAAGGATTAACAATTGATTTATCTTCATCCTACCTAAAATGGCATCATCAAATTAGCAAAAAGCTAAAGAAAAGGTCAAGAGGAAAAAATGCCCAAGAGGGTTTAGAAAGACCAGAAACTTTTAAAATGGACATGAGGCATTGCCCCTTCCCTCTTTAAACTCAAGGGAAGGGGCAAAATAAGTGGGCAAAAATAGAAATAGCCAGAGATAATTAATTGGGTCCTTAGGGCCCTTTAATCTGTTATTTAAGCGAAACTTTATATTGTTTAAAAAATTTTTAGAGCATTTTATTTGGTAACCAGATGACCAATTGGGGATAAAAGATAAAAACTACTAAGGCAACCATAATTAGAATGACGTAAGGAATTATACCGCGGATAATATCAGCAGTAGTAAGTCCTAATGCCGGATCGGCAGCCCCGCGAATGTAAAAAAGGGCGTAAGCAAAAGGTGGGGTCATAAAAGACATTTGCAGGTTAATACAAATCATCATGGCAAACCAAAGCGGGTCAAATCCCAAAGCTTCGCCAATTGGCGTAATAATGGGGACCATGATAAAAAGAATTCCTAACCAGTCGATGAAAAAGCCCAACATAAAGCAAATAAACATAATTAGTGCAAATATACCCCATTTACCACCGGGCATGCTCATGATAAGTTTGCCCACTACTTCATCGCAACCAGCCCGCATAAATATACCGGTAAAAGAAGAAGCCAGCATACCAATAAGCAGAACCATACCACTAACTCTCATGGTGGTAAAGGCTGCCTTGCTAAGCAGCTCCTTATTTAATCTTCCGTGAGCGGCGGCCAAAACGAGCGTAGCCAAAGAACCTACCCCCGCCGCCTCAGTTGGGGAAGCAATGCCGAAAAAGATGCTACCCAATACAGCCAGAATAAGGGCCGCGAGAGGGCCGATGGCAATTATTAGTCGATAAGTCCTGACTAAGAAAGAATGTTTAATTTCTTCGTCAGAAATGGGCGGGGCTATTTCCGGAGAAATTAAGCATTTCACTATAATATAAATACAATATATAAGGGACAAAAAAAGTCCGGGAATAATAGCAGCTATAAGCATTTTACCCACCGAAAGATTGGCCATTGGTCCGTAGATAACTAACATGATACTCGGCGGAATCAAGATGCCCAAGCTCCCCCCTGCACAAACAGCCCCGGCAGCTAAACTTTTATCGTATCCCCGTTTGATCATGGAAGGGAGAGCCGTAAGAGTTAATAATGTTACGGAAGCCGCGATAACGCCTACGGTAGCGGCGATGATAGTACCCAACACGATGGTAGCCAAAGCCAGCCCACCTCTCATCTTGCCAAACCATACGTACAATTCATCAAATACACCCTCGGCCGCTCCCGAGTGTTCTAACACCGCGCCCATCATCACAAAGCCAGGCACAGCCAATAAAATATAATTATTCAGCATGTCATAAGAACGGCTATAAAAGACCTCAAAAGTAATCTCGGCTCCAAATACCAACATACCCATTATAAAAGCTACTCCACCAATGGCTAAGGCCAAAGGATAGCCAGTCAATACTACGGCGGCTAATATCCCGCCGAGCATAAGTATGGAAATCAATTCCGGACTTAATTCAATCATGTTAATTCCTTTCCTTTTAAGAGAAAATATAATTTGCGGATAAATATGGCCAATCCTTGTAAAAAGAATAAAAGTAAACCGATGAAAACCACTGTTCTAATAGGAGCTATGGGAGCGTACCAGAAAGTTTGCTTGTCTGTTTCTCCCGTGGCCCAGGCAAACCAAGTCCACCAAGCACCTTGAATAGTGATGGAACCGATTACGGGGAAGAAAAAAAGAATTCCGAAAACGACTTCCATAATCGCTTTGCCTCGCGGCGAAAGAAGGCGAGAGACGATGTCTATGCGCACATGGCCATCATGCAGATAAATATAACCGAAAGAAAGAACATACATGGCGGCTGCTGTCATCGTTACAATGACCGGAAGCTGAATGGTAGGCCGATTTAAGCCATATCTCATAAAAACTTCTGTACAAATAATAGCAACGAAGGCGTAAGCTATCCATTTGGCCTTTGTCCCCATCCACTCATTCATCTTGTCAATTTTCTTTATAAACCAAAGCACTATAATTCTCCCTCCTTCATTAGCTAAATATTAATTAAATTAGTAAAAAATTCAAAATAAAGGGCAGGATTTGGCAAAAATTAAACTCCTGCCCTCTAATTATTCAAGAGCCCGATAATAAACGGCTGATTATCTAGCACACTCCCGGCAGTCCATATAATTCTTTCCATTCGGCTTCGAATTTCCGCTGCGATGCCAAAACTTCTTTCATAGATTCATGTTTGGCCGCTACTTCATCGAGATATTTATTGGCCTCGGCCACAAAAACTTTATCAATCGATTCAGGAAGCTTTTCCACGATGACCCCTTTTTCTCTGAATCCTTTGATAGCCGCAGCATTCTTCTTCAAAAGACGGACATGATAAGCGATCTCCGCTCCTTTGAGGCAGTTGAGGAATATTGCTTTAAACTCATCGGAAAGTTTTTCCCATTTACTTCTGGCCACTAAAATCTGATAATTTTCCCAAGGGGCGCGAGTGGGACTTAAATAATAATATTTGCCCACTTCATAAAGTTTCATGTCCCAATCAAAAGCTGGGCAACTACATTCATAGGCATCAATAATGCCTCGTTTCATAGCTTCAAATATTTCCCCTAAAGGCATAAACACGGTGCCCACACCCATGCGGGATAAAACGATGCCGCAATCTCCCGAGGCACGCATTTTTAGTCCTTTAAGATCTTGAGGTCCTTTTAAGGGTTTATCAATATGAATCCACCCTTCGGGAAGGCCATGGAAACCACCGAGATCGATAAACTTGTGACCCATTTTTTGATACCATTTGTTAACTAAGTCTCGCCCCTCAATTTCGAACCACATTAAATGGCCCAAAGGAGGTAACATGGCGCCGACTCTTTGAGAGACGATACTGCCAAAGGGTATATCGGGAACAGTATAAGAACCGCCGCCAGCGCAAAAATCTAAAACCCCTTTATCTATCGCTTGCCACTCTTTAGTGGCTGGACATACTGAACCAGCTGGTTTGACTTTTAGTTCAAAACGTCCGCCACTCGCCGCTTTAACTCGATCAGCAAAATCTTGCAGGCCTACAGAAACGGGCATTCCCGCGGGCAGCGAGCTCTGCCCAATCCAGGTGACAACTTCTTTCTTTTGCGCCCGCGCTACGCGGGGAGCCGCCGCTACCCCGGCGGCCGCAGCCCCGGCTAAACCAAGCTTTATAAAATCGCGGCGCTTCATTCCTTCCTGCTCATTTTCTAAAAATTTTTTCTCTGACATAATTTATACCCTCCTTTTTTATAATATAGTTTTTTTTCTTAATTATTGCCTTTATTGTTTTGCCCACCTCCTTTCGTTTGAAGGCGTTTATAATTCCCCAAAATATTGTCTTTTTTTATAAAAATTTACTTAATTTTCCAAATAAAAACCGGCTAATAAAAGCCAACGTTTTTAAAAAATTTTTATTTTTTCCCAAATCCTGATAAATTATAGAGAAATAGAAAATCATGTCAAGAAAAAAATGGGAGTGACCCGGAAAGTCCATTTTTCAGAATTCCTAAATTTGTAAGTTGCCTCTTCTTTATGAGTTGCTTCAATTGATATAAGGGACAAGCCCTTACTCCACATTGAACAAGGAGATTTTTTTAAATCCTGAAAATCTGCGTTCATCTGCGTCCTATAATCTCCCCCATCCCCTCTTTAAAAAAGAGGGGTGCCCTTCCTCTCTTTTCTAAAGGGAGGTAAGGAGGGATTACGAGTCACCGCCGAGAGCGCCAAGAGCGCAGAGAATTATTTTCTTAATATTAGCCACCGAGGACACAGCGCCCACAGAGATTAATTATTTTCTAAAGGGAATAAAACCATTGAGAATATTAGCCCACTATTCCATCATTCCAATATTCCATATTTTTTCTTTAAAAATTTTTATTTGTTTCTTTCTCTGGGTGCTCGGCGAGCTCTGGGAAAGTCATTTTTATCTTAATATTAGCTACAGAGAGCACGGAGCACACAGAGAAAAAGGGGATATTAAATAATTATTTTTAATCCTGAAAATCTGCGTTCATCTGCGTCCTATTATCTCCCCCGCCTCGCCATTTCCCGATTATTCCAACATTCCATTATTCCCATTCTATTTTTCAGTTGCTTACCTATGTTGATTTCATTAAGATGATCTTAAAAAACGGAATTTAAGAGATCTCTGAAAAAACGACTTTTTAGTCACTTTCCCGAAAGCGGGGGTCCAGAAATGTCTTGAAAATACTGGGTTCCGGCTTGCGCAGCAATATGATGTAATTGCCTCCCGAGAGAATTTTCCATAGATCTCTTTAATAAATCTTGAAAGGTTATTTGGCTGCGCCAGCAAAAGAAGGTGAGGTATGGAAGAATTTAAAAAAATTTTAGTTTTGGAAAACGAAATTGAAGCTCGCTTACTCGATTTGGTTCTAAACGAGCGCAATATCCCTCATCGAATTCGCAGCTACTACGATTCAGCCTACAACGGAATCTTCCAGTTCCAAAAAGGATGGGGCATAGTGCTTGCCCCCGAGAGTTTTCGAGAAGAGATCGAAGCTATTTATAAAGACTTACCTCTGGAAGAAACTCAAGATATGGAGAATCAAGAGAATGAATGATTCTTATTATTAAGGTATGGACCAAATTTCGTTGTAGGTAATAACAATTAAAGAGGTGCTTGTTAATGAAGATTAAGACCATCCGCTTACCCGAACCAAAGAAAATAGAATTGATTACCACCGACTTGCCCACGCCTGGCGAAGGGCAGGTGTTAGTCAAAACCTATCAATCCTCTATTTGTGGAACTGACAGGAATATTTATAACGGCATTCTTCCCCCAGGTCTAAAATTTCCCATCACCCAATTAGGGCATGAAGGGAGCGGCACAGTCGTGGAAGTGGGTAAAGGAGTTAGGAAATGGATTGGGAATTAGGATCTTTAGGAGAACCTTTGGCTTGTGTAATGTATTCGATCTTTAACTCTGGCGTGCAGCTTGGAGATACTGTGGCGATAATGGGATTAGGTTTTGCTAGGCAGTTAATGGCCCAGGGGGCTAAGAAAAAGGGAGCGGCGAAGGTAATTGGTATTGAACCATTAGCAGGGAAAAGGGATTTAGCCCTCAAGCTGGGAGCGGACTATATTTTTGACCCGGGAAACCCGGAGACTGAAAAAGCCATCATGGATATGACTAAAGGACAAGGAGTGGATGTAGTTTTTGAAGCGGCCGAAACAGAAGATTCCATGAATATGGCAACGCGCAAATTAAGAAAGAAGGGAACCCTGGTGCTTTATAGCTGGGTTATGGAGCCCGTGCGCCTGCATATTAGCCGCTGGCACGATGATGCCTTAACTATTCGCACCACTTGCGTCATGCATGTAAATACTCCTTATGAAAGGATGGCCTGGTTTGATCGCCTCTTGGCAACTTACTGGAAAGGAATTATCCAAGTCAAACCACTTCTAAGTGGACCATTTTCTTTGCCGGATATCTCTAAAGCCTTTGAGATAGCCAATAGCCCAGAGGCGATCAAGGTTATTATTCGATAATAATTTGCTGATCTTTTTCCTTATAAATTGTGTTAAGAAAAGGCCACTTAAAAATTTTCTATTTAATGAGAGCATAAAACAAATGCCATCTAAATACGAGTTCGGCCAGGCACCAGAGCATGCCCTACGAGAAATTAAAGAATCTCAAACGTAGGGCAAGGGCTTGACCCTTGCCGCATTTGGTCTCATTTCTTATGTCAAATTAAGACACAGTCTCATTGGAGAGAGTCGATAAAACCGAACCATGGAGGAAGGTAAGGATGATAAATGAAAATATTTAATCGCTCCTATTAATAAGTAAACAAAAAGCAAACTTTTGGGAAAAAGGAGGTTTTATTTATGACTAGTAGGGGAGAATGGAATATTGCTTATTGGCATTATACGCCTGCTCCTTCCAGTCCAATTCAGATGATGCGTGGAGCGATGAAATGTATGGAATGCGGAGGCGTTAAGGATGGAGAGACCGTGTTAATCTCTACGGATACTAATAAATTGCGCATCGCCGAGGCTTTGGCCGGAGCGGCTTACGCTGTAGGCGCCACACCCATCATTATAATGATTCCACCTGTGAAAACTCACGGGGCGCAGCTTCCAGAACCAGTGGTTGCTGCCTTTCGCGAAGCAGATGTTTTTCTCCAGCCTTCAACTTGGTCGCAGACGCATACAAAGGCTCGCGTAGAAGCCATAAAAGCTGGCAAGCGTGGCTCGACCATGTGTGAAATTACTGAAGATGCCCTATGCGTAGGGGCTATTGAAGCAAATTTTGAAGAATGCGATAAATTAGGGAGAAAGTTAGGCGCCATTCTAGCGGAAAGCAAAGAAGTAAGGATTACCTCTCCGGCGGGAACAGACATTAGAGGAGAAGTCAAGGGAAGGCCAGTCCAATACGAAACTGGCCTTTTTAAAAAACCAGGTCAATTTGCGGCGTTCCCGGATAGCGAAATTAATATTTCTCCGGTAGAAGGCACAACAGAAGGAATAGCCGTTATAGACGTTTCCATTATGAGCGTAGGGGTGACTCTCTACGATCCAGTAACCTTGATCATTAAAGAAGGAAAAGTGATAGATTTTCAAGGAGGAATGGCTGCGAAAAAGTTTCGGGATACTCTTTATGCGTTGGAAGATGATAGAGCTTTTAACTTTGCCGAATTTGGCATTGGCCTTAACCCATGCGCCCGTCTGGCCGCTACCAATTTAGAAGACCTGGGGCGTTTAGGTAATTGCCATTGTGGTATAGGTAGCAACTTTGCTATCGGCGGAAAGATAATGGCCCCCAATCATCATGACGCCATCTTCAAAGATGCCCGCGTCTATTTTGACGGGAAATTAGTCCTGGATAATGGGGTATGTAAAATTTAAACAAGGAGCAGATTATCTCTTAAGCGCGCTGGCTGAATCTTTGTCCAAATAAATTTTTACCAGGGGATGCAAGCGCAAGGCCGAGGCCGGGCAAGCAGAGGAAATAGGTCCTTCCCACATTTTCTTAATCGCTTGAGCCTTTTGTGGACCAGGCACTATGGTGTATATTTCTTTGGCCTGCAGAATAGCCGGGATAGTCATGGTAAAGGCCCGGCGGGGGACCGCTTCCAGAGATGGATAGCGCGCTTGCGGATTGGGGTGGTTTTTGTAATCTTTAAACTGCTGGAGTATTGAGCGATCATCCAAAGTGATGATCCTGATTAATTGAGGATCGTGAAAATCTGATCCCGGTTCACAGAAAGCGATATGGCCATTTTCTCCAATACCTAAGCAGGCCATATCAATTCCATGCTTAGTCAAATACCTGCCATATTCTTGGGCTATTTTTTCAGGTTCTCCTTTTAAAGCTTTAAAAAAATAAATCCGCCGCGGTCGCACGTAATTAAAGATATGTTCCTTTAGATATACTTCGAAAGTATTGGGATGGTGGCGGGGCAGGTCTACATATTCATCGAGGTGAAAACAATTTACCTTGGTCCAGTCAATTTTTCTGTTTCTTAGATGAGCTAAGAATTCATTTTGGGAAGGAGCAGCCGCAAAAACAATATTAACCTCTCCCTTTTGTTTTAAAAAACGATTTATGCCGGCCGCTACTTCTTGGGCCGCTATTTTGCCCATCTCCTCGCGGTTAGCCAAAATTTTCATTTCTATAGAGCGTTTGCCTAAAAAATTTACGGCCATTTTTTACCTCTCTTTTTATTTTTATTATTCTAAAAGCTTGTAAATCTCTAAGCAGAGCCGGCCAAATTCTTTTTCAGCCTTCATTTCCATAGTCCGTGGTCGCGGAAGATTGACTTCTATTGCCGCTACCATGCGGGCCGGTCGGGCACTAAGAACGATGACTCGATCAGCCAAAAAGACTGCTTCCTGAATTCCATGAGTTACGAAGAGAATGGTTTTCCCTGTTTCCTGCCAGATGCGCAAAATTTCTAAATTCATTTTTTCTCGGGTTAAGGCATCCAATGCCCCAAAGGGCTCATCCATTAAAAGGAGTTGCGGATCATGAATCAAAGCGCGGCTGATCGAAGCTCTTTGTTGCATTCCTCCAGATAGCTCATGGGGATAGCTTTTTTCAAATCCTTCCAGGCCGACTAACTTTAACAAGGCCATAGCCTTAGGTAAATAAGCCTGGCGGTCCAATTTCAAAATTTCTACGGGTAAAAGCACATTATCCACAATGGAGCGCCATTTTAAAAGGACTGGCTTTTGAAAGACCATACCTACATCGCGCCGTGGGTCGAAGCCCTCACCAATAGAGAAGTTAAGAACTCCCTCAGTTTTTTCGAGAAGGCCAGAAATAATCTTTAAGAGAGTGGTTTTCCCGCATCCCGAAGGGCCTACTAAGGTAATGAATTCTCCCCGAAAGACATCAAAAGTAACATCCTGAAGAGCAGGCACCATTCCGCTCTTAGTAAAGTAGGTCTTTTTTAGATTTTGAATTCTTATCAGGGGGGTAGGGGTCTTCATTTTTTATTGACCGCTAAAATCTCTTTTTTCTTAGCATAAATAAAGATTATTTTGCCTCAATGGGCAAAGGAATTTTAGGTAAAAATTCGTTGGTGTACATGTCCGTAGATTTCATATCCACTTTTAAATCTCGATATTTAGAAATAATTTTTATGGAATCGGCCATTTTCTTATCATCTACCCAACCGAGGCCATTCTTTTCATACCGTTCAGTGCGAAAGAGGTCTATGATCAGCTTTAAATTGGCCAGCATTAAGGGTTTATCAATTTCCGTTCGGTATTTGCCCATAATATTTATGGCTTCTTCTGGATTTTTCAAGGTAAATTCCCATCCCCGCAAGGAGGCCTTTACAAATCTCCTGATAATATCGGGATTTTCTTTTATATATTTTTCAGTAGTTACAATGGCGTTAGAATAAACATCAACTCCCCAATCAGCGAACATCATAAATTTAATCTTTTCTTGGCCGAAGGCCTTATAGTAAAAAGGGGCGCCGGAATAAAAATCGAAGACTACGTCAACCTGGCGAGCAGCCAAAGCACTCTGCTTGGCTTCCGGAGCTATGTTTACAAAAGTAACTTTAGCTGGATCAAATCCATTCGCGATAGCCAGAGCAGGGAAGATAGTTCTTTGGGCATCTCCTGGGGGGGCCCCAATTTTTTTCCCTACTAAATCTTTGGGACTATTGATTCCCGAGTCTTTCCACATCCACATACAATAAGGACTTTTATCAAAGAGCATGGCTACGTTCTTTATCTTAGCTCCTTGGGCTCGAGCGACGATGCCCACGCCGGTATCTACAATCCCAAATTCTGCTGACCCTACATCAATCTTTTTAGCTACATCGGCAGATCCTTTTCCGGGAATAATATTTACTTCTAAATTTTCTTCTTTATACCAACCTTTATCCGTGGCTACAAAATAAGGTGAATGATCTCCCACATAGAACCAGTTCAGGTTTAAGGTTACTTTATCGACTGCCCCGGCCGTATTGACCAAGGCCAGGAAAAAAAGAATTAGTCCCAATTCGCCCATCAATTTGTCCATTTGTTTCTTCATTTTTCTTCCCCCTTTTTTATTTTAATTTTTCTTTATTTTGAAGCGCTTTTATTTTTTTCTTTCCCAAGGCATTAAAATTTTCTCCATTATTTCAACAGCCCAGAAAAGTCCCAGGCCAATTATGGTAATTAGGATCAAAGAACCAAAGATGGCTGGTGTGGAAAGTGTGGTTTGGGAAGAGATGATCACTGAGCCTAACCCTTTATCGGAGGCAATAAATTCACCCACAATTGCTCCCACCACGGCAGTAGTCGCCGTAATCTTTAAACCGGAAAAAATATAGGGTAAGGAATTAGGCAATTGGATCATTTTTAGCTTCTGCCATTTGGTGGCGTGTAGATAATTTACGAGGTCTAAGAGGTCTTCTTCAACAGCTACTAAACCGGTAGCCGTATTGATGACCATGGGAAAAAAGGAAATGAGAACTACAATAAGGATATTAGGAAGAATTCCGTAGCCAAACCAGATTAAAAAAAGAGGGGCCACCGCAATTTTCGGGAGGGTATTTAGAAAAACTAAAAAAGGGAGGATGGTCCTTTTCATCCACTCCGACCAAATAATGGCAATACCTAAAATAACCCCAACAACTCCTGAAAGAAGGAATCCACCTACGACTTCATAAAAAGTAGCCAAGAAGTTAAAAGACCAACGATATTTAGGTTCCAAGAGCGTCTTAATGGCTGCTATAGGTGTGGGCAGAATGTATTCTTTTATCCCCAAGATAACCACGCCAAAGTGCCAGAGCAGCAAAACAAAAAGAAACATCAAAATAGTCTGCGCATTATTCTTAAGCCAAGTCGAAATCATTTACTCCCGCCTTTTAGTCATCTGGCAAGAAAGCCAAATCTTTATTTTGCAGGCCATGGCGGATCAGCGCTTCAGCTAAATCTAAACAGGCTTTCATGTCCTGAAGATGGCATACTGCAGATGGAGTGTGCACGTAACGGACAGGGATGCCCAAAGAAATAGAGGGAATTCCGGAAAATTCTTGAGCTACGGCCGCCGCATCTGTATAAGAGTTGCCATAGAGGGCTTGCAACTGGATAGAAATATTTTTTTGCTTACTTAGCTGGATGGCCAAACGCTTGAGACCAGGATTTATAAAATATCCTCTTTTAGCGGACTCTAAAAAATCTCCCAAATTTATAACTACCCCAGCCCCTAACTTAACTTGCGGGGATGGAGAAGTTTGATCAAGATTATCTACAGAAAGAGCCACGTCTAAAGCTATGAACCAATCTGGGTGAGTAAAATAAGCCGCAGTGCGCGCTCCTCCTAATCCTCTTTCTTCTTGAACGGTGCCTACTGCCCAAAAGGTTCCAGGAAAATTACCATCGGCAAGCCTTTCCGTTAAGGCGATCAAGATAGCACAAGCGGCCCGGTTATCCAGGGCCTTTCCGCAACAAAAATTAGAGTTAGCCCAACGGGTAAAAGAAACATCAAAAGCTATAGGGTCCCCAATAGTAATACCCATCCGCTTGACCTCTTCTGCGCTATTAGCCCCCACATCAATAGATAAGCTGCGGTGAGGTAGGACTTTATTCTTTTCTTCTTCCGTCAGCAGTCAGCAGATGGCCTGGTTTTATGCCAATCAACCCCGGAATGCCTTTTATGCGCACTCGCGTTCCGGGAAGGAATGAATCGCTGAACCATCCTAATTTATCAAAGCGAATCATTCCCTGCTCATCAATATTGCGTACTACTAAGCCGATCTCATCCATATGGGCGGCCACCATGACAGTTAAGCCAGGCTGGTTACCTTTTTGGAGAGCATAAATATTGCCATTGGTCCCTATAGATATTTCCGTGGCTAAAGGCTGGAATTTTTCTTTTAAATACCGCACTACTGGTTGTTCGTGCCCGGGAAGGCCATCGAGAGCGGAAAGCTCTGCTAAAAGTTTAGCTAAATATTCCGACACAGCTATTCTCCCAAGCTTTTTATTTAGCAGGGTAGGTTTAAGTGGAAAATAAATTAGCATGAAGGTATTTGGGAAGTCAATGTTAAAAAAATCTGACCGTCTATCA
>Ga0209102_1001042_pt1 | contig 15750 bp, 15 predicted proteins | sample ConPoolayeHmetaG_FD_185483 | JGI IMG/M metagenome (GOLD analysis project Ga0209102, IMG submission 185483) | Hot spring microbial mat communities from California, USA to study Microbial Dark Matter (Phase II) - Cone Pool mat layer H metaG... ...
CTCTTCCTTGAATCTTTAAGGGTTCGGGAGTAGGAGTAGGCTCGGGAGTGGGAGTCTTGGTTGGTAAAGGAGCATTAGTTGGTTTTTCAGTAGGAGCAAAAGTTGGCTTGAGGGTTTCTGTTGATTTTGGGGTAGGAAAAGAAGTTGGTTTTTCCTCTTTTTTGCAACCAGCAAGCGCAGCGCCGCCAATCAAAGCGCCTGCGCCTATTAAAAATTCTCTTCTGGAAATTTTTGGCAGTGATTTTTTTTCAATATTCATTTTTAAGAAAAAAGCTCATTTTAGTAACGTTGGAAATTATTCTATCATAAAGTTTACTATAAGTCAAGATTAACTCGTTTACCCTCCCACAAAGCCTGAATAATCAGGTTGACATCATAAGTAGGCAATGGCTCTGAACCTAGTTTAGCGATAACTTCTCCTTTTTCCACTCGCTGCCCATTTTTAATTAGCGGTTTGCCAACAAAAAAATATTTCCAAACCAACCCACCATCTTCGCTTGTCAGTATAATTATTTTTTGGGGGTCATTTTCTCCCGCCCATTCTGCCTGGCCGGAAAAAGCGGCGTAAATAAGTTCTCCTTCAGGCAGAAAAACCGCCCAATCATTAGCATTAGAATCAAATTGAATCGCTTTTCCTTTCGCTATGCTCTCTTCTTTTACCGGAGCCTCAAAAGCACCAGTTGGGTGAGGAGAAGCTGATTTTGGCAAAAAAGATTCTACCTGAGATTCCTGAGGTAACTGAGGTGTAACTTGTTCTTTTTCTTTTCTTAATTTTAACCAATAAACGCCTTCACCAATTAAAACTAAAAGCACCAATCCTAGCCCTAAAAAAAGAAAAAATTTTAACCTATCTGGCTTTTTAGAGGGTAGCGTAAATGAAGTGACTGATTGCTTTTCTGTTGGCAGGTTTTCCATTTAATGGAATTATAAACAATCAGAAAACGCTTGTCAAGAAAGAAATACTTTAATAAGAATCTACTGCTTCAAACTTCCAATCCTCTTCATTAAAACGAGAACTTTGGCGAGCTAGTTCTCTGACTTGAGCAAGGAGTTTTAACATATCCTGATTACGGTTTTCTGGTTTATCACCACTGGCATAATATTTAGCTATCATAACACTGGCAGCACTCGTGTAGCAATTGTAATGCTGGTAAGAAGCCATCTCTGATTTTTGGGGTCAATCGTTTTAGCACGCTCCAAAGCAGATAGAATCATCTGAACTCCAGGATTATCTTCTCCCCCAAAGACACAGGTAATGTCAGCGTAGAATTGTTGTTCTTCCGGGCTAAGGATTGGGGAAGGCTCAACTGTTGGCTCAGGAGTTGGTGCTGCTGGCGCAATCTTTTCCCAAACCCATTCTTCTTTGCTTTCATTATACCTTGCCTGAGCAATTTCTTTGAAATCATCTCCCAATTCTTCTTTACCTTGAAGAACAAGGCTAATATTACCTTCTTCATCTTTAACCTCATCAACTATCCAATATTTGGGCATCTCTTCCGGATAAGGCACAACGGGATTTTTAATCAACTCGCCCTTCATCTGATCAACAAAGTAAAGACCGCAGGCTCTATCAATTGCCTCAATAAAATCTTTGCCTTCAATCTGATTCATTGCCAAAACTACTTTTTCTCCTTTTTCTTCAAGATAAATCTGGTTATCTTGGTAAGAGTAACCGTTGGCTGCCAAAAGATTGGTTAAAGTTAAGGCTTTTTTGTTTTCCGGGTCCCCTGGAAAATGAGTGGGAATAACGGCAAAGTAGTGGCGGGGAACGCCACTTTTCTCTGAAACACGCAGATAATCGGTAAAAGCCACTAGAGCATAACTAAACTCCGCTTCTTCTCGAGTTTTAAATTCCCCAACCACTGTCATTTGAGTTTCGGGCCTTAAAAGAAAGTCTTGGGGGGAAACCCATTCTTTGTATTCTTGAGCTTTTTGGTCGGCTTCTGGGGGAACGTTTTCTAAAGTCAATCTGGCCAAAGACAATTCCCCTATTTGGGGAAAGATTTCTTCTTCTCCCTGTTTGCCTGGATAAAAAATTCCTTCTTCTCCTCTAAAACTACCCAAAGAAACAAGGTATTTTAAGGAAGCAATTGGATTTTCTGGTAGGGTTTCAAATTCCATTTCTTCTCCCCAAGATTGAGAAACATAATCTTGAGTAAAGGCAAAAAGGGTGGTTTTTTCTTTACCATTGGTAATTATTGCTTCTCCCCCAATGTTGACAAAAGCCTGTTTAAGATATTCTTCATTAATCACTCTTCCTTGAATCTTTAAGGGTTCGGGAGTAGGAGTAGGCTCGGGAGTGGGAGTCTTGGTTGGTAAAGGAGCATTAGTTGGTTTTTCAGTTGGTCTTGGAGGAGGATTTGTAGGAGTTTCTGCTGGTTTGGGCTCTCGGGGAAGATTGGTTTCCCTTTTTGGACCACAAGAGGAAAAAAGTAATCCCGCCACGGTTAAACTAGCCACCCTCAGAAATTCTCTTCTGGTTATTCTTTCTTTCATAACCTGTCCTTTTAAAAACTACAACCCCATCACATCAAATACTCTAGGCTTTGTCAAATTTTTGCACAATTCACAGACTTTTTGGATATTCCTCCTTATTCAATAAAGTATTTTGAGGGTAATATCCTTAAACCATTCAATTAATCTTAAAAAGCCGAGGATAAATAAAGTAATGAGGAATTTCTCTTTTAGCTCAACCAGAAGAAGGATTATGATAAATTTTTCCTTATGCCTAAAATGTTTCGTAACCTATTCAAATTAACGGGAGAAAAACTTCCAATGAGTGTGACTTTTTTTCTTTGATTTAAATGAAAAGAAGAAGAGAAAAGATAAGGGCGATTCCCCCAGCAAAAAGCACTAAAGTGGGGATGATGCCGCCGGTAACTGGTATTTCTTCTCCCCCTTCTGAAGTTGATGGAATAGTAGTGGGAGATGGGGTCGCGGTTGGATTGACGATTTCTTCTTCCCCTATCCCTAATTGAAAAGGAGTGGGAGTTGGTGACAAAATTGGAGTCGGAGTCGAGGCAGGAGTAGAAGTAGGAGTAGGAGTAGCGCCACTGCTATCTGGAGAAGAAGTTGGAGTTGGCATCAAAGTGGCTTCGAGCGGTGCGGTAATTACCACTGTGGCAGAACCTTTTTTAGTAATCAGATTAGAACCTACAGGCTCTGCTTGGGTAGCAGAATAAGCAGAGGTCTCAGGGCCAAAACCAATAGTTGTTCCTGATGGAGCTACCGATAAAGTTTTGAAAGAAAGTGAGGCTACCCTTTGTCCTGTTCCAGAGAGTAAAGAGCCGGGAGTAACCCCGGCTGAACCGGTAATCTCGCCTGATTGAGAAAAGTCAACTGGTCTTAAAGATTGAGGTAAAAGGCTAGAATTGAAATTAAATGATAGCGGTTGCAAGAAGGTATTGTCGTAGACAATATCTAGGCGAACTGTGGCCAATGCATTTTCGCCAGTGTTCACTAAGATATCAAAACTGACTGTTTCGTCAATATTTACTGTTTTTGTGGAAGGTTCAAGGTAAATAGTGGTGGCTGGAGTTGCCCGCTTTCTTATTTCCTGTCGCTGTTTGACCAGGTAAACACCACCAATAAGGACCACTACTATTAAAGCTAGCAACAATAAACTGATAAAAATTTTCTTTTTAGTCATTTTGGTTTCCAGTAATGATAATCGTAATTGGTTTTAGAGTTTGATTCAGGTTTTCGAATTCAGTCTCTTTGCTAATAATCAAGGTTTTTTCACCAAAAGAGATGATGGTTTCTATCTTTTCTTGCTGGTCAGCTAAAGGCTTGACTTTAAAAATGAGGCTGGCTAGCAAATTTTTATTTTTAGGTTCTCCGGCGAATGTTATTTCTTCTGGAGTAATACCGACTGAGAAATAAATATTGCCACTTTCATTATTAATTTCTTTTCTAAGTATCCTAGGATTTTTGAAAAAGTTACCCATTTTAATTTCTTCGGCAGATAAAAACCGAGGATCGAAAAGAACTTCAAAACGGTAAACTAAAGCCGAAAGTTCATTTGCGGGGATGATGTCTAAAACAAAAGACTCTGACGGAGCCATCTGCAGATGGTTTTGAACGGCAAATTTTACAGGCAGTGATAGGGTTTCAACTTTAGGTGATAGTTGTTTTGGTGGCGTTTCTTCCAAAAAAATTACAACAGAAACAAGCATCGTCAAGGCTAAAGCTATTAGGATGATGAAATTGGTTTTTTTAGATCTTTTAAAAAGCATTGGCAGTTTTTTTGATTATAATACTTTTTGTTAACTTCCAAAATGAGCAATTACCGCCGCATAATCTATTTCATCCACTCTCCCATCATTGTTGACATCGCCAACTACTTCTCCCGGAGTCCCTTCTTCTCCAAAATGAGCAATTACCGCCGCATAATCTATTTCATCCACTCTCCCATCGCCATTAACATCACCTATCTTAGGTGTAGGAGCAAGAGTCGAAGTTGGTGGTATCGGTGTCGCCGTTGCCGTAGGTAAAAGGGGTGGTGTTAAGGTAGTTGTTGGTATTGGTGTAACTGGTGTGGGAGTGGGAGTAGGTTTGGTGGTCGGGATAGCCGTGGGTTTTGGTGTGGAAGTTGCTGTAGGATTAGGGGTAGGAGTTGGTGTGTTTGTTGGTCTCGGCGTGGGAGTAGCGGTTGGCCTTGGGGTAGGTGTCGGGGTTGGGGCAACAATTGTAATGTAGTTATAAAGAGTAAGGGAGTCAATATCACCACTAAAATTTTGGTCACCAATTATCACCCTTGCAGAATTAACACCATTTTCTATACCCACTCCATGGTATCTCTCCGCATCAAGTTGATTATCAATATAATATCTCACTACTCCGCTTAGATCATCATAAGTCACCGTGATTTGATGCCACTTTCCGTCATTTACTTTCCTGCTGTTAATAGAACCGATAGTACCATTATAATTGGTAAGGCTAAAATGGAGAAAGCCTTGGTCGGTTAAATAAAGACCATAGTTTCTCTTACTGTCCGCTTCTTTTCTGATGATGGTTGGAAAACTACCGGCTGGAATGGCGCTCGAAACGCGAATTTTAGCCTGGATAGTAAATTGCCCAGAAACATTAAGTGAATCATGGTGATGAATTTCTACTTTGCCATCACTATTAAAACGAAGAAATTTTTTTTCTCCTTCCTGGACAAAAAAGACATTGCCAATTAGGTTACCGTCGTTGACATAAAAGGATGAATCCAGGGTTTTATTGCCTTTTTTTTCATTCATCTGAAGATCCAGGAGCTCAAAACGATTTTCATCACCCGGCTTAGTAAACCTAATTCTGATTCTCTTAAGATCACGATCAAGACCGGTGTGACTGCAACCTGGGGTACATTTACCGTCACCACACTGGGTATAGTAAAGCCAAGGAGAGCGACCGCTTTGTTCAAAATTTCTGGTAGGATCGCCTGGTTGAATTAAGGAAGAATAAATGCAAATTTCTGGGTGGGGCCGAGGGAGCTCCGGAAAGAGGTTTCCACCGTGTTGCCAGTGGATTAAATCATCGGAAACAGAATAATAACATCCCCACTCCCAGTGACAGGCAATAGAAATATATTTCTCAAGATAGGTATTATAACTAAGATCGTAGCCGGCTACGGGAAGGTTTTTGCATCTTGTTTGGCCGGCGGGGATGTTAAAACCGCTTCCGTCCCATAGGTACCAGCTCTTAGGTTCGGCTAAATTATTAGTTCTCATTAGACAAAAACCCCATTCGTCCGGTGGCGGGTTATGTTGGCTAACTAAAGCATAATAATAGCCGTCTTTGGAAACAATTTTAGTGGGTTGAAAAAAACCAATCGGGCCTTGAGTGTTGTTGGGGTTATAGTCGATTGGGGAACTAAGAATGTTATGGAGCGGCGGTTTAGCGTGGGAATAAGATTGACCACCGTTGGTGGAGATGGCTAAGTTGATGGAATTCCACCAGCAATTACTTATGTTGGAGCTATTACAATTTCGGTGCTCCCATCCGTGATACTCAGTGTGGATAAGACTGTAAATATTTTTACCGTCAAGAGTATACGGGGCGGTTAGCCATTCTCGGTCATTATATTTTCTAGGGTCACTTTCGTTATCAGAGCTAAAAACAACATCGCAAGAATGGTGAAGTTCGCTAAGATTAGGACCTATTTCCCGTCTTGTTTTAGTATGAGAAGCAATTAATTGAACATTGCCCTCGTAGTCCACAAAAGCTCGAGCGGGAGCATCGGGAATATCTTCGTTCTCGCATTTGTTTTTGCTCCAATCAAAAACTTTTTCTGATTTGCCAGTTTCTGTTTTGAAAATGAAATCACCCGCTTCGGTTGGTTTTTCTTTTTTAGGTTTTTGAATAAGATAGACATTTGCGCTTATGCTAGCCAAAAGAAGAAGAATGATTAAAAGACCAATGGTTAATTTGATGTTTTTGCTAATCACTTTTTTCAGCCGGTGTCTTAGGACCAGGTCCTAACTGCGGTCTTTTTGTATGATAATACACCAAGTAATTGTTAATCAAGCGACACTATTGTTGCATCTTAGATAGGATTGATCGATCGATGGGGTTGACAGGAATTTTTTTGTGTTATCTTTTAAGGCGTTGTTTTTAAACGTACTGCATCGTTGTGGTAAGGTGGCTATCGATAAAACTCTTCTGAGAAAAGACTCTTGTAGGTAAAGGCAAAGGAAAATTTAGAATATAGATCAATGGCAGTTAAAATTGTAGACCTACCTACATTGAAAGGCCTCTTTGGTAGCCTTTGCCCCAAACTTAGTCAAAAAACTGGATAACTTTAAGTCTAAACTTGGCAATTTCATTGCCATCAAATTTGTTGATTGAATAGGTATGCTTCATAAAAAAGACATACCTATTTTGTCTTTCAGAAAATCAGCGAATTTCGCTCCGCACACCCCTGAATAATCTGCCATACAAAAGCCAATTATAAATTGATAACTCGTCCTCAGGTAACCAAAGTGCGCAGGAAGTGTATCTTGGCTTGCTTTCAAAAGCAATTACCCAGCCTCAATAAGGTCGCCATAGGTTTGTCAACAAAAATCAAACCAGTTTCTTTTCTTAAGTTTTCCGTAGGGGCTTCTCCTTAAAAAGGAGTATCTAATTCTGGTGGTATATTCTATTGCCATAATTAAGCCAACCTGCTGTCTAATATCCTGTAGTATATTATTAAGATAAGTAGAAATCAAGGTTTATTTTTTTATTTATTTTCTTATCTTGTTTATGTCTGCAATTTTTTCTCCTTTTTTACAGTTTGCCCAGTAGAAACTAAAACCTTTCCAGCCAATCAATATCTCCATCGTCTTTTACCCTCTAAATCATCCAAAACAATAACCATCACGCCCATCTTCTTCTCCATTAACTTGCACTTTTCCCTCAAAACCGGCATAAATCCCCTCTCCCTTTGGCAATAATCCTCCCCAATTATCAAAACCAGCATCCATTTGGATTTTTTTACCTTTCTTTTTTTTACCTTTCTTAAAGAAAAATTCTTATTTTATTTTTGCTCTCTTCTTCTTTAGCCATCATTAACTACTAAATTAAAATCTTTTCTAAAAGTTGTAATAGACCACTTAATTACCACTATATAATCACTAAGATTGGAAGATAGCAAATATTTTATTAATTTTAAACAGAGAGAATAAAATTTTATCCCTCAATAAACTTTTGGCGGATCACTAACCAAATAAACTTTCCTAAAGATAATTGTCGACGCCATCTCCACGGCTGTATCAAAAGCCTAAATAACCACTCAAAACCTATCTTTCTAATAAAAAATGGTGCACGCGGAGTAAAACCGGTTAAAAAATCAAGAGAACCTCCAATACCCATAAAAACTATTGCCGAAATTTTATTTAAATTTTCTACAATCCATCCCTCCTGCTTTCCCATTCCTTGACAAGCAAAAATAATCTCCCATCTTCGCTTTTTTTCTCCGGGAGTATCCTCAAGAATGGCAATTTTTGCCCCGGGATATTTTTTTTGCAAAATTTCTCGCTGTCGTCTTCTTTCTTCAATCATTCCTCTTCTCGCACCAACCACTGCCACCCGCCAATGTTTTTCGTTTGCTAGACCCAATAATTTTTCTACCAAATCAGCACCAGAAACACGATGCGTAAGAGGTTGACCTAAAAGTTTTGCTGCCCAAACAAGTCCAATCCCATCGGGTAAAGAAATATCAGCAAAGTTTAAAGTCTCTCTGAAACTAGGGCTCTTCATCGCATAAACTAAAAATTCCGGGTTAGGAGTAAAAACGACAGTCTTTTTTCTCTTTTTTATCCGCCAGTAAATTTCCTTTAGCACTTTATCTAATGAAGTGCTATCTACCCCTACCCCAAGAATTTTTGCCTTATTTTCGCTCTTTTTTGAGGGCATTATTTTTGTTTTTCTCCGTTAATAAGGCTATTTTTTAAAAATCTAAGGCCTTAAAATTTAAAAATTGGGAAATTTAAATCCCTATAATAATTTACTATAAGAAATTATTCTATAAAATTTTGACACTTTTTAGACAAAAATTCTCTTAATTACTATAGGGTTTACTTTATAAATTGTAATTTTTCCTAAATTTTTATTTTTGAGTAAAAATATTACACAAATTTTAGGCCATATTTTATTAAAAAAATTCATATTTACCTTATAAATAAAAATAAGAAATTCTTTTAATATTATAGGTCTAATATTTTTAATTTTTAAACTTTTATTTTTTACTTCTATTTAACTTTTATATAATATTTTTATAGGTATCTAAATTTTGAAGAGCAACGCCAATTCCTTTTATCACACAAAGCATTGGCTCTTCAGCAACATGAGCGGCAACACCAATTTCTTGAGTAACTAATTTATCAAAACCACGCAAAAGTGAAGTTCCTCCAGAAAGAACAATTCCTTTATCAACAATATCTGAGGCAATTTCTGGTGGTGTTTCTTCTAAAACCGCCTTAATTACTCCAATAATTTGATTTAAAATTGGCCTTATCGCCTCTGTTACTTCGGTCGAGGTAATTTCTACAATTTTCGGTAAACCCATAATCGAATCTCTACCTTTAATTTCCATCTTTTCTTCTTTAACTAAGGGAATAGCCGAACCAATTTTAAGCTTTACCTCCTCAGCGGTTTGCTCGCCAATAATTAATGAATGTCTCTTTCTCACCCAACCAGCAATTGCCTCGTCGATCTTATTTCCTGCCACCCTTGCCGAATGATGAGAAACTACTCCTCCTAAAGAAATCACTGCCGCTTCGGTTGCTCCCCCACCAATATCAACAATCATATTCCCTGAAGGAACAGCAATGGCAATTCCGGCCCCAAGGGCGGCCGCTAACGGCTCTTCAATTAAGTATGCGGTTCGGGCTCCGGCAGACAGCGTGGCATCTAAAACCGCTCTTCTTTCCACCTGAGTACAGCCGGCAGGAACACAAATCATTACTTCGGGTTTAAAAAAGAAGCTTTTTCCTACTGCTTTCTGCAAAAAATAACGCAAAATCGCTTCGGTAACTTGATAATCAGCAATTACGCCATCTCTCATTGGTCTTGATGCCTGAAGGTTTTCTGGAGTTCGACCCAACATCTGTTTAGCTTCATTTCCTACAGCCACTACCTTGTTATCCTCTAAAGAAATAGCCACCACTGTAGGCTCATTTAAAACAATCCCCTCTTCTTCTGTCCAAACTAAAGAGTTTGCTGTTCCTAAATCAATACCGATACGCTTAGTAAACATCACAATAAAATTTCTAATGACTAATTAAACTAATTAACCTAATCAAATCCCAATGACAAAATGTCTAATGCTTAAAATTTTTCGTCATTGGTCATTAGTCATTATTTAGGTCAATTAGAAATTAGGTCAATTATTTATTTTGATATATTCTGATATATTTTTCTCAATAGACTTCACTTTGCTTCACCAACCTTCTCAAAACTATTCTTTTTTGATAATACCACCGTTGGAAAACAAGAGCAAGAGTTAACTTGTTTTAATTTTAATCTTATGTTAAGATAATTTAAAATGAACATCAAAAAGTGGCGGATTTTGCTATTTTTACTCGCTTTATTTTTAATCTCGGCTGTCTCAATTGTGGTTATTAAAATTGGCCAAGGATATAAACCTGACATTTCCACCAAAAGTTTGCGGCCAACCGGTCTTTTGGTTGCCACCTCTACTCCCGACGGCGCTCAAGTTTATATCGATGGTAAGCTTAAAACCGCCACCAACGCTACCTTAAACCTTTCTCCCGACGAATATGAAGTAGAAATTAAAAAAGACGGCTTTTTTCCTTGGAAAAAGACCCTAGAAATCAAAAAAGAACTGGTTACCAAAACCGACGCCTATCTTTTTTCCAGCTTTCCTGATTTGCGCGCCTTAACTTTTACTGGTGCCCAAAACCCGGTATTGTCTCCCGATGGAACGAGAGTTGTTTATGCTGTTGCTAGTCCCTCTGTCAGTTTAGAAAAACAAGGATTGTGGGTTTTAGATTTAACCGACAGGCCCTTGGGTTTAAGCCGCCAACCAAGACAAATTGTAGCCAATACCCCCCAGTTTGATTTTTCCCAGGCGGAACTTTGCTGGTCACCAGACGGAAAGCAAATTTTGGCAACTTTCAAAACCACACAAGGCAAAGGGGGAACTGCCAAAACCAAAATTCAAAATTTCTTGCTTGACGCGGAAAAAGCCAACTCCTCCTTAGTTTTACCAGATATCACTCCCACTATTAATCTTCTTCTTCAAAGTTGGGAAAAAGAAGAACAGTCGAGATTCCAGGTACAAATTAGCAAACTCCCAGAAAAACTGCTAAGCACTCTTACCGACAATACTGCTAATATCCAGTTTGCCCCTGATGAAACAAAAATTCTTTACACCGCCACTGCTTCAGCCTCAATTCCTCAAGGATTAATTTCCCTCCCACCGGTTGTCAGCACCCAAAAAGAAGAGCGAGAAATCAAACCCGGCCGAGTTTATGTTTACGATCTTAAGGAAGATAAAAATTTCTTTATCGGCGAGGCCCCCTCTATTCTCCCACCAAATTTAAACATCCAACCTCAAGCATCAAACAAATCACCTCAAATCTCATATTCTTGGTTTCCTACATCAAAACATATCTTTATAGCTCAAAAAGATAAAATTATTATCAAAGAATATGATGGGACAAATGAAACCGTTGTTTGGAGTGGACACTTCGTCAATTCTTTTGCTTTTCCTTTTCCTGCCGGCAACCGAATCTTAATCCTCACCACCCTCGGCAAAGACACTCCCTCAAATCTTTATGCAGTTAGCTTAAGATAAAAATATTTTCTTAATTTTTATATGCGATCGCATGATTTTTGTGATAATTTCCTTAATCCTTTTCCAAAGGGATGCTCAAATGATTTTATTGAAAATTGGGATTTGAAAATTATATAATTGCCTTGAGCCCCTGTAGCTCAATGGAGAGAGCGATCCCGTCCTAAGGGAGAGGTTGGAAGTTCGACTCTTCCCAGGGGCACAAAAGAAAAATCCAAATTTCAAAATCCAAAATCCAAAATTTCGGGGTGTAGCTCAGTAGGTTAAGAGCGCTGCGTTCGGGACGCAGAGGTCAGCAGTTCGAGTCTGCTCACCCCGACTAAAATTTTAACGAAGGTAGGGGCAAGGTCAAGCACCTTATCTGGCCAAATTTGGAGCGAGAAAAAGAGGCTAAAAAGGGAATAGGGAAAGGAGTATAACCAGCTTGCTGATAAACCTCTGTTGCCTGAGAATAAAGTTCATCCTTTTCCCCGTATTGAGGAATAAAAGCCAATTTTTTTGGTCCGTGAATTAAAGCATTATTATATGTTCGCTGTTCTCTAGCGACAAAAGGAAGACGCAAAACACTAAAACCATTTTCGCTCAATATTTCCGCTGTTGCCTCTAAGAATTTAAAAGTGTGAGGGCATTCTTGAGGGTTAACCTCCTTCCCAATCAACACTGTTTTTTCTTCTAAAACGGTTAAATAACTGTCTAAATCTATACAAGGAATCGGAACATCCTCTTCATGAATTAACTCCCAAGGAACAACAATTACTTCTTCTTTTCCAAAAAAGGCTTTTAAAAATTCCTTCGCCTTTTCTATTCCTAAATTACTTACTAAATAATTCCAAGTTATTCCTCCAATAAAAACTTTATTTTCGCTCACCATTACATCTCCTCCTCTTAAAAAAGAAATTCCCAGACAGCTTTCCACCTGGTAACCAGCAAGGTTGCTTGTTATAAGGGGCGTTAACTCCGAAGAAAGCCTTCTTCCCGGTTTTTCTATCAAACCCCTCTCAATAGGAAAATAGTGGTCTCTTAGCCAGTTTGCCGTATAATTACCAGCGACTACTAACTCAATATTTTGGGGCAGGCTTTGAATTTGTCTACTTTCCTCTGCCACCAGAAGCAAAATTTCTAAATCATAAGGTTTCATCGATTCAGCCAATACCCTAATTGTAGGCTCTAATTTTTTCAAATGTTCAGAAGTTACTCCTATCGTCACTCGTTTCCAATCAATTTGATAATCTGCCAAAACTGGCGGGCCATTTTTTCTTCTTTCTTCCTCAATCTTTTCCAAAACTTCAGGAAAATTTTTTGGCTCTGATAAAAGGATCTCCTCCCTTATCTTTTCCCAAATAGCCCTAGTTTTTTCTAAAAACTCGAGTGACATTTTAATTAGAAGATATTTTACTCCGTCAGACCTAAAACCAATTTCAACTACCCGGCAGGTTGAAAAACTTCACTCTTCACTTAAGCACTCTTAATTCTTTATTGCTAAGATAATTGATTTATCAAGATCTATCGGGAAGTTCGTTTCATTCCCCTAACATAAGTAATTCTTCCACTCTTTTGTAAGAATGAATTTCTTTTTCTTTAAACCAAAGTTCTTTTTCAATTTTTGCCTCCTCCGGTGTGCCGGAGGCGTGAATAAGATTATGAACCGAACGGCGTTTTAAATTTGACAACAAAGGCGAATCAAAACTATAATCGCCACGAATAGTACCCGGAGGTGCTTGTTGAGGATAAGTCGGACCAACAATTTTGCGGACAATTTCCACCGCCCCGGGTGCTTCCAAAAGCATTGCTACCACCGGCCCTTCAATCAGATAATCAACATTCCAGCGCTGAACCATTTCCCCTATTTGGCGGTTGGTAAGCTTGTTAAATTCCTCACCGGGATCAAATCCTTGTTGTTGGTAAAACTCGCGGACCTTTTTGCCTACATTATCATACCACTCATCACTAACGCCATAGTGGCGAAAAGCCGTTTCTTTATCTATCCAAACCATTTTTAAGGCAACAATCTTTAACCCTGCTTTTTCAAACCGGGAAATAATCTCTCCCACCAAACCTCTTTTCACCCCATCGGGCTTAACTAAAACTACTGTTTGTTGAAGAGGAATTTGGTCCATATTTTGAAAGAAAATTTTAACCCTACTTTTCTTCCTGCTTGCTTTTCCCACCCTTTTTCAAAACAAGAGCAACAATCAATCCACCAACAATGGCCGCTGCCAAACCGATAGTTGTTAATTGCCAAACATTAGTAAAGGGTAAGCTAGTTGGAGGCAAAGAAATCTCAGGCGTGGGCGTTGGTCGAGGAGTAGGTGAAGTTAAAACTTCCTGACCGGTGGGAAGAATTATGGTGGTAGTCGCCACCCGAGGAATATTAAGATCTAAAGCCAAAACTTCTGGGGAAATTCTCAGCAAAAAACAAAAAACAAACAAAAAAATTAAAAATTTTTTAATCATTAAAGCGATTATATTCCTCCCAAATTTTCCTGTCAAGAGCAACAATACACCCCCCAATCGTATCAAGGAAGCAATTCGTTAGTGTAGAAGCCCAAATGTAGAAGAGCCCTTTAATTTTTTCATCCTTTTCGTCCGCGTAGGGAAACACTTGAGGAGGCAATTTGAAATTGACAAAATAGGACAGTGGGAGAAAATGTCAATGAATTAAACTCAAAAACTCCTCCCCCTTTTTATACGGACCAACGATGGTGAGATTGATTTTTTCCCGCCGGAAAAGGTTGCGAGCAATGCTTTGGACATCCTCAGCGCTAACTTTGCCAATCTCCGCTAAAGCCTGGGCAGGTGTCCGTACTTTCCCTTCCAAAATCAGTTGAGTGGCTCCTCGTTGGGCAACATTTTGCGAATCCTCAAGGCTTAAAATCAAATGCCCCCTTAGCATTTCTTTGGCTTTTGCTAGCTCTTTTTGACTGATTTTTTTTGCCGCTAATTTTTCCATTTCTCCCAAAATCACTTTTATTGCCTCATTTATTTTTTCTATTTTTACCCCCGCCCGAGAGGCCACATATCCTGAGTCAGTATAAAATTCCGCCTCGCTGCCTACATAATAAGCCAAACCACGGCGCTCACGAATTTCCAAAAATAACCTTGAACTCATTCCCCCGCCCAAAATTGCCGTTAAAACGCCGGCGGCCCAGCGTCGCTTGTCTTTAAGCGAGTATCCCGGCACTCCTAAACAAAAATGAGCCTGCTCAGTTTTTTTGAAAATTAATTTTAGTCGCGGTTTGGTTTGCCCCTCACTCGGTCTAACACTGATTGTTTTTGTTATATTTTTACTCACTTTATGAAGCGAACCAAAATAATTACTAACTAACTTAATTAACTCATTTAACTTTTCCCCTTTTTTAATTCCTCCTGCCACTGCCACAACCATATTTTTGGCAAAATAAAGCCGGCTCATATATGCCAAAAAATCGGCGCGGTTAATTTTAGCCACTGTTTCTTTTTCTCCGGCAATATCCCAACCCATTGGATTATCGCCATACAAAAGTCGCTCAAATTCTACTGCCACTTTCGTCATCGGCACATCTTCGCGCATATTAATTTCTTCAATAATCACTCCTCTTTCACGATCAATTTCCTCTTGTTTCAGCAAAGAGTTTGTTAACATATCCGACAAAATATCGCAAGCCAAGGGTAAATGACGAACCGGCAGTTTTACCCAATAACCAGTAAATTCTTTATCAGTAAAAGCATTAAAAACTCCGCCAACCGCTTCTAATTCGCTGGCAATATGCTTAGTTGTTGGTCGCTTTTGGGTGCCTTTGAAAGCCATATGCTCCAAAAAATGAGCAAGGCCGTTTATTCGCCGGGTTTCGTAGCGAGAACCAGCGCCCACACCAACCATTACCGTAACTGATTCCAGCCGCGGCATAGGAAAAACCAAAACCCGCAAGCCAGATTTGAGAGTAAAAAGTTGGTAGTTATTCATTTTTACATTCTCTCCAACACTTCTATTCCCAATAAACTCAATCCGTTTTTAATCACCTGCCCCACGGCAGCGGTTAGAGCCAAGCGAAAATCTCGGGTTTCTGGGTTTTCTGCTTTCAAAATTGGCCATTTATTATAAAACAAATTAAACTTCCCTGCCAAATCAAACAGGAAATTACAAATCAAATTTGGCGCAAAATTTTGGGCCGCTTCCAAAACAACCTCGGGAAATTTATAAACCGTCCGCAAAAAGGCAACTTCCTCCTCGTTGGACTTGAGACTTGAAGCCTGAAACTTTAAACCTGAAGCTTGAAAGCTGAAACCATTTTTTGAATTTTGAATTTTGAATTTGGAGTTTATTTGGAATTTGGAATTTGGAATTTGGAATTTTGCGAGCACGCCTTGCGTTCTCGCATAGGTATACTGCAAATAAGGCGCCGAGTTCCCCTCCAACCGAAACATCTTTTCCCAGCTAAAAATAATATCTGTCGTTGGGTGATGGCTTAAATCAAAATATTTTACCGCTC
>Ga0209102_1001043_pt1 | contig 15739 bp, 14 predicted proteins | sample ConPoolayeHmetaG_FD_185483 | JGI IMG/M metagenome (GOLD analysis project Ga0209102, IMG submission 185483) | Hot spring microbial mat communities from California, USA to study Microbial Dark Matter (Phase II) - Cone Pool mat layer H metaG... ...
CCCCGCGGTTGATAGAATTCTCCACGGCCTCGGGTAAGGGCTTCGGGCTCATTCCGTGGCAGAAGGTCAAGGTCACGCGGGCTCGGGCCGATGCCCCGGGTGGCAAGCTCGATGGCGTGCTTTTCCGCGTGCTCGACATAAAGCAGAGCCCGCTCACGGGGTGCGTGACAATCACGGCAATCCTCGACGAGCAAACATACTGAGGAGGCGCGGTGGCTGTAGGCGAGAAATTCGTGACGAAGGCACTTTTCGAGGAATGGGTGCGGAACCTTGAACGCAAACTTTATGAGCTGAAGATCCTGGCGGCCAAGATACAGGCCGAGACGTCGGCCACGTTCGTTGCGCTCCCGGATACGCCGAACAACTATACAGGTGCCGCCGGGCGGCCGGTCATCGTGAGCGCCTCTGAGGATGGCCTGAGCTTTGGCGGCCGTATGGTGTTAGACCTCGACACGGCGGCCGTAAGCGATCCGCCCACGGCGGGCGAGCTCGACGGCGTCTTCGGCTCAAGACCCGACGGCTTCTTGGGCCTGCTGAAAGATATCGATGGACCGCTCTGGCTCGTGGGTAGGGCTGGATCGGCGTGGTGGGTGGTCGAGTTCACGGAGGCATGAATCATGATAAATATCAAGAGAATAGTATGCGAGCTGTTCGGTAGAAGGTGGCGCTGGTGCGACGCCTACTTCGATACGGTGACGCTCTGCCGCGGAAGCGGCCAGCTTGCGCGTGCCGCCTGTCCTGCGACCGAGACCGTGCGGCTTCTCAAGCGTGACGCGCCGAAGGAGCTGTGCTCAATTCACTTGCCGCCACCACCGCCGCCGCCCTTACCGAAGTGGAGAGTCTGTAAGCAGACAGGCCGGGAGGCAACGCCCTGGTGCCCGGAGAAGGAGACTTCTTACGAGGAGCCGAGAATCGCCTGCCGTGTCCATCTTCCGCCAAGGAATTCCGCCGTTCCCTGGATGACGTTGTTCTCCATCTACCCGCACTGTAAGGTCGACGAGACGGACGATGAGCTAACCGAATGGGCCATTCGGCTCGGGAGCGCCGGCGTTGACTTCGTCAGGGTCTTTTCCTGCTGGCGCGAGGACCCCGGCTTTGTCATGCCATTCGCCCACGCCGAGGACGGTCAACGTTGGGACCTCGACCGCGTTAACCCCGAATATATCCGGGCCCTCCAGAGGTTTCAGCGGACGCTGGCGAAGTGCGGCATGGGTATCCTGTTCGATTTCTTTCCGGACCAGCTCAATCGCACTAATTATCCCTTCGCTCCTTGGGCATGGACAAACAACGTCAACGACATCCGCGGCATTTACGACACGCGACCACATGCAATAGCTCGTTTTTGTTCGTGGATATGGACTATTTTCGATATCATCGGCATTGAAGGGAACATGATGAAATTTGGCAACGAGATGAATGTCTCTACCGATATAAATGAAATTAAGCGGTGGTGTGAGCGCTGGATTGACTCTATTGCCAGATACGCCAGATCGATAGGCGTCCAGGGGCCCCTCCACTGCTCACAGGAGCCATTCCCCGGGACCGGCCAGAAGATATCCAACTACCTCGGCGACGCGGATTGGGGCCTGGGATGGCCCTGGGACCAGATTATTTGTCACATTCACATGGGGACGATAGAGGGCTGGGAGCACTACTGGAACCCTCCGGACGGGAGGCGATGGAGCGTGCTTAAGCATTATGCTATCTCTGATGATGGAATTGGATTTGGCGACCACAACGAGGTGCCGCCGGAACAGCGTGGCGTGTGTTCGAGCGGGCGGGAGTGGTATGGCTCTTGGGTTGGCTCAAAATGCTCTGGCAACGTGCCATACAGAATAGCCTGGGTGCGCGTATTCAGCGATCTATTCCAGGAGCGCTTGAGGATGATTGAGTTTATGCCACAGCGCCTTCATAATGAGGTTTATCGACTTAACGATATAGACCAAGAAATCGACGTCAATGTCTACTGGAAGGCGGCCCTGGAGCTTTGGGGAGTGGATATTAGGCGGGATTTTTAACAGAATATTATTATAATATTGACCAAAAATTGACTAAACAAGAGTTACTTTTCATTTTTCCTGAAATTTCCTGAAATTCTCTGAAAGAAATATATTTCTGATAATAAATAATTTATAGGGAAAATAAGGGGAAGCTATAATGCCGCCAACTGAACTACGACCCCGCCGAGTCGGGCAAGAAAATTATAACGAGAACATATGGCCTTTTCAATCCCCCCGCGAAGCGTCCGAATATTCTGGTCTTGCCTCCTCGGCAATTTCATCTTTATCCTTGAGCGCGATGGATTTCTACATTCTCTCCAAAGCGGCGATGCGCTCCTCGATGGGCGGGTGGGTGCTAAAAAGCTTGTTGACGGCGCCGCCCATGTCCTTGAGCGGGTTGACGATGTAAAGATGGGCGGTGGCCTTGTTAGCTACCTCAAGCGGCTCCCTGTCGGCGGCAATCTTCCTTAACGCCGAGGCCAGCCCGGGCGGATAGCGAGTCAGCATAGCTCCGCTCGCGTCAGCCAAAAATTCTCGTCGCCTCGATACAGCAAACCGGATAAGCTGGGCAATGAGGGGCGATAAAATGGCTAAGATAAGCCCAACAACGACAATGATAGCGCCTGCACTGCTCCCCCCTGCCTTGCTTCCCCCTCTTCCCCTTCCCACCTTCCGCACTCTCCCTCCGCCCCACCAGAACGTGCGGAGCATCCAATCGCTGAGCAAGGCCACAACTCCCACCATGACCACGGTCAGCGTCTGGACAAGAACATCATAATTCTTGATGTGGGACATCTCGTGGGCGATAACGCCTTCGAGTTCGACCCGGTTCATTTTTTCGAGAAGACCTGTCGTCACGACAATGACCGAGTTCTTGGGGTTGCGACCCGTGGCGAAGGCGTTAGGCGCCGAATCGTCGATGACATAACAGCGTGGCTTGGGGAGCCCAGCCGCTATGGCCAACCCCTCGACTACATTGTAAAGATAGGGATAGTCCTTTTTTTCGACTGGCCTGGCCTTGCTCATGGCCAGAACAATTTTATCGCTCGCGTAGTAGCTTCCGATGGTCATGGCGAAGGCAATGATAAAGGCGGCGATGAGTCCCTCGGTTCCCATCCCGGCCAGCTGTTCGAAAAGCCAGGCCAGGAGGAAGATCAAGCCCAGGAAAAAGAGAATGAGGAAGAAGGACCGGCGCTTGTTGCTGGCGATTTGTTCATACACTTTGGGTTCTAAAAGGCGACTTTAACCGGTTCGCGCGCTGCCGCCTCCTCGATCTCGAAGTAATCCCGCTCCTTGAAGCGGAACATATTGGCGATGATATTGGCCGGGAAAACCTGCTGCTTCTGGTTGTACTTCATCACCATGTCGTTGTAGAACTGCCGGGCGTAGGCAATCTTGCTCTCTGTCCCCGCCAACTCCTCTTGGAGCAGAAGAAAATTCTGGTTGGCCTTCAAATCAGGATAGTTCTCCGCGACGGCGAAGAGCGTTTTTAGAGCGCCGGTGAGCATGTTTTCCGCCTGAGCCTGTTCTTTGACCGTGCTCGCGTTAATGGCCTGGGCGCGGGCCTGGGTAACCTTTTCAAAAACTTCGCGCTCGTGCCTGGCGTAGCCCTTGACTGTCTCAATCAGATTAGGGATCAGGTCGTAGCGTCGCCTCAACTGGACATCCACCTGACTCCAGGCGTTCTCGCAGCGGTTCCTCAGGACGATGAGACCATTGTAAATCCCGATGGCCGCGACAACGACGACACCGATGATGACCAAGAGAACCAGCATACCTCCCATGAGTGACTCTCCTTCGCCAAAATTCAAGGGGCTCTGGACCGAACTCGGAAATTCTGTCCGTAACCCCGAGTCTTCCGATATAGATAATCGGAGATTATAAAGAATAGGGGTTTAAGGCTAAAAAATCAACCTAAAAATCCAGTAACGCAAGCGCCCTCCGACGGTTCTTTTCCCAAATTTCTCGTTGACAGGGATTAGCCAGAATGGTATAGTTTTGTCCCTTGACTTTGGAGGGAAATTCATAACCGAAAGGAGGTCATTTTATGGCTTCATTAAAGGACAAATTGGCTGCCCAAATTCCCCCCATGCGCGAAAAGGTGCAGGGGATTTTGAAGCAGTACGGAGACATGAAGGTCTCGGACGTCAGTGTCGCCCAGGCCTACGGCGGCATGCGGGGCGTCAAATGCATGGTCTGGGAAACCTCTGCTCTCGACCCGATGGAGGGAATCCGCTTCCGCGGCTTTACCATCCCCGAGCTCCGGGAAAAGCTCCCTAAAGCCCCCGGCGGCGAGGAGCCCCTCCCCGAAGGCATCTTCTACCTCCTCCTCCTGGGTGAGCTTCCAACCGAGGAGGATGTGCGGGCCATCACGGCTGAATGGCAGAAGAGGAGCGAGCTTCCCGGATACCTCATCAATATCCTCGACGCTCTCCCGAATGATATGCACCCGATGACCCAGTTTTCCCACGGCATCCTGGCCCTCCAGAAAGACTCCATCTTCGCCAAGCGCTACACGGCCGGGATGCACAAGCTGGAATACTGGGACCCGATGTACGAAGATGTCATGAACCTGCTGGCCAAGCTTCCCCTCATCGCGGCCTACATCTACCGCCGGACATACAAGGGCAACAAGCACATCCCGGCTGACCCCAACCTTGATTGGGGCGGCAACCTGGCCCACATGCTCGGCGTCGACGACCCGGCTTTCAAAGAGTTGATGCGGCTCTATCTCGTCATCCACAGCGACCACGAGGGCGGCAACGTCTCGGCTCACACCTGCCACCTGGTCGGTTCAGCCCTCTCTGACGCCTTTTATTGCCTGTCGGCGGCCATGAACGGCCTGGCTGGGCCTCTGCACGGGTTGGCCAACCAGGAAGTCCTCCGCTGGATTATGGACTTGATGAAAGACCTGGGCGGTGTTCCCACCAAAGAGCAACTCGAAAAGTACATTTGGGACACTCTCAACGCCGGTAAGGTCGTCCCGGGGTATGGCCACGCCGTGCTCCGCAAGACCGACCCTCGCTACATGGCCCAGCGGGAATTCGCCCTCAAGCATCTCCCCGACGACCCCATCTTCAAGGTCGTCAGCATGGTCTTCGAGGTGACGCCCGACATCCTGATGAAACACGGCAAGGCCAAGAACCCCTGGCCCAACGTTGACGCCCATTCCGGTTGCTTGCTCTGGCACTACGGCGTGACCGAATACGATTTCTACACCGTCTTCTTCGGCGTCTCCCGGGCCCTCGGCGTTCTTGCCCAGCTCATCTGGAGCCGAGCCCTCGGCTTGCCCATTGAAAGACCCAAGAGCGTGACAACGGAGTGGATCGAAGAGCAGATTAAGGCAGCCGCTGCGCCCAAGCAGTAAAAAGCGAACCAAGAGCTAACTAGGAGCTAAAAAAGAATTTGGAGGAAGGCCCGGAAAAGGGCCTTCCTCTTTTGTTTGCTAAGCGAGAGAAGGAAAAAGAAGAAGTCTTTTTCAGCGTGGCTCTCTTCGATCATAAGCCGCCTGTGATCAAGATAAGATCTGATGGCTGAAAAGGCGGGGAGGTCAGGACAATGGAAATGAAGATCGGTCTTATTGGCTGCGGTACTGTAGGTACGGGACTGCTCGAAATCCTCGACAAGAAGGCGGATTATCTCCGGGAAGCTTTCGACTTCGAAGCCCGACTCGTCGCTGTCACGGACAAGCTCAAGGGCTCACTCTGCCTTCGTGAGGGTATCGACATCAAGAAGCTTCTCGACCTTCTCCAGGGGGGAAAACGGATTGACCAGTATCCGGGAGGGAGTGGCGCGGTCGAGATTATGGATCCCCTGGACATGATCGAAAGATGCGAGGCGGATGTCATCGCCGAACTCACCTACACGAATATTCAGACGGGCGAGCCGGCAACGAGTTACATCAAGAAGGCTTTTCGCTGTGGAAAACACGTTGTCACGTCGAACAAGGGCCCGGCGGCGCTCCACTACCACGAGCTCAAAAGAATGGCCGAGACGAACAACCTCTGTTTCCGCTTCGAAGGGACGGTCATGAGTGGAACCCCCATCTTCAGCCTTTTTGAGAACGGCCTGGCTGGAAACGAGGTTCGAAGCGTCCAGGGAATCCTCAACGGGACGACGAATTTCATCCTGACCAAGATGGAGCTTGAGAACATGGATTACGCCGACGCTCTCAAGCTGGCCCAGGAGCTGGGTTATGCGGAAGCCGACCCGACGGCTGATGTCGAAGGGTATGACGCGGTGGCCAAAATCGTCATCCTGTCCAACGTGCTCCTCAACGGGAACATCTCGCCGGATGACGTCCGCCGGGAAGGCATCACTTCTTTGTCCAGGAATCACATTCAGGCCGCAAAGGAAGGGGGCTTCAGGTACAAGCTGATAGCTGAAGCCAGGAAAGTGGGCGATAAGGTCGAAGCTATCGTTTCGCCCCGTCAGCTTCCCCTCACCGACCCGCTCGCCGGGGTGATGGGCGCCCACAATGCCCTGACCTTTGACCTTGATTTGATGGGCAAGGTCACGATCCAGGGAGCAGGTGCCGGGAAGGTCGAGACCGGCTATTCTATTCTTTCCGACATCCTGGCCATCCACCGTCGCCTGCGCCGATAAGCAGCGAGCAACGAACGGGTAGCCCGGTTTGACAATCACCCTTTCCTCAAAAAGGACATGTCAACATGTCCACTAAAGGGTGTACCTTAGGGGACTTGAGGCATTCATTAAAAGTAAAAGGTTATCGCCATGACGATAGTACCCCAAAATTGCCGATGGGAACTTCCTGTGTGGCGAAACGGCTTTCGATTATGCAAAATAAGGGCCATAGGCCGACACCCGATGGGTGGCGTGGTTCGGGGGCTGACCCGAGCTTTTGAGGCAACGGGAAACAGGCGAGGGGCTGGGGTGAGGAAGCCCGTCGAAGCCTGAGCGGGCACGGTTTCTCGAGCGAAGCGAGAGAAGAGCGAAGGCTGAGTCGGAGCGAGTTTCCTCGCTGGGGAAACGAGCGGGCTTCGGAATCCCAGCTCCGAGCCTGGCCGGGGGTGAACGGCGACAGGACCCGTCGGGTGATTCTATCGGCAATCGTGGGTAGCATTTCTGAGTTGACGAAAGCGGCCAAAAAAGATAATAAAGGGATGGATTTATTCGATTTCTATCCACGGAGGAATCATGAGTGACGGTCCAATGTATAGCCCAGGAGTCCTGCGGTATATCGAAGAGTCCAAAAAACTCCTCGCCCGGCGACAGGCCCTCCTCGAACGGGCCAAAAGATACAAATTCGACACCATCGCTGTCCACGGCCTCTACGCCGTCGAGGAGGCCCTCAACCAGAATCAAGGCGCCATCATCGAGCCCGTCTATTTCGCCACATCCCAGGCTTACCGCGATGCCGACGAGCTCGAGGCGGCCCTGGCTTATCTCATCCCGACGTGGTGCTACACCCGCATCGCCAACCCGACAACCTACTACCTCCAGGATGTCCTCGCCTTGCTCGAAGGCTACAAGACAGGGACCGAGACTTCGTGTGTCGTGACCGCCTCGGGCATGGCCGCCATATCTCTCGCCACCGACGCCTTTCTCGTCAAGCAGAAAAGCGGCCCGGAAAAAATCAACTTTGTCTCCTCAGTTCAGCTCTACGGAGGAACATTCCAGAACTTCAACGTCCGCAAGCGCCAGGAGCGAGGGATCGAGGTTCGCTGGGTCCTCCACCCTGAAGACCTGGAGGAATGGAAATCGAAAATCGACGAGGACACCCGCTTCCTCTACATGGAAGCGCCGAGCAATCCCCAGCAATCGTTCGCCGACATCAAGGCCCTGGCTGATTTGGCCCATACTTGGGAAATTCCCTTCATCATCGATAGCACCTGCGCCACCCCGGCTCTGATGCGCCCCATCGCCTATGGGGCCGACATTGTCATCCATTCCTTGACCAAGTCCATTACCGCCGGCGGCCTGGCCATCGGCGGCGCCTTGATCAGCCGCAAGCCCATCATCACCAGAGTCAAGAACGATAACCCCCTCTTCAAGGAAAGCTTCGCCGAGTATATCCAGTTCCTTCCTTACCGCGACCAGGGCCCGGCTGCCTCGCCCCTCAACGCTCTTTTTGCCCTCAACGACGTCCGCACCCTGCGCTCGCGCATGGATTTGGTCAGCCAGAACAGCCAGAAGGTGGCGGAGTTCTTGAGTCGCCATCCTCGCGTCTACCGGGTGGATTATCTCGGCCTGCCCAGCTTTCCCCTCCACAATTTGGCCAAGCGCTACATGAAGCTCGTTGACTCCGACGACGGCCACGGCCAAGAGGTTAACCGCTACGGCCACCTGATGAGCTTCTGTGTTGACGGCCCGCCCGAGAATGCCCGCCGCGTCTTTGATAAGTTCAAGATTATCTTCCGGGCGACTGACCTCGGCCGAGTCAAGAGCGTCGCCACCATCCCGGCCATCTCAACGCATCAACAGCAGGGCGAAGAGGCGAGGCGCATGGCCGACATTCCGCCGCAGCTCATCCGGCTGTGTGTGGGCGCGGAAGACCCCGACGACATCATCGCTGACCTCGACCAGGCCCTCAAAGATTAGAATTTGTTTTCCTATAATTTATATCGGCTCTATAGGGTTAATGGGTTAAATAAATTTTCTTTGATTTTTGGCTGTCGACAATCCATGCTTCTCGCTGATGCCGGCGAGCCACACGTCAGTGAAAAAGTTCATGAGCACAGAAGAGGCGCTGGCGCGGGGTCCATATCCACCTGAATGCATACCATATTAATGAAAAAATGCGGCCAGACTTTCTTAGCCCTGGTTCTGGCCGTGGCGTTGGCCCTCATCACGGCCTGCCAGCCGCGCTCCGAGGAGGTTGTCATTCTTTTCTCCCACGACACCCACGGCACTTTTAAGCCCTACCACCTCAACCACGAAAACAACGGCCGACTGGTCGGCGGCATGGAGGCGACGAGTCATTACCTGAACGAAATCAGGGCCGCCGAAAAGAACGTCTTCGTGATCGAAGCGGGAGACATCATGACGGGGACCCTGGCCACGGAGATAGAATACGGGGGTGCTGTTGGCGGGGCAATGGTCGAGTTCCTGAACAGGCTTGGCTACGATGCCTGGTGTCTTGGAAACCATGATTTTGACAGGGGTCAGGAAAACACCATCGCCCTTTCCCGGCTGGCCAAGTTCCCCACCATCATGGCTAATATCATCTATAAGGAAAGCGGCCAGCTTTTCGCGGCCGAGCCCTACCATGTCTTCAAGGTCGGTCGAATCAAGGTGGGTGTGATTGCCGTCATGGAAGAGCATTTCCTCAGTGAGGTGCAGCTGGATAAGGTCGAAGGTCTGGCTGTCGAGCCCATCATCCCCACGCTCAAGTGCTATATTCCCGAGCTAGACAAACGGACAGACTTCATCATCGTCGTTTCTCACGGCTGGTTCAGCCAGGCTGTGCGCATCGCCAAGACCGTCCCCGGCATCGACATCGTCCTGGCCGCGGCCGAGGACGGGAAGTTTGCTGAAGTCAACGGCGTGCTCGTCAGTTCGACTTTTGGCCACCAGAGAACCCTGGGCTACCTAAAAGTCAAGGTCGAAAAGGATAGAGTGAAGAGTTATACCCACGACCTCATCTGGCTCTGGGCCGATATCGACCTCAAGCCCTCGCCGGCTGTGGCAGAACTCGTTCGGGAAGTCGAGGAATCTATCGGCGCTGAATACGCCAAGGTCATCGGGGAAGCCAAAGTGGACCTGCCTGCGGGAGAATATCCGGGAACGGGAGGCCACGGCGAAGCCGCGCTCGGGAACTGGATAACCGATGTCATGCGCTGGAAGACGGGCGCCCAGATCGCCTTCCACAACAGCCGGGGAATCAGAGCCGATATCCCAGCCGGGCCCGTGAAAAGAGCCGACATTTTCAACATGTCTCCCTTCCATAACTTCCTTGTCGTCTTCCGCCTCAGCGGCCAGCAGCTCAAGGCGGTTCTCGAGCACGACGTCGAGAGAGGCTGGGATAGGCTCCAGGTTTCTGGCCTCAGGTATAGTTATTATCCGAAGTCAGCCCAACCCTACGGAGAGAGAGTTTTCGAGGTGGAGGTGGGCGGAGAGATTGTCGTCAGGTCCGGAAAAGTGCTCTTGCCGGATAAATCTTATACTATTGTCTCCAACGATTATTTGGTCAGCCGGGCCAAGGAAAAATACTTCGGGTTTGCCGTGGAAAATCCCCTCAACACCGGCTTTCTCCTGGACATGACCCTCATGGAATGGCTAGAACAACATCGGGTTATCGATGCCGTCGTGGAAGGACGGATTGGCGAAATCAAGCAATAGCGAACTGATAGAATAACGCAAGAGGAGAGCGCGCCGCCGTGCTCACAGGTTAAAGCAGACGACTTTTGGCTCCGTCATCTCGAGGAGGGCAAATTTGATTCCTTCCCGGCCTAACCCGCTCCACTTGACTCCGCCAAAGGGCATCATGTCGATGCGGTAATCCGTCGAATCGTTGACGATGACGCCGCCGACCTCGAGCTCCCGGATGGCCTTGAAGGCATGGTCCAGGCTGCGGGTGAAGATGGCCCCGTGAAGACCGTACTTAACCCTGTTGGCGAGCCGGATGGCTTCCTCGAGAGAGGAAACCTTATAAAGATTGACGACAGGCCCGAAAACTTCCTCACAATTCAACTTAGCCGCCTCCGGCATGTTCCGGAAGACGGTCGGCTCGAAAAGCGTCCCCTTCCTCCGTCCGCCCGTGAGAAGCTCCGCGCCCATGGCTACCGCCTCCTTGACCCACTCCTCGACGCGGACTGCCTCGGCTTCGGTTATCATCGGCCCCATGTCAGTTGCCTCATCGAGCTGGTAGCCGACCTTCATCTTCCTTGTCCGCTCGACAAAGCGGCGCTCAAACTCATCATAAACCGCCTCGTGGATATAGATTCGCTGCACCCCGATGCAATTCTGGCCAACCGCCCAGAACGCACCCGAAACGGAAAGCTCAACCGCTTTTTCCAAATCGGCATCATCCATGACGATGACCGGCGAGTTGGAGCCGAGCTCCATGCCTATCTTTTTGAGCCCAGCCTTGCGGACAATGTCGAGTCCCGCCTCTGTCCCGCCAGTAAAGGAAATCATCCGCACGCGCGGGTCAGTGACAAGATAATCGGCGATGCGCGACGCATATCCGGTGACGATGTTGAGAATTTTCCAGGGAAGCCCCGCTTCCATCAGCACTTCGCCCAGCTTGAGCGCCGAGAGGGGCGTGACGGTGGCCGGCTTAAGGACAACAGCGTTTCCGCCGGCGATGGCTGGTCCGACCTTGTGGGCCACGAGGTTGAGGGGGTCGTTGAACGGGGTGATGGCGGCGATAATTCCGATCGGAAAACGGTAATAATACCCGACGCGGTTCTCCGAGCCCGGACGGCTATCAAAGGGAATCGTCTCGCCCACGATGCGCCGGGCTTCCTCGGCCGAGATGGTGATGGTGTCGACACACCGGCTCGCTTCCTTTCGCGCTTCCCGGATGGTCTTGCTTCCCTCGGTAGCGATGGTCCGAGCGAACTCCTCCTGACGCCGCCGCAGGATCTCCGCGGCGCGATAAAGGATGGCTATCCGCTCATGGACGGGCAAATCCCGGTTGATCTTGAACCCCTCCTCGGCTGCCCGAAGCGCCGCCTCCACATCCTCTTTATCGCCGCTCGGCACGGTGTCAACAAGCTCGTCGTTATAGGGATTGCGGACTTCGATTTTCTCGTCCTTATCGACCCATCGGTCGCCGATGAGCATTTTCATGGTCTCTCCTCCTTTCCCGAGTAGCGCCATCTTAGCCCACCCTTCCTTGAAATTCAACTCCCGTTATTTTAAAATCAACTCGGATGGAAAAAATCAAAATCCTGGGTGATCATTCTCTCCGGCTGAGGGGAAAAGTAAGGATCAGCGGCTCGAAAAACGCCGTGCTGCCGGCCATCGCCGCCTCCCTCCTCACGGAAGAACCTCTGCATCTCCATAACATCCCCCGGGTGAAGGATGTCTTCACCATCCTGACCCTCGTCGAAGAGCTCGGGGCCCGTTCCAAGCTCAAGGATAATTCTATTTCCATCCGTGCCAAGCGGATTGTCTCCGACGAGGCCTCCTATGAGCTCGTCCGCTCGATGCGAGCTTCCATCCTGGTTTTAGGACCACTTCTGGCCCGCTACGGGAAAGCCGTCGTTGCCCTGCCCGGCGGGTGCGCCATCGGCTCGCGCCCCATCGACCTCCACATCAGCGGCATGCAGAAACTGGGCGCTTCGATCACCCTCGAACACGGCTACATCAAAGCCGAAGCCGCCCGGCTGCGGGGGGCGGTAATTGAATTCGAGAAAAAAACGGTCGGTGGCACCGAGAACCTGCTCATGGCCGCTACCCTCGCCCAGGGAGAAACGCTCCTCCGCAACTGCGCCCTCGAACCCGAGGTCGTCAACCTGTGCGAGCTTCTCGTCAAGATGGGCGCCCGGATCGACGGCATCGGCGAGGAAGTCATCCGGGTTCGTGGCGTCAAAGAGCTTGGCGGAGCGACCCACGATATCATCCCGGACCGAATCGAGGCGGGCACCTTCCTTGTTGCTGGAGCCCTCTCCCAGGGAGATATCATCCTGGAGAACGTCGAGCCCCGCCACCTGACGACCATCATTGAAAGGCTCGCTTTTTCAGGAGCGAGGATTGAGGCTGTGGATGCCCACACCCTCCGCGTCGTGGGAAGTCCGGAAATCAAGCCCCAGGACATCACCACCTCGCCCTACCCCGGTTTTCCAACGGACATGCAGGCCCAGTTCATGGTCCTGATGACGCAGGCTTCGGGGATTTCCATCATCACCGAGACCATCTTTGACCGGCGCTTCTCCCATGTCAACGAGCTTCTCCGTCTCGGCGCGAACATCGAGGTCCGAGGCGATAAAGCCATCGTCAAGGGCAAGACGCCTCTTTCCGGGGCAGAGGTTATCGCCACCGACTTGAGAGCTTCCGCTTCCCTCATCCTGGCTGGCCTTATCGCCAGCGGCGAAACGGTCATCAACGAAGTAGAGCATCTCGACCGCGGCTACGAGAGGATTGAAGCCAAGCTCAAGCTCCTCGGTGCGACTATCGAACGCATAAGAAACTAACCTGGCAAAGGAGGATGGACTATGGAAATTACCTGGTTGGGTCATGCCGCCGTCGAAATCAAGGGCTCGAGGACGGTCTTGATTGACCCCTTCCTCACCGGCAACCCGGCGGCCGCCAAGAGCGCGGGTGAAATCGGCAAGGCCGATATCATCATCGTCACCCATTGCCACGGCGACCATACAGGGGACGCTTTCGCCCTGGCCAAGAAAACAGGGGCGACTATCGTTGGCATCCACGAGGTCGCTGTCGATGCCCAGGCCGAGGGAATAGCCGCCGAAGGGATGAACATCGGCGGAACGGTCGAGGTCAAGGGCGTCAAGGTCCATATGGTGCCTGCTCTCCATTCGGCCGAAAAAGGCTGCGCGGCTGGGGTGGTCGTCGAAATGGACGGGTTGCGTCTCTACCACGCCGGAGATACCGGCTTGACCATGGACATGAAAATCATCGGCGAGTTCTTCCATCCCGATTTGAGCTTTATCCCCATCGGCGACCGGTATACGATGGGCATTCCTTCGGCGGTCAAGGCCGTTGAATTTGTCCAGACGAAGCGAGTCATCCCCATCCATTACGGAACTTTCCCGATTGTCCAATCCGACCCTCAGGAATTTAAGAGGCGTGTCGGTAACCTGGCCGAAGTCATCGTCCTCAAGCCCGGCGAATCCTTCCGCTTATAGGGACGCAGAAGGAACAACGTGGAGTTTGCCATCATCGGCGCAGGCCGTCTGGGCACAAGTCTGGGGTTCGCTTTGGTCGCTAAGGGTCACACCCTTAGGGCCCTCACCTGCCGGAGGCTCGCCTCAGCCCGCCAAAGTCGAGGCATCATCGGGCAAGGCGCCGTCCTCATCGATAACGCCCGGGCAGCCAGGCTGGCCGATATCCTTTTTCTCTGCCTCCCCGACGAAAAAATCCCCCTCGTCGCCAAGAGCCTGGCCCAAACCCGGGTTGCGTGGGCGAGGAAAACGGTCTTCCATACGAGCGGCCTCCTCCCCGCCAGTGTCCTGGCTCCGCTTCAGAAAAAAGGCGCGGCGATTGCCTCCTTCCATCCTGTCCAGTCCTTCCCCTTGAAGAAAACGCCCGTCTCCCGCTGGGCGGGAGTCTATGTCGGGATTGAGGGCGATAGAAAGGCATGCCGACTGGCAACGACCCTTGCTCACGAGCTCGGCGCTCGTCCTTTCTTCCTCCAGGCCGAAAGCAAACCCACTTATCATGCAGCCTGTAGCATCGCCTCCGGGTTTTTCATCGTTCTCCTCGATGCGGCTCTTCAGCTCCTGCGCGACGCAGGAATCCAAGCTTCCCAGTCCCGCCGTCTTCTCTTCCCGCTTGTCGAAGGGACTTTACAGAATGTTAAGGAACTTGACACTCCCTCTGCCCTGACCGGTCCTGTTGTCCGGGGCGATATATCCTCGATCCAAAAACATCTCCAGGCATTAAGCTCCCGGCCCGAGCTCACGGAAGCTTATCGATCTCTTTCACGTCTGGCTTTGAAGCAGGCGAAAAAAAGCGGCTTGACGCAGCCAAAAATCAAGGCATTGAAAAATCTGCTGGGAGGTAGATAACCTCTTCCTCGAGTTCCACCCCGAACTCTGCTTTCACCCTCTCCTTGAGCTGCCGGGCCAGCTCGAGAACATCGGCAGCCTTGGCCTGGCCGAGGTTGATGAGAAAATTGGCGTGGCCTGGATAGACGGCTGCTCCTCCCACCCTCAATTCCTTGGCGCCCACTTTTTCGAGGAGGAAGCCGGCGCTGGCCTTGGTGCCATCCGGGAGCACAGGGTTCTTGAAATAACTTCCCGCATAAGCCGTTTGGATGGACGGGTGGCGGGATTTCCGCTTTTCCAGGTTCTCCTCAATCTGGGCCCGGATTCTCCCTCTGTCCCCTTTGCTCAAGCGGAATGCGGCTCGGAGAAGCGTCCAATGGCTTTTCTTGAGGGAGGAGTGCCTGTAGCCGAACTCAAAGTAAGCGTTCTGGACGCGTCTCTTGCGACCATTCCCATCGAGGAGGATGGCTTCCTCCAGAAACTCCCCAATCGACCGGCCGAAAGCGCCGGCATTGCCAAACACAGCGCCCCCGACTGTGCCCGGGATGCCAGCCGCGAACTCCAAACCTTCCCATCCCTCGTTCAGGGCAAACTCGACCAGCTCGCTGAGCGATGTCCCGGAGAAAGCCTCCACCCTCCCCTCCTTATCCTCTTTGATTCCCCGGACCTCGCTCTTGACGATGAGGCCACGGAAGCCCTCATCATCAAAGAGGATATTCGTGCCGTCGCCGATGACGTAGAAGGGCAAACCATGGCCTCGGGCCATCTGCAAACAGGTTTGAAGCTCATGGGGCGAGCGGGGAGCGAAAAAGAAGTCAGCCTCACCCCCAATTCGGAAATTCGAAAAGTCGCCGAGGCTCACCCTCTGCTCGAGGGGCCTCCCCAGCGCTTTCTCGAAGAGCTGGGGAATCGAATCTTTTCCGCCTTCCACAAAGCCCATTCTACCCGATGAGGGTCGGAAAGGAAAGTGAGGCGAAGAGTCCGAAATTGCCCATCAATGCACCCGACGGGTCCTGTCGTGGTTCACCCCCGGCCAGGCTCGGGGTCGGGATTCCAAAGCCCGCTCGTTTCCCCAGCCTCTCGCCTGTTTCCCATGGCATC
>Ga0209102_1001044_pt1 | contig 15738 bp, 17 predicted proteins | sample ConPoolayeHmetaG_FD_185483 | JGI IMG/M metagenome (GOLD analysis project Ga0209102, IMG submission 185483) | Hot spring microbial mat communities from California, USA to study Microbial Dark Matter (Phase II) - Cone Pool mat layer H metaG... ...
GAGCAGGAGGTCTAGGGAGAGGAAAACACCCAGGATGCTGGTCTCAAGTAGGAGGAGCCAGGCGAAGTACTCCCTCGGTCTGAGGTGAATCTTCCACGAGATAAGGACGGATAGAAAGCCCAGGAAGGCGGTGAGCAGAGCCAGCGGCAGGCTTAAGCCATCCACGCCCAGATGATAGTGTGCTTTGAGCGCCGGTATCCAGAGTATTTTCTCCTCAAACTGGATGAGCCCCGCCGCCGCAGATGAGCGGTCAAAGCTGAGGAAGACGATAAAGGCTAAGATAAACGGCACCGCGGTGAAAACTGCCGCCAGCCATTTGATTTTCTTCTCTGACAGCGCCGGGATAAAGGCAATCAGGATTGCCCCCGCCGCCGGTAGCCAGAGTATCCAGCTTAAGTAGTTAAAGTCCACCTGTGCCCGCTCCTTTACCCGAAGAAATAAATCACCAGAATAATCGCCAGGATGCCCGCACCAATGAATAGCCCGTAGAGTTGCAGTTGACCCGTCTGCACCCGCCTCAAGGTTTTCCCGGCGCCTACGGCACCATTGGCGATGCCGTTCACTGAGCCATCAATTATCTGGACGTCAATCTCCTGCAGGTAGCCGAAGAAATTGTTGACCAGAACATTGCGCACGATGATATTCTCATAGAGCTCATCAAACCAGTACTTGCGGGAGAAGGCGATGTAGAACGGTTTGAACATCTTGCCGATTTTCTCTGCGGAAACTATCTTCCTGCTGTACATGGCGTATGCCAGGAAGATGCCGCCGATGGCAAAGAGGAGGGAGAGCCAGGGCAGGGGATGGGTCAGGATGCCGAAGAAGCCTTCCAGAAAGCCTTTCGTCTCACCATGGCCCAGGAAGGCGCCGAAGGCTCCGCTCACGCCCCACAGACCGGAGATGATGGATAGCACTGCCAGCACTCCCATGGGCAATATCATGACTTTAGGTGACTCATGGAGGTGAGGTGCGCCGTGTCCATGTCCGCCACCATGCCCGTGACTGCCATGAGCTTGCTGGTTGCCGCCGCGGTATTCCCCGCTGAAGGTCATAAAGAAAGCGCGGAAGATATAGAAGGCGGTCATAAATACGGTTATCATCGCCAGGAAGAAGATGATGCGCTGGTGGTCCCAGGCAAAGGCAAGGATTTCATCTTTGCTCCAGAAGCCAGATAAGGGCCAGATGCCGGCAAGGCTCAGCGCGGCAATGAAAAAGAAGCGGTAGGTCCAGGGCATATGTTTCTTCAGACCGCCCATCTGGCGCATGTCAAAAGTGCCTGTGGCATGGTTGACGCTTCCTGAGGCGAGGAACAGCAGAGCTTTGAAGAAGGCGTGGTTGAAGAGATGGAAGATGCCCACCGCCGCACCGCCTGCCGCCAGCCCCAGCATCATGTAGCCCAGCTGGCTGATGGTGGAATATGCCACCACGCGTTTGATATCGTTCATCACCAGACCCATTGAGGCGGCGAAGATGGCAGTGAAGCCGCCGATGATGGCAACAGTGGTCAGCGCCTGCTCGGAATGCTCAAAGAGCGGGAACATGCGGGCGACAAGAAAAACGCCGGCGGCAACCATCGTTGCGGCATGGATGAGGGCGCTGACAGGGGTAGGACCTTCCATGGCATCAGGCAACCAGACGTGGAGCGGGAATTGGGCTGATTTGCCCACCGCGCCGGCAAAGATGCCGATTGCCGCCCAGGTCAGCACGGTGCCTGCCAGCATGCCGGTGATGGCGAGTTCATGCAGTTCTTTAATGTCAAATGTGCCGGTATTCAGGAAGAGGACCAGAATGCCGGCAAGAAAACCGAAATCACCCAGCCTGGTGACGATGAACGCTTTTTTGGCGGCGTTTGCCGCAGACGGCTTGTGGAACCAGAAGCCGATGAGCAAATAAGAGCACAGCCCCACCAGCTCCCAGAAGACGAACATGAAGAGCAGGTTGTTCGCCATCACCAGCCCTATCATTGACGCCGTGAACAGGGACATCCAGGCGTAATAGCGGTGGTAGCCGGGGTCGCCATGCATGTAGCCCTGTGAATAAATCTGCACCATCAGGCTCACAATGGTCACCACGAGGAGCATGACCGCCGTGAGCGAGTCCATGATGAGACCGATTTGGATGGTGACCCCGTCCTCAATCACCACCCAGTTTATCGCCGGCACTTCCAGCTCATGGTGTGCTGACCCCATGACGGAGAAGAGTGCCCAGATTGACAGGATGAGTGAACCGGTCAGCGCCGTGATAAGAATGTATCCGGCAACCTTTGACTCCTTCCGCACGAATGGTCGGACAAAGAATGAAATGATGATAAATGAGAACAGCGGTAGTAAGAATATGAGCCAGATAAATTGGTGCGGCATTATATCTTCCTCAATATATCATCAATCACGTGTTTCTTATCGTCAGGCACCAGAATGGAATAGCTGGTGAGCTCCTGTCCTATCGGAAAGCCTGAGGCGGGCATAATTCGGGTGGGAATGCCCTCTCCTTCAAAAAGCTCTTTCCACATCTCGGCGAGCATCAAGTTCGGCGCTTTTTTAATTTCTACCCACATGTTCTTTTCTTGCAGATGAGGTTCTCACCTCGCTCCTTTTATCAGTCTTGATTTTTGCGTTGCTCCGGTTAAGCCAGGGCTGTGCCCAGATAGAAGGGCCAGATGATGATGCCCAGTATAATCTTCCACCACACCAGATGGGCGTAGCCAATGGTAAATAGCCAGCCGGCAAACCAGAAAGCGCCCGCAAAACTACCCGATTTCATGTTTTCCCTTTCTTTCTTTCATTACTCTCAGGGCTTTCTCAAGCTACCACTTTAATAAGTTAATCTTGGTAATATCTATGTCCTCAATGCCGCGGTAGATGGCGAGGATGATAGCAACACCCACCGCCACCTCAGCCGCCGCCACGACGATGATGAAAATCGCAAATACCTGCCCGGTGAGCAGGGTCGGCACGATGTAGCGGGAGAAAGCCACCATAGTGATATTGACCGCATTGAGCATGAGCTCCAGGCACATCAGGATGATGATGGCATTGCGCTTGGTCAGCACACCATACAGCCCGATGCTGAAAACGATTGCGGACAGGACTAAATAATGCTCCAGCCCGATGCTCATTTTTACTTTTCCTTTTCCCTCGCCAGGACGATGGCGCCAATCACGGCAGAAAGAAGCAGGACTGCCGCCATCTCCACTACCAGCAAAAAGCCATCACTGCCCAGCAGTTTTTGCGCCAGGATGGATGTGGTGGGTGCTGCTGGTGCCGTGGTGGCGATTTGCCACGGTGTTCTGGTCAATGCAAAAGCCGCAACTGCAAAAAACAGCACGGCAATGATGAAAGCCGGTATCCGCAACTGGTTGCTTGGGTTGCCCTGCCGGATTTCACGGGTCATCATGATGCCCAGGATAATCAAAACGGATATGGCGCCGACATAGATAAGCACCTGCACTGCGGCAAGGAAGTCAGCACTGAGGGTGACATAAAGCCCGGCGACGGCGATAAAGCCCATGATGAGCGCTAGTGCGGCATGGAAAACATTCCTCAGCACCACCACGCCCAGCGCTGATATGATGGCAACTATCGCCATTATCCAGAAAGAAACCGCCAGTGCCATTACTTCTTCTCCCAGATTTTTTCCAGAAGCAGGGTCTGTTTCGGCAGTTTTGCCGCCCGCTCCGGGTAAAAATAGCCGCTGACTTCGCGGTCAGGGGTTTCCATCATCGCCTCTTTCGTCTCTACCAGCTCGCCGCGACGGTACCTAGCCTTCTCAATGCCCCGCCCGAAGTAAAGCGCAGAATAGGGACAGGCTTCCACACATAAGCCGCACTGGATACAGTAGCCTGTGTCCACCTCATATTCTTCAACCTTGTATTTGTTATCGGGCAGGCTGGCTGAAGTGACAATTCTGATGGCACCCTGGGGACAGGTCTTGGCGCAGGTGGCACAGCCGGTACACCGCGTCTGGCTCCAGACCAGCCCCACCCCGCGTATTCTCCGTGAAGGGTTAAGCCTCTGCTCAGGATACTGGGCGGTTACCGGGTGGCGGAACAGGTGCTTGATGGTAACCACCATGCCCTTCATGATTCCTGAGCCGAAAAACTTAGACTTCAACTCTGCCCCATCCTACTTTAAATAATCGCGCCCACAGGGTAATCAAAATCACTGCCAGGGCGAAGTTTATTACTATCATCAGCCAGGACATCGCCATCGGTATTGCCAGCACCTGGATTGCGGTGAAGAGCAGATTGAGCAATGCCAGTGGAAAAAGCACCTTCCAGGCAAGCGCCATGAGCTGGTCTATCCTCACACGCGGGAGGGTGGTCCGTACCCAGACCATCAGGAAGAACACTGCCATCACCTTGATGACAAACCAGAGCCACGGCGGCAGGAAAGGACCTCTCCAGCCACCCAGGAAAAGCGTGGTGATGATGCAGGAAAGTGCCAGGGCTTCCGCATACTCCACCAGATAGAACATGGCGAACTTCATGCCTGAGTACTCTGTATGGAAACCAGCAACAATCTCTGAGTCTGCTTCCAGCAGGTCAAAGGGACTGCGGTTGATTTCCGCTGACCCGGCAAGGAAGAAGATGATGAAGCCCAGCGGCTGTAATAAAATAAATGGAATGGTCTGGCTGACCACTATCTGGTTTAGCGAAAGCGAACCGGCGATGAGCACCACGCTGGCGATGGAAAGCACAAGCGGCACCTCGTAGCTTACCACCACTGCCACATCGCGCATCGCGCCCAGCAGGGAATACTTGTTGCTTGAGCTCCACCCCGCCATGAAGATGCCCACTGCGGTTACTGAGCTTACCGCCGCCACATAAAGGATGCCGATGTTCAGGTCAGCAAGTAGCGCTCCGTTCTGGAAAGGGATGACCGCAAATATCATCAGCGCCGGCGTGAAAGCCACCGCGGGCGCCAGCCAGTACACCAGCTTATCCGCTTTGTTCGGGATAATATCTTCTTTCAATAATACCTTTATGGCGTCAGCTACCGGCTGGAGCACGCCGAAGGGACCCGTCCGGTTCGGCCCCAGCCTTGCCTGCATCCGCGCCATGGCTCGGCGCTCGGTGTAAATGAACGCCATGACCATCCCCACCACGAAGGCGAGGATGATGATGGTGAAAACCAGCCAGTGCCACCAGAAGCCGCCCGGCCAGTCAGGCGGCAGGGCCTGAAAACTTACTGCATTTAACACTAGCGGTCTACCTCACCCATACAGATGTCAATACTACCAAATATGAGAATGGCATCCGCTATCTTCCAGCCGAGCACCATCTCGCGCAGGGCGGTGAGATTGATGAGGCTGGGTGCCCTGATGTGTAGGCGGTACGGCGCGATGGAATTGTCTGACACCAGGTAGAAGCCCAGCTCGCCTTTGGGCACCTCAATGTGGGTGTAGGTCTCGCCTGCGGGCGGACGGATAAGATGAGGCACCTGCGCCCGCACCGGACCGGCGGGCAGTTGCTCCATCGCCTGCTTGATGATGCGTACGCTCTGGCGCATCTCTTCCACGCGCACGCGGTAGCGGTCATAGCTATCGCCAGTTTCCCCCGTAGGAATGTCAAACTCAAACCGGTCGTAGCCAGAATAGGGGTCGGCTTTGCGGATATCCCATTTCACGCCGCTGGCGCGCAGTACCGGACCACTCGCCCCGATATTTATCGCGGTTTCCTTGGTGAGGATGCCCACACCTTTGGCGCGGGCAATGAGGATTTCATTCTCTTTCAGGAGCTGTTCATATTCCTCAATCCAGCGCGGCATCTCATCTACAAACTTCTTCAGCGCCGGCAGAAACTCCTCCGGGACATCCTGGCTCAGCCCGCCGATACGCATGAAATTATAGGTCAGCCTCTGCCCGGAGACCATCTCCAGTAAATCCAGAATCTTCTCTCTTTCCCGAATCATGTAGAGGATGGGTGTCATGAATGCCCCGGCATCATTCAGGAAAGCTCCGACGGCGATTAAATGGCTGGCAATGCGCTGAAGCTCAGCAAGGATGACGCGAAGATACATGGCGCGCTCCGGCACAGTAATCCCGGCAAGCTTCTCCACCGCAAGGCAATAGCCCAGATTGTTCGCCATGGAGGAAAGGTAATCAAGACGGTCCGTGAGAGGAATGAAACCGGTATACGTCCGCTCTTCAGCCAGCTTCTCAACACCACGGTGCAAATAGCCAAAGACCGGCTCCAGGTCAACAATCACCTCACCGTCCAGCGTTGCCCGCATGCGGAACACGCCGTGCGTGCTCGGGTGCGCCGGTCCGATGTTGACTGCAAACGGTTCCGTCTTCAGTGCCATCAGGCTAGGTAGTCCTTTCTCAGCGGGTGCCCCTGGAAGCCTTCCCACAGGACAATCCGCTTCAGGTTTGGGTGCCCTTCAAATGTGATGCCTAAAAGGTCATATATCTCCCGCTCCTGCAGGTCAGCCGCCTGCCACAATCTCACCACTGACGGCAGGACGGGCTTCTCCCGCGCACAGCGGGTCTTCAGTACCAGGCTGTGGTTGTGGTCTATTGAAGTCAAATGGTAGACCGCTTCAAAATAATCATAGTAGTCCACGGCAGTGACGCTCGTGAGGTAGTTGAACTTGTATTCCGGGGCATCTTTCAGGAAGGTGGCAATCTCCAAAAGAGACTCTGGTTTGACCAGAATAAACTGTGGTTTGGCATCAATGATGCTCTCAGGGAATTTCTCCCTCAGTTTGCCCGCAATTTCTGTGCCAGAGAGAACTACAGTCATGCCTGACTACTTTTCATTAAGCTTTCTTTAGCGATTTTTTTCTGCAAAAGCCGTATACCGTAAAGCAAATTCTCAGGACGGGGTGGGCACCCGGGAACATACACGTCCACCGGAATGATGCGGTTATATCCGGGCACCACCGAGTATGACGAACGGAAAATGCCACCGCTCACGGCGCAGGCGCCCATGGCAATGACCCATTTGGGCTCCGGCATCTGGTCATAGATGCGCTTCACGTTTGGTGCCATCTTCCAGGTCAGGGTGCCGGCGGTAATCATCAGGTCTGCCTGGCGTGGTGAAGCGCGGATAATCTCCATGCCGAAGCGGGAAATGTCAAACCGTGAACCGGCAGTGGTGATAAATTCAAAAGCACAGCACGCCGGGAAACATACCGTCGTCCACAATGATGAGCGCCGCGCCCAGTTGATGGCGGCGTCAACCGTGGTCAGCAGAACATTCTTTTTCAGCTCTTCATCAAGCCATTTATCCCGGTCAGGAATAGGTTGCTGAGCGCTCGCCTTCAGGTTTTCAATTACGGCGCCTTCAGCGCGGTCTAGTTCCGCTTCTGAATAGACAAGTGCTCGCGGTTTGCTTACTTCCATTCCAGGACTCTCTTTCCCCAGGCATACAGATAGCCAACCGTGATGATGGCAATCAACACGATGATGGCTATAAGACCGGTGAATCCCAGCTTTCTGAGACCCACTGCCCACGGATAAATGAAGACTACCAGGACGTCAAGAGCCAGAAAAACAAGCGCATAATAATAGTAGCGGAAGTTAAACTGCACCCAGGACTTCCCGATGGTTTCCATGCCGCATTCAAAGGCGTTGCCCTTCACCGGGTTGGGTTTCTGAGGGATGACTTTGATGAAGCGGAGCGTCACGGGCAGAAGAATAGCAGTGGCAGAAAAAAGGATAGCAACAATTAAGAACAGTCCGATTGAGCCGAACTCTGCTATCACTAACGCCCCTCGCTTATCGGTTACATAGTATATCATAGCGTTTTTTTAAAACGCAAGTAATACCGCGGGCACTTTTTTCTATTGATTTGCTGGGCTTTTCTGGGGCAAATCAGCATAGCGCTTATTTCCGGCGTCAGTCATTCTTTCTACTTTTTCCTTTCCCTGTCCCTCCTGATGAGTCTGGCTGGAGCCGCGGCACCACTGCCATCATGTTCTCACTTAACGTTTGTGGTCTGGCGCTTGCCGGCGCCCTATGCCGGTAAGCAAGGGAAAACCTGAGGCGAGTCTTCATTGACAATCCTCAGCACAGTCAGTTAAACTCATCTGAAAGCAGTTTCACAAGGAGCTTCATGGCCAGGCGACCCCTGTTTTTTTATGGCTGGTATGTGGTAATCACTGGCGCCATCACCATGGCTCTTGCTTATGGCATCAGGCACACCTTTTCCGTTTTCTTTCCTCCCATTCTTGATGAGTTCGGCTGGAGCCGCGGCAGCACTGCCTTTATTTACTCCCTGAACCTCGTGGTCTATGGTATTCTGGGTCCTCTTACCGGCTCGCTTGCTGACCGCTGGAAGCCGCGCACGCTATCACTCATCGGCTTTGTGGTTCTTTCCTTCGCCACGGCTGGCTGTGCGCTGGCACAAGAACTGTGGCATTTCTATGTGCTTTACGGCTTGCTGGTACCGCTGGGGACTTCTTTCGTTGGCTGGCCTATTATTGCGCCGGCGCTCACCAACTGGTTCGTCAAGAGAAGGGGAATGGCACTGGGATTAGGGCAGATGGGAGGCGGTATGGGATTTGTCTATGGCATCTTCGTCACTTTTGTCATCTCCCAGATAGGCTGGCGCTACACCTATGTCGTGCTGGCAGGGATTCTTCTGGTGGTTCTGTTGCCTCTTCAGCGCCTGTTCTTTCACTATCGCCCGGAAGATAAGGGAATGAAAGCCTACGGTGCGGAAGAATTGCTCCTTATGAGCAGAACCATGGAAACAGCCGGCGCGCATGACTGGACGTTCAGACAGGCGGTAAAGACGCCAAGGCTCTGGCTCCTCGTGATATCGCAGTCTTTCTACTGGGGACTGGGGTGTTACCTCGTTCTGGCACATCAGGTCAGATTTGCTGAAGATGTGGGTTACACCAGCACCTTTGCCGCTTCTATCTTAGCCCTCTTTGGCGTCTGCATGACTGCCGGGCAGTTTCTGGGATTTCTTTCTGACCGCATCGGGCGGGAGATGACGGTCAGCCTGGCAAGCATGTCTGCTATCATTGCCATCATTGCTCTGCTTCTGGTAAAGGATACATCTCAGCCGTGGCTTCTCTATCTTTACGCGGTCGGTCTGGGCTTGGGCGCGGGGGTCTACTCACCAACCATCGTCGCTGGTGCGGCGGATATTTTTCACGGCAAGCACTTTGGAGCCATTGCCGGACTCCTGCTCACCGGCATGGGAATGGGTGGGATTATTGGGCCCTGGCTGGGGGGCTATATTTATGATGTCACCGGGAGCTATAGCCTCGCCTTTTTCCTCTGCATTGGCTTTTTCTTTTTGTCCTGCATCGTTTTCTGGCTTGCCGCACCGCGGCATGCCCTTAAGATTAAAGTGCAAACCTGAGGCGAGCTCTAATTGACAATGTGACGGCATTTAGCTAAACTCACCTGAAAGCTTCCTTCAAGGAGTCTCATGGTCAAACGACCGTTATTTTTTTATGGCTGGGTAATCGTCGGCATCGGCGTCATCAGCACCGTCCTTATCTATGGTACCAGGCACTCCTTTTCTATTTTCTTCCCTCATATCTTGGCTGAGTTTGGTTGGAACCGCGGTGACACCGCCTTCATGTTCTCACTGAATTTGTTCGTCTATGGACTTGTGTCGCCATTCGCTGGTAGCCTGGGCGACCGCTGGAAAGCCAAGTGGGTGGTCCTCATTGGCTTAGTGGTCCTCGTCCTGGCGCTGGCTGGTTGCGCCTTCGCCAGCGAGCTGTGGCATTTCTACCTGCTCTTCGGCTTTCTGGTGCCCGCAGGCACCTCTTTCAGCGGCTGGCCACTCCTTGGTCCCACGCTGGCAAAATGGTTTACTGAAAGACGTGGACTGGCACTTGGCATAGGGCAATCTGGCTCAGGACTGGCTTACGTCATGTACGGCATATTCGCTGATTTTCTCATTACTCACCTGGGGTGGCGCTTTGCTTATCTTGTTTTTGCTGGCATTCTGGCGGCAGTGCTGGTGCCGGTCTACCTTTTTCTTTTTTATTCCCGTCCGGAAGACAAAAGATTGAAGTCTTACGGCGGTGATGCTGCGCTTGTGCTCCCTACTTCAGACAAGATGGCTCAAAGTGATGGAGGCTGGACACTGGCAAGAGCGCTTAAGACCCGTCAGCTCTGGCTGATGGCTCTTTCACAGTTCCTTTTCTGGGGTATCGCCAGCTATCTGGTCTTGGCGCACCAGGTGAAATTTGCTCTGGAAGCCGGCTATACTAGCACCTTTGCCGCCTTCATTTATTCCCTCTTTGGTGTCTTTATGTCTCTGGGACTTTTGAGCGGGTTTATCTCAGACCGGCTTGGTCGTGAATGGACGATGACGCTGTCAGTCCTGCTTCCACTCGTTGCTTTTCTGGCTCTGCTTTCTGTACATGATGCTTCTCAGCCGTGGCTGCTTTATGTGTTTGCCATCGGTGGTGGTTTTGGCGCAGGGCTCTACCTGCCCACCTTTAACGCAAGTCTGGCGGACATGTATCACGGAAAACACTTTGGGGCAATTGTGGGCATTACCCTCGCCGGCTTCGGCACCGGTGGAGTCATCGGACCGTGGCTGGGCGGCTATATCTATGACCGCACCGGTAGCTATACCTCAGCATTTATATTCAGTATCGTCTGTCTCGTTCTCTCCCTCATCGTCTTCTGGCTTGCCGCTCCCCGCCACGCCGCCAGGTTGAGAGCACGCCCTTTAGTTTGAATTGTCTTCGTTGACAATAAGTTCACCTGTTCTGTAGACTGGAAAGGTCAGGACTGGCTGGCTCTGGAGATTCCCATGATGATAGAAGATATTGCGCAGGAACTGGCACATCTGATTAAAAGCGCCCGCGCTGACTATGCTGAAGCGCGGGTTGAAGAAAGCCAGTCAACTCAGATTAGCTATCGCGGCCGTGAGCTGGAGTCCGTCAATCGGTCATCAGCCATCGGTGGTAACGTGCGGGCATTTGTCAATGGCGGCTGGGGCTTTGTCAGCTTCAATGATTTTAGCCGGCTGGCGGCGCGCGTTGAGGCGGCAGTGTCACAGGCGCGCTTTGTCGGCAAGGGAAAAAGCCGGCTGGCGGAAGTTGCGCCGGTGGTTGACACCGTCCCTGCCGCTGATAACAACCCGCTCGCTATCCCCCTGGTGACAAAGAAACAGACCCTTGACGAATACAACGATATCATCTGGCGCACCCCGCAGATTCAGACGTCAACCATCAGCTACGGCGATGGCTATAAAAAGACTGTCTTCGTCAGTTCAGGTGGCAGTTTTATCGTTCAGGAGAGGGCAGACATCACTCTGCGCGTGTCCGCCATTGCGGCAAAAGAAGGGGATGTCCAGCAGGCGGGATTGAGCCTTGGTAGCCGCGGTGACTTTAAGGCTATCAATAACATTCATAAACAGATAGCGGAGATGGCGCAGAATGCCGTGATGCTCCTCTCCGCCCCTAAAGTAAAAGGCGGAGAATACACCGTCATCCTTGACCCGGTGCTCGCCGGGGTTTTTGTCCATGAAGCCTTCGGTCATCTTTCTGAGTCTGACTTCATCTATGAAAACGAGCGCTTGCAGAAGCTCATGGTGCTGGGCACTCAGTTCGGCGGCGACCATCTGAACATTGTGGATACGGCAGCCCTGCCGGGAATGCGCGGTAGCTATAAGTATGATGATGAAGGTGTGCCCGCCACGAAGACCTATCTCATCAGAGAGGGGAAACTGGTGGGGAGGCTTCATTCCCGTGAGACCGCCGCCGCCATGGGAGAAAACCCCACCGCCAACGCCCGCGCTCTCAGCTACCGTTATCCGCCCATCGTGCGCATGAGCAATACCTATATTGAGCCGGGCACCGTCACATTCGCTGATATGCTTGCGGACATTAAAGAAGGCATTTATGCCAAGAACTGGTACGGCGGCATGACCAGCATGGAGATGTTCACCTTCTCGGCAGGGGAAGCTTACATGATTCGTAACGGGAAGGTAGCTGAGGCAATACGTCCGGTCATGCTCACCGGAAATGTGTTCACTACATTGAAAAATATAGACGCCATCGGCAATGACCTTGACATGAACCAGGGTGGAGGCTGTGGCAAGGGGGAACAGATGCCTCTGCCCGTGTCCAATGGCAGTCCCCACATCCGTATCCGCCGCTGTCTGGTGGGAGGAAAATAGTGGAAGAAATCTTAGCGCAGGCAAGAAAAGAGGCTGAGGAGGCAGAAGTCTTCCTTGTTTCCTCTGAGGAGACGGAGGCCAAGTTTGAAGCCAACCGGCTCAAGCACCTTCAGACCAAACAGCGGACGAACATTGCCCTGCGCATTATAAAAGATGGCAGGATTGGCTATGCCACGGCGACCGACCTCAGTGACCCGGAGAGCTTGATTGCCAGTGCGGTGGAAACCGCCCGGTTCGGCATGGTGGCAAAATTCCGGTTCCCTTCAGCAAGCTCTTACCCGCAGGTCAGCATCTATGACTCTTCAGTGAAAGCCTTCACCACTGAGAAAATGATTGCGCTCGGCGAAGAGCTTATCTCATTGGTGCTGGGGCATACGGCAGACTTGGTCTGTGATGCCGGAGTGACGAAAGGCGTAGTATCAATCAATCTTCTGAATTCCCGTGGCGGCAGGGCACACTATGAAAAGACGTTTTTCAGCCTCGGTCTGGAAGGGAATCTGGTTAGAGGCAAGGATATGCTCTTTGTGGGGGAAAGCCAGAGCTCCTGCCACCCGGACATCCGCGCAAAAAACATCGCTAAGATAGTCATTGAACAGCTGGAGCTGGCAAAAAATCGCGCCTCCGCACCGACCAAATCGCTTCCGGTCATCTTCACTCCCAATGGCGTCGGCGGCGCACTGGTCATGCCGCTCATGGTAGCCTTCAATGGAAAAGTGGTTCTGGAGGGCGCCTCACCCATCGGCAACAGGCTGGGTCAGCAGGTCTTTGATAAGAAACTATCGCTGTGGGATGACCCCACCGTTTTCTTCCGACCAAGCAGTCGCCCCTGTGATGATGAAGGCGTCCCCAGCCAGCGCACGCCGCTCATTGAAAACGGGGTCGTCATGAATTTCCTCTACGACCTGCAGACCGCGGCGCTGGCAGGTAAAGAAAGCACCGGTAGCGGTAGCCGGGCACGTGGCGGGCAACCCGCTCCGTCACCTTCTGCCTTCGTCATTGCGCCCGGGGACGTTTCATTTGAAGAGATGGTTGCAGACGTTAAAGAGGGGCTGGTGGTTGAACAGCTCATGGGCGCGGAGCAGGGGAACATCCTGGGTGGCGATTTCAGCGGCAATGTCCTCCTGGGATATAAAATTGAGAACGGAAAGACTGTGGGCAGGGTGAAGGATACCGTGGTCTCCGGGAATGTCTATCAGGTGCTGAAAGAGGTTGCGGCGGTAGGGAAGGAAGCAAAGTGGGTGGGGAGTTTCATCCAGACGCCGCACATTTACTGCCCCAGCCTGTCAGTGGCAAGCAAAGGGTAGCCCCCATTTAATCCGGTCATTCTGAGCGTACCGTAGAATCTCAGAGAAAGTGGTCCGGTCTTTCACAGTTTTCTTTTCGTTGTTATATAATGTAAAAGAATTAACGCATAATTACCCTGAAGTGAGGTTTACATAATGAAAGGTCTGGTTAAACTCAGTGCCCGCCCCAAGCTCAATGTGCCCAATATGCTTGCCGTCTGGCCCGGCATCGGCAACGTGGCGTTGATTGTGGCGAACTACCTGGAAAAAAAGCTCAGCATGAAAGAGCTCGGGGAGATTGAGGCGTCCCAGTTCTTTGACCCCATCGGCGTGCTGGTCAAAAACAGCGTGGTTGAAGCGCCCCAGTTCCCGCGCAATAAGTTCTATTACTGGAAAAACAAACCCGGCGCCAGTGACCTCATCTTGTTCATCGGTGAAGACCAGCCGGTGTCCAAAGGGTATGAGCTGGCAAACTGCGTCCTTGACATCGCGGAGAGGTTCCAGGCGAAGCGCATCTATACCTGCGCCGCGGCGATGACCCGCATCCACCACACTGAGACACCCGGGGTCATTGGCGTAGGCACCAATCCTTACGTCACCAAAAGCTTATGGAATTACAACCTCATCCCGGCAACCAATCTGCAGATTGCCGGCCTCAATGGGTTGCTCCTCGGCGTGGCGAAGGAAAGAGAAATGGAAGGAGTGTGCCTCCTCGGCGAGGTGCCCATGTACGCCTCACGCATCCAGAATCCCATGGCCGCCCTCGCCGTGCTCAAGGTCCTTTCCCTGATGCTGGAAATTGACATTGACCTTGATGAGCTGACTCAGCTTGCCGCGGACGCCAGAGACAAGATGAAGCAAATGGCGGCTCAAGCCATGGGCGAATACATTGACTACTTCACCGAGCCACTGTGGGAGCGCGAGGGAGAAGAGGAAGAGTATGAAGATGATGAAGGTGAAGATGGCGGGGAGAATGGCGGCAACGGCGGCAACGGCGAGCTTTAGATGAACCGGATGGAGATATGATTACCGGCACAAAAATCAGACTGCGCAAGAAAAAACTTTCCGATGCCAGAAACGACTACACCTGGCAGAGCACGTCAGAGCTGGCAAAACTTGATGCCGCCCCTGTCCTCACCATGCCTTTCTCTCAGTATATCATTGACTACATCAGCGAGCTTCAGTTCCCCACCCCTGACCGCCGCGTTTTTGCCATAGAGACACTTGATGGCAGGCACATCGGCAATTGCGTCTATTACCATATTGACAGCGTCAAAGGCGAAGCAGAAATTGGCATCATGCTTGGCGACCGCGCTTTCTGGGACAAGGGCTACGGCACTGATGCCATCAAGACGCTTGTTGACTATATCTTCACCCACACCCGGCTCAACCGGCTTTATCTCAAGACGCTTGACTGGAACAAGCGCGCCCAGCGCACCTTTGCCAAGTGCGGTTTCACTCCCTGCGGACAGATGACCAGGAATGAATATAACTTCATTTTAATGGAGCTCCTGCGGCACCAGTGGGCGGAGAAAAAACGCCTTGAGACTGCGTCTGCCGTGGACGGATAACGTGTCTGAGATAACCATTGCGCCGGTGGCATGGCGGGAAGACAGGGTGCGCCTCCTTGACCAGACGAAACTGCCCCAGGCGGAGGTCTACCTTGAGCTTGAAGATTACCATGACGTTGCCCTCGCCATCGTGGAGATGAAGGTGCGCGGCGCACCGGCAATCGGCGTGGCAGGTGCCTACGGCATCGCCCTCGGTGCGCTCCAGATAATGGCTGAGACGAAGCGCGAGTTCCTGACAAAATTGGAAGATGTCTTCACCACCATCGGCAATACCCGCCCCACCGCCCGCAACCTTTTCCACGCCATTGAGCGCATGCGTGAAGCGGCGGAAAAAGCGGGAGACATTGCTGAGTTAAGAGGCGCGCTCGTTGACGAAGCAAAAGCCATCCACCGCGATGAAGCAGAAGCCTCCCGCAAATTGAGCGGCCACGGCGCGGAACTACTCAAGAACGGCGATACCGTCCTCACCCACTGCAACACCGGTCCACTGGCGACCGCTGGCTACGGCACGGCGCTGGGCGTTATCATCCACGCCCACCAGCAGGGCAAGAAAATAAAAGTCCTTGCCACTGAGACCCGCCCCCTCCTCCAGGGAGCGCGCCTCACCGCGTGGGAGCTGAAGAAAATGAGCATCCCCTTTACCCTCATTACTGATACCATGGCGGGGTATTTTATGAGCCAGGGCAAGGTAAGCTGTGTCATCGTGGGAGCCGACCGCATTGCGGCGAATGGCGATGTGGCGAACAAGATTGGCACCTATACCCTCGCCGTGCTGGCTAAA